>Ga0209013_10000047_pt1 | contig 79088 bp, 55 predicted proteins | sample Cruoilmetagenom2_FD_187291 | JGI IMG/M metagenome (GOLD analysis project Ga0209013, IMG submission 187291) | Oil polluted marine microbial communities from Coal Oil Point, Santa Barbara, California, USA - Sample 2 (SPAdes) (version 2) | ecosystem: Environmental > Aquatic > Marine > Oil seeps ... | reverse complement strand
TATTCCCAAAAACAAACAGACTCCTAATTAATTACCTTCTTGAAATCAACCTACCGATTTACTAAATTTTATGCGTAAAGAACAAATTGCCGAAGCATTTAAACAACTACAGGATAGAATTACTCAATCCATCGAAAATACTGATGGAAAAACTAAGTTTACAGAAGACAACTGGAAGCGCGATGGCGGTGGTGACGGAAGAAGTCGTGTAATTCAAGCTGGTAACATTATTGAAAAAGGCGGGGTTAATTTTTCTGCCGTTCATGGCATACTACCCAAGAAGATCAAAGAGAAATTAAAATTACAGGAAGATGAATTTTTTGCTACAGGTGTATCCTTGATTATGCATCCCGAAAATCCCCATGTTCCTATTATTCATATGAACGTTCGATATTTCGAACTTCTCGATGGCAGCTATTGGTTTGGCGGAGGTATTGACCTCACTCCTATTTATATTGATCGAAATCAAGCCAAATATTTTCATCTTCAATTGAAGGAAGTATGCGATAAATACGATACCAAATACTACTCTAACTTTAAAGCTTGGGCAGATAATTACTTCTATCTTCCTTTTAGAAAGGAAACCAGAGGTGTTGGCGGAATTTTCTTTGATCATTTAAATAATTCAAATGGGCAAAGCAAAAAACAACTGTTTAATTTTGTGATGGAGATTGGTAATTTATTTGCTCCCTTATACTGTGATATTATGAAGCAGAATTCCACTAGAAACTATTCTGAGAAGGAAAAAGATTGGCAACTTCATCGTCGTGGCAGATATGTGGAATTCAACCTGGTAATGGACAAAGGAACCAAATTTGGATTAGACACCAATGGCAGAACAGAATCGATTTTAGTTAGTATGCCTCCCGAAGTAAAATGGAGCTATCAATATCCAATAGGAAAAGACACAAAAGAGGAACAAACTTTACAATTATTAAAAAAGGATATTGATTGGATTTCAATATAAATACCAATTCTAAAAACAATTCAGCATTAAGTTTGTTATTACTGCACAAAAGAAAATTTTTGTACTTTCAACAGGTGAATTTAAACTGAATATTTCTCTTTTTTGTGTCGACTAATCCAACAACATACTATGTCCAAAAAAACCACTGTTTTACTTCTTAATCTTGGTACACCTAAAAGCCCAAATGTAACTGATGTTCGTTCCTATCTTTTTGAGTTTTTGAATGATAAAAGGGTTATTAATATTCCTTGGTTATTAAGAAAAATATTGGTTAACCTTATCATCGTTCCTTTCCGGGCAAAAGGTTCCTCGAAAATCTATAAAAAATTGTGGGCGAAAGATGGTTCCCCTCTTCTAATTTATGGTAGAAAAGTAAAAGATTTACTCCAAAGAGAGCTAGATGATAACTATCAAGTAGAATTGGCGATGAGATATCAACAACCATCTATGAATAAGGTATTGGAAAAGATTAGAAAAGAGATGCCAGAAAAACTTATAATTCTGCCGATGTATCCTCATTACGCATCCTCAACCACTGGCTCTACTTTTGAAAAAGCGATGGAGATAATAAAAATCTGGGAAGTGATACCGGAAATTAAATTCGTAAAACAATTTTTTGACCACGATGGATATCTGAATACAATTGTGGATAATGCTCAAAAACATGACTTAAATGAATTTGATCACTTTCTTTTTTCCTATCACGGACTGCCTGTAAGACAAATCAATAAAGTTCATCCTGACAGGAACTGTTTGGATTGCAAATGTAACGAGCAGTATAATCGCTCAACGGATTATTTTTGTTACCGTGCCACTTGCTTTGAGACAAGCAGGTTATTAGCAAAAAAACTGAATATTTCGAATGATAAATATACCGTTGCTTTTCAATCTCGGCTTGACAAGAACTGGATGAAGCCATTCTCAGATAAAATTATTGAAGAGCTAGCCCAAAATGGTGCAAAAAAAATCATGATATTTAGTCCTGCATTTGTTGCCGACTGTTTAGAAACTACGGTTGAAATTGGAATTGAATATCGTGAATTATTTGAGAAAAATGGTGGCGAAAAATTAATATTGGTTGATAGTCTGAACGATCACCCTAAATGGATTAAAACCTTAAAAGATTTAGTCATAAATAACTAAAGCTAATTCAATTTATTACAAGGCTTGATTTTTTTATTTAAACCTCTCATCCGATTTTATATTTCTATTCTTTTCTTTCCATTTCTGATCTAGCCATCCAGAACTTGTATTTTCCCGATTATCGAATTGTGCAAAAAAAGGTTTAATATCCAATAATGGCGTTCCATCCAGCATATCGGCATCTTCAATATATAATACGTTTTCTTTTATTTCCAGGAGACGAACCGTTGAAATACCAATAGCATTCGGGCGACTGGGAGCTCTTGTTGCAAATAATCCACGCTCTTCCTGATCCATAAAAGGAATAACACGCAGCTTGTAGCCTTCAACTTTATGGAAATGGTATATTAAAATTAAATGAGAAAATCCGTCCAAATCTTTTAGACCCGAGGTAAATTCTTCTTTCAAAATAATTTTCGCCTTTAGCCCTTTGGCTCCCATCGGCTGAATAGGCATGTTTTCAATAGTTTGAAAAACAGTATATATGGTACCTATTGGAGTAATACTAATATCTTGCATTAATTCATTTTTTAGGTGTAAAGTATTGGAATAAAATTAACCAATTAATTGACAAAAAAAGAGGTTAAAACCGAATAATCGGATCAACCTCTTTGTTGCGCCAAAAACTCTATGAAGAATATTGTTGTTTAAGCCTTAACAAATTTTTAAGGCTTAATCATTCTTTCCGGAGATAGAATTTCATCTAATTTATCTTTGCTTAATAATTCCTCCTCTAAAATTAAATCATAAACATCAATATATATTACTTCGCAGATGTCAATCGTTATTATAAAACACAAGATCAGAAAATTCTGATCTATTCAAATTCATTATTGTTCGGTTCTATTTCCGAAATTGGTTTAAGATTATCAGGAATAGCTTCTTCCCCATCACTAAAAAACGGGAACACATCCATAATCGGACTTTCTGTAATTGCAGGGATCTCATAAGGAACAATCATATTGCTTAAACACTCTTCCAAAAATTCATATGCATGCTTTACATTATTTGCTTCGGCCAACATGTATTGATTGGTTTTCTTTTCCTTTCCAGAAGCTTCATCCACATCAACAAAAGCAACTTTTGCTTTAAACCATCGATCACCATTCTCATTCGGAAATAACTCAATTACATTTGATTTGCTGATATTAGTTACATTAAAATCGCCACTTATCATTTGTTCAAGCTCTTTATGGATTCTTGCTTCTGCCTCGGTAAAGGACATAGCATCTACCAAATAAGGAGCGGAAACTTTCTTTTCCTTTCCGGAAATTTCATCAATTTTAACATACTTCACTTTGCATTCAAACCAATTATTTGTCATGATATAGATTTTAAATATTTAAAGGATTACAAAGATAATACAAGCAATTCCTATTTAGAATAGAATTAAAGGAATTAAACTACCAAAAAAATAAAAGGGAAATAAGTTTCCTTATTTCCCTTTTAGTAGCGAGAGGCGGGGTTGAACCGCCGACCTCATGATTATGAATCATGCGCTCTAACCAACTGAGCTACCTCGCCATTTTTGCGTGATTGCGGTGCAAATATAATGTCATTTTATTTTTAAAAAAATCTTTCGGACAAAAAACTTTTCACAAAAACACTCCTCATCTGCAAACACCCTCAATTACAGAATTATCAACAAAGAATATTTTTTAATAGAAATAGATCAATCCTTTCTTTAAATGAAAAAAGACAAAACTGATTAATCAATTTTGCCTCTTTAGAGTAGCGAGAGGCGGGGTTGAACCGCCGACCTCATGATTATGAATCATGCGCTCTAACCAACTGAGCTACCTCGCCGTTTTTTTTAATGCGCTGCAAATATAAAATCCTTTTTTTGAATAAAAAATCAATTTCTAATTTTTTCAATTCTTCATCAATTTTTCCATTTGTGTAATCAAGTCTGAAATTTTCATTACCTTATAAAGGTTAATTTAAATTAGCTAATCCATAAAATTAACAATATGCTAATCATTAAACTTTGTAATTCTCTTTTTAATATTACTTATTCTTGAGTATCTTGCGACGGAATTTAGATTTAAATTACAAGACAAAATTTTTAACACGATTAATTAATTTCAAAAAACATTATTTATTTAATGATTTTTAATTATTTCCTGATTTTTAATGTAACAATATAAGCCCCAATTAATGAAAAAATTTGAACTTGAATATGTATTACATGCTTCTCAAAAAGTTATTTTTGATAGGTTAAGCACTGCTAGTGGTTTAGCTGAATGGTTTGCCGATGATGTTAATCAAAAAGGGAAAAATTTTACTTTTTTTTGGGATGGGTCCGAACAAGAAGCAAAACTTCTAACTAAAAAGGATAATCGTTTAGTTCGTTTTCAATGGACAGAAAGTGATGATGATGAAATTTATTTTGAATTTCGTCTTGAAATAGACGCATTAACTAATGATCTTTCCTTAATTATTACTGATTTTGCTGAAGAAGAGGAAATTGACGAGAGTATTGAATTATGGGATTCCCAGATTGCTGAATTAAAGCATATATTGGGTATCTAAATTTCAACACTTCATTTCCTCAAATAGTAAAAAATAGCTTATTTTTGCGAGCTTTAAGACCAGTTTCTTTTCGTTATTGGTCTTATTTTTTAGCTGATAATTTTGTTATGAGATGCAAGTTGTTTTATAAAATTAGTATCCTTCAAAACTTATCCAATCAATAATTTACCCCAATGAAACGATTACACTCCTTTATACTTAAAAGTTTTTTAGGGCCTCTTGCTTTCACCTTTTTAATTTGCATGTTTGTGCTATTAATGCAGTTTTTATGGAGATTTATAGATGAATTTGTCGGAAAAGGATTAGAATGGACTGTAATTGCTGAATTCCTATTTTACGTTTCAGCAACACTAGTTCCCATGGCTTTGCCTTTATCTATTCTTCTTGCTTCGATAATGGCATTTGGAAATATGGGTGAAAACTATGAGCTAACAGCTATGAAAGCTGCAGGTATTTCTCTTCAAAGAATAATGAAACCTCTTACAATTCTGGTCGTTCTAATCAGTTTTGGCGCATTTTTCTTTTCCAATAATATAATGCCTATTGCATCTTTAAAAACCAGTTCTCTATTATATGACATTAAAAGGCAAAACCCTGAATTAATTCTTAAGGAAGGTATTTTCACGAATGACTTACCAAAATTTAGTATTAAAGTTGGCGAAATTGATAAACAATCCGGGATGTTGTATGATCTTTTAATTTACGATCATCGTGAAAATCGTGGAAATACCAATGTTACTGTTGCTGATTCAGGAACCATGATTACCTCGCCGGATAAATTAACAATGAACCTCACTCTTTATAGCGGTAATATCTATGAAGAAGTTCGGCAAAAAATTAGAAAAAGAAATAAACATCATCCTTTTCGGAGAATTAAATTTGGTGCATATAGAACAAGTATTGCCTTACCTGGAAATGAATTACACAGAACAGATGAAGACAAGTTTAAGAATAGCTACAGGATGCTAAATCTTACACAACTTGAAAACCAAAAAGATTCATTGGAAAATGGACTACTAAAGAAAAAAGAGAACTTTGGAAAAGCACTAATAGCAAAATACTATTTCCGAAAGGAAATGAAAAGCTTACGAAAAGATACGATCAAGCGAACAAAAATATTGATGAAAACATCTAATATAGATTCGTTATTTTCAGAACTAAGTGTTAATAAAAAACTTACTTCAATTAGCAATGCCTTAAGCTATGCGAGAAAAGCCAGAGAAAATGTTTCCAGAAAAGACAAGGAATTTATAGCAAGTTCTAAATGGATTCAAAAATACAAGAATGAATGGCATAGAAAATTCACACTTTCATTCGCTTGTCTGATATTCTTTTTTATCGGTGCCCCATTGGGTGCAATCATACGTAAAGGTGGGCTTGGATTACCAGTAATTATATCTGTAATATTTTTCATTATCTATTATATTATATCCATGACAGCGGAACGATTCTCAAAAGAATTAGTTTTACAGCCTTTTTGGGGAATGTGGATATCTTCCATTGTTATTTTGCCTTTAGGAATTATCTTAACCTATAAGGCAACAACAGATTCCACTATTTTTAATATTGAAAATTATATTGATCTATTCAAAAAAATAAATCCGCTTCAGCTGTTTAAAAAGAAATCAACTACAACAGATAAAAACTAAGATCCTTTTAATGAATTCTGAAAAATATGTTTGATGATTTAAAGCCAGATGTTGACTATTATATGAGTCCAAAAGGTTATCGGATTATGACCAAAAAATACTTAAGTGAAAGAGGATATTGCTGTGGAAATGGTTGTAAACATTGTCCTTACTTTCCAAAACACACAAATGGAAATCAAACTTTAAAAGAGTAAAATTGATCGAATGAGTTTACGAATTATATATATGGGGACGCCTGATTTTGCAGTAGCTCCATTAGAAGCATTATTAAATGCAGGGTGTAATGTTGTTGGCGTGATTACCAACCCTGACAAACCTGCAGGAAGAGGGCAAAAGATTCAAGAATCTGCAGTTAAAAAATTTGCTGTTGAAAAAGGACTTTATATCCTTCAACCAGAAAAATTCAGAAATGAAGAATTCCTAAATGAGCTTCGTGATCTGAAGGCAGATCTTCAGGTTGTAGTTGCCTTTAAGATGCTGCCAGAAATGGTCTGGAATATGCCAAAGTACGGAACACTAAATCTACACGCCTCCCTGTTACCTCAATACCGTGGTGCTGCTCCAATCAACTGGGCAATTATTAACGGTGATAAAGAAACAGGCGTTTCGACCTTTTTATTGCAACATGAAATTGATACTGGAAATATTCTTTTTCAGGAAAAAATAAACATTGCCGAAAATGATAATGTAGAAATTATTCATGATAAGCTAATGAATGTAGGTGCTAATTTGCTTGTAAAAACGGTAAAAGCCATCGAATTAGGAACATATTCTCAAATACCTCAGAAAGATTTTAGTTCCAGTCATGAACCTTTCAAGCGTGCACCAAAAATTTTTAAAGAGGATTGTAAAATAGATTGGACAAAAGATTTAGAAGACATTCATAATTTAATCCGTGGATTGAGTCCTTATCCTGCAGCATGGACAGAATTATTACCAAACGATGAAGGAAAAAGGGTTGGATTAAAAATCTTTACTTCCAAAAAAGAAGCTACCATACATTCCGAAATAGACGGAACATTGATTACTGATGGTAAATCAAATCTAAAAGTAGCTGTAAAAGGTGGATTTGTCCACATATCTATGTTACAACAAGCTGGTAAGAAACGAATGAAAACAGAAGATTTTCTCCGTGGATTTCAACAAATATCCAATTATCATTTATAATACTTAAAAGGAAGCTACTAAAAGCTTCCTTTTTTTTCGCTTGCCAAAAAAAACATGCCTCCCATCATTTATTCTTTTATTTTCGGAATCCTTTTCGTAAATTTTATATAAGTGATATATGATTTTCTATTTCAAGATGAATCATTCTCCAATCAACAACATATCTATTGACTACTATTCATCCTCTCATCTCTGACCAGAGAATATCCTAATTTTGGATCTAACAATGAATATCAGATTGTTGAATTGCCATACTAACCTTCTTTTCTAAATCTGCAACTATGATAACACGTACTTTCGATTTATTGGATAATTACAAAAATAATTTCTCTGACAAGAAGGATGCCTTTGCAAAAAAAGAAGATGGAAATTGGATTTCTTATTCCGCAACTCAATATTTAGAATACACGAATCTAATCAGTTATGCCTTATTAGAGAATGGTTTTACTAAAGGAACCAGAGTAATTACAATTTCCAATAACCGTCCTGAATGGAATTTTGTAGATATGGCATTGTCGCAAATTGGGGCAATTCATGTGCCTTTATATCCTACTATTAGCGCAAAGAGTTATGATTTTATTATTCGTCATTGTGAACCTTTAGCCATTTTCATATCTGATTCCATTCTTTATGATAAAATCGCTCCACTTCTCGAGGAACATCCATCTGTGAAATTTATTTATTCTTTCAATAAGATAAAATCCGTTACTCACTGGAGTAAATTATTGGATACTGGCACAAAAGCAGAAAACAAGTTTAAGCAGGAATTAACAGATATAAAAAAGAAAATTAAGCCAGAAGATCTGCTCACTATCATTTATACTTCAGGAACTACAGGAAATCCCAAAGGAGTAATGCTCTCCCATCAAAATTTCATGAGTAATGTATTGGCATCTGCTGCTCATCTCATTCTGGGTTCATCTCATAAAGCCTTGAGTTTTTTACCTGTTAATCATGTCTATGAACGAATGGTAAATTATCAGTATCAATACAAAGGAATAAGTATTTATTATGCTGAAAGTATGGATTTAATTGGAGATAATCTGCGAGAAATAAAGCCACATGGCTTTGCTACAGTTCCTCGATTGCTAGAAAAAATTTATGACAAAATCATGGCTAAAGGAAAGAGTTTATCCTTTCCAAAGAAATCCATTTTCCTATGGGCAGTTAACCTTGGGCAAAAGTATGAATTGAATAGCGCCAATGGCTGGTGGTACGAATTCAAATTGAAAATCGCAAGGAAACTTATTTTCATAAAATGGAAGGAGGCCTTGGGCGGAAATATCCAATTCATGTGCTCCGGAGGAGCCGCTCTACAAGTAAGATTGGAGCGATTATTTTGGGCTGCAGGAATTCCTGTGCAGGAAGGATATGGTTTAACAGAAACCTCTCCTATTATTGCAGCGAATCAAAATGCATACCCCGATGTGAGATTTGGAACCGTTGGCCCGTTACTGGAAGGTGTAGAGGTTAAAATTGCTGAGGATGGTGAGATTCTGGCTCGAGGGCCTAATATTATGCTTGGCTATTATAAAAATGAAGAACTAACAAAGGAAGTTATTGATTCGGAAGGATGGTTTCATACTGGTGATATTGGCTGTTGGGAAGACAATAGGTTCTTGAAAATAACCGATAGAAAAAAAGAGATATTTAAAACTTCCGGAGGGATTTATATTGCTCCTCAAGTGATTGAAAATAAACTGAAAGAATCCCCATTCATCGATCAGAATATTGTAATTGGGGAATCAAAGCGATTCCCATCAGTTATTATATCGCCGGATTTTGAATTTTTAATAGAGTATTGTAAACGCAAAAAAATTGCCTTTGATAATCCAGAGCAAATTATTCGAAATGAAAGAATTCAAAAACGTATTTGGAAAGAAGTAGAAAAAACGAATGTCAACCTCGATCGTCCTAAAAAAATAAAAATAAGTAGACTGGTACCCGATGTTTGGACACCTGAAACTGGCGAACTTTCACCAACACTAAAATTAAAACGCAGGGTATTGAAGAAAAAATACGATCACATCATTCGAGAGATATATAGCAAATCATAAAAAGTTCATTTTAAATCTTAGCTCTGCTATTTGCTACTAACAATATAATACCTAATACAAAATTTAGTATACACACACTAAAAAATAAAATGATGACCCGAAAAATAAGAAAAGTTGCAATTCTGGGTGCTGGTGTTATGGGTGCTCAAATTGCCTGTCATTTCGCAAATATAGGTTTGGAAGTTCTCCTTTTGGATATGCCTTCAAAAGAATTAAAAGAAGCCGAAAAACAAATGGGACTCAGCATTGATCATCCCAAAGTAAAAAATAGAGTAGTAAATCAACTTTTGGCAAAAACGGTAAAAAATAAACCTGCTCCCTTATACTTGCCATACTATGTTTCAAGAATCCATACCGGTAATTTCGAAGATGATATACACCAAATTAAAGATTGTGATTGGGTAATTGAAGCAATCATTGAAAATCTAAGTATTAAACAGAATTTGTATTCCAAAATAGAGAAACACAGAAAACCCGGATCTTTAATAAGCACCAATACATCAGGTATTCCCATTCAATTATTATTGCAAGGAAGATCTGAAGATTTTGCTGAGAACTTCTGTGGTACTCATTTTTTTAATCCTCCCAGATATTTAAAATTACTAGAGGTAATTCCTTCGGATAAAACCTCAAGAGAAGTAATTGAGTTTTTAAGCGATTTTGGAGAACGATTCCTTGGCAAATCGGTAGTAATTTGTAAAGACACACCTGCATTTATCGCCAACCGAATTGGTGTTTATTCCATGATGTCGGTCTTTCATCTGCTTGATGAATTTGAATTTAGCGTCGAAGAAATAGATAAACTCACCGGTCCTATTATCGGAAGACCCAAATCAGCTACATTCAGAACCTGTGATGTAGTTGGCTTGGATACCCTAGTTTTAGTAGCTCAAAATTTACAGAAAACACTTGTCCAAGATGAAGAAGTAGATACATTTCGTATTCCTTCCTACATACAGAAAATGCTGGAGAACCAATGGCTAGGGACAAAATCAGGACAAGGATTCTATAAAAAGATCAAGGCAGATGGAAAAAGTGAAATATTGAGTTTGGATCTGAATAAGTTTGAATATCAAGACAGGCAACGTGTGAAATTTGCCGAATTAGAGGCAGTAAAAGTTATTCCTCATCTACATAAAAGGTTTAAAGCTTTATTAAAGGGCAAAGGAAAAGTTAATCTCTTTTATCAGAAGTTATTCTTAGGATTATTCGCTTATGTATCGAACAGAATTCCAGAAATTTCTGATGAAATATATAAAATAGATGATGCAATATGTTCTGGTTTTGCTTGGGAAATGGGACCTTTCGAAATATGGGATGCCATCGGTTTAAAGGAAACGCTTCCGCTAATGGAAGAATTAGGATATAAAGCTGCTGATTGGGTATATAAAATGGCGAAGAAAGATTTAAGTTTTTATCAATTAAAAGATGGCAAAAAACAATTCTTCGATATTAACACAAATGCACACCACATCATCCCGGGAACTGAAAAACTCGTTCTTCTCCAAAATCTTAAACCAACAAATACCATTTGGAGTAACGAAGGATGTAGTATTATAAATCTTGGTGATGGAATTATTAATCTGGAATTTCATACCAAAATGAATACTATCGGAAGTGAAATTATACAGGGAATTAATAAAGCAATTGAATTAGCCGAAACAGATTACAAAGCGTTAATCATTTCCAACGAAGGAGAAAACTTTTCTGCCGGTGCGAATATTGGATTGGTATTTATGCTTGCAGTGGAACAGGAGTTTGAGGAGCTGGATATGGTCGTTCGTACTTTCCAGAACACCATGTTAAAATTAAAATATGCCTCAGTACCTGTAATTGCAGCACCACATGGAATGACACTCGGCGGTGGTTGTGAAGTTTGTATGCATTCGGATAAGGTGATTGCGCATGCCGAAACCTACATGGGTTTGGTTGAACTGGGCGTAGGAGTAATCCCAGCCGGAGGAGGAACAAAAGAATTTGCTTATCGGCTTTCTAAAGAGATCGCTCCCGATGATATTCGAACCAATCGCTTCCGCGATAAATTCTTAAGTATTGGTCAGGCTAAGGTTTCCACATCAGCCTACGAAGCCTTCGACTTGGGATATCTGCGTAAGCATATTGATGAAGTAGTTATCAGCAAAAAACATCAGTTAAGTTACGCAAAGCAAACCGCCTTACTAATGCTTAAAAAAGGCTATACTCCTCCACTTCAAACTACCGATATTACTGTTTTGGGTAAGGAAGGACTCGCTCTCGTTTACTCTGGTGCCGATGGAATGGAAGTTGGCAACTACATCTCGGAATACGATAAATACTTATCCATTGAATTGGGAAAAGTGTTAAGCGGTGGTGAACTGAGTATTCCTACAAAGGTATCTGAAAACTATCTTTTGAATTTAGAACGAATGACTTTCGTAAAACTTTGCCAGCAGAAAAAAACACTAGAACGAATGCAAAGCCTGCTTCAAAAAGGAAAGATTTTAAGAAATTGATTAAAATCTGATCAATAAATTCATTTACTAAACAGAAAAACGACAATTATGAACGCATATATAGTTTCTGCATACCGAACCGCAGTAGGCAAAGCAAAAAAAGGAAAATTAAGATTCATTCGACCCGATGACATGGCTGCCAGAGTTGTGCAGCACATCATGCAGAAAATCCCCCAATTAGATTCGATGATGATTGATGATGTGATAGTGGGTAATGCTACTCCCGAAGCAGAACAAGGTTTGAATATTGGTAGAATGATAGCATTAATGGGACTCGATAATATCCGCATTCCGGGAATGACAGTCAACCGATATTGTTCCTCTGGTTTGGAGAGTATTGCGATTGCTGCTTCGAAGATTGAAGCCGGATTGGCCGATTGCATTCTTGCTGGTGGTGTAGAAATGATGTCATTGATGCCTATTGGAGGATGGCGAATGGTTCCGAATCTTGGAATTGCTAAATCCCACCCCGATTGGTACTGGAATATGGGAATTACTGCTGAAGCCTTGCAGAAGAAATACAATATTTCACGACAGGAACAAGACGAATTCTCCTATCATTCGCATCGTAAAGCCTTGGAAGCAATTGCCCAAAACCGATTTACCGAAGAAATTGTTCCCCTAAAAGTATTGGAAAATATCGTGAGTGCTGATGAAAAAATGATCAGCAAAGAACATTTGGTAAGTATAGATGAAGGTCCGAGAGCAGACACAAGCATAGAAGGATTGAGTAAACTACGTCCGGTATTTGCGCAGGGCGGAAGTGTTACTGCTGGCAATTCCTCACAGACTTCAGATGGTGCTGCCTTCGTTCTTGTTGTATCGGAAAAAATGCTTAAACAGTTAAATGTGCAACCTATTGCCCGCTTTGTTTCCTATGCTGTTACAGGAGTTGAACCAAAACATATGGGCATTGGTCCAGTGGAGGCAATTCCAAAAGTCTTGAAGCTTTCCGGCCTTTCCATGAATCAAATAGAGCAATTTGAATTGAACGAAGCTTTTGCTGTGCAAGCTTTATCTGTAATGAAAGAATTAAATATGAACCCCGAAATAACTAATGTAAACGGAGGAGCTATTGCATTAGGGCATCCTCTTGGTTGCACAGGAACCAAGCTTTCGGTGCAATTACTACACGAAATGAAAAGACGAAAACAAAAATATGGCATGGTGACTATGTGTGTGGGTTCCGGACAAGGTGCAGCCGGAATATTTGAGTTACTATAACAAGCTTCAAATTCCAGGTATCATGTGAAAATTAAATGACATTAATTAGGAGCTCTCATTGACATTGACCATTACAATAAATTTAACCTGCATAAACACAAATCATATGGAAAAGATAAAAACTGTAAAAGGCGGACAATTTCTGATTCAGCAAAGCGATCCTCAGGATATTTTTATTCCGGAAGAAATATCCGAAGAACAAAAAATGATCATGGATACTTGTCGTGATTTTCAGGAAAAGGAAATCTTTCCTTTACTAGATGAAATTGACAGCCAAAAAGAAGGATTAATGCCTTTATTAATGAATAAGGCCGGAGAACTTGGACTACTCGGCATTTCTATTCCTGAGGAATATGGTGGCTTTGGTCAGGATATGAATACTTCGATGTTGAGCACTGAAATAATGGGAACCTACAGTTCCTTTGCGGTTGCTTATGCAGCACACGTTGGTATTGGCACGCTTCCCATTCTTTACTACGGCACTGAAGATCAGAAGGAAAAATATTTACACAAATTAGCCAGTGGAGAATTTAAAGGAGCTTATTGCCTAACCGAACCTGGAGCCGGATCGGATGCTAATTCAGGTAAAAGCAAAGCCATTCTGTCGACAGATGAAACTCACTATCTACTCAACGGACAAAAAATGTGGATTACTAATGGTGGATTTGCTGATATTTATACCGTCTTTGCCAAGATTAATGATGATAAATACCTGAGTGCTTTCATCATTGAAAGAGATTTTAATGGAATTAGCCTCGGACAAGAGGAGAAAAAAATGGGTATTAAAGGCTCTTCCACCTGCATGATGTTTTTTGAAAATTGTAAGGTTCCGGCAGAGAACCTTTTGGGCGAAAGAGGCGAAGGATTTAAAATTGCACTGAATATCCTAAATAATGGAAGAATTAAACTAGCTGCTGCAGTTTTGGGAGCTTCAAAAAAAGTAATCAGCAATACGGTAAGCTATGCCAATGAACGAATTCAATTTAAAAATCCCCTTGCTAATTTTGGCGCTATTCAGTACAAAATGGCACAACAAGCTATACGTATTTATACCATCGAATCTGCAATATATCGTTGTAGTAACGATGTGCAAAACAGCATGCACCAATTAATGGAAGATGGCTTAACAAAAGAAAAAGCGATGATTCAGGCTCAAAAAGAATTTGCTGCCGAAGCTGCTATTTTAAAAGTTGCCAGCTCCGAAGCTTTGGATTATGTAGTAGATGAAGGTGTTCAGGTTTACGGCGGCATGGGATATTCTTCCGAAGCACCAATGGAAAGGGCTTATCGCGATTCCCGTATCAACCGCATATTTGAAGGAACCAACGAAATCAACAGAATGCTAATCGTAGATTATCTTTTGAAAAAAGCTTTCAAAAATGAATTGCCTCTACTGTCAGCCTCTAAAAATGTGGTAAAAGAATTAATGTCGATTCCGGAATTTGGCAATGAAGACACCAGTTTGCTTGCTTTGGAGGATAAATTAATAATAGGATTAAAAAAATGTGCCTTACTAATTGCCGGAGCTGCGGCTCAAAAATTTATGCAGAAACTAGGCACAGAACAGGAAATTCTGATGAATATTTCGGATATCATTATAGATTGTTATCAAGCTGAATCGCTCCTTTTAAGAGTGAAAAAGCGAATAGATTTGAAAGGATTTGAAAACTGTTCAGAACAAATAGCAATGTGTAAAGTATTCCTTTACGATGCCGCCGACAGAATACACAAAAATGCCAAAGATGCTGCCAATTCAATTGCGCAGGGCGATGAGCTGAGAATGATCCTTTTAGGATTAAAACGATTCACAAAACACAGCGGTCTAAACAGTAAAGAGGAACGCCGACTTATTGCCAAAAAATTGATAGAAGAAAATCAATATTGTTTCTAAAATGCCAGACTTAATTTCCCTTATAATATGCTGAAATAGATTAGTGCAACTCATCAGCAGGCATAAATAAAAACATCCGGTTCTCGATATTTCGGGAGCCGGATATTTTTCTATGAAAGTTAGAGTTTTTTTACTTGCCTACTCTTTTACTTTTCTGCTCATAATAATATAGTATAACAAAAATCCTATGGCTACAGAAACAAAAAAGATCCCGTAAGGCATGGTGCTATCGTATTGCTTAAACATTGGATTTGAAACTGCCAGAACTTCCATCACAATAAATCCAATTCCACCAAAAAAGGCTACCAAGCCCCACTTTAAAGCAGGATACTGATCGTACTTCACTTGTTTTTTTACTTCTACTTCGGTATTCTGATCCAGAATAGCTGCTTTATCGAAATGACCAGCCTTAATAATTTTCCGTTTCAAGAAATGTGATGACACGATTTTTACGAAGGTGATGATACTGAAAAACACCACTGCTGCCATTAATAATTCTCCTATTGACATATTCTTAGATTTTAGTTTTGAATTCGATTTGCCCATTAGACCAAGCAAGGTTTTTAAATGTTGCAAAAAACGCGAATTATTTTCTGACAACTCAAGTTAAGCCTGCAGTAATTGCTTCCTTTCCTATGTCCTATTTAGTCGAACTCAGGTCAATAACACTATAAAGGGGGTATTTTTAAGCTACTTGAACTGTGGCATCATTTTTAAATATCTTTCGTTTTAAGAAAGCTTTAATAAGACTTGACTTGATACCAAAAGAAGAAAGTTCCTTTATAGAAATATTGTCTAAAAAAACGTGCTGACATTTTTATAAAAACGCCGGCATGTTTTGATGAAAACGTAAGGATGTTTTAATAAAAGCAGAAGTCAGGCAAAGAAAATATCCTATCTTTAGAACTACTGAATTGGAATGCAGCACCGCGTTAGGGGTAGCAGCGGTTACCCCGCAGTAGGCCTGGAAAGTGTGTAGGCACGAGGAGTATTAGCGAATGACCCGACCCGCAGGGGAACGCCCCAATTAAAAAAATGATTTTTCATTAGATTTATTGCAACCTATTGCCGACAATTCTTGTCTACTCCATCAAACAATGAACGAAACTGAGCTGATACATCAAATTTGTAATGGAAATCCCCAAGCCTTTCGGTTTTTGGTGAAGCAATATGAGCGACTGGTATTTCATGTAGCTGCTCGTTTGTTAAACCAACAGGAAGATTTGGAGGATGTTTGTCAGGAAGTCTTCATTAAGGTACATCAGAAATTGCCCGATTTTAGAGGTGATTCAAAATTATCAACATGGATTGCTACCATTGCTTATCGGGTTGCTGTTAATCATACAAAAAAGCGAAAAGCTGTAGCTGATATTGATGATTCGGAAAAGAAATTTATTCATGAGGATATGATTACCGAAGATCATCCTCAGAAAATTGCAGAAGAAAAAGAATTGAAAGACTTGGTAAAACGAATGATAAATCGGTTACCTGCGCCCTATAAAACAGTGTTGATTTTGTACCATCTGGAAGAAATGGCATACAACGAGATTGTTGAAATTACCGGATTACCGGAAGGCACTGTGAAAAATTATATTTTTAGAGCACGCAGAATGCTTAAAGAATTAATGCTTAAGAGTGAATTAATTGCTGATATTAAAAAACAAAAAGCATAGATTATGCATAATCAGGGGGAAGATTTCGAAAAGAGCATTGTAAATTGGACAGCAGACGAAAAAATAATGCTGGATAATTTACTGAAAGAATCGTTGCTCGATGATTGTCGGATTTCTATTCCAGTAGATTTTGCCGATGGAGTTACAGAATTGATAGAAAAACGAAAATCGGTTCGGGAGGCTTTGCTCAAGCAATTGATGTTAGCAATGGGATATCTTACTATTTTAGGCTTTGCATTTGCAATACTATTTTATCTGCAAACCGACGATGCAAATACAATTCTGAATTTTGCACTTCGATTTAAGTATCCGATTTTATTTGGGATTATATGCCTTATTTCAATTCAAATAGCTGATGTTTTTCTTTTAAGTCGTACGAAAGATCAATTGGAAAATTAACATTTATATGGTCTGTAAAGAAAATGGGGCAATCAACAAATTGATTGCCCCATTTTTGTATCCTGGTTAACAAAGCCTGACCTAGATTTTCACCAATGTCAGGATTTGCAATTATTTAAGTTCGTAGCTTGGAACTCTTCCCGGAGTCCAAGGAGTTCCTTCCTTTTCCATATCGGCCTCCAATTGTTGCATACTTGTCGCTGCATCTTGCAAACGCTTTAATGCAACCGGAAATTCTTTCTTCAATATATCAAACTGATCTTTTTGTGTTTGTGTTACATCCGAAGTACTTGCCCATTGTGTTTCAATAATAGAGTTTATTCGCTCCGTTATTGGAATTTGTGCAGGTGGAATTTCTTCCCAACTTGCCTTAGGCGTTACTCCATTAAACAAGAAATCTATCGCCTGTATTTTCGATTCTATATCCTGAATTCGCGCATTTAAATCGGAATTTAAAGCAGGTGTTTGCAATAAAGCCATACGCATGGCTGCTATTTTCGAATGATAAGAAGCAATCAATTGGGTACTTCCCTGAATTGCTCTCGACATTTCGGCTACCTTTTGTTGGAAAGACACCAATGCCATTCTATTCTTAGCTGGCAGACTGGTATTATTTAGCGTTTTGGCTTTGAATGAATCCGGATCGGCTAAAGCCTGATAATTTCCCTTACTTACCATTCCCATTTCCACCTGATAATCGCCAGGCATGGCCAGCATTCCAGATTTTGCCTTTTTGGTAGGATCGAATTTCTTAGCTGTAATAGGTCGGGTAGATTCAAATCTTAAATCCCAATTTGCCCTATTGATTCCCTTTTGTGCTTTCACGGCTAACTGTCGAACTTCATTTCCCTTTGCATCCTTAATGGTGAATACCAAATAAGGACTTACTTCTCTACCTTCTTCCTCTAGCTGTTTCCAGCTTGGTTGCGGAATGTAAGCATTGGTTTTCTTCAGCTCCTTTTCCTTTTCTTTACGAATTTGTTTCGCTGTTTTGGGTATCTCTTTCAAATAATAAGTGAATGTAGCTCCAAATGCAGGATTGGGTGCAGTATAGTAGGTAGCTCCCATATTTCCCTTTGCCCCTTTTTGAATATACATCAAGGCATCTTTCACAGGGAATAAATGAGCTTTTTCCTCAATCATGCTATTACTTAACTCTCGCAAAGGAGTATAGTCATCCAGAATATAGAAACCACGACCAAAACTGGCAGCAACCAAATCATTTTCGCGTTGCTGAATGGTTAAATCGCGAACTGCAATAGTTGGAATTCCAGCTTTCAGCTGTGTCCATTTCGCACCTCCATCAATAGTGAAGAATACGCCAAATTCGGTTCCCACAAATAGTAAATCAGGATTCACATTGTCCTGCTCGATGGTATGAACCGTTCCATTCTCCGGAAGATTGGAAGCAATGCTCGTCCAGGTTGCACCCTTATCACTACTTTTTAAAAGGTAGGGCTTAAAATCATCGCGCTTGCGATTGTCGAAGGAAGCATATACAATATTAGCATCGTATTTCGAAGGTAGAATATCACTTACATAGGTATATTCCGGCACTCCCGGGAAAACAGAAATTTTATTCCATTTCTCTCCACCATTATCGGTGTATTGAATAAGTCCATCATCAGTTCCTACATAAAGTAAGTTTTCGGCAACACTAGATTCGGCCATGGATATAATAGTTCCATATTGTGAAGTTGAGATGTTCTTCTTCACAGCATCGGTACTCCAATATTTACCCATTACTTTAAAGGAATCCCGATCTTTTCCGGTACTCAAATCCCCGCTTATCACCTTCCAGCTATTTCCCCTATCGTCGCTTTGGAAAACCTTGTTGGCTGCAGCATAAATTCGGGTATGTTGATGAGTGCTAATAATTAAGGGAGCATTCCAATTCCACTTATAGCCAAGTTCTCCTTCTCGTTCCCGAGGCTTAATACTTATCTTCTCTCCGCTTTTCTTGTCGTAACGATAGGCATTACCATACTGATATTCGCAATAAACGATATTTGGATCGACAGGATCTATCTGTGCCCAAAAACCATCTCCGCCCAAAATTGGTTGCCATTCGGCATTGGTAACTCCTTTGCGACTGGTGTTTCTCGAAGGTCCTCCAATGGAATTATTATCCTGCGTTCCTCCATACACATTATAAAAAGGCAAATCATTATCTACCTGAACGCGATAAAACTGGGTGACAGGCAGGTTGCATTTGAATAAATAATTCTCGCCACCATCAAAACTCTCGTACATTCCTCCGTCGCCACCAATCATGAAATGTTTGGTATCCTGCGGGTCAATCCATAGTGCATGATCATCTACATGGCGATTTTTTAGTCCAAGTTTTTTCCAGGTCTTGCCGCCATCCTCAGTATAATGCGTATAAGTTTCTACAGAATAAACCTTGTCCACATCCACTGGATCGCAATAAATTTCGTTGTAGTATTGTCCACTGCTGGCATGATCGCTCATCTTCACCCAGGATTCCCCTCTATCGATTGAACGGAAAAATCCGCTTTTGTTTTCGGCAGCCTCAATTATGGCATAAACAATATTGTGATTTACTGGTGAAACGGCAATCCCCATTCCTCCTTTATCTGCTTTAGGCAGCCCGGCTGTTAATTTACGCCAGTGTTCGCCACCATCGGTAGATTTGTAAATAGCAGATTCGGGACCACCGCCAATTTTTACATATACATGTCGGCGACGTTGTTCTGAAGTGGCATAAAGGATATCCGGATTTACCGGATCAATTACTACATTATTCACGCCTGTATTCTCACTGATATTTAAAACTTTCCTCCAGGTTTCACCTCCATCTGTTGTTTTATACAATCCGCGATCACCTCCAGGTCCCCATACCGAACCTTCGGCAGCAACAAATACAACATCCGAATTGCGGGGATCGATTACGATACCACCAATCTGACGAGAAGCTTTGAGCCCCATATTTTTCCAGTTTTTGCCTCCATCCAAAGTTTTATAAACACCATCGCCATAGCCTAAAGCCCGCTGGTGATTGTTCTCTCCTGTTCCCGTCCATACCACATTGCTGTTATTAGGATCGATGCTTACCACACCAATGGAATAGGCACCATATTTATCGAATACCGGTTTCCATGTGGTTCCGTTATTCTCTGTTTTAAAGATATTTCCACTGGCTACTCCCACATAGTATTCGCTGTGATTGTTTGGATTCACTGCAAAATCAGCTATTCGCCCTGAGGTAGTGGCTGGCCCAATACTTCTGAACTTTAATCCGTTTACTAATTTCGAATTAAGCAAAGTATCCTTTACAATTGCCGTAGTTTTCTTTTTTGCAAGCAAATTGCTGGGAAGCAGCAATATACCCATCATTACAAATAAAAGACTTGATTGTTTCAAGCGCGTTGTTAAGGTATTCATGTGGTTTGTTTTTAGGTATGAAAAAAACCGGGATCTGAAGTAATTTCCTCCCTTCACTCCCGGCTAAAAATAGATGTATTATCTTATAAATAATTGATTCTGAATTTACAAGATTTATTCTATAAATCCTAACATACCCATTTCGGATTCACTGCGCGTCTATGCTATTTGCTGTTTTTCATCTGCCCTTAAAGCATAAAAAAATCCGATTCGTATAGAACCGGATTTTTGTATTATCTCTTTTTGCTTCGAAGCCATATTCGCTCCCCGACTTCTACCTTATAATCTTTTTTAATACCATTATACTTACATATCCTTTTCAATTTCACACCATATTGTTGTGAAATACCATACAGACTATCTCCCTCCTTAACACGATGAAAATTGTAGCCACGCGCTGCCTTGTTTCGTTTGTTGTGCAGGTATAATTGCTGATCAATCTGAAGGATATAACCTTTAGGTAGATCATTGTAACGCAATAACTTTTTGCGTTCCACACCCAGATTTTTAGCTATACTAAAGAAAGTATCTCCTTTTTGCACTTTGATATAGTGCACTCCATTTGCAATTTCGAGCCGTGCTCCAAAAGGATCTATTTCCAAACCGGAATCAATATCTGCCAAATCAGTATCATCGGGTTTCTCCATCCAATAATCTCTACCGGCATTCTTCTTATCAAGCTTATGCAGATGTTCCTCTTCAATAATCTTGATCAAACGATGTGCATATTTAGGATCGGTAGCATAACCCGCCTTTTTTAAACCATGTGCCCATCGCTTATAATCATCCGACCTGTATTTAAATAAAAAAGCATAGCGCGATCGGGTACTTAAAAACTTAGAATGGTCTTTATAGGAATCGTAAGGATTATCATACATTCTGAAACATTCGTTTCTTCTGTCGTCGTTCATTTTCATGCTTGGACCTCGCCAATCGTGGCACTTTATACCAAAATGATTATTCCCCTTGCGAGCCAACACAGAATTACCATTTGCCGATTCCAGTAGGCCCTGTGCCATGGTAATGCTGGCAGGAATTCCGGTTCGCTCCATCTCGCGAATGGCTAGTTGTTTGTATTTTTGTATGTATTGTTTCCGGGTATATCGACTTGCGAAAAGGCTGGTACTACAAACTAATAGTAATATGGTATAGATAATAAACTTCTTCATAGATTGGTTTTTGTGAATCAAAAATGAAAAATGGGAAATCAATCAATTTATATATATATTAGCTGCGATTTCCAAAACAACCATAAAAATATAACAATCCTGTTATCCTTCGAAATAATAAGCGTAAAATTAACATTTTAGCTTTTCCGTTGAAATCGAAAGGTCGATATTTCCTGAATTATTCTAATAGTTCAAAATTAGTTTCTCTATATTAGAGTACCTAATTATAAAATAACAAAGGATTATAATCGGAAAATAGACTCCTGCTTTATGCAAAAAACATCCGTACAGGATTAATTTATAAAATAGGTGATGAGAAAAAATGCAGGCTAAATTTTGTGCTACAGAAAATGCTCATCTTGATATTAAATAAAAACACATGAAGAAAACCCAAATCATCACAACGGTATTTGAATACGATTCTATTGATGAATTGTCAAAAGAAGATCAGGAATTGGTGAGAAATGCTAAAGAAGCTGCGCTTCGTTCTTATGCTCCTTACTCCAAATTTAATGTAGGTGCAGCCTTGTTACTCAACAATGGAAAATTAGTACAAGGCAACAATCAGGAAAATGCTGCTTATCCATCGGGTTTGTGTGCCGAAAGGGTTGCTGTTTTTTATGCCAATGCAAAATACCCTGATATTCCTGTAAAGACTATTGCTATAACTTCCAGAACCAATGGTAGCTTTTTAGAAGAACCTGTTCCTCCCTGTGGCTCGTGCCGACAAGTTTTATTAGAAACAGAAGATCGTTACAAGCAAGCTATTAAAGTAATTTTGTGTGGGGAGAAAAAAATCAGAATTGTAGAAAGCATCAAACAATTGTTGCCTTTGTTCTTTGATAAGGAAATATTGGACGAATAAAAAAACTATTTGCGATTACTTTATTTTCAGATACATAAAAGAGGATGCACTATAACATCCTCTTTTTATTTGTACTGCCGATGCTAGACCTCCTGCTTTTCCTTGAGCACCTCGGCTTTTTGTTTTTCTCCTTTCAGATAACGATAGGTAAATCCATAGGTTCGCATTATTCTGCGAATATTCGAAACGCTATGTTTTCTTAATACAAACTGAATAGTATCTGAAATTTCCCGTATCAACTCATCAACCGATCCGCGTTGCATTTCTAAATCTTTTTGTACTTCATTGTAAACTCTATCTGCAGGAGCCACCTCCGATATTTCTTTTCTGGCAGCTACTAATTTCTCCTGAACTTCAGAAGCCGAAGGATTAGACATTGCCGGATACCCTGATTCAACGGCCTTTTTATCACCAAAAACAATGGCTTCGGCAGCGACAAGCAGGTCTGCTTCTCTTGAAATTTTTGGCAATTCGCCATCTGAAAGAATCCCATATAAGCGAAATATTTCGGTAGGATGTTCCTTACGATACGTACGTCGCTTTAATACTGCAAAAAAATCGCGAACATTGATGCTCAAGCTACTCATAGCTTCATTTTTCTCGCGTACTTCTTTTTGTCGGTGCGATAAACTGGAGTTTAATAAATCGTAAGTAGCATTATATGCTGTGGCTACGTTTTCTAAATTCATCATTAAATCATCGGGTAAAAGAGGCTTTGCTGCTGCATCGTTTTTTGCTGTTGACAAACTGATACGCATAAATGTAATTCGTTGTGCATCGGAATTTGGGTAGGATAAATAGGGCATAATATAGATTTTGGGCGTTATGAATTGATTTGTACGACAATTTACATCATCTTAATAATTTAACAAAGGATATATTTTTAAAATTACATCTATTGTATGATTAAATATTGTATCTATTTTTTGAAAAAGAGAACTTGTCGGAATCAACAGTTGATATTTTGTTTAAAATATGATGCTTTTATATCCCGAATGGAGATATAATTTTATATTTATAGGGGCTATCGGTTCTAAAAGGTAGTATATTTTTAAAATACAAGCCATTTCCGATTCACCACATCTATCTATTTACAACAATATAGCTTCTTTTAATTCCAACCAGATACTTATTTTTATATAGAGATAGATATATTATCCCGAAAGGAGATATAATTTTATAAATATACTAGCTGTCGATTTTGAAAAGGAATATATCTTTAAAAAAATAGATACTATAACTATACTTAAGCTATCTTTTTTAGAGCGGAATAGGTAGATAATCCTGAAAGGGAATATATTTCATTATTAGAATAGCTAGCAATCCTTACATTTTCAAATCGAATTCAAATTTAGCTGTCTTGGCATGTATATCCTTTCTTAGGAAACTCCCCCCCTTCTTGTTCATTTACTTTTTATAGAAAAATTCCAGAATACCGAAAACAGAACAGCCTTCCTAAGTTCTCACATCATAGGATATAATTTGTCTTATCAATTTATAACCGGCCATTGTATTGTCAGACAATTTTATCTCATAAAAAAAGCCAATGCGATGCATCGGCCTTTGCTATATTTAAGCTTCTACCATTTTTTCAAATTCTTTCCAGAGATTATCATCTTTGGGAACCGGAGCTTTTATTGTTATCGGCTCTAGCTTTACCGGATGGATAAACGAAATTTCACGGGCGTGCAAGCCAATTCCTCCACCAGCTTTCGAACGTGGAGCTCCGTATTTCAAATCACCACGAATGGGCAATCCTATTTTTGCGAGTTGTGCCCGAATTTGATGGTGACGACCGGTAAATAATTTTACTTCGAGTAAAAAATACTTTTGCGAACGAGTCAACAAACGATATTCCATTGTTGCCTCTTTGGCTTTTCCTTTGGGTTTATCGAAAACATTGGTTCTGTTCTTTTCCTCATTTCTTAATAAATAATGAGTAAGTCGCTCCTCCTCGACTCTCGGACAGTCCCGAACAATTGCCCAGTATATTTTATTGATTTCGTCACCTTTTTGCTGGAACATTTTATTTAGACGCGTTAAAGCCTTACTGGTTTTTGCAAAAACCACTACCCCGCTTACCGGTCTGTCAATTCTATGCGGAACCCCCAAATATACATCTCCCGGCTTATCGTACTTATTCTTGATATAGGCTTTTACCTTTTCACTTAAAGGCTCATCTCCGGTTTTATCCCCTTGTACAATATCCTTACACTTCTTGTTAACCGCGATGATATGGTTGTCTTCGAATAATATTTCTAGTTTCTCTCTTGCCATTTTATTAGTATTTAGTCACTCGCCAATGCTTAATCTATCGACTTTAAACTTATAACTTTAAATTCTAGTATTGCTCCCTCTCATTTGGGAATTCTTTTGATTTCACATCGCTGATATAGGTTTCAACAGCACCCTTAATCTCTGCAAAAAGGTTATGGTATCTTCTTAGGAATCGAGGTGAAAATTCCTGAGTAATCCCTAGCATATCATGAATAACCAAAACCTGTCCGTCCACTCCGTTTCCTGCACCAATCCCAATAATTGGAATTACAACGCTCTCTGCAACTCTCTTTGCCAATTTTGCTGGTATCTTTTCCAGTACAATTGCAAAACATCCGGCCTCCTCTAACATTATGGCATCTTCTATCAATTTCTCTGCTTCATCTACTTCTTTGGCACGAACAGCATAGGTTCCAAACTTATGAATAGACTGCGGGGTTAATCCAAGATGTCCCATCACAGGAATTCCTGCAGATAAAATTCTATTCACCGATTCTATTACCTCACGACCACCTTCCAGCTTCACCGCATCAGCTCTGGCCTCCTTCATGATACGAATAGATGAATTCAGTGCTTCTTTAGAATTTCCCTGATAGGTTCCGAAAGGAAGATCAACCACTACCAAAGCACGCTGTACCGCCCGAACAACAGATGAACCGTGGTAAATCATCTGATCCAGCGTAATTGGCAAAGTGGTTTCGTTTCCTGCCATTACGTTAGAAGCAGAATCTCCCACCAAAACAACATCGATACCAGCTTTATCAACGATACTGGCCATGGAAAAGTCATAGGAAGTAAGCATGGAGATTTTTTCTCCTTTTAATTTCATTTCTGAGAGAACATGAGTGGTAACTCTCTTTACAGATTCTTTATGAATAGACATCTTATTTCAATTTTTGGGCAATAGTAAAAATTTACACTTGTATTTCTCTACAATATTATTTGAATGCAAAGGTATAAAAAGATTCAATCCAATAAGTAGGATCCCTTTTTATGGATTACTTCCATTATTCCGTCCTGATATGAGAATTAGTCTAAATGAATTTCCTTCTGCCTGTCTTTTTGGCAGCACAATTGTCATGTTTTTCTTATATCTAAAGCTATGAAGTGTCAGTTTTTCACCTGAAACATTAAAATATCGAATGGCACAACCTTTGATTACTTCCTGTCGGATGCGAAAAAACATCCGAAGTTTAATTAGAAAAAATTTAGAACATTAAATAAATACTAAAATGGGTAAAATAATTGGAATTGATTTAGGAACTACCAACTCTTGTGTATCTGTAATGGAAGGTAACGAGCCTGTTGTTATTCCTAACAGCGAAGGTAAAAGAACTACTCCTTCTATTGTAGCTTTTATAGAAAATGGAGAGAGAAAAGTTGGTGATCCTGCAAAACGTCAGGCTATTACAAATCCAACAAAAACCATTTCTTCTATCAAGAGATTCATGGGAGAAAGCTATGAAAAGGTAACGAAAGAAATTAATCGTGTTCCTTATAAAGTTATTAAAGGCGATAACAATACTCCTCGTGTTGCAATCGACGACCGTAAATATTCACCTCAGGAAATCTCAGCAATGACACTTCAAAAAATGAAGAAAACTGCTGAAGATTACTTAGGACAAGAAGTTACTGAAGCGGTAATTACCGTACCAGCTTATTTTAATGACTCACAACGTCAGGCAACTAAGGAAGCTGGTGAAATTGCTGGTTTAGTTGTAAAAAGAATTATCAATGAGCCTACCGCTGCATCATTGGCATATGGTCTTGACAAGAAAGATGCTGATATGAAAATCGCAGTATTCGACCTTGGTGGTGGTACTTTCGATATCTCCGTTCTTGAATTAGGTGATGGTGTATTTGAAGTAAAATCTACCAATGGAGATACTCACCTTGGTGGTGATGATTTCGACCAGGTAATTATTGATTGGTTGGCAGACGAATTTAAAAAAGATGAAGGAATTGACTTACGTCAGGATCCAATGGCTCTTCAGCGTTTGAAAGAAGCTGCTGAAAAAGCAAAAGTTGAGCTTTCCAGTGCTACAAGTACAGAAATCAACTTGCCATATATCATGCCAGTAAATGGTATTCCAAAACACCTTGTAAAAACGCTTTCCCGTGCACAATTCGAGCAATTGGCTGACAAATTAATTCAAGCTGTTATCGAACCTTGTAGAATTGCATTGAAAGATGCTAATGTTACTACTTCTGAAATTGATGAAGTAATCTTAGTTGGAGGTTCTACTCGTATTCCTGCTATTCAAAATAAGGTAGAGGGATTTTTCGGTAAAGCTCCTTCAAAAGGTGTTAACCCTGACGAGGTTGTTGCTGTTGGTGCTGCAATTCAAGGTGGTGTGCTTACCGGTGAGGTAAAGGATGTGCTTCTTTTAGATGTTACTCCTCTTTCTCTTGGTATTGAAACCATGGGTGGTGTAATGACAAAATTAATTGAATCTAATACCACTATTCCTACAAAGAAAACGGAAACATTTACTACTGCTGCCGACAACCAGCCTTCTGTTGAAATTCATATTCTTCAAGGTGAGCGTCCAATGGCTAATGGCAACAAGACTATCGGTCGTTTCCATTTAGATAGTATTCCACCAGCACCTCGTGGTATTCCTCAAATCGAAGTTACTTTCGATATTGATGCAAATGGAATCCTAAATGTTTCTGCCAAAGATAAAGGAACCGGAAAAGAGCAAAATATCCGTATCGAAGCATCATCTGGTTTATCTGATGCCGAAATCGAAAGAATGAGAGAAGAAGCGAAAGCTAACGAAGAAGCCGATAAGCAAGCGAAAGAAAAAGTGGATACTTTGAATAAAGCTGACGCTATGATCTTCCAGACTGAAAAACAGTTGAAAGAAATTGGAGATAAATTGCCTGCTGACAAAAAGCAACCAATTGAAGATGCTTTAAACAAGTTGAAAGAAGCTCATAAAGCTCAGGATCTTGATGCTATCAATAAGTCTCTTGATGAATTAAATACTGTTTTCCAAGCTGCGTCTCAGGAAATGTATAATGCTCAAGCACAAGATCAGCAACAACAACCAGGTGGTGAACCTCAGGCTGATGCTGAAACTAAAGCTGATGATGAAGTAACTGATGTAGATTTCGAAGAAGTGAAATAATTCAAACTTCATATATATACCAATGGCGATCAGAGAAATTTGATCGCCATTTTATTTGTGCTAAAATAAAAATTTAAAAGACAACACGATCCGGTGTGGAATGCATCCAAAAGGTCTTCACCTTCATTTTGATATAATTTAATTCATACTCTACACACTTCATCGGATCCTCTACCCGATACAAACTCTGCCCTATTTCCAGAATATCCTGCATGGTAGCCCAAAGGTGATTCAAACAACGAAAAACCTCCTCCTTCAACATTCCTCTGGAATTAAGTAAGCGATTGAGTTTAATCCTTTCCAATTTAAGCACCTGATATAAGGCTTGAATGCCATCGATAATGGATAGTGCGACATCCCTGTTTTTTGTTGGAATATGATCCTCTAACTGTCGTAATAAACCTGGAACTATGGATAATATAGAACTTAAATTTTTCTTTTCAATTACTTCAATAATCAATTCGTATTGCTTCATTTGCGAAACAGGAAAGTATTCCTCTACATCCAGAATTATAGTATTCAAACTCTCCATTTTCCGATAAATTCCAATTCGGATATGCTGAATTTTTATTCCTTCGGGACTACAGCAAACCATTTCTTTTGCCTTTTGAATTTGTTCCAAAAAACGATTTCTAAACTTTTCATCAAACACAGGATAGAATTCTTGAAAAGCCTTAATATCCCTGGAAAAATTATCATGAATAAATTTTGCCGCTATTGGCATTTCATCAAAACTGAAAGGAAAATCCATTGTTTCCATATTCTTATTTGTTAGTTAGTTTATTTGCTACTCTTTTTTTATGAAATTCTGTCTGCTAGAATTAAGATGTTCTCATTATTATTTAAAAATCCAATATTTTCACCATTCATTAGGATCCAATAAACTGAACAACATAATTCGAAGAATTCAAATCATAAAATACGAATTATCAATGCGAAGCAAAAAAATTCACGAATGATCTACAACATACGAATGGATTGAAGTGCACAAAAGCCTTGATTTTGAAAGGAAAATCACTTCATTTTTTTATCTCGCACCAATCTTTTATTAGTTTTGTATAGATTGAATAAAAATAAAATTGATCCTATTATAGTTCAGATTCGTCTTGCCGAAATATTAATTACAAAAATCAACTAATATTTTCTGAGTAAACAATCAAAACATCATCTTATATAAACAATGCATAATGAATAACAAAATCTTACTATTTCTACTCATTTGCTTACCTTTTTTCTCTTTGGCTCAAAGTCAAAACAAAACGGATGAGTCAGGCCAAAAACAAGGTTATTGGGAAAAAAAATCAGCTAATGGGAAACTTATATATGCTGGAACCTTTAAGAATAACTATCCCATTGGTGAGATGAAAAGATTCCATGATAATGGTAATTTGAAAGCAATTCTGCTCTTTTCTAATCAGGGGGAATCCGTAAAAGCATCCTTATATAATGAATCAGAACAACTTACTGCAAAAGGTAATTTTATTAAATCTCAAAAGGATAGCATTTGGAGTTATTACGATACAAAACAAAGATTGCGAGCTACAGAGAATTATCAACGCGGGGTAAAAAATGGATGGAGCCAATACTTTTTCACCAATGGTAATTTATCTGAAAAAGTAGAATTTACAGATGGAATGAAACATGGTATGTGGATAAAATATTTTGAGAATGGACAAGTTTATCTCGAAGCAAAATATACAAAAGGAAAACTTGATGGTGGATTTCAAATTCATTATCCAAACAGTGTAATAGAATATGGCGGACAGTATATCCAGAATAAAAAAGAAGGAAAATGGGATTATTATTCCGACAAAGGAGATCTCTTGTTAAGTATAGAATACAAAAATGGTATTGCCACTAATCAGGAGGAACTGGATAGCCTTCAGCAGGAGAAATTACAAAAAATGGAATCTCAGAAAAACCTTTTTGCTGATCCTGCCAATTTTTTGAACGACCCGGATTCTTATTTGCAGTCCCAAATGAGAAAATAATCAAGCTAAAACCTGCAATAACATGGCACAGGAAGGAATTCGTCTTTTTCAATTAAATAATCAGATCAAAAATATTTTATCTGATTCATTCGCTTCAGATTTATGGGTGGTTGCAGAAATTAGTGAGATGCGTTCGAACCAAAACGGACATTGCTATCTTGAATTGGTTGAAAAAGATGAAGAAACAGATCAAATTATCGCAAAGGCAAGAGCTACAATTTGGTCCTATACTTTTCGGATGCTACGCCCCTACTTTGAAACTACAACCGGACAAAGATTCACTTCTGGCATTAAAGTTTTGGTGAGTGTACATGTGGAGTTTCAGGAAATATACGGATACTCCTTAAATATTAAGGATATAGACCCCAATTACACGCTTGGGAATATGGCTCGCCGAAGAAGAGAAATTATTGCCCGTTTGGAAGAGGAAGGTGTTTTGGATATGAATAAGGAACTGGATTTCCCGGAAATTCCAAAAACAATTGCGATCATATCCTCTCCTAGTGCAGCTGGCTATGAGGATTTTGTGAATCAACTGGAAAACAATGGCCATGACTACCAATTCCATCATAAGATATTCCCTGCCATCATGCAAGGCAACAAAGCGGAAGCATCCATTATTGAAGCATTAGATAAGATTAATGAATACGAGAATCTGTTTGATATTGTAGTGATCATCAGAGGCGGTGGCTCGCAAGCCGATTTAAATTGCTTTGACAACTATTGGCTGGCATTTAATATCGCTCAATTTCCTGTTCCAATTGTTTCTGGCATTGGACATGAAAGGGATGAATCCATAGTAGATATAGTTGCTCATACCAGCGTAAAAACTCCAACGGCAGCAGCCGAACTATTAATTGATTGCTTTGATACATGTCGGGAACATCAGGAAAACCTGCAAGAAGATTTAATGGTTAATGTGAATGAAATATTACTGCAATCATCGGAGCAATTAAATTCCTTAACCAATAGATTCTCCCCAATGGTACAACGAATTCTGGAGCGAAAAACCCAACAATTACTGCTTGCAGATGAGAAATTGATTCAATCCTCCAAACGTTGGCTCACTGGTCATCGGTACAGATTGGAAAGTATCCAATCGAAATTGCAATATTCCGTTCAAAACAAAAGCAATCATGAAAAAAATAATTTAGATCATTTACAAGGAAAAATTGCAATTCGCATGAAGCATCTGATAGAAAATCAGAAAAATAAGCTTTCCTTATACAGGCAATCTATCAAATATTTAAATCCTGAGAACATACTACAAAAGGGTTATACGCTCACATTAAAAGATGGGAATATTGTGAAAAACATTGACCTTTTATCACAGGATGATCAGATAGAAACACGTTTTAAAAATGGATCTGTTTCCAGTAAAATTTCAAATATCAAACCTAAAAAATAAATTCAATGGCTAAGAAAAAAATAAGCTACCGCGAAGCAATCACAGAAATTGAGGAAACCATTGCCTCTATTGAAAATGAGGAATTAGACGTAGATGATTTGTCGGAAAAAGTAAAACGGGTATCTGAATTACTCGTGTTTTGCAAAGAAAAACTACACAATACAGAACAAGAAGTGGAAAAAATCCTAAAAGATATGGAGGAATAACCAATTCATCCCTGGCAACAATTTGAGCGGAGAATACTTATATCTTTACTATTTATAGGGTGTTCCGCTAAATGAAAACTTAACAAACCAAATCCATGAATAAATTTTTAGTTTTTATCATGATTGCTTTCTGGGGAATTTCCTGTTCCGCACAAAAGTCTTCACCACGCAAAATTCAAGAATTTGTTCAGGAATTTGTTAGCGATTCTAACTTTTATACGGCTGGAATTGGCATTGTAATTTCAGAGGTGGAAAGTGGTAAGATACTAGCGCAAAATCAAGTTCACCTAGGGCTGATTCCTGCTTCCACCCAAAAGTTAATCACAACTGCAACGGCTCTCGATTTATTAGGTGTAAATTATCAGTTTACAACCAATATTCTAACTGATGGCAGTATTACAAAACAAGGAGTACTCAACGGGAATATCATTATTAAAGGCAGTGGAGATCCTACTCTCGGATCTAAGTATTTTTATCCAAAAGGAAATGCTATTGGTACTTTGTTTGTCAAGCAACTTAGGGAAAAGGGAATAAAAAGCATTGATGGAAATATTATCATCGATGATACTTACTTAAAAGCAAGCATTCCCCCAAGCTGGATATGGGAAGATATCGGAAATTACTATGGAGCAATTCCTCACGGAGTTAGCTATCGCGATAATCTATATACCATATACTTTAAATCAAATAAACCTGGAAATCTCACCCAAATTACCAGAACTGATCCTCCTCAACTTGATCTGCAATTCGAAAATAAAGTAATTAGTTCTGCTGAAAATCGAGATCTAGCCTATATTTTTGGAGGTAATACGAGTAATAAAAGAATAATTGAGGGTAGTATTCCTAAGTATAAAAATGATTTTGCCGTAAAGGGAGCGATGCTATCACCGAAAACATTCTTACTGGAGGATTTGGAGCAAGCATGTTTAAAATCTAATATTACCATTCAACATCAGACAATTAAGGCTCAGAATAAAACACCCCTCTTCAATTTCTATTCTCCCGATTTAAGAGAAATTGTGCATACCACCAATCAGAAAAGTGTGAATTTGTTCGCAGATCATTTATTGTTTGAAATAGGAAATCAACAGTTAGGAAAAGCAGGTTGGGAAACAGGTATTAAAGCCATTAAATACTTCTGGAAAGAACAGGGAATTAGTACAAATTACATCCGCTTATGCGATGGTAGTGGTTTGTCTCATTACAATCTTGTTACTGCGGAATTTTTCGACCAATTACTTCGATATATGTATAAAAGTAAGTTGCGAAATGATTTTATTAGCTCACTTCCTGTTGCAGGAAAATCTGGCACCTTACAGCATTTTGGGAAAAACACTCCTTTGGTAGGAAACTGGAAAGCCAAAACAGGATCGATGACAGGAGTAAGAACCTTTTGTGGATACATTAGTACTAAAAAAGGTAAAATATTAGCTATTACCATCTTAATTAACAATTACACATCACTACATTCTCTAAGCAATAAATTGCAAAAGCTTTTAATTCAATTGTATAATTCTTAAATTTAGAAGTAATCTACTTTTAAATTTAGAATTGACACCTTATGAGAGCCTTCTTGCAAAAAGTATTTTTACCATTCTTCTTTGCCTTAATCTGTTTTTCTGTTTTGGCTTCCAATCAGAAAAATATCCTTATTCTTAATTCTTACCACAATGGATTAAGCTGGACGGATTCCATTGTTTGTAGCATAAAACACGAACTATTATCAGATCCGGATTACAATATTCATATTGAAAACATGGATACCAAGCGATATTTTTCTGAAGATTATTTGCAGATATTAAAACAATTCTACACCCAAAAATATCAAAATAGTAAGTTCGATTTAATCATTTCTACCGATAATAATGCTTATAATTTTTTGTTGGATAACAAAGATTCTGTATTCGGAAATGTACCGGTACTTTTTTGCGGTTTAAATTCTATTATAAATTCACCAAAAGGATACAGTGGAGTATTCGAAAATCTGGATTTTCGATCTACCATAGATCTTATAAAAAAAAACCACCCTAAATATTCCGAACTTGTTGTTGTAACAGATTATAGTGTAACTGAACGCACAACAATTCAATCCCTAAAGAAGAGCATAGACCAAATGAAAATCCCCTTACGATACCGCATTCTAAAAGCAGTAAATATCTCTAAGCTGAAATCAGAACTTGCTTCTCTTAATCCGAATAACGTATTATTATATCTTGCCTATAACCGGGATGCCAAAGGTAATTACTGCACCTACGAAAAAGGATTTGAAGCAGTAGAACCCTATTGTAAGGTTCCTATATATTGTGTTTGGGATTTTTATATGAACAGAGGAGTCATTGGTGGTGCTTTAATTACAGGTCGAATGCAAGGAAAACAAGTATCTGATATGGCAAAGCTATTATTAAGTGGTACCTCTATTGATGATTTACCTCCACAATTAGCAAAATATGAATATGTATTTGACCACAACCAACTCAAAAAACACCACATCAATAGAAACACTTTACCTGCACACTCAAAAATTATTAATGTCCCGTATCGTTTCTTGCGGAAACATAAGGATATTGTTATTCTCACACTAACGATATTAGTGCTTCTCACTATTATTATTATTGTAATGAGCATTAATAATCATCTGCGAAAAATAAGATCGCAAAGAGATAAAGCACATCTTTTAGAAATGAAGGCAGCCAATAAAAAGTTAGAAAAAGCAATTGTGGTTGCAGAGGAATCTAATCGTTTAAAATCAGCCTTCTTAGCTAATATGTCGCATGAGATTCGTACTCCGATGAATGCTATTCTTGGTTTCACAGAATTACTTTCGGCTGACGATCTGGAAAAGACCAAAAGAAATCGATTTATCTCTATTATCAGAAAAAACACCAACGGTTTACTTCGTTTAATTAGTGATATTCTGGATATTTCTAAAATTGAAACCAATCAAATTAAAATTATTAAATCTAACTGCAGACTGGAAGAATTATTTGAAGGTTTAAAATCAAATTATAATTCTCTACTGGAACATTACGGAGATAATAATCTGGAATTTAAAATTGTTTTACCAGAAGCATCAGAAATAAAAGAAATAAATACCGACAGCATACGCCTGCAGCAAATATTCACTAATTTATTAGAGAACTCTATTAAATTCACCCATTCAGGAGAAATTATAATTGGATATCAGCTAAGTGGTAAATATCTGGAGTTTTTTGTGAAAGATACTGGTATCGGTATCTCTGAAGAAAAGCAGGAAATCATTTTCGATCGCTTCCGTCAAGCTGATTTAGATGCAAATACCCGGAAGTATGGTGGAACAGGCCTGGGCTTAGCTATTAGTAAAAGCCTAGTTGAATTATTAGGAGGACAAATTTGGATTCGATCTAAACTTGGGAAAGGAGCAAGCTTTTACTTCACAATCCCCTACTAAAACAAAAAAGACGGACATTACATCCGTCTTCCTTAATATCTATGTTTTTGATTTCTTTTAAAAGAAATAATACAATGCTAATGTGATTCTATTGTTTCCTACCCATTTTTGTTGATCAACTTTTGCTTTCTCGTTAATCACACCATAAGCTGCAGCAGTATATTCCGATTCCAGTTGAATTTTCATATTCTTAATGCTTGCTGTTATTCTGGGAGCTATCCGATATAATGCACCAATATTACTTCCTCGGCTATAAACCATTCCTGGAACAACATTATCTTGAGATCCCAATGTTTTGGAGTAACCACCAAAAATTCCAAATCCAACTTTTCCAGGAGTATAATCCAAATCACACCATCCTGCCCAAATTTTAATAGGAGTGTAACTCGCCTCATTTGTTAGCGGATCAACACTTTTTGCCGCATAACCTCCGGTCATCAGCACATCGGTAAGATTCGATCCGTAGGTAGTATGAATTTTAAAAGTAAATGGTTTAAAATCAAGCTTTGCATAAGCTAGAATCGACCATGATGTTAAGGTTTCATCAGCCTTATAGCCTGTTTCAGTCATTAGTGCTGGCTTAATATTTTTCACTTCACCAGTTACACCAAAAATATGTTTGCCAGGATAAAAATGTATCTGCCCTTGAGCCATTGGCAATCCTGCATTTCTCAAATATTTATTAGTGGCACCATCAGGTCCGGTACTAGTGTAATCTCTTTCAGATAAAAGCGCAGCCAACAGTTTCCACTTACCAGATTTATAGGTGAAACGAACCTGTGGATTTCTGGCAAAAGGTTTAAATGGTAAACCGGAATTGGTACCAATCTGTCCCGGCATTACTTCTGGAACAAATAGTGGAGCCCAGGTCTGTCCAATCAACAAGGAGGTTTTTCCCCAATTTAAATTTACATAGGCATGACGAATGCGAAATCCATTTACATCAGCTTCCGAGTTACCCATAAATTCAGCTTCCAGTAAGCCGGTAGTTTTAGCACCTAAAATTTCAGGTCCTGTAATCCTCATCCATGTTCTGGATTGAATCACTGCCATATTGTAACTGCTGGCAGCATTAATGTCCTTTCCCGCTGGATCCAACAATACATTTTTAGGATACAGCAATACATGGCTTTCGCGTGCACTAACAGTTTGTCGCGAATCAAAGGTGAAGGCAGAATGTACATATCCTCCTATTTTCAGACTAATCGGCAATTCACTTAATTTTTTTTGAGCACAAAGCTCATTTGTGCTTACTCCAATAAATACCAATAATATCAGTAAGTAGTTTAATCGTTTCATCTAAATTGTTAGGTTTTTGTTTCGGGCACAAATATAAACAGGATTTTGACTTATTCCATCTATTATATTCCTGTTATAGAAGCGCTATTTAGATCAACTCCAGCCGTCGAGAGCATTTTGCCAAAAGAATTTTGCCATCTTGAATCGTCGAGAGCATTTTGCCATGTGGATTTTGCCATCTCCAAGCGTCGAGAGCATTTTGCCATGAGAATTTTGCCATCTCGAGCCGTTAGAGAGCATTTTGCCAACGGTTTTTTCCCAATTCTTAACATCGAAATCATTTTGCCACGTGAATTTTGTCAACTCCAGTCGTCGAGAGCATTTTGCCAAGGTGAATTAGCCACTTTAAAACATTTTAATATTCCTGATAAATAATTAGGGAATCTCCTTCGAATTCAATTCTAAAACTATCTCCCATCGATTCGTTGAGCGTTCCTTGCCACATCTGTTCCAACTTCTGATTGGTTAAGGCATAACGCAGATTTGCTGTAGAAATTAAAGTTTCGGGATTTGGAGAAAAGATGGATACTTGCTGACGAGTGTAACTTTCGAAGTTCTTAGATCGGATTATAGGAGTAAAAAAACCATAGCTGGTCAGCATTTTAATTTTCACTTTTTTGGCATATTGCGTAAGCAGAAACACATTTCCAATCATATGATCGTCGCGCTCTCCTGTTGCTCCAACGATAGTGATATCCGAAAAGCCATTTTTCAAACACCAGTTCACAGCTTTGGTTAAATCATTGGTATCCTGATTGGCAAAATGATGCACAATATCGCGATACTTCAATTTTAAATCGGCATTTAAGGAATCCAAATCTCCTACAATGGCATATGGTTCGATTTCTGCCTTCTCTAATTTATTGATTGCACCATCGCAGCACACAATATATTTACTCGATTTTAATTCTTGCAATGGAATTTCATGTGTTGGGAAGACTCCATTTGCCAATATTACCGCTTTTTTATGCATGGTATTTCAACTTCTTTAATCCAAATTTAAATAAGTATCAAAATTAATGATTTCGTGCTGGCACTTTGCTGCGCAACCAATCTTTTTTCCATTGCAAATATCCAATCACCGCTAAAACGGTATAAAAAAAGAATAAAATAGAGGTTGGATATAAGCCTTTGTAGATATAAAGAGCCAAAGAAACAGCATTAACCACAACCCAAACCAACCATTGCTCCAATATTTTTTTTGCAAGCATCCAGGTAGCAACAATACTTAAAGCGGTAGTAAAAGAATCCCAATAAGGAATCGGACTATCCGTAAAATTTACCAGAATGAAAGAAATCAGCACATAAATCAGCATACTTATTCCAAATAAAATTAGAAAAAGATGCTTACTTAATCGACTTATGGGTAATTCCTCCTGATTTCGACTTGCTCCCTTCGACCATAGAATCCATCCATAAATACTGATAAAAACATAATAGAATTGTAGCGACATATCAGCATAAAATTTGGCCACAAAAAACACATAGATGTACATTAGGGAGGTAAATAAACCAACTGGCCACAACCATTTATTCTGTTTAATTTCCAGATATAAAAAAATCAAACCTGAAATAGTTCCTATAATTTCTATGATATTGTCGATAATCCAATTCATGTTTATGCTATATTTTTTTGTAGAGACGCAGCAATGTTACGTCTCTACAAAATTATTAAAATCTTAAGGTAACGCCTGCAAGAAAATTGATCCCTGCTTGTGGATAATAGTATCTCCAGGTTTTTTCTACACCTTGCTCATACCAATTTCCACCATATGCATTGTTTTCGTATTTGGTATCGAAAACATTGTTCACCTGTAACTGAAAAGCTATTTCTTTCATCCACAAAGGATGAATGGAATAATCAATACGCAGATTGTGGATATTGTATTTTTCCAGTTTTCTTTCAGAATTACTTGTATTGTCGAAATATTGTTCCCCTACATATTTACTGATAAAATTAATTCCCAATCCTTTTGCTGGTGTCCAGTTCAACACACTACTACCAATCACTTCCGGGGAATAACTAATATGCGAATCTCCTAAATTCTTTCCTTTGTACTCCTCATTCCAGTTCTCGTCGTAATAAGTAGAATATTCTACGAAATCTTTAATGCGATTGCGACTCAAAGTAAGATTGGCATCCCATTTTAATTTTGGTAAAATCTGTATTCCCCAAATTAATTCCATTCCAGCACGATAACTCTTATCTACATTGGTCATGATATCATAACCTACACTGTTTTTCTCTCCTGTAGGAACAAGCTGATCGCGATAATACATGTAGTAAAAGTTCACGCCAAATGTTGCTTTTGCTGATTTAAAGTTATACCCCAATTCGTAATCAAATAATGATTCGTCGGTTGGTAAATTACTTAAATCCGTTTTTGCATCCTTAAAGTTAGCACGGGTAGGTTCGCGGTGTGCTACACCAAACGAAAAATAAGCATTATTACGGTCGTTTAAAGTATAATACAATCCCATTTTGGGATTAAAAAAATCAAACTGATGATTTTGCACCAATGGTAATAGGTCATCATCAACACCAGTCATATCGTAAGAAATATGGCGGTACTGAACATCACCGTAAGCATTTAATTTATTACTTAACTCGTAATTTACCTTAACAAAAGCATTATAATCAGTCTTTTTCCCATTATTTAAATACCATTGGTAATCATTTTCAATGCCACCATTTTGTACCCAAAGAATATTTCCAAAATGGTCTCCATCATAATGATTCCATGCACCACCGATGGAAGCATCAACTCTGTTTTTCTTGTAATTTAATGAATAAGTGAATCCGTAAAAATCATTTTGCATCCATTTCTGGCGAGTTAGATCTGTTGTTGCAATAGCTGCTCCATTTACCACCGGATTTGCAATTCCATACTCAGCATAGGTTTCATCTTCCTTATATTGCTCGTAATATCCTTTTCCCTTGGTATAATGCAAGGCTGCATTCATATTAAGGTTTGAAGCCAACTCCTGAGAATAAAATAATTGATAATGCGTTTGCTTATAATTATCAGTCTGATTGTCGTAATAATGAACATTGCCAGCTTCATCGGTATACTCTCCAGCAGGATTATACGTTCTGGCTTTCGGTTCTTTCTCATTGTGAATTCCTGGATTTCCCCACCAGCTAATTCCTGTCTTCTCTTCTCCATCCATAATGTTGAATTTCAACATACTCTTTTCGGTGTAGTAAGTACCACTAACAAAGAAAGACTCATGATCGGAAAACGCACGATCTACAAAACCATCCGATTTTAAACGAGAATAACGCGCATCAAAACTAAATTTGCCATTAATTAATCCGGTTCCTGCTTTAAAAGTATTCCGAAAAGTATTGAAAGAACCACCTACACTTTGCACCTCGGCATAAGGTTCCGCATTAACAGTTTCGGTCTGGAAATTAATAGTTGCTCCAAAAGCGGCTGCTCCGTTGGTTGATGTTCCTACACCACGCTGAATCTGTATATTATTTACAGAAGAAGCAAAATCCGGCATATTCACCCAATAAACTCCCTGCGATTCAGAATCGTTTAATGGAACTCCATTTACTGTTACATTAATTCTGGAAGCATCAGTTCCACGAATTCGCATTGCAGAATAGCCAACTCCATTTCCCGCTTCCGAAGATTCTACCACAGAAGGAGTAAGGCTTAATTGATAAGGAATATCCTGTCCTGTATTCTGTCTTTTTACATCATCACCAGATAAATTGGTAACGGCTACCGGTGCTTTATTACCAGCTCTGGTAGCAGCAACAATAACCTCATCCGCCATAATGGCAGTTGGATTTAATTCAAAATTTAAAGCCTGTGATTCTGTAAGCTTCAAATCCTTCTCTTTTTTTTCAAATCCAATAAAAGATACCACAAATTGGTAATCTCCTTTTTTTAGATTTTGGAATAGATATTCACCATGTGAATTACTTACGGTTCCTAGATAAGTTCCTTTCACTGCAATTGTAGCACCCGGAAGAGCATTTCCTTTTTCATCCATTATTTTCCCTCTCAAAGAGATCTGAGAAAATCCGATAAAACATGCAAATTGCAATACCATTAACATGGCTGCTCTGCGCAAAACAGAGCTCATTTGTCTTGTAAACATTGTTTATAAGTTAAAACGTTAAAAAATATTGCAATGAGGTATTGTTAAGATCAGAAAGCGAAAAGTTATTTCGCAATTTTCCTACGCCGGCATTACCCGGATCAGGTTTAAGGGTATGATCTCAGCCTGTAATTAAGGCACCCCACTGTGATTTCGCGACAAAGGTAATTGGAATTTGCTCAAAAACAAAAAAGCCGGCAATATGCCGACTTTTCTTAAAACCTAAACGATTACTTTTCTAACCTATATAATTATTCCGGATGATTTATCTCCAGAACATCCTTAATAGCTTTAATAAATGTTTCCTTTGGTAGAGCTCCTTGTGCCATTGTTGGCTTTCCTTTTACAGGAATAAACAATAAACTTGGAATACTTCTAATTCCGAATGCTGCCGAAACCTTTGGCGATTTATCGGTATCTACTTTATAAATCTGAAGGGTATTACCATATTCTTTTTGCAGCTCTTCTAAGATAGGGGCAACTCGTCGGCATGGTCCACACCATGTAGCATAAAAATCAACAATCACAGGTTTATCACCTTTAAAATTCCAATCCTTACTATTTTCGAAATCGAAAACTTTCTGCTTAAAACTGTCCTCATTTAGGTGAATCACCTTTGCAGACGCGCTTGCCTGAGCAAACCCATTTACACTTAAAAATGTAACCAACAGCACTAATAATACCTTCTTCATACCAAATTATTTTCAGAGACAATCCCAAGTATTGAGTCTACCAATTTTTCAATATACAATTCAACTCTTTAAAATACACAACTAATTTGATTGGTCGTATTCTCACTCGTGAATTATACAATTACTCTTTCACACCTAAAACTTCTGAGAAAGCTTGCTTAAATGATTCCTTACTCATTGCTCCTTGTGCCATTTGTGGCTGTCCATCTTTTGGGATGAATAACAAGGACGGAATACTTTGAATTCCAAACATAGCAGATAGTTCTCGTTCACTCTCCGTATTGATTTTATAAATATCGAGGGCATCACCATATTCTGCTTTTAATTCTTCTAAAATTGGAGCTACCGTCTTACAAGGTCCACACCAATCTGCATAAAAATCCACCAAACAAGGTCTGGTTCCTTCAAATTTCCAATCTTTATTTTGATCAAAATCAAATACTTTAGACTTAAAAGTCTCTGTTGTCAAATGCTCAACCATAACTTATACTACAATTAAATTAACACTTTAATATATCTACAAATCTATACATTTATTTTTGACAATTTGTGTGCCAAAACCAATTTTTGATAGAATTTTCAGTTTCAATTTAAATAATTGTAATTTTGTCAGCACAATAATTCAGACATCGAAAATTACAATATCGGTGTTTTATAAACTGCTACATAAGTGGCAATCAGAAAATCATTAAAGTGAGAAAACATTTAAAACACCCTATATTCTCTATTATATCAGAAATTGTTACGGCAGAAAATTTGGAATGTTACGTAATTGGAGGCTTTGTACGTGACATCTTTTTAGAGCGGGAATCAAAGGACATCGATTTAGTTGTAATTGGAAGTGGAATAGAATTGGCTCAAAAAGTGGCTGCTAAAACAGGTAATCCCAAAGTTTCTATATTTAAAAATTTTGGCACAGCTATGCTGAAATATAAGGAATTGGAAATTGAGTTTGTAGGTGCAAGAAAAGAATCCTATAATCGAAATTCGCGCAAACCTATTGTAGAGGATGGCAGCCTAGAAGATGATCAGAAGAGAAGAGACTTTACTATTAATGCTCTAGCGCTTAGCTTACATCAAGATAACTTCGGTGAACTATTAGATCCTTTTGACGGAATAAAAGATCTCAAGAGAAAGACAATTAAAACTCCTATGGATCCGCAAATTACTTTCTCGGATGATCCTTTAAGAATGATGAGAGCAATTCGTTTTGCTACTCAGTTAAATTTTGCAATTGCTCCTGAAACCTTCAAGGCAATTAAGGAAAACAAGGATAGAATTAACATTATTTCTAAGGAAAGAATTATTGAGGAGCTTAATAAAATCATTCTTTCTAAAAAACCGTCTATTGGGTTTAAATTACTCGAAGAATCTGGATTACTAAAAATTATTTTTCCTGAATTTCAGCGATTGAAGGGAAGAGAATCTCGTAATGGTATCAGTCATAAAGACAATTTTTATCACACACTTGAAGTTTTAGACCAATTGGTTCCTAATTCGGATAATCTGTGGCTTAGATGGTCGGCTTTACTGCACGACATTGCAAAACCAAAAACTAAAAAATTTGTAGAAGGAATCGGCTGGACTTTTCATGCCCATAATTTTCTTGGTGAGAAAATGGTTCCCCGCATATTTAAGCATATGAAACTACCTTTGAATGAAAAAATGAAATTCGTTCAAAAAATGGTTTTACTACATATGCGTCCTATAGTTTTGGCTCAGGAAGAGGTTACAGACTCAGCAATCCGCCGTCTACTTTTTGATGCCGGAAATGATATAGATGATTTAATGAAGCTTTGTGAAGCAGATATCACCTCGAAAAATGAAGAGAAAGTGAAAAAATTTCTTGGTAATTTTCAGCTGGTTAGAACAAAATTGAAAGAAGTAGAGGAGAAAGATGCTGTAAGAAATTTTCAACCACCAATTGACGGACAGGAGATTATCGACACCTTTAATTTGTCTCCATGCAGAATGATTGGAGATATTAAAATTGCTATTAAAGATGCAATACTGGATGGAATTATTCCAAACAAATATGAAGCGGCATATGATTTTATGCTTAAAAAAGGGAAAGAATTGGGACTGAAACCAGTCCCCAAAAAGAAATGAAATAAAGCTCGGGAATAATCCCGAGTTTTTTTTTGCTATTTCTAACCTTTGCATGCTAAAAAGCAGCTTATGTATCATTCATAAAATATATTTTTGCCGGCTAACTGAAGCAAGCTAACCAAAAAATAAAAAACTGAATGGCATACGTTGACAATACCATGATTATCAGAAGAGACTTATTGGCAAGAATGGCCGAGCTCTATAACAACGGGAAATTTATTGAAGGATTGGATAGAATACCTTTAGAAATGGCTCCCAGAAGAAAACCGAGTTCCGATCGCTGCTGTATCTTCAAAGAGCGCGTGATTATCAAGGAAAAGTTAATTCCTCTTTTAGGCTTTGATTTAGATGAATACCGAGATGAATTGAAAACACTGGCCACCTATGCTGAGGAAGCATTGGAAAGAAAAGATCCGATCAATAAAATTTTAACCGTAGTAGATGAAGCCTGTACCTCGTGCGTAAAAAATTCCTATATCGTAACTAACCTTTGTAAAGGTTGTGTCGCACATCCCTGTATGATGAATTGTCCCAAACAATCTATCAGTTGGAATGCAAATGGACAAGCGCAAATCGATCCTAAAACATGTATCAATTGTGGCATTTGCATGAGTGTTTGTCCCTATCACTCTATTATATATATGCCAGTCCCTTGTGAAAATTCCTGTCCTGTTGGGGCAATCTCTAAGGATGAATATGGTATTGAGCGAATAGACGAAGCTAAATGTATTGATTGTGGAAAATGTATTACTGCATGCCCATTTGGTTCCATCATGGAAAACTCACAAATTGTAGATGTAATGAAATCTATTAAGGATGAAACTACAGAAACAGTAGCAATTGTAGCTCCGGCAATTATCGGTCAATTTAAAGCAAAGACAGAGCATGTATTAGCAGCAGTCAAAGAGCTAGGTTTTAACCACGTTGTGGAAGTTGCAAAAGGTGCAAATGTTACTACCGTAAATGAGGCCAATGAGCTTATTGAAAGACTGGAGCAGAAAGATCCGTTCATGACAACTTCCTGCTGTCCGGCTTATGTTTCAGCCGTTGAAAAGCACATTCCTGAAATAGAAAAATATGTGTCGAAGACTAAAAGTCCGATGTATTATACTGCTGAAATAGCACGCAATAAATATCCTAATTCTAAAATTGTTTTTATCGGCCCTTGTATTGCTAAGCGTCGTGAAGGGATGAAAGATCCGAATGTAAACTATGTAATGACATTTGAAGAACTATCGGCTTTGTTTAAAGGATGGAAAATAGAAATCGCCGTGGAGCATTCTATTTCATTGGATAAAAATATTATCAATCATGGTAGAGCATACGCTGCAAGTGGTGGTGTTGCCCAATCGGTTTTAGATGTGAAGCCTTATGTGAACATCAAACCGGTAATCGTAAACGGATTGGATAAGAAAAAAATTAAAATGCTTAAAGCCTTTGGTAAAACAGGCAAAACAAGTGGCAATTTTATAGAGGTAATGGCATGCGAAGGTGGATGTATTGCTGGTCCTTGTGCTAATTTTGATGCCAAGACAGGAGCTAAATTATATGAAAAGAATCTTTCGGAATTAATTGCTGAGGAAAATTAATAATCCTTATCAATAATCTGATTTTATAAATGGCTATCCTATTTAGGGTAGTCATTTTAAATAGATGGCTCTTTCGTGTAAATGGAAATTAAGATCGATTAGGCAGGTAACTTATTTGCGCCATAAATCTAACAATACAGGTAAATGATCACTAAAACCACCTTGATATTTATAGCCGGCAAATGTGCGAAATGGCTTTACACCATAATAGGTATTGTCCTTTTCCAATAAAAATTCAGGCGCGAAAATACTCATACCAAATGGTTCACAATACAAATAGCTTGCTTTATTCAACAAAGCACCCGAAACCATAAATTGATCGAGCATACCCCATTTCCCTTGGTATTTATGACTCCCAATGCCACTTTTATTTAAATAGGAATAAGCCAGATTGTATAATCTCTCATTCAGATAATCCTGTTTTGCCGGTAAAGCACCTAGTACTTTCCGAATAGATTCGTTATCCGGATAATCATTAAAATCGCCCATAACTATCACCAATGCATTGCTCTTAACTTTTAGTATAGAATCCACACTGTGATGAAGTACTTTTGCGGCAGTAATTCTTTTATGCTCCGATTCCAATTGTCCGCCCCAACGAGATGGCCAATGATTTACAAACAAATGAAGCGTGTCCTGAGTAGGTGCAATTCCTTTCACATACAGAATTTCACGGGTAGTAGAAGCACGTCCCGCTGCGTAGCGAACTTGCAAAAATGAAGTATCTATTGGTCGAAATCGCTCTGGTTGATAAATCAATGCTACATCAATTCCTCTATGATCCGGAGAATCACGATGAATAATTTTATAGCCAATTTGCTTTAGGTAGCCGAATTTAAAAATCCCATTCAAAACAAAGCGGTTTTCAACCTCGCATAATCCTATTATATCTGGAAAATCCCAACCCCCGGCCGCCAATATCACCTTCGATATATGTTGAGATTTCTTTTTATACTTACCCCATGTCCAATGTCGTTCGCCCTCAGGAAGAAACTCATTATCCATCTTCAATGTATCATCAAAGGGATCAAAAAGATTCTCGACATTGTAAAACATGAGTCTAAAATCACCCCGCTTTGCATCTACCTCTTTTGTGCTTAAATCTTGACTTTTAAGCAACTGACTACAAGTCAATAATAATATAAGGAGTATCCACTTATTCTGCATATTCATAGGATCCTTGGTCTGGAGCTGCGTCTTCATTCCTTTTAGTTCCCTGCAAGTCTAATGGAAACAAATTCCCAAATTCACCTCTTCCGCTATTAATAGCCGGGGAATTTACTTGTAAGGTAAAGTCAAATTCTTCGGGATTGGTAAACAATGGATTTTCATTAAAACTGCATTCCGCAAATACAACAGCAGAAGCACGCTGTTTTGCGTCACCAAGCTTAATCAGAGAATTTAATATCTGGATATTTTCCGTTTTAGCTAATTCTATTTCATCGCGTTTACTTCCCCAAATTATAGAGTTGCCGATGATCAAACTTATCTTTGCATTCTCCGTCAATTTAAGAATGGAACTGAAACGCGAAGTGTAAAACCATGTATTATACAAGGTGGCATGATACAATTCCCCGTGACTATTCCCATCAAGTTGTACACATTCTTCCCTACAATTTGTTAACAAAATATCATGAATATGAAAGGTAACATCACGTAAGAAAATCCCTTTCTGACTAAAGTTTTTTATAATTCCGTATTCTAGATTTAATGAATTGGCAAGACTTGCATTTCCTGTAAAGTGTAGAGCATTCGACCCATTCTTGAGTATGAAATGAGAAAAAGTATTATTCTTGCTCTCCTCATAAAAATAGATTCCATCCCATTGTCCCGGCACATTTTCGTAGAGCTTTTCCTGACGCTCACCTTCCAGGTAAACAGGATGATCAAAACTCCCTGCTACATTAATATTGCCTTTCACATGTAGCGCTGCACCTTTCCTGAAATAAATGCTACTTCCTTCTTCAATCGTTAAAGTAACTCCTTGGTTCAAACAGGTTGAATCAACAATTAAATAAGGTCGGTTCGCTGTCCATGTTTGCGTATTACTGATATTATCTGTTATTCTATAAACATCCTGTGCCCAGGTTTGAATAACTACCTTCTGCTGCTCGCCATCCATATCGAACACAAGTTGATCCTTTAATAATCGAGGAGTGTCCTCATTTGCAGTATCGAGTGCCACCTCTACAAAAGCAAACAAACTATCTTTTTTTGCCAAATCAATATCCGCCCACTCCTTTCCTTGTACTCCATTTAAATTGATTCGATATGACGAATTTTCATCTCCCAAATATATTCGGGAGATATGTATCCCTTTAGTACTGCGATTATAAATCTTGATTTGCTTCGTAGTAGATCCATTTCCTGTTATTAGTGTATCAAAGGAAAGTGTATCCATAGAAAAACTCAAGGAAGAATTTCTATCAATAGAAAAGTCATTTCCTTTTTCACAAGCATAACAAAAAGCAATCAACAATACTGCTATCAAATACAGATGAAATTTACTCATTTTCAATTATTTTAATCAAACGAAGATAATCAAATATACATACTTTAGTGAACAGCCTCTAGCTTTTAGGAAAACGCAACGCATTTTACTCTGAGAAACTCAGATCTGATGAAAACCCAACGCATTTTAGTCTGCGAAATTCAGATTTCGAGCAAATGCCGATTGACTTACTAAGCATCTTGGAGATGCTAAGCAAGTTCGTGCGAATTGGATATTTCAGGAAGTCAGATATGGCGAAAATTCCTTGGTTTTTGCTCTCTGCAATCCTGAATTGGTGAAAATCCCCTTGGCTTTTACTCTGAGAAAATCAGATCTGATGAAAATCCAACGTATTTTGGTCTCAGAAACTCAGATTTCGAGCAAATGCCGATTGACATGCTAAGTATCTTGGAGATGCTAAGCATGTTCGTGCGAATTGGATATTTCAGGAAGTCAGATCTGTCAAAAATTTCTTGGTTTTTGCTCTCTGCAATCCTGAATTGGTGAAAATCCCCTTGGCTTTTACTCTGAGAAACTCAGATCTGATGAAAACGCAACGCATTTTGATCTGCGAAACTCAGATTTCGAGCAAATGCCGATTGACATGCTAAGTATTTTGGAGATGCTAAACAAGTTTGTGCAAATTGGATATTTCAGGAAGTCAGATATGGCGAAAATTCCTTGGTTTTTGCTCTCTGCAATCCTAAGTTGGTGAAAATCCCCTTGGCTTTTACTCTGAGAAACTCAGATCTCACGAAAACCCAATGCATTTTGGTCTCAGAAATTCAGATCAGATGAAAACGCAACGCATTTTGGTCTCAGAAACTCAGATCTGGCAAAGATCCAAATGGAATGGATAAACATCTTGAAAATACGAAGCCCGTTTAGGAGATTTACAAAATTAGAAGAAGATATAACTTTTACTATTTCGTTTAATTCTTTGTGTTTTTGTCTTACTAAAATTACGATCGGCAGCCCTGCGTTCTTTTAATCTACTTGCCCGTTTCATCTTATTAGGAATATCAAAATTGATTCCCAACGTAATTTCATGTGTTCCATTGCTACTATCCGCAATAAGATTATCGGTATAATGATCGTAAGAATATCCAATATAGTACTGATTGTAATTAACACCAACCATACCAACAATTTGATCGTTTGTTCTGTACGAAACAGCCATCCAAAAGTGATTGATAAAAAGTTTGGTGGAAATATCGTAATACAGATCGGAATTAATAGTTTTTCGAACAATCACGGATGGTTCCAAATCTACCAAATCTCGAATATGAAAAGTATAACCTGCAGTAGCATAAAAATGACGCATCATGATATCATCATTAATATTGTTATCACCCATTTTTACAGCAGACTGGAACAAGTGAGCAGCAGATAATCCAACAAAATAATCATCGTTATAAAGAAATACCCCAAAATTAGCATCCGGTACATAGGAAACCTCGTCGGTTCCTGTATACAATGGATCGTTTACAGGTATATCCTTGCCATCGAATTTATACTGATAAAATACACCACCCAAACCAAACGCAAGACGAGTTCCTGTTTGTCCCAATCGCTTTCGGGTGAGCTGTAAATGATAAGCATAAGAAAACTCTATTCCTGTTCGCGATATAGCGCCATAATTATCATTAAAAAAATATCCACCTAATCCTACTCCATTTTGCTTATTCCTTCTTGATAATGGATTTCCCATTACATTACAAGTAGAACATTTTTCACCCATATTTTTATTGAAACTCAAAGCCTGAGTTTCGGGTGCCCCTTCCACTCCAGCCCATTGCTGACGCAAGCTCAATCGTAGGGGAGAGTACATTCTACTTCCCGCCATAGCAGGATTCAATAAAAAGCCGTTCTCTACATATTGACTATACAGAGGTAATTGCTGTGCTTTTACTGATGTAAGCGCGAATAAAAATAATACTATTAGAAGATGTATTTTTCTCATTATAATCTACTGGTCAGGTTTAAAAGTAATAAATTATCGAAGAATAGTTACAGTTCCGAGCATTGGCTTTTCATCATCCACCTCAACGGCATAATAATAGGAACCAATAGGTAATTTCATATTACCATCTGCACCTCTCCAGGGAGAGCCTTTATATTCATTTCCAGTTCCGCTGAATTTGAACACTGCTTTTCCCCATCGATCATAAATTACAATTTTTAGATTTTGAATGAATTCTATTCTGTCAATATCCCAATAATCATTGTAGCCATCGTTATTTGGTGTAAATGCTTTTGGTATTCTTATTCTTCTCTCAAATAAATACTCTAATACAATTGTTGAATCTAGTGGACATCCATTCTTATCAATGATATTTAGATTATAAGTACCTCTTTCCAAATCATCAATTTTATCTCCATCGTAAGCATTCAAATCCTGATCTGTCCAATCAATATTGTAGTCTAAAACACCTCCGGTAATATTTACATTGATACTTCCATCCTTAGAATCGTAAGTTGTTGGACGAATCACTTCAACTTGCATTGCCAAAGGCTCCGGTTCAAATATTTCCACACTCGAAGTATCTTTACAACCTTGAGTATCAATAACGGTTACGTCATATTTACCGAGCTTCAAGTCTGTTGCTTCGGGACTATCCTGACCATCAGACCAGGTAACCGAATAATCCGGTGTTCCGCCCTGAATATCCACTAAAACGCGTCCGGAACCATCTCCATGGCAAAGTGCATCCGTAGCATCATTAACTTGAGCTATTAAAGAATCCGGTTCATTTAATGTTTTTTTTCCTGGTTTATTACAACCATTACCATCTGTTACAATATAGGAATAGGTTCCTTTTTCCAATTCTTCGATATTTTGAGTAACACTACCATAATTGTCCCAATTAACAGAATATGGTTGCGTGCCATTTGCTATATCTAAATGAATCCATCCATTTTCAAATCCATAACAAGTAGGATCTTTAAAGTTGGTTACCGAAGCAGTTAATTCTTGAGGTTCTTTAATAGAAATAGATATTGGTTTAGAAACACATCCCTTCGTATCTGTAATTACAACAGCATAATCACCTTCAGAAAGATTTTGCTGATCCTCATCAGAATTAGATGCAACACTTCCCGTCCATAGGCAAGTATATCCTGGTGTTCCTCCCTTTGGATGAATATTAATATAACCATCCATTAATCCCGGACAGGAAATATCCTTTTTCCAATATTCTACTTCAAGTGGTTCTGGTTCACTTACCATTACAATAATACTCTGTTCTTCGTAACCTGGATCTCCAGCAGAATCATAAATCGTTAAGGTATATTTCCCTGCCGATAAATCACTAATATCCTTATCAGTACTTTTAAAATAATGCGGTCCAGTCCATGAATAAGACACATTCTCCGGCGCACTATATCCTTCCACTCCAATATTTATCTCCCCATCGTTATAACCTGGGCAGCTTACATTTTTTGTAGAATCAACATAGAGCAATAACTTTTGAGGTTCGTGTACTTTTTTGCTATCCTCTATTCTACATCCGTTGGCATCTATGGCCGAAACTTCATAGATTCCCATTTCTAAACCGCTTATACTAATATTTCCACTTGTATTCCCAACATCTGCATAGGAATATCCATTCGGACCAGAAACCATAATTGTATACGGGTTTGTTCCTCCTGAAACATTAGCACTAAGGGTTCCATCTCTTAGTCCTACATCTGTAATATCTGTAGTATTAACTGTTAATGCCAATTCTGATGGTTCACTAATCAATTGATTTCCGCTAACAGAACAACCAGGTGCTGTTATTACTTTGTAGTTATATGTTCCTGGTTCCAAATCAAGAATATGCTTCGCAGAAGATAAAAAGCCTGCTCCATTTGTCCATTCAATCTGATAATCGGCATTTCCTGCATCTACACTTAATTCTATCTCTCCATTTGCAGATTGACTACATGTAACATCCTTATAATTTACAACTCTAGCAAGAATCGGATCAGCAGGAATCAGGTCATAACTTGCGCTTGCTGTTTGACCAGATCCACTTACATTCACCGTATATGTACCAGGAGCCAATCCATTTATTGATTGTCCAGTACCGGAATAAGCAGAAGGACCACTCCATGTATAAGTATAAGTTACGGATGGATTACTTGTAATGACTTGTAATTCACCATCGCTTGCACCAACGCAACCAACTGGTTTTACTTGATCAACATATGCAAATAAACTACCCGGTTCTTCAATTATAATAGATTTTTCAACTGTGGTACATCCCGAAGCATCCGTTGCAACAACATTGTAAACACCAGCTGCCAAATTCTCGATTAAATAAGAGTGATCATCAAAATTATCGGGGCTATTTTTTGTAAACCCAGGACCTGTTACTGTAAATGTATAAGGTACTATTCCATCTATTGTCTCGATAGAAAGCATTCCATCATTTCCTCCATTGACACTAACATTTTGCTCTACCACTAAACCAAGTTGTAATGGTAACCCAAGATCTAGCGCAACGGTATCTATCGCAGAACAATTTTTCTTATCCGTAATCAATAAACTATATTTTCCTGATTGTATATTCTCAATATTCTGGCTGTATGATCTATAATCATCAGGACCAGACCAGCTAAAGGAATATCCACTATTTCCACCATAAGGAGATATTCGTATAATACCATCATTTGCTTTCTCACAACTAGGAAATACAATATCATCCACCAGGAAGCCCATTTTTCCTGGCTGTGTTACTTCTACCTCTTTATTGAAAACACAGCTATTGGCATCTGTTATTTTTAGTGCGTAATTTTTCGGTGCTAAATCAGAAAAGATACCGTCTGTACTTTCAACATCATCTAAAAAGTACTTATAATCAGGAGTTCCTTGTTTAGCTTCTACAAATATCTCCCCGGAATTTTCGCCATTACAATTGGTTGGTTCCACTACTAATTCATTAGTGGTCAATTCTTCCGGTTCAATTAGTTTATGTATGGTGTCTGCAAGGCAATTCGCAGCATCAGTAACCCGTAGTTGATAATCGCCACCAGGCAAACCACTAATATTTATATCATTCGAAGTAAATCCATTTGGTCCTGTCCATGCGTATTGATAATCTGGCACACCACCACTTACTATTGGTGCAAATTCACCATTGTTATCCTGATAACAAAGCAAATCTTTAGGATTTAAATTCACTTCCATTTTAGGATTAGAATTCAAGAGAACTGCTTCCTCATCGGTTTTACAGTCATTTTCATCGGCAACATATACAGTATAATCTCCGGAGTAGAGACCAGTAATATTAGATGCTGCTTGTAGATTATCATCTAAATAATACGACAAGTTTCCAGTTCCTCCTGAAGCTAATATATTAATTTCTCCTGTTGGAACGGTATAACAGGTAAGATCTTTAGTTGTGATATCATCAATTAATAATTTGTAAGCATCAAAAATATTTACGATGGTATCGAATTCACAACCTTTGCTATCGGTAACATTAATGGAATATTTACCTGGCGCAAGATGTAATGCTGTACTTTCCCAAGTACTATTATTAGTTGAAGAAACTACATCGCTTCCAGCTTCATCCTTCCAAATAAAACTGTAATCAGGATATTGAATATTAGCGATACCTGCTACAATTCTACCATCTTCCTGACCAAAACATTTTACATTATTAGCTGTAATTTCAAGCGAAACAGTTGAAATTGTGCCAAGAGAAACTTCAATAACTGATTCAATTTTACAAATGGAACCGTCTGCTGCTACATTATCAAGGCCATAAATTACCTCAACTTTATAGAAACCACTCTCCGAAACCTCAATTACTGCATTGGTTTCTCCTTCGCGTTCAGTATAAGTTCCTGTAGTTCCATCCGGACTAAAATACCACTGGAAAGTTGTAACACTATTTATAGGAAATCGTTTTACATGATCTAAAACAGCAACATTACTACACCATTCCTCCCGAGGTTGATCAAATGATTCTTCGAAAGAAGGTGGATTATCCTCTCCACTAGGATCGGTAACTTCTACAAATCCTGAACTACTTCCATTATCATCATACTTATAATGAACCGGATGATCCACTCCAGAACCTGTACTTCCTTGAATATCCGTGAAGGAAGCATTGTAAATATGATCAAAAGTTCCCGTTGGTTTATAAATTCTGGCTATTAATCCAGGAGTATCTGATTTTAAGAAAATATAGGAGCAACGTACACCTTCCATTTTTAAATCATTAATTACCGTTATGGTTTTTCCACCCTGAATGGTATTATTTTCGTAACCAAGTGTAAACTCAAGGTTCGTAAAAGTATTGTCTCCAAAAATCTCACCTTTCTGTAAAAAGCGTGTTGAACCAAAAGATCCCTGACCAGTTCCATTAATATTTATTACTCCATTCTTAAGGAAATCTACAAATCCAAAAGTAATATCGGTATCGGTAGCACAAAAGATACCTCCGCCATTTACGAAAGTGATTTGAGAATCGGTAGCTGTAAAATCGAGTCCACCGGTAGTATTCACTTTCATATTCCATCCGGTGGTTAAATCAGATGTTACGGTAACCAATGATCCTGTCATATCAAACTTTCTAACGGCATCAAAATCATCTAATGAAAGAGAACTAAAGCGACCAATAGTAAAATCATACCCCTGAGTATTTACTGTTCCATTTTCAAGATAAAGATCTCCGGAGGTAATTAATTCGGAAACCCAATTCCAGCTTTGACCTGCTCCTTGAAAAACAACATCACCATTCATCGATTTAGCTGCAAAATCTATTGTTTTGGTATCCGATTTTCCATCCCCTATAAATTCGAATTTCCCCTGCATATCTATAGACATATTCTCGGATAAATCCATAGAACCACCAATTTGCAATTTTGCATTTACTTTAAAATTTGCGGCAGGATCAATATCATCATCCCAAATAATATTGTGACATTGAGCATCAGCAGTAATTTCCACTAATTTGCTTCCTAAAAAAGAATACTGTGTAAAATGAACATCATCGTTTAAGGTTGGTACACAGCCTTCCTCGCTACCATCAGCACTTCGGCTCCAGTTCTCGTGATTATCCCAATTATCATCAGCTCCTTTACCAACCCAATATAAGGCGATTGGAGCAATTGCACCATCAATGGTCCAGCCATCAACATTTCCTAAATCAAATGAATTGGTTGCAGTATAAGTTGCTCCTTTAGAGTTATCGGCATTTATATCTTTTAATTGAAGAAAAGCAGCGCTTACATTGTTTGCTGCCACGATAATTGTTTGATCTCCATCTGATCCGGAATGCAAATAAATAGGAGCAAAACAACTTCCCTCTGCTAAGAGATAATCCATATCATAGAATCTGCCCTCTTCCAGTTTATATTCAAATCCACGTGCGAATTCAAGGGTTCCAAACTGATTTTTCTTTCCATTTATCTGTCCATTACCTTTAAATTGTAAATGTGAAACATATGGTTGCAAACCTGAAAAACCTGAATCAAAAGCACCTTCTTTTTCAAAAATCAAATCATTAAATGTTATGCTTTGAGATGCAATACCTGCAATAGAAACTTCGGCATTCGTTGTAAAGTTTATGGTACTATTATCGGCTAAAAATTCAAATCCCTGATCATAAAATGGATCAGTTAAATTAAAATAAATAGATTTCCCTATAACATCTTCTTTTCCTGTTATAGTTACATTGGAATTACGAATATCTAATCCTCTGGAATTAATACCTTCTGCTTGATCAATGGAGGTAATACTCTTGCATTCCAAATTGTTACCATCGGTAATTAATTTTCCATAGCGAATAAAACAATCGCCTTCTATTTGCACATCATCCAACAAATTCCAAACACCGTCTTTTCCATCGAATTCGACAATATTAGGAAATATGTAACCAAATGTATTGATCTGGTAATTGCCAGTACCCCGGAAATAAAAGTTTACCATTGGGGAAAGATCTATACTAACTTCAGAATTAAAGATTAATGATCCGTAAATATAGACTCCTGAAATATCGTTAGCTCCCATTTCAAAATTAGGACGTGCAGGTTCAGATCCAGTCCAGTCCATAGTCTTGCAACGAATATCACTTGCTCCAGTATAAACAGTCTGTTCTGTATCGGTGAAAGAACCATCATCAAAAAACACATTATCTTTTGCTGTTGGCACACAACCGTCAGGATTATCACCTGAAGATGTTGACCAATGGTTAGGATCATCCCAATTTCCTGTTCCTCCTACCCAAAATAAATCGGTTCCTGCTGGTTCATCCTGGAAATCCCATCCGGTAGTATTTCCCAAATCAATAGAAGATTTAGCTACAAAAACTCCGGTAGGTTCGGCATTAATATTTAAAAGATTAACTGAATTTACAGTGATATTGGGTACTCCCCCTTTGGCTTGAAAAATAGCTGCATCCGACCTAGAACCAGTAATATCAATGGTACCTTCACAAGCACCATTGGCTATTATATTTCCTAAAATAAAGGTTTGTCCGCTTTCAAACACATAGGTTTTTCCCACAGCCATTTGAATGCTATTGGCAGTAAAACTGATTTTAGAGGTATTTGGTTTCCGGAAAAAAGTATTTCCTTGAAATACCATGTCATTAAAACTCACATTATCAGCAAAAACATCTAGGTAAGCACTTCCATCTGCATCAATAAAAGAGACATCATTAAAAATAAGACTTTCTGTTCCTGCCGAAATTATAAGGTTTCCACCATTTGAAAACTCAATTGTAGAAGCTCCTGCATTCAAAGTAAATGCCTCTGCAGAAATTTCCATTTTCTCCAATTGAACCGTTGAAGTACCCAAATCTAAGGATCTGATATGGTCCGCACCATAATTAGAAAATAAGGTATTTGCTTTTACATCATGATTTTCTGTAATCAAACTTCCATACCTTAAAAATACAGAACCATCAGTATTTAAATCACTTTTTAGCGTCCATGACAATGCTTTCCACGTTCCGTCTTCTTGTTCATTTCCTTCAAAATTCAAATCACCTTGAAGTTTAACTAGTCCTGTATTTACAGTTTCGGCAAGTTCTGACTTAAAGGAAATATCGCCAGAAAAAGAATAATGATCGGCAGTTAAACCAGACAGATCCATACTTCCGAAGATAAGGATTGGCTGATCTCCAGAAAATTCCATTAAGGCAGCGTTCGTCCAGCTCATTTTTTTACATTCGGCAACTTTTCCTTTTTGAGAAATATTTACCATTTTGCTGCCGGTAACATTTGCTTCATCAAATATTACATTATCCACACGAGTAGGAATACATCCCGTACTCCAGTTTCCTGCAGTATACCAATCGTCATCAACAGCTCCTGTCCACTTAATATCCTGTCCTATTAAATCATTAGGGAAAGACCAACCAGCATAACCAGACACTCCAATAGATTGACTTGCCACCAATTCGTTCCCATTATCGATTAAACCTCCTTTTACACTTACATCTTCGATTCGAACTCGTTGAATAAAATCAGAAGTTTCATCGCAATCAAAATAGGCGATACCACCATCTCCTTTAAAAGATATATATTCGGAACAAGTTCCTATGGCAATTAAGCCATCCTTATTCAATATTTTTTGAACACTGCCTGCTTGAAATAAATATTCTTTCCCTTGCTTAAAGGTCAAACTTTCATACTGATGGTTACCTGTGATTTCTGCATTCCCATTGAAAGTTAAATCCTCAAATGTAGGATCGGAGCTTCCTTCATTTGTAAGAAAAACCTGATTATCAATCGGGTTAAAAAGGACAGTTCCGTAATTTACATCATCTGAAACTTTAGTATATAGTTCTGCACCACTTTCGGTAAAAATCAGCTTAGCACCAGTGTGCAATAAATTAAATCTGGATCCACCAACATACCAAGCTCTGGATACGCCATTTGTAATAGTCATATCAGAACCACTAATATCCAATGTTCTGTTTAACTCGCTATTAGAAATAAATTGATCGGCAGATAAATCAAATCCTCCACTTATTAAATTTCCGGAAACCAATTCTAAGCTATTTTTAACACGGAAATTTGCTGACATAGTCCAGGTTCCATTCCCATCAATAAGAACCGAACCCGGCAAAGTTGAATTGATTAAAATTGTATTGGTAGCATCTCCCAAAAATGAAGTAGTTCCTGTTAAATCCCAGTTAGCATTACCCGCATCTAATGAACCAAATATATTTAAATTTTGGCTCCCGCTTAAACTTGAATTATCGCTAATTGTTAAATCTTTACATTCTGCTTCAACATCAACAACAACGGTTGAAGTACCAGGAATAATCACTTTATTGATTCGGGAAGGAACACAATTTGGATTCCAGTTATTTGGATTTCCCCAATTATTATCTTCTACACCAATCCAAGTGTAATCGTCAGGAGCAGGTAAAATGAAATCCCAATTTATATTTCCACCTAAATCGTAGGAATTATTTGCAGTAAATTTTATTGCTGCACCATCTGCTTTTATATTTTGAACCTTCAAATAGTCCAAGTTTACTCCATCGGAAGCAAGCGTTCCGCCCATACCATCACCAATAATACTGATATAAGCATAACACTGACCAATTGCCTCAAATAAACCATGTACGTTTTGTACTCCGCCGCTAGAAATAATATACTTATGCCCTTCAGAAAAGTGTAGTTCCTGAAAGTCATTTTCCCCTTTCAGATTTCCATCTTGCAAGAAGGTTACCTTATTAAAGTTGGTAAGCAAACCATTGGATTCAATAGAACCCGAATTTCTGGAAAACTCAACATCATAAAAATCGATTTTTTTGGATCCAAAAGTTTCAATTTTCGCATCGTTAGAACTGATGATGATTTTAGAATCACCAGGATATAGATTTAAATTTTCAGTCTCAAAATATAGTACTGAAGCACCACTTTCCTGCAAGGTAATTTCTGATGAATTTAAATAAAGTTCTCGGGAGACAGCATTTTCCGATATAATTCGTCCACAGCTAACATTAGCTTCGAAACTTAATGTTCCCTGGTTAAAATAAATATCATGATCTAATAAATCCAGATTACTGGTTATTCTCCAACCACCGTTATTCTCAAAATAGAAATCTCCATTAAATACATTTCCCCCAAAATCAATTACGTTCCCCAATGTACTAGCACGGAAATACAATGGACGATCCAAATCAATAATCATTTTATCATTGAAGGTAATTCCTCCATAAATTACCAAATAGTGATCTGGAATATCATCTGTTTTTAAAGTTGGCATATTTTTAACATCACCCCAGTGCATATTTGCACATCGGGCAACGTTAGTTATCACCACACTTGCATTAGGAGCAGGAAATGAATATTGGTCGAAAAAGACATTATCATCCTTATCTGGTAATTGTGCATCAGGATTCACTTTACCGCCTGGCTGATCGCTCCAATGCTGAATATCATTGAAGTTTCCAGAACCACCGATCCAATAAAAATCACGCGCCTGGCTGATTATGAATATAAATTGAAGTAAAACTAATAGTAGTAAACGTGCTCCATATCTTTTCATAACGATTCATTTTCTATAACTTTCCAACACTTTATTGCATAGATATATCATTAATTTCCATCAATAAAGAACCATTTAGTTTTGACGAAAGAAAAATAAATAAGTTTCAAATTTCGCAATAAATCTCAACATACTGATAATTTATACCGTTTAATTTTAAGTAAACCCTAAAAAACGTAATCAATTTATGAATAATTTCCTGGTTAATAATAATTAAACTCCAATAAAATTAAGACATAAAAAAACCCGACATACATTTTCGTAATCGGGATTTTCACTTTAGAAATCAGGGAAAACTACTCAAAATCAATCCGTTGAATTTCATTCCATCTAAAATAAGAATATTCATTCGTTGCAGTAAACACTAATATTCCAGCATTTCTGTCCGAAACATCAATCTGATCACCCAAATACAATTTCTGCCCTGTCCTCAAGTCTACCATACAATAATTATAAGCCTTTGGCTCTATAGATTTAATATTTCGAAACGGGATAGAAAATTCAATTTGGTCGTTAAATCCATTTAAGACTTCAGAATCCATCGCTTCGTCTAAATCATAAACGATAATTCCTTCGTATATTTCTCCTGAATTAGTGAAGATTTTACCAAACAATCGCTTGGATTCCGGAAATTGATCCATACCAACTAATATTTTATCGATTACAGGAAGTAATTCCAGCGACAAAAAATGTTTCCACGGAAAATCAACTCGTCCCACACCAGGAATATCAACTATTATTCCTCTATTATTGTTGTTAACATCATTCTTTCCATTTAATTCAAGTACTCTTCCGGATTGAAGTCTCACACGACATCCATCTTTCAATTTCTGAATAAAATGAATCTTCTTAATTGCAATGGAAACCTCTCCATCCACACTCCTGGCATCGAGGAGGTCTGACTGCAATCGCTCATCATGATCCCATTGAATAAATCCTGTAAATTCCCCTTTCGTGCTAATTAATTTACCATATACAGGTTTCCCAAAATGCTCCTCTTCATTTGTTGGAGCAGAATAAAAACTTATTTCATGAATCCTATCCCAAGCTATTTTAAGTAATCCTAGTTCCTTATCCAGAATCCATACTTTATTTCCAACATCATTTGACCCTCCTCTCAATTGGATATATTTACCTGTTTTTAATTCCAAATGCACAGATTCACTTCCTGTTACATAAATAGATTTTATATCACCAAACCTACATTGAAATTTCCGGCTATACTTTGAGTAGGAATCGTCAAAATTAGATTCGTTATACAATCGAAACTCCGACCAATAGTTCTTTTTGGATTTCACTTTGGCTTTCTGCCGCTTTTCAGGATTCAAATACTTAAGATAAGGATTAGATTCCTTTTCTGAATTAAAAAAATCAGTAAGAAACATTTCCTCATTATTCCAGCGAATAGCACCAGTATATACAACGCTATCCACCGTCATTATTGATCCGTACAAATCACAATTATTATTTTGAGCTTCTAATACTAAAGCATCACAAAGTAACTTTATAAATAAAAAAAAGAATAAAAGGATTTTAATCAAGTACCTCATATTTTCTGCTATTAATGGTCTTTTAACAATTATACGACGATCGCAAGTGTTGAAAGTTACAGAAAAAATTAACTAAATTTTAAAGTGTTCTTTTTACAATTCTATACGCGAGGTTGGGCAATATTGATTTCATTCCATTGATGGAACAAGAAGATTTAATTACAAGTATTCACAATAAAAAATCATTACTCTCCTTTTGTTATTTGTTGCGATCGGAACCAAATAGGATTCTCTCGAAAAAAAACAGGTTCCTCTCACATTAGAATATTGTTTTCTCACTATTTTATAGTTCACTCTCACTATAAATCATAATATTCTCCTTGCAGATTGATATTTTCTCACAAAGAAATAGTGATTTCTCAATATCATCCTAAATATTTCTGTTTATTTGTATGTTTTATTGCAAACAAGATGCTTATGGCTAATAAAAGAATTGTTTTTGAGCAGCTTGAAAAATGGCTTCGTTTTTACTTCTGCATATGAGAATAAGCTAAAAAATGTAGTTGAGTTTGACCGAAGTGCCAATTTAGTAGGATAATATTGATTTTAACTTTTCAATTCTTTTTAACCTTTGGATATATCACCTTCCAAATATAAGCTCAAATCGAGATTCTCCCATTTAAATAACTCCAACTGATGAAATGACTTTGCTTTTTCCTCCAATTTTAATCTCTATGTCTACCATCTCCTTCTCTGAGGATAGCGGAATAGAAATACAAATCTCTCTCCTATTACAAGATTTTATAAAATTTCAAATGTTATTATTCGTACTTGAGTGCATTAGCAGGATCAGAAGAGGCTGCTCGATAAGATTGCCAGGAAACAGTGGCTAAGCCAATAAATAAAGAACATAGCACGGTTAATAAAAATATCCACATACCAATATTTACTCGATAGGAGAAATCGCTCAACCATGACTGCAAAGCCCAATAAGATAAAGGTATAGACAAGAGATTTGCGATTAGAATTAATTGAAGAAATTCTCGTGTTAATAAGTAGACTAAACTACCAGAAGAGGATCCTAAAACCTTTCGTATTCCGATCTCTTTGGTACGCTGCTCCGTCATAAATGAAGCTAATCCAAATAATCCTAACGAGGCGATGAGTATACTTATGAATGAGAAAAGGGAAAAAACCCAAAGAAGACGTTCCTCTGATTGATAGTTCTCTTTCATCCTATCATCCAGAAAGAAATAAGAAAAAGACATATCGGGACAAAATTTATCCCACACCTTCTTAATATAGGCAATCGTTTCAGAGCGATTATTCGGATTCAATTTAATATGTAAGATTCTTCGCATCTGCGGATCTTCACTAACCAATAAATTAATCGGCTCTATTTTATTCTCCAGTGTTTGATAATTAAAATCACTAAGTACTCCAATCACTTTCCCTGGCCTCACATCTCCTTTGCTTCCTTCAATTTTGACTCCAAACTGAATTTTCTTACCAATGGCATTCTCATTCCAATTAAATTTACGTGCTGCGGCTTGATTAATTATAAAAGCACTACTCGTATCTGATCCAAACTCTCGACTAAATTTTCGCCCTTGAATCATTTTCATCTCCATCAAGTCTATATAATCAAAATCTACAATATTAAAATTTAGGGCGTATTGTTCCATCCCTTGTTCTCCTTCAAATAAATGAACTGTTTTTGATCCTCCAAAACCAATCAATCCACTTGATGTTGCAACCGACAAAACATTTGGATTCTTTTTCAACTCGTGTTTAAGCGATGCAATTCTAGTTCGTAAAACAGAATCTCTAACAACAGAAACAAGAATATCCTTTCGGTTGAAACCCATGTCTTTATTATTCAAATAAACAAATTGAGCTGCAACGATAATTGTTCCGCTGATCATGATAGCAGAAACTGAAAATTGTAAAATCACCAATATCTTTCTAAAAAAACCGCTTGACTTTCCCTTATGAAGTGTACCTTTTAAAATAACGGCAGGATTAAAAGAAGATAAATAGAATGCCGGATAACTCCCGGATATTAATCCTAATAATAATGCGATAACAATACTATATAACAATATATCTGGAGTTGATGAAAAACTGAGTACCAAATTCTTATTAACTAAAGCATTAAAAATCGGCAATATTAATTCAACTACAATTAAAGCAATACATAACGCAAAAAATGTAACGGCTAAGCTCTCCATTAAAAACTGCCGAATTAAACTTTCCCTATAAGCTCCAACAACTTTTCTAATACCAACCTCTTTTGCTCTTTTAATGGATCGTGCAGTTGTCATATTCATATAATTAATACTTGCTATCGACAATATGAAAATTGCAATTATCGACAAAATATAAATATACTTGACATTCCCTGTAGGCGAATCCCATTGCAAATCTGAATGCAAATGAATATCTGTCAATTTTTGGACTATCAAACGATAGGTCACCCCAAGCTGATCCCCCAAAGCCTTCATGTGTTTTTCATAATACAATGGAAACTTATCCATCAAAACTTCACTATCAACATGTTCTTTTAATAATAAGAAAGTATAATTGCTAAAACTCCAAAATGCAATTGGTTTTGTACTATTAAATTCTTCTGTGCCCCTTAATTTCTCAAGAGTTTTCATCGAATAGAATGCATTATATCTAAAATGACTGCTAAGAGGTAAATCTTTCATTACTCCGGTAACGATGTAAGGATTATCCTTACCAACTATTAATATTTTACCAATAGGATTGCTTTCCCCAAAATATTTATTCGCTAAAGTTTCATTTAGAACTATTGCATTAGGTTCTGTTAAAGCCTTTTCCGAATCACCTTTAATTAAATCAAAACTAAAGACTTTAAATACCGAAGAATCGACATAAGCTATTTTTTCCTCATAAAATACTTTATCCCCGTATTTGAACTGCTGTCGTCCGGAACCCAAAAAACGAACAAATTCCTCTACCTCAGGGAATTCTTCTTTAAAGGTAGGTCCAAATGGCAATGCTGAGGTTGCCACCCGATCACGCTTTCCATTCAAAGTGAAATCAGATCCCAACCTAACGATTCTTTCGTAATTAACATTATACTTATCGTAAGATAGTTCATCCTGCACAAATAGCAGGATTAATATGGTGCAAATCAATCCCACAGATAAGCCAATTACATTAAGTGTAGTATGAAATTTATTACGAATAAAAGTCCTTAATATACTGATGAAGAAATTCTTAAACATAGGCCATTAGCTTAAATGATAAGTAGTGAAAGACTCTTGCCCACTAAATTAAATATTCATATTTTATTCAATTCTGGGGATTTATTTTAATTATATATTTTACAATTTCTGCCTCATGTTTTCAGTTACCACATGACCATCAAAAAGCTGTATAATCCTGTGACTTCTATCTGCATCCGAAGGAGAATGTGTTACCATAATAATGGTTGTACCTTCCTCATTGAGTTGTGAAAGCAAATTCATTACCTCTTCTCCATTTGCGGAATCTAAATTACCAGTGGGCTCATCAGCTAATATTAAATTCGGTTTTGAAATAACAGCTCTTGCAATTGCCACCCGCTGTTGCTGTCCACCAGAAAGTTGTTGAGGAAAATGCTTTGCTCTATGGGCAATTTTCATTCGCTCTAAAGCCTCATTCACCCTTCTCTTTCGCTCCGATCCTGATACTTTTAAATAAAGTAATGGCAGTTCGACATTCTCAAAAACTGTCAATTCATCAATCAGATTAAAGCTTTGAAAAACAAATCCAATATTTTCTTTTCTTAGATTAGTTCTTTGTCTTTCCGTATATTTTTCTACCTGATATCCATTAAAATGTAATTCTCCCTTGCTAGGATTATCCAATAAGCCGATGATATTCAACAATGTAGATTTACCACATCCAGATGGTCCCATTATGGCAACAAATTCGCCATCATTTATTTCCAAATTGACATTATTCAAAGCAGTAGTTTCTACCTCATCTGTTCTAAAGACTTTAACCAAATCATTTGTCTTAATCATAACCTAATATTTTATCATTATTCATATTTCAACATACTTATCGGAGCAATACCAGACAAACTCAATATGAGTTTGTAGATTGTCAAAAAAGCAATTAAAAAAGTTAGTATTGCAGACACTATAAAAATTCCAATGCCAATATGTATTCGATAAGCAAATCCATTTAACCACCATTCCATTGCAAAAAATGCCATGCCCCACGCAGCAACAATTGCAATCATCATCCATTTTAAAAAATCCTTTAACAGGAGATAAAAAACCTGATCCACATTCGCTCCAAACACTTTACGTACAGCAATTTCCCTTGCTTTTCTTTCTGTAATGAATGATGCTAATCCAAACAATCCTAAACATGAAATAATAAAGGCAATTATGGTGAACGAAAGAAATAATTTACTCATTCGCGATTCAGCCTGATAGAAATAGTCAAAATCCTCTGTCAATTTTCTGTAAGTAAAAGGAATTTCAGGTATTATTTTATGCCAGGTCTTTCTGATCTGGTCAAGAATAACAGGCTGATGCTCTTCGCCAACTCTTATACCAATATACTTAAAAGCAGAAGGATTTCGCATTATTATTAACGGCTCGACTCCTACCTTTAAACTATTAAAATTAAAATCCTTCACAACTCCTATCACATGACCTTTTTTGCCCCATATCGTTAATTCTTCACCAATGGCATTCTCCATGTTCATTTTACTTGCAGCAGATTCATTAATAATAAATTGAAGCGTATCTTCCCCATACTCTTTTGAGAATGCCCTACCTTGTATAACATCCATCTCGAAAGCTTCGATAAAATCAAAATCCACGAAAGAGAGTTGAAATAAAATATCTTCGGCATTCCTTGATTTTTCAGACCAGTCCACATCCCATGTTGAGTTCGTGAAATTTACAGGCATTTGATTGGCTGCAGTAACCCAATGAACTCCTGGAATTTTAACCAATTCGTTTCTTAATTGTTTATAATAATGATTAAAATTGCTTCCCATTTCCACATACACGATATTATCTTTATTGTAACCAATATCAGAACGTTTTAAAAATTCAAGTTGCTGATAAATAATACCAGTTGAAATAAATAAAGTCACAGACATAGTAATCTGAATTACGACTAATATTTTTCGAACCAGTGCGGAATCATGTTTAAAAAATCCTCTTATTATTTGAATTGGTGCAAATGAGGATAAATAGATGGCTGGATAACTCCCGGAAACAATTCCTGTAATTAACACAACAAGTATGGTTACGATGAAAAACTTATGGTCTACAGGATTCAGGTGCAGATCACGATTAATTAACTCCCCAAATCCTGGTAACAATAGTTCAACCAATACAATTGAGATCCCCAAGGCAATAATGGTGAACAAAAGAGATTCCCCAAGGAATAATCCTATTAAACCATTCCTTTGAGCTCCCACCACTTTACGAATTGCAACCTCCTTAGAACGTCTTTCGGATCTTGCTGTCGCCAAATTCATATAATTAAAACAAGCTATCAGTAAAATTATTACTGCAACTATAAAAAAGACACGAACATACCAAATAGGACCTGCATTACCTTTATTTATAGAATGTAGATGATAGTCTTTAAATGTTTGAATGTCGAGATCAACATTTGTGTTGATCACATGCCTTGCAAGAAAATTTTTCAACTTGCTACGAACATTTTCTTTATTTGCACTTTTTCTGAGTTTAATAAAAGTGTGAAATGAATTCGCTTCCCAATCATTCAAATCATAATTCCAAAAATCTTGAAAAAACTTAACAGGAAGCAAAAAGTCGTAATTAATAGATGAATTTTTCGGCGTGTTTTGGATAACTGCACTGACCTTAAACTTATATTTAGAGTTAATTTCAATCGTCCGCCCCAGAGGATTGCTGTCTCCAAAATATTTTCGAGCAATTTTCTGAGATAAAACAACAGAATTTTGATTCGAAAAATAATCATTAGAATCGCCAACAATATTTTTAAAAGAAAATATTTTAAAGAAATCAGGATCAACTATCTTTCCTCCATTTTCTATGAAATTTTTCCCTCCCACATTAACAGTTAACTGCCCCCATGTAGAAACCATTCGGCTGGCATTCTTTATTTCGGGAAACTCCCTCTTTAAAGATTCCGCTAAAGGCGAAGGTGTTGAATAAACAGAAAAAATATCACCATCAGCATATTTTTGATTTTCATATACAGAATAAATTCGATCAATATTCTGGTGAAAAGTATCAAAAGAAGTCTCATACTCTATCCAAATCAATATTAATAGTGCACAACTTACTCCAGTAGCTAATCCAAAAATATTTATAAGTGAATATGCTTTTTGTCGTGAAAGACTTCTTAGAACAGTATGAAGTAAAATTTTTATCATGCACTTATTTTAGGATCAACTTGTCAAATTTATCGTACGATTCATAACTGTTAATTATCACTTTTTCTCCTGGGTTTAAACCACCTAAGACCTCGTAATATTTTGGATTCTGATTCCCTAACTTTATAGATCTCTTTACAGCAAAATCACTTGAAGGATCAAGTACAAACACCCATTGTCCGCCTGTACTCTGAAAGAAACCACCTCTTGGAATTAACATAGCTTCGCGAGGCTCGCCAAGCTCTATTTTGGTTCTGAATGTTTGCCCAGTTCTAATACCGACAGGTAGCTTGCCCTTAAACTTCATATCTATCTCAAACTGTCCATTCCTAACATCTGGATAAACTTTAGATACAACCAAATTGTATTCCCGATTATTAAAGCGAAAGCTAGCATTCAATCCTTTGGTTAATCTTGTAATATAAAGCTCATCGACTAATGCATTCACTTTAAAATTGCTCAATACATTAATTTGCCCCAAACGCTGACCTCTTGACTTAGACTCACCTAGCTCTGCATTTAAAGTACCCAATTGACCACTGACCGGAGCTTTAACATTTAAATTACCAAGCTTAGCCCGAACCAAAGTCAAATTCTTTTCCATGTTTCTAAGGTTATCCTCTAAGCGTTGAATTTGAATTCTTCTGGATAAGGAATCTGTTTTTTGGCGCTCTATAAGTAATTCTCTGGTTTTCGTGTAATATATATAAGTGTCTTTAGAAGTTTCAAATTCTTCTTTAGATATTAAATCCTTTTCAAAGAAGATTTTATTTCGATGGTATTCGCGCTTACTCTTAGATAGATTTAAATCTATATCCAACAAATTTCGCTTTATATTTAAGCGATCTTGTTCCATACTCAATTTAGTGTCCCTCAACCTATTCACCTGCTCTGTAAAAGATGCTTCCGAATTCAAAATCTGAAGATTTAACTCCGAATTACTTAATCTTAAGATAATATCACCTTTATGAACCATACTGCCTTCTTCCAATAAAATCTCCTCCACTCTGCCTCCTTCAATTGCATCTAAATACACTGTTGTTATTGGACAAACTGTACCAGTTCTGGCAATATATTCCTGGAAATAATCCATTTTAACTTCACCAATAGACAATTTCTCCTTTTTTATTTTCAGACTGCTTCCCGAATTTCCAAGAAACACACTATACAAGAGCACTATACCCAAAACTCCCAAAGCCATATACCAATTTTTTTTCCGTTGATACCATGGCTTACTTTCAATAATTCTATCCATTATTTAATTTACTTATTTTATACCTTTTTCAAACACACCTTCGATTTAGCTACTTTCGTGCCAAATAAAACTTAAAGCTGACAACCAGAAGATTACATAAAATAATCAGGATAATACTATTCTCGTTTTGACCGAAAATAGCACATTTAATGTACGATAACGAACATTTTACTTTTAATTTTAATTTAATAATGATAACTTGAGTCCAATAAAAAAAACTAAGCCAGTCCCAAACCTTTAACATTTCCTAATTATGGCAATTCAAAAAAACGGAAAAATATTAGCTATAGATGACAATGAGGATATTTTATTCTCATTAAAGCTTCTCCTTAAACAACATGTTGAACTTATTCACTCCGAATCTGATCCTGAAATGATCCCTAAGCTAATGAAACAGCAACAATATGATGTTATTCTTTTGGATATGAACTTTACCAAAGATGCAATTAGCGGACAAGAAGGATATTTCTGGTTAAATAAAATTCTACAAATAGATCCACAAGCGGTAGTTTTATTTATCACAGCTTATGGAGATATCGAAAAATCAGTAAAGGCAATAAAAGCCGGAGCAACAGATTTTATCTTAAAACCCTGGCAAAATGAAAAATTACTTGCAACAATCTCAGCAGCGATAAAATTACGTAAATCTAAAGAAGAAGTAAGCGAATTAAAAACCAAACAAAAAGAATTAAATGCCGTTTTAGATCAACCTTTTAATGATTTTATTGGAACATCACCCGAGATGCAACAGGTTTTTTCCACTATTTCAAAAGTAGCAAAAACAGATGCTAACGTATTAATTTTGGGTGAAAATGGCACAGGAAAAGAATTGGTAGCAAGGGCACTTCATCGCAATTCAAGCCGAAGAGATGAAGTTTTTATTAGTCTAGATTTAGGTTCTATTAATGAAAATCTGTTTGAAAGTGAATTGTTTGGCCATGTAAAAGGTGCTTTCACTGATGCGCGTTCAGATCGGCCTGGAAGATTTGAAATTGCTTCAGGGGGAACTTTATTCTTAGATGAAATAGGGAACCTAAGTTTGCCAATGCAGGCAAAACTATTAACTGTACTTGAACGCCGAGAAGTAATTCGAGTTGGATCCAACAAACCAATTCCAATCGATATCAGGCTTATATGTGCAACAAATATGCAGCTAAAGCAAATGGCGTCGGAAGAAAAATACAGGCAAGATCTTTTGTATAGAATTAATACTGTAGAAATAAATCTTCCTCCTTTAAGAGAGAGATATGAGGATATACCATTACTAGCAAACCATTTTTTAGACATTTATTCGAAAAAATACAAAAAACATATCAATACCCTTTCCAAGACTTGTATAAATAAATTATACGATTATAACTGGCCTGGAAACGTAAGAGAATTACAACATCTAATGGAACGTGCAATAATAATGGCAGACGAAAAAAATCTTGAGCCTTCTGATTTTCAATTCAGTATGGAGAGAAACCAACAAGGTGATGTTGAGTTTGATTCCTACAATTTGGAAGAAGTGGAGAAAAATATTATTCAGAAAGTATTAAAGACAAATAAGGGAAATATTTCCAAAGCAGCTGGAGAACTCGGCTTAACCCGTACATCACTTTACCGAAGACTAGAAAAATATGGTTTATAAAAGCTTTCGCATAAATTTCATCATTAGGATTATTGTTCTTTCTGCAACAATATTTTTACTATTCTACTTGCTTTCAAAAAAGAGTTTGTATTTCACTGCGAGTTTAACGCTCTTGGCAATCATTTATCAGATATATGAAATCATTAAATATGTTGAAAAAACAAACCGATTATTAAAAAACTTTCTGGAATCCATAAGGTATTCCGATTTTACAAGAAACTTTCAGGTTCAAGGACTTGGGAGTTCATTTGATAAATTGCAGGAATCATTTAATGCTGTAATAACAGATTTTCAGAAAATAAGAGCAGAAAAAGAAGAACACTATTTTTACCTTCAATCGGTAATTCAACACATTGGTATTAGCTTAGTTGCTTTTCATCGAGATGGTTCTGTCGAGATGATAAATAACGCCTCTAAAAAACTTTTCCAGAAAAGTAATCTTAAGAGAATTCAGGATTTAAACAGCTTTAGTCCTAAATTAGTAAAAGCCTTACTGAAACTTAAACATGGTGAAAACACTTTGGTAAAGGTATACGATAATGAAGATATCCTGCAGTTAGCTGTTTATGCAACTGAATTTAAAATCAACAATCGACAAATAATTCTGGTTTCTATTAAGAATATTCAATATGAGCTGGAAGAGCAAGAAATCGAATCTTGGCAAAAGCTTATTCGGGTGCTAACCCACGAGATTATGAATTCTATTACTCCTATTTCATCACTTTCCACAACCCTTACAACCATTTTGGATGACTTTGGAGAAAATAATACCGATAATTTCAAGATGGAAGATTTAGAAACATTAAACGAAGTAAAATTGGCTCTTGAAACTATCCACAAAAGGAGTTCTGGACTGCTTCATTTTGTTGATACATACAGAAACTTAACTAAAATCCCAAAACCTAATTTCAGTATCTTTCAAGTTCAAAAGCTATTCGGAAACATTCACCGTTTGATGGAAGAGGAAATAAAACGTTATCAAATAGCATGTGATATTATTATAAAACCTGAGAGCATTGAACTTTCGGCTGATGAGCAATTAATTGAGCAAGTATTAATAAATCTGATTAAAAATTCGATACATGCCCTGGAACAAACAACAAATCCAAAAATTGAACTAAAAGCATTCCTTAATAAAAGAGGGCGGGTATCTATTCAGGTTAATGACAATGGTCAAGGTATTATTAAAGAAGTATTAGACAAGGTTTTCATCCCCTTTTTCACTACAAAACCAAAAGGATCTGGTATTGGACTCAGTTTGTCTAAACAGATCCTTAGATTACATGGCGGAACAATCACTGTTCAGTCTGTACCAAATGAAAGAACCAGTTTTACCTTGACTTTTTAATAAGAATAGTACTGTAATTAAACTTCTAATAATTTTAATTTAAGAAATTCTTTCATTAAATTTAAAGGGCAAATCAATTTCTAACCCTTAATAAACTTTACAGCATATGACTAAGACAATAACATTTAATGAGTTGAGACAAATTAAGGATCGTTTGCCAGATGGAAGCATGCAAAGGATTGCACAAGATTTACAATTAAACGTTGAAACAGTTAGAAATTATTTTGGTGGAACAAATTTTGAAAAGGGTAAAAGTGTAGGTTTACACGTAGAACAAGGTCCCGATGGAGGAATTGTTGAACTCGACGATACAACTATTTTAGAATGTGCTATTCGCATTTTGGAGAATTCCTAAAAATTTAATCATCAAGTAAATATAAAAGGGTTGTAGAATATTTCTATAACCCTTTTTACTTTTTCATCTATATCTTAAGATTACCTATTCGGCTAATTTTTTCTCAGAATGAAGTTTATTAAATATAACTGCTAAGTTTGCATACAAACTTGTATTTTGAACAATGATATCCTCAGGGACTTTTATTCTTGCTGGAGTGAAATTCCAAATCGCTTTAACTCCCCAAGCAACCATTAAATCTGCAACTGTTTGTGCATTTTCTGCCGGTACAGTAATAATTCCCATTACAACATTTAACTCCTGAGCCAAATCTCTAAATTGGTCGATATGAAATACTTCAACATCATTTATCTTCCTGCCAATAGTTGACGAATTAACATCAAATGCAGCAACAATATTCAATCCAAAATGAGATAGACCATTATCATGTAAAAGAGCTGATCCCAATGAACCTGCACCTACCAAAAATGCACTATCCAATACTGAAAAGCCTAAAAAATCGGACAAAACATCCACTATAGCTTTTACTTCATACCCAACTCTGGTTTTACCAACTATACTTGTATAAGATAAGTCTTTTGTCACCTGAGTAGGATCAATATTCATATAGTTTGCAATCTGCGTAGATGAAACAAACTGTTGCCCTTTCCTTAACAAACCTTCTGCAAAAGCCAAATAACAAGGCATTCGTCTAAGAGTTGGCTCTGGTACAACCTGCATTTTTTTTGACTTTTGAATCATAGTCATTTACTTATACCTTAAACAAAATTAAACGAGCGTTTAATAAAGAATTATTATTTTTTTTGGATACAATTAGCATTTTAAAAAATTAACATCAAACAATCAATGCAAATAATAATAACTAATCAAGTGGGCGGTATAGGATTCGAACCTATGACCCCTTGGGTGTAAACCAAGTGCTCTGAACCAGCTGAGCTAACTGCCCTAAGGGCTGCAAATATACACAGAAAAATACTGCGTAACAATATTTCAATCGTTTATTTAAACCACTTCAGCTACAACAAATGTACTGCCTCCTACAAAAATTAAGTCCTCGCTACCAGCTTCCTCAATTGCTTTTTTATAAGCGATAGATACTTTTGGATAAGCATTCCCAATCAAATTGTGTATTCTACCTTTTTCCTTAAGTATATTTTCATCCAAGGCTCTAGGAATAGAAGCTTTCGTAAAATAATATTTAGCATCTTTTGGTAATAATTCTAAGACCTCATCAATATCTTTATCATTTACCATACCAAAAACGATAAACAATTTCCCATATTTAGTTCGATATATTTGCTCTATTATTTCTTTAATACCGGCAATATTATGCCCCGTATCACAAATTACTTTTGGATTTTCTTGTAAAATTTGCCAACGCCCTAATAAACCTGTATTACGAACAATTCCAGAAAGTCCCATTCTTAAATTTTCTAGATTAACCCCAAATCCAAAGTTTTTCAATACTTCCAATACACTAAGAACCGTCTTAATATTTTTTTGTTGGTATTGGCCGAGTAAATCGCATTCTATGGAGACAGATTCTCCATTAAGTTTAGATTGGTAAGATAATAACTGCTTATCATGCTCAAATTCCACCTTCTCCAATTCGTAACAATCCGGTGCAAAAACAATTTGGCAATTATGCTTAAGTGCCAATTCTTTAAAAACAAAAGCTAACTCCTGCTGTTTTTCTCCAATTACCACAGGTATTCCAGACTTAATAATACCGGCCTTTTCAATTGCTATTTGCTGAAGATTGCTACCCAACATAGCTGTATGATCTTTACTAATATTTGTGATAACAGATAATAGCGGTGAAATAATATTAGTTGAATCCAATCTCCCCCCTAACCCAACTTCAATTATAGCTATATCTACCTTCATTCGCGCAAAGTAATCAAATGCCAATGCCACTGTCATTTCAAAGAAAGATGGCTCTATCTTCTCAAACTTAGCCTTATGATTTGCAATAAAATCAACCACTTCCTGTTTTGGAATAGGTAATCCATTAATTTTAATTCTTTCTCTGAAATCACGCAAATGAGGGGAGGTATATAATCCTACTTTTAATCCACTGGTTTGTAATACTGATGCCAAAGAATGAGAAACAGAACCTTTCCCGTTTGTTCCTCCAACATGTATCGTTTTGAATTGTTTATGAGGATGACCAAAATAAGTATCCAAAGCAATAGTATTATCTAAATTTGCTTTATATGCAGCCTTCCCAGTTCGCTGATACATGGGTAGTTGAGTAAACATATATTCCAAAGTTTCCTGGTAATTCATTTTATTTTACTGTTATTAATCTTTAGTGATACAAAGAAGAATAAAAATTTCTCAAAAACGAGGTTTACAAGCAATATTTCCTATAAAAATTGGTACATTAATACTATAAAATTGTTCTACAGTGAAGGTGATTATATGAACAATTTAAATTTAGTACAACTAAACTATTATATGTCAATCACTTTTGTTTATCTCAAATTGATGAAACCTGATGATTTATAGATATTAAATCATCTCAAATCCTTATAAGCATGACTAAACTCAAAAAAATTTTCGTCTTGGATACAAATGTAATCCTTCATGATTTCAATTCAATTTATAATTTTGAAGAAAATGATGTAGTTATTCCAATTACTGTTCTTGAGGAACTTGATAAATTCAAAAAAGGAAATGACCAAATCAATTATCATGCACGTGAATTTAGCAGAGAATTAGACCGAATATCCGGGGATTCTCTCTTTACTGATGGTGTTAAATTGGGGAAAGGTTTAGGAAAATTATTTATAGAAACAGGAAAAGAATTTTCTCCTCAGATGAAATCTTCATTTCATGAGAACATACCTGATCATAGAATTCTAGCTATTGCAGAATATATTTTCAATAAAAATAAAAGCAAAAAAGTAGTTCTAATTTCGAAAGATATTAACTTAAGAATGAAAGCCAAATCCCTTGGTGTTCCTGCTGAAGATTACAAAAATGATCAGGTGGAGGATTTAGATGACATTTTAAACTTAGGGATTTCAACATTAGAGAATTTTAACGATAATAAAATATCATCCTTATACAAATCCAATAATGGCATTCCTGAATCTGAATTTCAGATTGGGAAATCGATTCTCGGACACGAATATTTTATATTAAAAGGAAATTCATCCAGTGCGTTAGCTCATTATAATCCAATCGAAAAAACAATTTCCAGAGTCGAAAAACCAAGCGCATACGGAATTTATCCCCGCAATGCAGAACAAACTTTTTCCATGCATGCTCTTTTAGATCCAACAATATCACTTGTTGCTCTAACAGGTCGTGCAGGAACAGGAAAAACATTACTCGCCTTAGCAACTGCCCTACAACAGATTGACATGTATGATCAGATTTTTCTGGCACGACCAATTGTTGCATTGGCAAATAAAGATTTAGGTTATTTGCCTGGTGATGCAAAAGAAAAAATTGGACCATACATGCAACCCCTTTTTGATAATCTTGGTGTAATTAAGCATAAATTCAACATTCATAGTAAAGAATATCTGAGAATTGAAGAATTATTGAAAGAAGAAAAACTACAAATCACACCACTAGCATATATTCGAGGACGAAGTTTGTCCAACACTTTTTTCATTGTAGATGAAGCTCAAAACCTAACACCCCACGAAATTAAAACAATTATCACACGTGCTGGCGAGGGTACAAAAATGATTTTTACTGGTGATATTGAACAAATAGATTCACCATATCTGGATAAAAAATCAAATGGCCTTGCTTATTTATCGGACAGAATGAAAGGACAAGACATATTTGCTCATCTTAATTTAATAAAAGGAGAAAGAAGTCACCTTTCAGAACTAGCAAGTAACTTATTATAAAACTTGAAGTTGCATTCCTCTGAAATTTACTTTAATTTAATTAGGAGAAAATCGTAGCATATAAAATCAATTTATCAACGATATAAAAATAGTATTAAGTGTTACCATTTAATATTACAATATTTTAAAAAAGGGTTTGTAATTCACAATGGTTTCGTCTCATGATATGGATAAAATAAGCAGATTCTATATGGAAGTTACGAATTAAATAATCTACGTATGAAAATAATGAAATTTGGCGCCATTGATATCGGATCAAATGCTATCCGATTGCTGTTTATGAATGTATTTGAGGTGGGCGAAAATACGTACTTTAAAAAATCATCCTTAATTAGAGTTCCTATTAGATTAGGGACCGATACCTTCATTGATAAATTTATCTCGCCTCGCAAAGCCGATAAATTAATCAATTCGATGAAGGCCTTTAAAAATTTAATGAATGTTCACGAAGTTGTTAAGTATAGAGCCTGTGCCACATCGGCAATGCGAGAAGCATCAAACGGCGCAGAAATTATTAAAAAAATTGAAGAAGAAAGCGATATTAAAATTGAGATCATTAATGGAAAGGAAGAAGCAAGCATTATTTTCGATAACAAAATTGCTGATAAGTTGAATCCCAAAAAAGATTATCTATATGTGGATGTTGGCGGTGGTAGTACAGAATTAACTTTGTTCTCGAAAGGAATTTGCACGTTTTCAGCTTCCTTTAATATTGGGACAATTAAAATTTTGCGTAATTGCGTTCCTAATGGAGAATTTATAAGACTTAAAGAGTGTTTATTAGACATTTGTCCGAATTGTGATAATCTCGAAATTATTGGATCAGGTGGCAACATAAATCGTTTGGTAAAATTATCAATACCTAAAAAGGATAAATTTCTCAGTTATCAGGAGCTTAGGAATATTTACGACGAATTAAAAATGTTTTCCTATGAGGAATTAATGATTAATTACGACATGAATCCTGATCGTGCTGATGTTATTATTCCGGCAGCAACCATTTTTCTTAGTATAATGGAATGGGCAAAAGCTGAAATTATACATGTTCCTAAAATTGGAGTTACAGATGGTATTGTTCATCAATTGTATAAAGAGTACCATCAGAACCGACTTTTAATTAGCTAAAAAGACAATTCTTTTTGTAAATTTGCAACTTACTAGTTTAAATAATTTGAACTATTTCAATGAAATTTTGAAATGGTTCTTTTTTATATATAGATTTTGCTGAATAAATCAGAAAACCTATATATCCAAAGGAATAAAGAAGTTATGCTACAAGCTAAAAAGGTGGCGTTCTATACTTTAGGATGCAAATTAAATTTTTCTGAAACTTCGACCATTGGAAGGTCATTTACAGAAATGGGATTTGAAAAAGTAAAATTTTCGGAGAAAGCCGATATTTACGTTATAAATACATGCTCAGTTACTGATCATGCAGACAAAAAATGTCGGCAAATTATTAAAAGAGTTATCAAAACAAATCCTAATGCTTTTGTTGCTGTAATTGGTTGTTATGCGCAATTAAAACCAAAAGAAATAGCTGCAATTTCTGGAGTGGATTTAGTATTGGGAGCCAACGAAAAATTTAACATCCATCATTACATCGATCATTTAGAGAAAAAAGGGGTAAGTGAATTACACCCTTGTGAAATTGGATCAATCAAGACTTTTCACTCCTCATATTCTATGGGAGATAGAACCAGATGTTTTTTAAAGGTTCAAGATGGCTGTAACTACTTTTGCTCCTACTGCACAATTCCTCTTGCAAGAGGGAAAAGTAGAAATATGAGTATTGCAGATACTGTTATTCAAGCTGAAAAAATTGCAGCTCAAGGTGCAAAAGAAATTATCCTAACAGGTATTAATATCGGGGATTTTGGCAAAAGTACGAACGAAACATTTTTTGACCTTATTAAAGCCTTAGAAAAAGTTTCTGGTATACATCGTTTTAGAATTTCATCTATTGAACCAAATTTACTTACCAACGAAATTATTGAGTTTGTAGCAAATTCGAAAAAATTTGTGAACCATTTTCATATACCTCTACAATCAGGATCAAATAAGGTATTGCGTCTTATGAAAAGGAGATACAATCGTGAATTATTTGCACAACGAGTTGATAAAATCAGAGCGTTACTTCCAGATGCCTTCATAGGTGTCGATGTAATTGCAGGCAGTAGAGGGGAAAATGAAAAGGATTTTCTGGAAACCTATGAATTCATAAATAATCTAGAAATAAGTCAATTACATGTTTTTCCTTATTCGGAAAGGCAAGGGACTAAAGCTTTGGAGATAAATGAACTTGTACCTGTCGAAGAAAGGAAAAGAAGAGCAAAACAATTGCAAAACCTCTCTGAAAATAAATTGCACGATTTTTACAAACTACATATCAACCAAACAGCTGAAGTTCTTTTTGAAGGATATAACGATAATGGAAAAATGTATGGTTTCACAGAAAATTACATTAAAGTAGAAATACCATATCATAAAAATTTAGACAATGAACTCTCCTTGGTGGAACTAACCGAAATCAATGCAAAGGGTAATATTTCGGCTAAACTGCTAGATGAAAATCAATTTGATTATAAACCTTTAATGAAGTAAGCAATGAAAGATCTTCGAGATTTGTGCGAAAAAGTAATTCTAATAGCTAAAAATGCAGGTGATTTCATTAAAGATCAACAACATAAAATTAAGGCAGATGTAATTGAACAGAAAGGTGTTCATGATTTTGTTACTTATGTAGATAAATCAGCTGAAAAACAAATCGTTGAGGCTTTAAAACAAATTCTTCCTGATGCAGGATTTATTGCCGAAGAAGGCACAGAAACTATTCATGGTGAATATTATAATTGGATTATTGATCCGCTTGATGGAACAACCAATTACATCCATGGCCTTTCTCCTTTTGCTGTTAGTATAGCTTTACAGAAAAATGATGAAATTATTCTTGGTGTTGTTTATGAGATTAGTCTCTCTGAATGTTTCTACTCTTGGAAAGGGGCAACCTATGCATATCTTAATGGAAACCCAATCTCTGTTTCTATAGCTAAAACCATAGACTCTAGTCTAATTGCTACAGGATTTCCTTATTACGACTATGATCGGTTAAAAAGATTCATGACTAGCTTAGAACATTTTATTATTCATTCCCATGGTGTTAGAAGACCTGGTTCTGCCGCAACAGATTTGGTTTATGTTGCCTGCGGAAGATTTGAAGCATTTTACGAATATAGTCTGCATGCTTGGGACGTAGCTGCTGGAGCATTTATCGTACAACAGGCTGGAGGAATGGTTTGTGATTTCAAAGGTGGCGGAAACTACATCTTCGGGGGAGAAATTATTGCCAGCAATTTAAAGATTCATCAAGAATTTAAAGGAATCGTGCAAAAACATATGCTTAACTAAAAAATCTTTTTGTAATTTCATACGCATTCTGAATCAGATACTATTTTATGCAAACAATACTTTCCTATATTATTTATGGTTTTGTCCGATTACTAAGTTTTCTTCCATTACGAATATTGTATATTCTTTCTGATTTCATATATCTATTTGTTTTTAAATTATTTAGATACAGAAAAAAAGTAGTAACTCAGAATCTACTACATTCCTTTCCGGAGAAATCAAATGAAGAAATAAAGGCAATTCGTAAGAAATTTTATCATCACTTTTGTGATATTTTTATTGAAACCATAAAATTCTGGACTATTAGTGAATCGGAAATAAAAAGAAGATGCAAATTCTTGCAACCGGATTTCGTGAACAAATATAAAGAAGAAGGAAAAAGTATTATAGCAATTGTAGGACATTACGGAAACTGGGAATGGATGGCATCCTTCTCCGCTTGGAAT
>Ga0209013_10000046_pt1 | contig 79363 bp, 65 predicted proteins | sample Cruoilmetagenom2_FD_187291 | JGI IMG/M metagenome (GOLD analysis project Ga0209013, IMG submission 187291) | Oil polluted marine microbial communities from Coal Oil Point, Santa Barbara, California, USA - Sample 2 (SPAdes) (version 2) | ecosystem: Environmental > Aquatic > Marine > Oil seeps ... | reverse complement strand
TGAAGCGAATAAGGATCTCCACCGTTGCGCAGATAGTTCACCGCAAATGTGTGCCGGAATCGGTGTACATTCACACCTGGCACTCCTGCTCGTTCACCGAGTGCCATTAGGATCCGAAGCAGTCGCGTCCGGGAAAGCTGCCTGCTTTGAATCGTTGTAAAAAGAAAATCATTTATGGTGTCATCCTTTCTTTCAGCTAGATAACGCCAGAGAACCTGACCGGTCCGAGCGGAGAAAGGAATCATTCTCTCCTTGCTGCCTTTACCCATGACAGTAATTGTGCGGTTTCTTACATTTACATGGTGGATTTTTAGGTTCGACAACTCAGATGCCCGAATCCCGGTGTCTAGCAAGATGTATAAAATCGCTTTGATACGAGCGATATGATGTAATTTATTCTTACATGCACGTTTACCTGGACGGGAATATATTTTTGAATGGGTCAGAGAAGAAAGCATCGCCTGCACTTCTTTCTCGGAGTACGGCTTAATATCTCTCTTTTCTGGCTTAGGCCGCTTCACCTTCTGCATAATATGTTCCTTTGCGATTCCTTCCTTGAAGCACCAGGTCCATAGAGCTGAAAGCCCAGTATGATAATTTAACAGGGTTTTTTTGCTTACTTTCTGAGCTGCCAGGAACAGCTCCACCTGCTTCGTCGAGATTTCTTCAACCAGCGGATCATCATTCATAAAATCCATGAATTTCCGGAACGTTGTTGTGTAATCCCTGATCGTGTGATGGCTGAGACGCCTAGCGTTAGCGAATAGCAGGTATCCATCGATTGCTTGAGAAAAATTGATCTTGTTCATCCGTGCTACCTCCAGTACAAAAAACTAGTTCCGATAATATTCTGACAGTTCTGATAATCGGATTTGCTCTTTTTTTGATCCAGACGAGCTAGAATGAACAAACAATCCGTGATACCTTCGGTAGACTTGATTTTCCCCAATTTTGCTACCTAGGGGTGCACGGATACCTATTTTCGCTATTCCGTGCACCCTTTGGTACACTTTTGTGGGCGCGGAGAGACTCGAACTCACGACCTCACGGATGTGAACCGTGCGCTCTAACCAGCTGAGCTACGCGCCCGGTGTGAGGGCACATTATAACCGAGGTGACGGCGGCCTGCAAGAGAAACGCCATCAACCTCCCCGGTTTATTATAAATTTTCTGTTAATTACGGTTCCGATCACTGGACATCCCACCAGGAAAATAGTATCATGAACTTACCCAGGTTGGTCAGGCGATCGCGGCTCCGCCATGCGGGGTCGAGGAAAGTCCGCACTCCACAGAGCACGGTGCCGGGTAACACCCGGGGTGGGGGGTTGGTATTGAAAAATACCGGTCTACCTGCCGGATCGGGCCACAGAGACATACCGCCGAGGGATTGCAGATTGTAGATGCATGATGGAGGATTGTGAGCCGTATGGTGAGCGATCCGAAATCGAAAGTCGAAGATCTAAAATTCTGGTAAGGGTGAAAAGGTGGTGTAAGAGACCACCGGCGTTCGTTGCAAGACGGGCGGCCAGGCAACCCCCACCGGGAGCAAGGCCAAGCAGGGACAAAGGATTGATGATCCAAGATGCATGATTGCTGTTTGGGTACCAATCAGTGGTCAGAACTCAAAGATCACAAATCAATCCGGGAGGTTGCTGGTCTCCTTGCCTGGCAGCAGGCAGTAGTCCCGGGTAGGCTGCAGGAGCCTGGCGGAGACGTCAGGCCCAGATAGATGATCGCCGGAGGAGAATGCATTTTTGCATCATCCTCAACAGAATGCGGCTTATCGACCGGCCTGGGGACAAGGTTTTTCACTAATCCGTGCGGATTTTATACACCCCGAAAAAATCATCCACATAAACTAGAATCAATCGTGCACAGCTTCTATCAGCCCGCTCGCGGGCCAGGATGACGTGAGTCACATCTTCTTCTAACACGAGCTGGTCGAGGATGCTGCAATCTTCGTCTTTATAGAAGCGATCCGCAATCCGGATGCGCCGGTACCATTCCAGAACGTCGTCCGCCCGGTAAGGAATGGATTTAAAATCCACATAGGCAGGCGCACCCGTCACCAGGCGGAAATCCTGCATTTTGGTCGGTGTCAGGTAGCTCTCGCCGGGTAATTTATTTTCAGCCACGTAAGACATCATGGGGCGTTCTGGAACGCGCACCTTTCGATCGAAGTCCAGCTTCAAGCGCACAGCACCGATAAAAAACACCAGGAATATGCCCGCCAGGGAGACGACAATCAGGGCTTTCTGGTTCCTGCCGATCTGTTGCGTATATTTAGTAGCCAGTGCAGATACCAGGAAACCGAGGATAAAGGCAGTCGAAAGCGGCACCAGGAATGTGGATATCCGCCAGGGGAAGATCAGCGCCAGTGTATTGTTATCGAGCAGCAATTGCAGGATTGTCAAACCGGATGCCGCCAGGAAGAGCGGTAGGAGAATAAGAAATAATCGTCTGCTGTTTCGCACCAGGTAAAGAGCTGATAAAACCAGGCATATTTTAACCACTGCGGTCGCATCGAACCACCAGTCAATGCGGGCGTGATGCGGGATTCTGGTGTTCACCAGGATATCCTGGGCGTGCAGCGTGATTTCTGAAACAGTGCCGGCGAAATTGCTGTAGACGTAATACAAAACAGGAGCGACCGAGAGCAAAGCAAGTCCACCCAACAGCAGCGGTTTGAGGTACCGGCATTCCTCTCGATAGGTAAGTAACATATATGCCAGTGTTAATACCGCGGCGCTGAACAGGTACGTGGGGTGGACGGTCGCAGCAATGGTGGCCGAGAGCACGGCCAGGTACGGTCGTCCACGCAGGAACAGGTAAATCGAAAAAACCAGCAGGACCCCGAATGTGCTGGGTTGAAAAACCGGGCCTAACAGGCGCTGGTCCGCGACGCCGTCTTCCAGGATGTACGTCCAGTTAACCCCCAGGGTGTGCGAGAAGACGAAACGTAAAGCCGCCGAGTGGATGATAATTAGCAGGGACAGGTAGAGAAGATATACACCCTTTGACGGGCGGATATCGAACACCATTGACACGATCCCCAGTACGCTGAACAGGTAAATCCCCATCAGAACAGCGTAAAAAAAGTAATAAAAGGACTCCAATTGTAGATATTGTTGGGTGAACGCGACGATCAGGCTGAAGACCGGCGTTGGATCCAGGGTGTTTGCCAGCCAATCCTGGTCCAGGTTTCCGATGCCGGCTGTTGAAAATCCGTGCAGAAAATATTGATTCTGATTGGATGTAAAAAGCGGGGATTGTGTGTAGGCGATCCCAAAAACAAGCGTCAGGATCAGGAATTCGACGCTCCTACGCTGCCAGGTGTCTTTCGAGAACCACTTTCTCTGCATACTGGATGCCAATAATGAATTTATCTGCAAATATCAGCGGCAATCTGCGTCCGAAAAAATCCTAACCTTCTAGCATTAAAACCAACCCATAAGATTCGTGATGCCATTCGAGTGACCCGCCTGGTGGACATCACGCATCTTAGGTTGAACTTCGTTATTTACGCTTCATGCGTGCGATCATCCCGAACATAAAACCGATCGTGGTGAAGAGAGCCAGGGCAATCTTGGTTGGATCAACAACAGGCTCAACGCGCACACCGTCTGGCGAAGCGATAATGACAGCCACCGGGCGCGATAACACGCGTCCACCACCACCACCGCCACCACCACCGCCGACCTGTTTTTCACCGTTTTCACCTTCTTCATTGATCCCGTAGCCTGTGCCAACTCCGAATCCAGCCAGGGACACGACCTCCGCCGAAGGGATGATCACTACGTCATCTTTCTCCACCGGTTCACCATAGACCGCTTCAACGTTCGCAGCACTCAGGAATGTGTCCATTGTTTCCTGGATCATGTTTACGCTATCGTCTTGTTCTTGTTCTTGGGTTAAGTCTTTACCTTCCGTCATTAGTGCACCTCCAGAATTTATTTTTTTCGTTTGATCCTTGATACTAGCCAGATGAGCGCAATCACGCCCAGGCTCATACCAATCAAGTTAACTTGGGCCAGCCGCGTGACGTCTGTGATCGGTAGAACTTCCTCCTGTCCATCATCAGACTGCACGAGCACGGACACTGGGCGATTCCAGATAAAGCCACCGTTCAGACCGGGGAGAGTAACCTGGATGGATTGAGCGAACGGTGTGATCGTACGCTCTCCGATGGTTACTGGTTCTCCGGCTCGGATTTCTACGTTTAAGAACTCTGTCATATTAGTCCTCCTCACCGGTATCATCAGGTTGGGTTTCCGTCTCACTCTCATCGGTAAAAGTGGACGCCCAGCGGTTGGTTATCTTTTCGAGTTCAGTGTTGACTTGTTGTAAAGCGGAAATCAGGTCGGCGCGTATTTTCGTATCTATCTCCGAACTGCGCACTCGTTCACTGATATCGTTCACGTCGTCTCTGAGCTTCTGTCCGGTCGAGCTCTCACGGAATTGCTCGTATTCCCGAGTCATTGTAGTTCCCAGTTCCGATAGCCCTTCTTCGATTTCTTTTTGCAGTCTTTGACGTTCCGGACTGTCCCATGCTGCATGTGCTGTATCGACAAGGTTTTTGCCTAACAGCCGAAATTCATCGGCCAGAGTTTCCTCTGGTTCATTGTTCTTTGTCAAGATATCACCTCCTTCCACTTTATTTATTTTACTAGGTTCTGCCCTGTATCTCAATCGCAAGGATTTTCGAATACATACGCTGCTGGTTGTTTAATTTTACCCCAGGTGTCAAGGAATTTGTGTGAATCGAACTTGCTTAGTTCGATTTCGTGTGGGATACTAAAGTTGGGATCAGGGAGATATGGGAATCGTTGTTAGCGACGGTTGTAATCACAGCAACTGGAGGTGTATCGAGGATGCGATATAAGAAGACACTCGGCTTCTTGGGTTTAGGGCTAATCGGCCTGGGGGTGTACTGGACGCGCAGGTTGTTGATCGGCCGGATTCTCCGGCTGCACCGGCCTCGATATGGTGTGGTCGTCGAGCGCAAGATCCGAATACCGATGACCGATGGCGCCAACCTTTACCTGGATCACTACACACCCAAAGGTAAGCGCCTGTACCCGACCATACTGATCCGCTCACCCTATGGCCGCGGCGGCCCTGTTGGACCGACTGGATTGCTGCACGATTTCGCTGCGCAGCGTTTCGCCGAAAGGGGATACAATGTGCTCGTTCAGGATGTGCGCGGTTGCTTTGACTCTGATGGTGAGTTTGAACCGTTCGAGCATGAAGCCGCAGATGGGAAGGCGACAATTCAATGGATCGAAAAGCAGCCCTGGTTCAACGGCGTGCTAGCTATGTGGGGGCCGAGCTACCTTGGGTATGTCCAGTGGGCCGTTGCGGGAAGCGCACCGTTGTACCTGAAAGCTGTCTTGCCGATCACTACCGGTTCCAATCTGCCTTTTTCTGGCTATCGGGACGGGGCTCTCACTATGGATACGATCCTGCGTTGGATCATCCAGCTGGACGCTTTGGATCGCAAGCGCTACTTGGCCAACTGGTTTGGCCTGCGTCGTATGCGTCCGCGAGTTATGGAACAGGATATCATCAAAGCCGCCATGCACCTGCCGCTTGCTGATATCGATCGCCAGCTCGTCGGGAAGGAGGTGCCATTCCTGCGTGAATGGATAGATCACCTGGACATGGATGAAGCCTACTGGTCCCAGTTTGATCACAGTCATGAATTATCACAGGTTACCGCTTCTGCTCACCTGATTTCAGGTTGGTACGATATTCTGCTCCGTGAACTGCTGGAAGATTATGAACTCTTGAAAGCCAATGGTCGCACGCCTTACTTGACGATCGGTCCCTGGCACCATCTAGACCCTGAGTGTTTATCTGAGGGCATCCGCCAGGGTCTGGTCTGGTTCGATGTGCATCTAAAAGGGGAGCGTCGTGAACTGCGCGCTAATCCGGTGCGGATTTACATCATGGGTGGAGGTGGATGGCGCGATATGGCGAGCTGGCCGCCAGTCGCGCAAGAGGTGCGATATTACCTTCAAGGCCAGGACGGAGAAACAGGCCAACTTTCCCGTGAGCAGCCTGTTGATGGCTGCGCGCCTGTCTCGTACGTCTACGATCCTGAAGCTCCCACACCTTCGCTGGGTGGACCTGTAATGAGCTTCCACGCAGGCCCGGTGGACAATCGCGCTCTGGAGGAGCGTTCAGATGTAGTAACGTATACAACACCGCCATTGGAAGAGGACGTGGAGGTGGTTGGTCCTGTGCGCCTGAAGCTGTATGTGCGATCGAGTCTGCAGTACACTGATTTCTTTGGGCGACTGTGTGATGTTAACCCCGATGGAGTATCTATCAATGTTTGCGATGGTCTGATACGTCTCAAACCCGGTCAGGGTATCCAACAGGCAGATGGCAGCCTGCTGGTTGAAATTGATATGTGGTCGACCGCCAACAGTTTTCAAGCCGGGCATCAAATACGATTGTTGGTCTCCAGCGGCGCACACCCACGCTGGCTGCGCAACCTTGGAACAGACGAGTCGCCTGTCACGGCAACAAAATTGGTCCCGGCCCAGCAAACGATTTACCATGACCCGGGTCACCCCTCTGCGTTAGTGCTGCCTGTCATCTAAGGCGATAAACTTATGCGACATCCTTTCCAAAGCATTCAAAATCGGCGAAAAGAGATTTTCATCACCCTGCTGGTGCTGACGCTTCTTATGATGTTCGTGATGAACTTCATCGGGACCCCACTGACCACACCTGAAGCTCCCCTTGGGATTGTATCGTATGAGTTCGCCGGTAGTGTTTCTAATGCCCAATCGATACTCGATTCCTGGGATCATAACGCCCAATTGCACGCCGCCTTTAGCCTTGGATTGGATTATCTCTTTTTGGTGCTTTACTCGTCAACCATTGCCCTGGCATGTATCTGGGCGGGTGAGGTGCTCGATAAGAACAGCTGGCCTCTCGGGAAGGCCTCCGCCCCCCTAGCGTGGGGGTCGTGGGCAGCGGCATTATTGGATGCGGTAGAGAATATTACACTGATTGTTATTCTTTTTGGTGCTCTCGTCTCCCCGTGGCCTGAACTGGCAAAATGGTGTGCGGTTGTTAAATTCGCGCTGATATTCATGGGCATGGCGTACGCGTTTTATGGACTTGTCGCTCATCTGACCAGCCGCTTCTTTCGTTAAAAATGCCCATAGCGCGCGACTTTATGCAGTTTGTTGCGTATAATGAAGTGAAGGCAGATTTGACTAGATCAGGAGGTAGTGATGAAACGCTATTCGATTTTTATAATAATTTTGGTACTGGCTTTGGTAACCATGGCCTGTGGGTTCACGTTCAATCTTCCATTTGACGAGATCAGTACCGGACCCACCCAAACGGAAGAGATCAGCATCCCAATTCCCGAGCAAAGCCCAGCCGATGTTAAGCTGGTTTTTGGCGCCGGTGAACTGCAGTTATCCCCAGGTTCTACCGGTGCGTTGATCGAAGGGCAAGCCAGGTACAATGTGCCGGATTTTAAACCCGAAATCCGGGTAGAGGGGAACGAAGTACGTCTGTCAAGCGGGGAGTTGGAGATATCGGGTATCCCCAGTGTCAACTTTGATGACGTAGAGAACGAATGGGATCTCAAGATCGCCGACGCTCCAATGGACCTGGAGATCAACGCTGGCGCCTACCAGGGTGTGTTCGATCTGGGTGGATTATCTCTCAATTCACTAGAGGTCAACGATGGTGCTGCAGATGTGCGGTTGGAATTTTCCGAACCGAATCAGACGGAAATGAGGAGCTTCCGCTACAGCACAGGAGCTTCATCCGTGAAGATGAGCGGTCTGGCGAACGCCAACTTTGGCTTGATGACCTTCCGTGGCGGCGCCGGTGACTACTCGCTCGACTTCTCTGGTGATATGCAGCGCGACGCAAATGTAATCATCGAATCGGGCGTCAGTCAGGTGACAATAATTGTCCCCGAGGGTACATCCGCAGTCGTGACATTCAGGGGAGGTTTGACCAATGTGGACGTCGGGGGTGATTGGCAGAGATCCGGCAGCACCTACGAATTGTTTGGAAGCGGACATCAGCTTCTTATCGAAGTAGAGATGGGTGCAGGAAATTTGGTATTACGTACTCGCTAAGCAGAACTAATTCAATCCCATCACAATTAATCAATACAGAGGAAGTCCAAGACTTCCTCTGTATTGATTCTCTTCAAGACAAGTACCGGTATTGGGCTTGATATCCACCTGGTATGCCCAAAATTTAGGTCATATTCGCGTAACTAATCAAGCGCCTCGTAACCGGGACCGCCATCGAAGTAGTCGTAATTGGGTTGAGTATCCTCGGTTAGGTCGACAACTTCTCCAGCTTCAAGCACCTTTACCGTATCCAAAACTACAGCTTCACCGTGATGATTCGTGCCCTCATAGTGCCCTGTCAGGCCAACTCTGCTTATGTACTCGCCACCTGTTGCAGTGTAAGCCTCCGGGACCTCGTCCTCCGGGAAGATCGCTTCAAAAGGGCACTCTGGAATGCAGGCGCCGCAATCAATGCAGGTGTCAGGGTCGATGTAGAACCAGGGCCATTCTTCCTGTGGAATGCCGGGTATAATGCACTCTACCGGGCAGACATCTACGCAACCGGAGTCGCGCAAGCACAGGCTGGTAATAATATACGTCATGGAACAACCTCCTGTATCAAAATAATATTAAACACCGGGTCTTGACTTAGTTTTCACCTCAACTAATGAGAGGAGGAAATCCTCCTGGACGTATTCTAGCCCTACCCTCTACCTTTGTCAAGAAGTATGGGGCGATCCCGTATTTGATCAATTTATAAAATAATCTTGACAAGAATTGTCAATATCATTATGATTTCAAGGGTCTTTCCGCTGATGGTGAATTGCAGGAGGAATTTTTGCCCGACGCCGCAGGCGCCAGGACAGAATTGCTCGTCCAACGAATCACCATCGTATGGTCTCTGTAGAGATGCATACTTAAAGGAAAAATTATATTCAAATTACAGCAGGAGGTTAAAATGATTTTCAAAATATTCGAGTCGCTCGATGAAAAATTCGGTGTTGAACGGGCCAAAGCGCACTGTGATGTACCGTGTGGCATCTATGACCCCATTGTCGCTCAGATTAGCGCTCTCACCGTTGTGCGTATGATCGATTTGATCCACGACCTGGCGGGTAAAGGCGCTGAGCATGACACCGCTTACCACAACACCATGAGCCGCTATGTCACCGTAAAAGAGGAACATGCGGAAAAAGCCAAAGCCGAAATCCGCATTATTTGGGGAGATTACATCAAAGCGCAACATCTTGAGAGCTACCCCCAGGTAAACTCTGTGGTTCACAAGATCATGCAGTTGGGTTCTAAGTCTCGACAGACGACGGACCGTGAAGCAGCAGTAGAGTTCGTAGAAACCATCAACGAATTCGCGGAGATTTTTTGGGCCACAAAAGGGATTACCACCAAAAGAGCCAATGCGCCTTATGCGCCGGCACTTGAAGTAGTTTATCCAAATCTTTAATATCGAACCCCTCCTTCGACATGTGTGTTCGGTAATTTAAACCATCAACGCCACTGTCACAGACAGGGTTATGATCAAAGTGTTGAAGGTCACGGGAGACAGCTTGACCCCTGAATATAAGGGTGGGGATTTTGTGATCGTGCTCAAAATCCCCTTATGGTTTAAATCTCCCAAGCGCGGTGACGTAGTTGTTTTCAGACAATCCAACTACGGCATTTTGATCAAGCAGGTGGATCGTTACGATCCGCAGAGTGGGGAATTTTTTGTAATTGGAACGCATGCAGACAGTGTCGATAGCCGGCAGTTCGGCGCTCTGCACAAACGCGATCTTATAGGCAAAGTTATCTGGCATGTAAGAAACCCGAGATGACACCTAAGCCACGTGTAAATCCTCTCCTGGTTCTTACTTTCGGTATCCTGGCCGCATCGACGGCTTCAATCTTCATTCGATATGCCCAATCCTACGCTCCCTCCATAGTTATCGCCACGTATCGTTTGGGGATTGCTGCTTTGGTGCTCGCACCTTTCGCCTATTTTCGCAAGAGGCAGGAGCTGCAGTCGTTAAGGCGGGATGAGCTGCTTTTGGCACTGCTCTCCGGCACTTTCCTGGCACTACATTTTGCCACCTGGATTACTTCCCTTGAATATACAACCGTCTCCAGTTCGGTCGTCCTCGTCAGCACCACGCCTCTTTGGGTGGCACTGCTTTCTCCATTTACGCTCAAGGAACCCATTACGCGCCTGATACTTATTGGATTGGTTTTGGCTTTGATGGGAGGATTGATTGTCGGGCTCAGTGATACGTGTACATTAAATGCAAATGGGATCGCCTGTCCCACGTTTACTGAGTTCGTGCGGGGGAAAGCCTTCCTGGGAGATATGCTGGCTCTAGTTGGAGCCATGATGGCTGCCGGTTATCTTATTGTTGGTCGACGCTTACGAAGTAAAGTATCGCTCACCAGTTATGTGTTTGTTGTTTATGGGATGGCAGCGCTTATCCTGCTTTTTATTGTATTGCTCACCTCTCAGGCACTCTTTGGATATCCTCCGAACGCCTACGTGTGGTTTCTGCTACTTGCGCTGGTTCCGCAGTTGCTGGGTCATTCTTCTTTTAATTGGGCGTTGGGATTTTTATCGGCGGTGTTTGTTTCCATCAGCTTGCTCGGGGAACCCATTGGGTCTTCGATTTTGGCGCATTTTTTACTCCAGGAGACTCCAACGTTGTTGAAATTATTTGGTGCTATACTTATTCTTATTGGTATATTCGTTGCTTCACAAGGTGAAGTCAAGTCTAAAAGTCAAGAAAGCTGGGATACTGATTTTAATAAAGAATAAATTCCCATGACAGGTAAAAATTCTGATCGTTCATATTCGGCTTCACCAGACACTCAGTATCAGGAGGGTTCCGAGGGGTCACCGCAGCCGGTGGATGGTGCAGCCGCACAGAATATCCAGATTAGACGCCGGTTGTTAGATGTTGGTGGCGTTCTGCTGATTGCACTGGCTGTTATGACGCTGCTGGCATTCTTGATGCCTAGCATCAGCGGGGGAGTGCTGGGTTGGTGGACCGGAATATTACAAATCTGGTTTGGTTGGGGCATCATCTGGGTTGCCCTCACGCTGGCCCTGGCTGGGATATGGATATTACGCGAGCATAGTGAGCGCATTCAGAACATGCGCTGGGGGCGTGTTATCGCCTTGGAATTTGCCGCATTCTCCTCGTTAGCATTTTTGGCGGTCCTGGGAGGAAGATCGATCGCCAAGGCCGAGACAGGTTGGGGTGGCCGGATCGGCTGGGGGCTTTCTGAATTGTTTTACATCGTATTTGAACCTTTGGGGTTTGCCGCCACATTTCTGATCCTGCTGATCCTGAGTATCGTGTTGATGATGAGTTTACTGCTGGGTCTGGGTCTGTTTAGCCCGCTGGTTGCTCTGGCGAGAAGTTTTACTGAGGACACATCTTATCCAGGTGCTGATAGCCTCGTGGCTGATCCTGCTGTAGTTGAAGCACCCTTACAGGGCGGACAGATACTGACCGGTGATGGAGATATCACCAAGAGCCGGTCTCGTAAGAAGCGACAGGCAGTATCACCAGAGTTTCGCAAGAAATTCCGTGTCCAGCCAGACGCAGATTCCGAGAGGACAGCCGCACAACAACGTGACGAGCGTCTGCCTCCGCTGGACCTACTGGTCAAAGAGAAATCATCCAAGCCAGATGAACGCAGCATCAACCAGACAGCCGGGTTGATCGAACAGACTCTCTCTGAGTTTGGCATCCCCGCTAACGTGGTAGGTTTTCAAGTGGGTCCGACCGTGACCCAATTCGCCGTGGAACCGGGTTTCGTTCAAAAAGATAAATCCGGCGAAGAAGAAGATGTAGAACGCCATAAAGTACGAGTTGCTCAGATTGCCGCGCTCAGGCGTGATCTTGCCCTGGCCCTATCGGCTGAACGCCTCCGCATCCAGGCGCCTGTTCCCGGTCGTCCCTACATTGGCATCGAAGTTCCCAACACTCGTTCAATCATCGTGCGTTTACGTCCGATCCTGGAATCGGATGCATTCTACAAGATCAATGCCCCGCTCACGATCGGACTGGGGAGGAATGTTTCAGGGCAGGCTGTGGTTGCAGATTTAGGAATGATGCCGCACCTGCTGGTAGCAGGCGCAACCGGTTCCGGAAAAAGTGTCTGTATTGCTGCTATCATGACCTGCCTGGTGATGAACAATACCCCGCAAGATCTAAGGCTGGTGGTTGTAGATCCCAAGATGGTTGAACTTGTGCGGTTCAACGGGTTGCCGCACTTACTGGGCAAGGTGGAGACCGATCTCGAGCGTATCTTGGCCGTCCTGCGTTGGACCGTAGCGGAGATGGACCGCCGCTACATTCTGCTGGAAAGCTCCCGTTCGCGTAATATCGATACATACAACCGCAAAGCTCGTCGCAGGAAGGATATCGAACCCATCCCCCGCCTGGTGCTCCTGATTGATGAACTGGCTGACCTGATGATGACCGCACCGGACCAGACCGAGCACAACCTGGTACGCCTGGCCCAAATGGCGCGCGCCACCGGCATTCACCTGATTGTCGCTACTCAGCGACCCAGCACCGACGTGGTAACCGGGATCATTAAAGCCAACTTCCCTGCGCGTATATCCTTCTCGGTTGCCTCGAGTGTGGATTCGCGCGTCATCCTGGACGCCGTCGGCGCAGAACACCTGCTGGGTCGAGGTGACATGCTCTTCCTTCCTCCGGAGGCCTCCGGTCCAATTCGTACGCAGGGTGTTATGGTCAGCGACCAGGAAGTGGAGCGCGTGATTACCTTCTGGCAAAAATCAATCCAATCTGCGGAAGATGGAGAGCAGCCCCCCTGGGACGTGATGATCGAAGAAGAGCAAGCCTTGGCTGCCAAGGACGTCATGCTGACCAGGGCGGTTGAGATCGTTCGGGATACACAGCGCGCCAGCGCTTCAATGCTCCAGCGTAAATTGCGTATTGGTTATCCGCGTGCTGCGCGCTTGATGGATGAAATGGAATCCATGGGCATTATCGGTCCTTCCCAAAGTGGAGGCAGGGACCGCGAGGTACTGATCGGAAAAGACGATGAAATCTCCGATTGATCTGGGCGGTAATATATCTTCAAATAGAAGGGACGCTTGACAGGTTGCGATCAATACGATAGCATAGCCCGGTGTCCTATTCCAAAAGAAAGGTGTTAAGAAATTTATTGTGGCTCAAGTGAGTGAAAAAGAAAAAAGTAAAACGTTATCGGATCATTTTCGAAGGATCTTTAAAGGGATCCTGGATACGATCGGAGGATTTTTAAATCGCTTAGGCCTTACGCCTAACATGATGACGATCCTCGGGGTGATCGGCAACACAGTTGGGGCGGTATTTTTAGCCCTTGGCCAGATGACGATCGGCGGGATCATCATCCTCTTAATGGGACCGATCGATGCGCTGGATGGTACCATGGCCCGTTTACGAGGCATGGACGGTCAATTCGGTGGTTTCGTCGATTCGGTTTCTGATCGCTATTCCGAACTGATTATCTTTGGTGGGTTGATGTATTACTATGCAACTCAAGGGAATATGCTTGGAGTAATATTGGTTTACCTGGCTGCAGCTGGTTCGGTGCTTGTTTCTTATATCCGGGCTCGAGGCACGTCGCTGGGTTGGGATACCAAGGTTGGCATACTGACTCGCATGGAGAGATACCTGGTTTTAGTTCCCGCGCTGGTGATAAATCGACCATTGTGGGGTGTCGCAATCATCGCTATCTTCGCGAATATTACTGCCATACAACGAATAATTGACGTTCGTCGCCAGGCGCACGAGGACCGAAAGGAAGAAAACTGATGCCCACAGGTTTTGATATCGGACCTTTGCACATACGTTTTTATGGAATAATATTAATGCTCGGTGTGCTGGCGGCAGCCTTCATGACCGAACGGATTGCTCGCGGACGAGGCATAAAAAGCGATGTGGTCTGGGATGGATTGATCTGGGTGCTGATAGGGGGTATTATTGGAGCGAGACTCTGGCACGTACTGACTCCACCACCCTCCATGGTTGAACAAGGCTTGACAACCGCATATTATCTAACACACCCGTTGGATGCAATTGCTATCTGGCGCGGTGGAGTGGGGATTCCTGGCGCAATTATCGGTGGTGTGCTGGCCTTGTTCTTTTACTGCCGGTGGAAGAAGCTGAATTTTTTAATGTGGCTCGATATCGCCGCACCGGGTCTTGCATTAGCTCAGGCCATCGGACGCTGGGGTAATTTCGTAAATCAGGAACTTTATGGTAATCCGACTGATCTCCCCTGGGCGATCCGTATTGATCCGCAGTACCGCCTCCCGGGCTATCAAAACGTGGAATACTTCCACCCGCTTTTCCTGTACGAATCGCTGTTCAGCTTCGCCAATGTTCTAATATTATTATTTCTTGGACGACGTTTCTCGGACCGTTTATACGACGGTGACCTTTTCCTGATCTACTTGATCTTATACCCGGTTGAACGTTTCCTTCTGGAGTTCATCAGGCTGGATCCATCGCAGGTAGCGGGGATGAACGCCAATCAGACTTTGATGGCGGTGGTCGTGCTGGCTGCCATCGTGCTGCTCGTTTGGCGTCATTGGCGGGGCAGCAAGCCAGCCACAAAACGGAGCAATGCCAAATAGCAGATAAAGCCGGCAGAGCCGGCTTTTTTGTATCCGGCAATCGTTATGACCAGGTTAGTATTTTTAGGTACTGCGCACGCCGTTCCTGACGAGATGCACGAGAATTCGCATATGTTCCTGGTGGGGGATGAACGGAGCCTGCTGATCGACTGCAGCACCAATCCTATCGTGCGGCTGCGTATGTTGGGTCTGGACGTATCAACCCAACCCTGGATCAACATCACTACCACCCTTCAATAAAATCGACCCAATCTTGATTATCCCTCACATGTCCTGCGAACAGGTAGCGCGCGGAAGAAGGTGGCCTGTTGGGAGCGCGCAGCAGGTGCATCTGTGCCTGTTCGATCGTCCGCCCTCCCTTGCGATGATTACAGGTCGGGCAAGCCGCGACCAGATTTTTCCAGGTGTGTGAGCCTCCCAGGCGGCGGGGCAGCACGTGATCGATGGTCAGGTATGGAGTGTGCTTCCCGCAGTACTGGCATGTATAGTTATCACGGCGTAAGATTTCACGTTTCGTCAGTCGCACGCTCTGTCGCGGGCGGCGGATCATCCGGTATAAGCGGATCACGGATGGACGTGGGAAGCTTCTAGTGACAGTACGGATGACACCGCGCCCGTCCAGCACCAGGGTGGCTTTGTCAGTGATAATCAGGTTCATTGCCCGGCGTGTTGTACAAACGTTCAGCGGCTCATAGTTAGCGTTGAGCACTAATACCGGGTCATACAAGGTTTTCTCTAGCACGACGCAAATTATAGCACGAGATGAGAAAATGAAAAAGTCCGCCGAAAATAATTTATAATTGAGGCATGCACAGCGATTCGCGCACAAAGGAATACCGCCCCGAACTGCTCTCCAGGCGGGGTGAGCTCACGACCTGGGTTCTTGGACTGGCTGCATTGACGGCCTGGTTGGTGCTCGCGCTGGGCGGATATCGCATCCACCCGGTGCTGCCGGTAGTGGCGGTGCTGTTAATATTTGCCGCAATGGGGATCTGCCTGGGGAATTGGATGGATCGTCACAGCCTGATTCGTATAAAATCAACCGGAATCGAGTATCGGAACGGTTTACGCCACACCCGCCTCGAATGGAGCGAGATCGTGCGCGTGGAAGTTTTCGCCCACAAGTGGGGTGATAAAGTGAGGGTTTTAGGTGAGTCCGCTCATTTCGATTTCCGCACGCTTGGGGAAGTTGAAGTACATGGAGAAATTAAGGGTAGAATGGGTTTCATGGACGGCGTTTTTATCCTGCAGACTATTCTGCAAGAGGCACACATGAAGGAAATTAAGCACGATGATACGGGCTATTATTATGCCCGCGAGTGAACCAAAACTGCGGCGAGTATTTCGCGCCCTCTCCGCAGAGGGCGTATTTTTTTGTTATATTAACACGGAGAATACTGGGAAATTAGAAAATAAACCAATATTTCTGTTTTCTCAGGGGGCTCAGTGATGATTAACTGCTGGAGGAATTAATGAAAGAAATGGACATCAACGAACAGATAGAATGCCTGATGCAGGGCACGGAGTACGGAGATGAGGGACTTAAGCAGGCCATGGCAGATGACCTGCGGGAGCGCTTGATCGAGGCGCAGGAAGAGGTACGCCCGCTGCGTGTTTACTGCGGCTTCGATCCCACGACCAGCGATCTTCACCTGGGGCACACCGTACCTATGCGTAAACTGCGCCAGTTCCAGGAATTGGGACACCAGGTTATCTTCCTGGTGGGTACATTCACCTCTATGATCGGTGATCCTTCGGACAAAGATAAACTCCGTCCACAACTAACGCCTGAGCAGGTGCAGTTCAACGCCCGGACGTACGCTGAGCAATCCTACAAAGTGTTGGATCGTGAAAAAACGCAGGTGCGGTACAACTCGGAATGGTTATCAGGACTGACCTTCGAGGAACTGATCCGCCTGGCCTCGAATTTCACCATTCAGCAGTTCATGGAGCGCGACAATTTCCGTCAGCGTTGGGAGAAAGGTGATCCTATCTATCTGCACGAGACGTTTTACGCCATTATGCAGGGCTACGACGCCTACTCGTTGAAAGCGGATGTCCAGGTTGGGGGAACGGACCAGTTGTTCAATATTGTCACTGCCGCACGTAAATTGATGCCGTCTCTAGGTGCAAAACCTAACGTTGGCATCATCCTGGGCATCCTGCCCGGAACAGACGGTGAAGTCAAGATGAGCAAGTCGTTGGGCAATCACATTCCCATCATGTCAAGCCCTGAGGACATGTACGGAAAAGTGATGAGCGTCCCCGATATCGCCATGGGGCAGTACTTCAGGTTGGTGACACGCTGGACTCCCGAGGAGATCGCAGAGATAGAGATGGGTCTGGCTGAAGGGCGTTTACACCCGCGCGACGTGAAAATGAAATTGGCGCGCGAGATTGTCTCAATTTTCATCTCCGAAGAAGATGCCGTGAAGGCAGAGGCCGCGTTTGTGCGCGTTTTCCAGCACAAGGAATTACCAGAAGAAATGGCAGTCTATCGCTTGAGCTCCGGTCAAACAGTATTGGATGTTCTGGTGGATGGGAAGCTGGTGAACAGCAGAGGTGAAGCTCGCCGCTTGATTGCCCAAAATGGTGTCCGTCTGGACGGTGAAACCCTGAGCGACGCGCTCCAGGAATTTCCACATCCGGGCGTGCTGCGGGTGGGGAAGCGCAGGTTCCTTAAGGTTGTCTCTGATTGATGCTGATCTTCTACCCTGTCAGTATTAAAACGATGGGTGCGGACTGTTTAACTTTTCCTCCTGATAGAGGATTTCATCATTCTTGATTATTAGCTGTACTGAAGGGGACACCCGACCAGGACGCAGATGAATACGGGCTGCCCGAGTTCTCTGTGTCCTGATGTTTTTAACAATCTTGCTAGACAGAACGCAGGGATTATGGGTAGAGTACATAATCAAGAAAAGTACGCCCGATATCCTTTACCAGCTCAGGATTGTTGTCTTCGATCATCACCACCAGTACAAGTGGGGAACCGGCCCATTCAGCCATCGTTCCCGCCAGGTACCAGGACACCGGTCGGTCGGGATCAAGTGCATCGTAGGCTGTTGAAACGCTCTCCCACACCGGCAAGTCCGCAGCTCTGATCCCTTGTATAGTGCTGTGTGTTGAACGGGGGCTCAGCACCGCAGTGGGTTCTGCGCCGGTGGATGTGATCACCCATCGAGCCTGGGGTGTTTTTTTTGCAGTCACTAGTCGGGCAGACGGGCGGTCACCGTTTGCGCTGAGTGGAGAAACTGCCAGGGCAACCTGCATAGGGCTGGCGCGCAGGTCGAGTACAAGATAATCTACAGTTGGATCCTCGGATATATCCTCGAGGTCCATGCTGTCGGAGGGAAGATTTATCTGGGGAGGCGTGAACAAACCGAGTGTTTCATAAAAACCCAGTAGATGTTCCGCGCCCAGGCTGTTTGCGAGGCTGTTGACGGCAGCAGGGCAGCCGCTGGCGATAGCCTCGCCCCACGTTTGCTCTCTTGGGGGAATTGCGCATGTCAACGTGATCCCTTCCACATCGTAAGTCAGTGTTTGTGGGAGTTGCGGCAGGTCTCCCTGGGAGACGGATTCTGCCATCAGTACGGGGCCAAGCGCTGATCCGGCTGGGTATAACCCTTGGGAGGCGCGGTTAAAGAGAGGTGCATTTTGATCTTGGATCAGCGTCTCCCGATCCTGTTCCAGTGTGTTGGCGTCGAAGGTTGGGTGGGAGGCCATGACCAGTACTTCACCGTTTGAAGGGTCAATCAGCACCAGTGCGCCGGTGTTTTCTGCGAGCAGTTCGTCAGCGACCTGTTGAAGCTCCATATCCAGGCTGATACGAATGTCCAAGCCAGGTGGGGGCTGCCCATATAGCAGGTGATTCCACCAGATGGTGAGGCCCGGGTTTCCTTTAATACCGCGTAAAACATCGTCCATACTGGCTTCCAATCCCGATTGCCCGTAGATTTTGTTCGTGTAGCCGATGATATTGCTGAGGTCGGGATAAAGGTAGTCACGTTGGTATTCACCAGGTGGTCCTGACGAAGTATTAATCGGATCATTGCTGCGGTCCAGGATGGAACCGCGCTGTACGAATCGATCGGAAATGGCGCGACGGGGATTATCCGTGCGGGTCAGCAGATCGGGGCCGCGCACGATCGCCCACCAGCCAAGCACCAGAGATAGACCGGTGATGCCGATCAGGGAAACAACCCCCAATTGTTTGTAGGGGCGCAGGGTAGCCGGAGGCAGGCTTTTTGTCCTGCCTTGACTGCTGATCAGTAATAGGAGCAGTAGTGATACAAAGGAAGTTACAAGCGACGATCCGCCGTAGGAGACGAACGGCAGGGTGACCCCGGTTAGAGGCAGCAGACGCAGGTTTCCTCCGATGATCAGAATACTTTGGAAGATAAGGTAAGCGGTCAATCCAGCCGCCAGGTAGCGCTGGAATGGATTGGCTGCGTTTATGGCGATATTTACGCCGCGTTGTGCCAGTAGCGCTATCAGAAGCAGCAAACCCAGCGCTCCGATCAGTCCGCTTTCTTCGGTGATGGCAGCAAATATAAAATCGGAATGCGGGATGGGGACCAGGCCAGGGTTGCCCAATCCGGGTCCCCGGCCGAGCATACCTCCGTTGGCAATCGCCAGGATGGACTGCACGATCTGGTAAGACCGCCCGCTCGGATCCAGCCAGGGGTTGATCCAGGCTTCCATACGCAGCTGCACCAGGTCGAAGGCAAAGTAGCCGATCAGAGCGGCCAGCACCAGCGCCACGAGGCTGACGATCAGGATTTGTATTCGACCTGATGTTACGTAAACAATGGTTGCGTACAGCACCAGGAAAATTGTTGCCGTGCCTAAATCTCGTTGTACGAGCAGGATCAGCAGCGCAAGCCCGGTCATGATCAGGGTTGGTGCCAGCAGGGGTAAAAAAGGTATATTAGAGGCTGGTTTGGAGGTCGATGGTGCCGGTGGTGACAGCGAGAAGGGAATCTGGTCCGCAAAATATGCCGCCAGGTAGATGATCAGCAGCAGTTTGAGCGGCTCTGAAGGCTGAAGGTATATCCCACAGCAGCCCAGCCACAGGCGCGGTCCGCTCCCCAGTGGGTTTGTTCCCATCAGCAGTGTCAGGGCTGTCAGTAAGAGACCACCGCTCAACCACAGGTATTTGTAGCGCTGCAGAACTCCTAAATCGGGTTTAATACGTAATCCAAGCATCAACACCCCCAACGCTATCACCATCCATACGCTCTGCCGCAGACCGAAATTTGGGAACAGGCGCCATATCGTCAGCAATCCCCATCCGCTCAATAAACCGGCAACCGGAAGCAGGAACGCATCGTGGTCCGGCAACCTTTCCCTCAACAGACGATGCGCCAGAAATATTCCCAGCAGCCACACCAGGTAAGCCAGCCAATGCGCCCATACGTATTCCACGTCCCAAGATCGTGAGCGGACCGCTGGGGACAGCGTAAGTATCATGGAATAGAGACCTAAAAAGATCGCCGCCAGGATTAACAGACGGCGCTCTTTCTGATAATTGGGTGAGCTTCTAGCTGTAATACTCAATCCTTACCTTCCCTAAACCGGACTTTCAGCGGCTCACGGATATTACGATCTGCCACCTGAGGTGTGCCTTGTGGAATTTTCTCCGTACCCTTTAGAATTTGCTGCACCTCTTGATCCCTGAGGGCTCAATTACAGGATACACGTATGCTTAATCACCAGCATCAATGTACTTCCCAACCAGCAATTCCAGCTTTTCTTTGGTCTCAGGCGAGATAACGTCCGCGCGAGTGATGATCGCGTCGGACAATGTGTTAGAACAACTACAGGACCGGTTCGAGCTCAGCTGATTCGCCAGGTTGCGGATAACCTGTTGGGCGAGTTGAGTGTTTTGGATCAATACTTCGATCACCATCTCGACGGTGACCGGCTCCTCGCTGATGTGCCAGACATCGAAATCGGTCACGTGAGCCATTACCCCGTAGCACATTTCAGCTTCTCGTGCCAGGAAAGCCTCCGGGGAAGTAGTCATGCCGATGATGGATATACCCCAGGAACGGAAAATGTTTGATTCTGCGCGTGTCGAAAAACGCGGGCCTTCGATGGTGATAAAAATACCCCCATTATGGGTAGTCGCACCGCTTCCCTGAAGCGCCTGGTTGATGCTCTGATTGAAATCCGCGCAGAAGGGGTGGGCCACGTTGATATGTGCTACCAGACCACCCTCAAAGAAACTGCGCTTACGATGCTTCGTGAAATCGAACAGCTGGTCTGGGATCACGATTTCACCAGGCATGTAGTCGTCACGCAGCGATCCGCATGCGCTGATGCTCAGTACACGCTCTACCCCGAGTGATTTCAGGGCGTAAATATTCGCCCGATAATTTACTTCGGATGGGTTGATGTAGTGGCCATTCCCATGCCGGGCAAGGAAGGCGATACGTGTACCTTCCAGGCTCCCAACAATGACTGGTGAGCTGGGTGTTCCGAATGGAGTGTTGATTTGGTGTTCTTCGGCATCCTCCAGGTCGGGGATTTCGTATAGACCTGAACCGCCGATGACTGCCAGGGTGGGGTTTTCTTGCATCTTGTTTGCTCCTTGCGAGTTCATAAGGTTGGTCCCTCGATCGCGATATGGAATTCGATCCTGCCACAGCGCAGCTGATCTCCATCCGTGATTACGACCTGTTCGGAGACTGGTTCCTGGTTCAGGAATGTTCCGTTGGTAGAATTCAAGTCTTCTATCCACCATTGGCCGAGATGGTAGGACAGGAGCGCATGTTGTGCCGAGATGGTTTGATCATCGACATGTAAATTGATTGCCGGGTCGCGCCCGATAATGATGTTTGATTCTGTAAATTGATGCGCATGGATTTCTCCCTCAGCATCTTTCAGGCTCAAAGTGAGCGTAGGGACCTTTTGGGCCGCGTCTTCTTCTCCTGGCTTCTTGATGTCCTGCCACAAGATATACAACGCCCAGCCGAGGAAAACGTACAGGACAACGGCGAGAGCAAGTCGCAGTGCGAGTAAGATGGGTCCGCTCATTTTACGCTTCCTGGTTTACGTTGATCCTGCTGGTTCGATTGGTCCCTACATCTACCTTGTGTTGAAGTTAAGGAGTATTTTTGGGTATGTCCTTGCTCCAGGGAATCCTGCCCGTATATCAAGGGCATTCCGGACAGGGAAATCACATCCCCTGGCTGTAGGACGCCTTTTTGAACCCGTTTCCCGTTGATCCAGGTGCCGCCGGTCGATTCCAGGTCAAATATTACATAGCGTGAATTGATGACGCGCAGTTGGGCGTGCTGGCGCGAGATACGCGGGTCATCGATTACCAGGTGGTTATCACTTCGCCGCCCGATATTTACGATGCTATCATCGAGTTGGAATATTCGGGTGCCGTCCACGATCAAGAACGCGTTGGTCGGGATGTCGGTCTGCTCGGCGTTATTTGCCTCCACCGGGTAATCCATTGTATCGCTCAATTCATCCTGGCTGTGCTGCGCCGATACGTGCAATTCACCGGGATTAATGCTGTCATCTTCCAGGATTCTTATCACTGGTGGGGTTAAAAACACCAGCCCGGTATCTTCACCTGCCTGCTGCAGGTGGTCAACTAACTCGTCGAGAAGGGCAGGGTTTGTTTTTAGACATTGTGCTTGCGATGGGTGCAGATGAACGGTGAACAGGTTAGGCGGTATGGACTCACCACCAGGATCTCGCAGCATGCTTTCTTTCATGTACCGAGCCAGCTGCTCCACCAGGTCATTGTCCATCTGTTTGGTATTGAACAGGCGTGCAGCGCTGCCTTCGATCAAGGATTTAAATTGGTGTTCAAGTCGTTCTAACTGCTCTTGGATTCCATTCATATTCTTTCCATCTTTATTGGCTGTAATTATAAAGCCTTTAATGGTCATAGAGATAGAGTAAATGGATGCTGAGATTTCAGTAAAGACACGGATCATATGCTCAATAAAAATCCGGTATACTTTGGATATGGAATATGATCCAATTGCAGGTTATCGCGAAATTGAGCATACCGCCGATTGGGAGCTTGAAGTATGGGCACCCGATTTGCCAGCATTGCTGGAACAGGCCGCGCGAGGTATGTATGCATTGGCAGGCACGAAACTTCAAGCTCAACCAAACTTGAAGCAAATGTTTAAATTGTCCATCCAGGATGAAGAAAGCCTGCTGGTGGATTTTCTCAACGAGCTGCTCTGGTTGGGCGAAGAAGAAGGGGTGGCTTTTGACGGGTTCAATATGTCCATTGATGATCAGTACTTGTTTGCTGAATTGGAGGGTCTGCCGATCAAGTCGCTCACCAAGGAGATCAAAGCGGTTACTTTCCACAATATGAACATCGAACACGGAGCCAGTGGATTAAGAGTACATATTGTATTTGATGTTTAACCAGCTTTACACACATTTCAGTACACAATCTATACGCCGGCTGGTTATTCAAGGAGGTTTAGCGATGGTAGCCATACAGGATATGAAGAAGATCAGTGATTACGAATGGGAGATTCCGAAGTCGTATCGCGAGGACATGCGTGTACCGGTGCACGTATTCGCAACGCGTCGTTTGTTGGATGATGTGGCGCGCGATCGCTCCCTGGAGCAGGCTGTGAACTCTGCTACACTGCCAGGCCTGGTTGGGAAAGTGCTGGTGATGCCGGACATGCACCAGGGATATGGCTTCCCGATCGGTGGTGTTGCTGCCACAAAACTCCCGCATGGTGTCATTTCCCCGGGTGGGATCGGCTACGACATCAACTGCGGCGTACGGCTGCTTTCCACCAGGATCACACATGATGAAGTTGAACACCAGATTAGCGACCTGGCGACCGCCCTGGACTACCACTGCCCCAGCGGTGTTGGTAAAAAAGGCTCACTGCGTTTGAGTGAAAAAGAGTTGAACCGCGTGTTGATCGATGGCTCGCAATGGACACAGAAGCAGGGCTACGCCACTGAAATGGACATTCGGCGCACGGAGGAGAACGGTCGCCTGCAGGGCGCCGATCCATCAAAGGTCAGCCCGCGCGCCAAGAAGCGCGGTAGACCGCAGTTAGGTACACTGGGAGCAGGGAATCACTTCATTGAAGTTGATGTCGTTGACCAGATATTTTATCCCGAAGCAGCCCATGCAATGGGCCTGGAAGAGGGCTTCCTGGTGGTGCAGATCCACTGCGGTTCGCGCGGATTTGGGCACCAGGTTTGTACCGACTACGTGCGAGAATTCCAGTCTGCGGTGCAGCGCTACGGTATCCAATTGGCCGATCGCGAGTTGGTCTGTGCGCCGCTCGATTCACCGGAAGGGAAGAACTATCTGGCTGCCATGCGCTGCGCGGCCAACTATGCCTTCGCCAACCGGCAGGTGCTCGTTCATCACGCCCGCACGGCCTTTGAACAGGTGCTGGCGGGCAGGGTGAAAGATTGGCAGCTGCGCCAGGTTTACGATATCGCCCACAACATGGGCAAGATTGAGACGCACTTGATCGAAGGACAGCGTATGAAGGTCTGTGTGCACCGTAAAGGGGCAACGCGTGCCTTTGGACCTGGCTCTCCTGAAATCCCAGAGGAGTACCGGGCGATTGGCCAGCCAGTGCTTGTACCCGGGAGTATGGGCACGGCTTCGTGGGTGCTGGTAGGAACAGAAGAGAGCATGGTGCGCTCTTTTGGTTCCAGTTGTCATGGCGCAGGACGTGTCATGAGCCGCACGAAAGCAAAAAAAACCGTACGTGGTGATAAACTCCGCAACGAGTTAGAGTCGAGGGGGATCAGCGTGCGTGCTGGTTCGATGCCCGGCCTGGCAGAGGAAGCCCCACAGGCTTACAAGGACGTTGATGCCGTCGTTGAGACAGTCTCCGGGGCTGGAATCGCCCGCAAAGTAGCCAGGCTACGTCCGGTAGCGGTTGTTAAAGGATAGCTTTTTTGAGAGCAGGGAACAAAAGCACACAATTATACGTCCAATTATAGAACAAAGAAGTCTAAGTTTCTGGAGGTTGTGCATGTTCTCTATCATCATACGGCGATCAATTATCAGCTTCAGCTTGCTGCTCTTGCTGTTCGGAAGTCTGCTGGCAGCATGTACGGGAAGCATTTCTTCCTCAGATGCCCCAGGGCTGGATGATTTCGTGTCTGATCCAACGTTTTCATCTAAACTTGAACTTCTTGCGACCACATCTCCATATCCACCACCTGTAGACTGGCTGGATGAGCCAATCGAGCGTTCGCTTCCTGAGGGTGGTTTATTAAATACGGGTCCGGTTATCATTGACGGCGCACAAGTTGTGCCTCTCGTAGATTCCCCTTCCGGGTATGGACTGCGGCTCATGGGTACTTTGCCGACGCCGTGCCATAATCTTGTTTATAACGAATCTCCTCCAGATGAGCAGGAGCAGATTTTCATCGAAGTTTTTTCTGTTACCAAACCTGGCGAAAATTGCATCCAGATTATCGAGGTATTTGACGTCACCTTTCCATTAGATGTGTACATAGCGGGAGAGCATACGGTCTGGGTGAATGGAGAACAGGCAGTCGAAACCCAATAAAAAGACCACGAAGGACACATCATTACCATTTGTGCCTTCGTGGTTTCAGTTCTCTTATGACGTTTTTTTAAGTTAAAGTGTCACAATATCTGTGATAGGAATAAAACCGTTCGCTCTTCCTGGGGGTCGGTGAAGATCTGATCGGGAGTGCCGCTCTCCACAACTAAACCCTCATCAAAGAAGAACATCCGATCAGCCACGCGTTTTGCGAAGCCCATTTCGTGGGTGACCACCAGCATGGTCATACCACTCTCTGCCAGTTCGATCATCACGTCCAGCACTTCTTTGATCATTTCCGGGTCCAGAGCCGACGTGGGTTCATCAAAGAGCATGATCTTCGGCTGCATTGCCAACGCCCGGGCCATAGCCACGCGCTGCTGTTGCCCACCGGATAACGCAGCCGGATATTTATGAGCCTGTTCCGGTATGCCCACCCTCTCCAGCAGTTGCAGAGCGACCTCTTCTGCTTTCTCCTTTTTCCATTTACGTACACGTATTGGCGCAAGGGTGATATTTTCCAGGACTGTCATGTGAGGGAACAGGTTGAACAGCTGGAAGACCATGCCGGTTTCCATGCGTATCTTTTCGATGTTGCGCGTATCGTGCGTCAATTCGATACCATCGACGATAATGGTCCCCTCCTGATGTTCTTCCAAACGATTGATGCATCGAATAAACGTGGATTTTCCCGACCCCGAGGGACCGAAGATAACGACTACTTCTTGTTTATAGACATCCATGCTGATCCCACGCAATGCCTGAAAGTCGTCGTACCATTTGTTTACATCGCGGCAAATAATCATCGGTTGTTCATTGTTGTTTTCGCTCATTGTTTGCTCCTGACTACCTCTCACCTACACCCATGGCGATTTCAAGTTGACGGGCTGAATATGACATTGCATAACTGATAATCCAGAATAATAATGCGATAAATGCGTATACCTCTAGTTGAAGCTGTACAAATTCTGGGCTTGAATTGATCACCGATCTTCCGATACCCAGTAATTCGTTAATTCCTAAGATGATCACCAGGGTGGTATCTTTAAACAGGCTGATAAATTGACCCACAATAGCAGGGATGACCAGCCTCAATGCCTGGGGTAGGATGATCAATAAATTAATTTGTAAAGAGTTCATCCCTACTGCCTTGGCGGCCTCCACTTGTCCAGGTGGTATGGCCTGCAACCCACCGCGGATATTCTCCGCCATGTACGCTGCGCTGAAAATCGTGATTCCGATCAGAGCGCGCAGCAGCCGGTCGAAACGCGACCCTGATGGCAAGAAGACCGTCAGGATCAGCGAAAACATGAACAGGATCGTGATCAAAGGTACACCGCGGATCGTCTCGATGAACACGGTGGAGAATACCTTGACTACCGGCAGGGAGGACCGTCTTCCAAAAGCCAGCAGGACCCCGATTGGGAAAGAGAACACAATCCCACCTACTGCTAACAGGAGCGTCACCATCAAGCCGCCCCACACAGTTGTGGGGACGTGAGGGATGAAACGGTTGTTACCCAAACCGAGCAGTAATACCACGATGATTAATGCCGCAACAACCCAGGCGATGGCGACATAGTTGCTACGCGGCTTTGTTGCCCTTCCAAACCAGTATCCAAGCAGAATCAAACCAACGTTCATCAGCAGTAACAACCGCACCTCGATTGTTAGAAAATCGAGAGGGTAGGGCACGAGTGCCACCACGGCTAATAAACCACCTAAGGTAAGAGCGAAACCTTGGATGAGCCCTTTCCACACACCCCAACTGATACCCATCAGCACAGAAAAAATACTCGCACTCAGCCCAATGCGCCACAATTCATTCCTGTCATATTGTCCGACCATAAAGAGCAGCGGAAATTTAGCTACAGGACTCCAGTCGGCGAAGAATAGCACCCATTGAATCAGGGCTTTTAGCAAAAAATAGATGATAACCAGCGATACGATGGTTAATATGGCGTTGAACCACGAGTTGAACAGGTTCTTGCGTACCCATTCGATGGGACCGGGAGGCTTGGGTGGAGATATCGTTTTGTTCGATACAGACATGATTATTTCTCCACGAATTGAATTCGGCGGTTGTACCAATTCAGTATCCAGGATACGAACAGGCTCATTAACAGGTAAGTCGCCATTACCATGGCGAATACGGGCACGGCTCTGCCGGCCTGGTTGATGGCAATTTTACCCACACTGAAAACCTCTTGATAACCGATGAATAGGGCCAAACTGGAGTTCTTGGTCAGATTTAAATACTGGCTGATTAGAGGTGGGATAATGACGCGTAAAGCCTGTGGAAGAACTATCAGGCTGATCACTTGGAAGGGTCTCAACCCGACGGCCCTCGCGGCCTCGGTTTGCCCTTTGCTGACCGACTGGATGCCAGCCCGGACGACCTCGGCGATAAACGCTGCTGTATACATGGTCAAGCCAATTAACAAAGCCGCAAATTCAGGTGTCAGGCGCAGACCACCGCGGTAATTGAACCCATCTAGTACAGGGATGTCCAGGTAGAGAGGCGAACTACCGGATACGAACCAGCCGATTATTGGGATGATGATCACGATTGCCAGGCTGACGTAAATGTAATACGTGTCTCTTCCCGTGGACAGCTGTCGTTTTTCAAGCACCTTCCAGGCAATCACTGCCAGGATGATTCCGATGGCGATCGAGATCAACCAGATCACGCCGCCCGAGTCCAATCTGGGCCAGGTGAAAAATATCCCACGCGCATTCAAATAGATGGGACCGGCCAGGGTGATGCTCTCCTCGACGGAAGGAAATTGGGCAAATACCGGGAAATACCATAAGAAAAGCAGGACCAACAATGGGATATTGCGGTGAAATTCAATGTATCCAAGGGCAATCCGGCTGAGCAGCCAGTTGCTTGACATCCTTGCCAGACCGATCAATGTGCCCAGGATGGTGGCGAAGAAGATTCCCGTGACGGCGACCAGCAGTGTCTTCACCACGCCAACCAAAAACGCATAGCCGAAGGTACGCGAAGGATCGAAGGGTAATACAGGATCGCTGATCGGGAATCCGGCGGGATCGTTCAAGAACCGGAAGTTCAGAGCCATGCCGCGTGCATTTGCTGACTGGATGAAGTTAACAATTATCCACACCAGCAGCCCGATCAGCACGACCGCAGAGATGATCTGAGCTGTCCACCTCAGGACGCGCTCGTCCCGATAGAATGGGATTGCCTGGTGTTCGGTTGTTACTTCGGTTAGACGCTCTGTAGACACAATAGATAAAATACCAGGAGCGTGCATGCATGGGATTGATGCACACTCCCGGAATTTATGTATATTATTTAATCGGTGGAGCGTAGATTAAGCCGCCGTTTGACCACAGATTATTCAATTCGCGTGGCAGTGAGAACGCAATCCCATTGGGACCCATGTAGCGGTCGTAAATTTCTCCGTAGTTCCCAACGGCCGCGATGGCATCTGCCAGGGCCTCCGCATCCAGACCCAGGTCATTGTAGCCCCAATCTTCTTCTTGCCCCAATAAACGACGAATGGCGATTGAATCACTGCTTTTCATTGTCTCAACATTCATCTGGGTGACACCCAATTCCTCGGCATTGATCAGACCGTACATGACCAGTTTTACGATATCGAACCACTGGTCATCACCATGAGGCACTGCTGAGGTGAGGGGTTCTTTCGAGATAACAATGGGCAGGATGACGTGCGCGTCGGGGTTAGAGAAACCCTCCCGTACGGCAGCTAACTGGGACATGTCGCTGGTGGAAACGTCGCAGCGACCTTCTTCGTAAGCGCCGTACACGGAGGCGGTATCCTCGAAGATGACCGCTTCGTATTCTAGCCCACGTTGGCGGAAGGCGTCCGCCAGGTTCTTCTCCGTGGTGGTTCCACTGGTGACACACACGGATGCACCGTCCATATCTTCGATGGTTTGTATACCACTGTCCGCCAGGGTTATGAATCCCTGGCCATCATAGAACGTGATTATAGTGAAGTTACCCCACTGTGCATCACGGCTCGATGTCCAGGTAACGTTGCGGCTGAGCATGTCCACTTCAGCGGTCTGTAATGCCGGGCCGCGGTCTGCTGCGGTCAGGGGCACAAATTCTACAGCTTCCGGATCTCCCAACACGGCAGCGGCGACGGCGCGACATAGATCGATGTCAAATCCGATGTTGCCACCGCTCTCGTCCAGGTAACCAAACCCGAGCAAGTCCGTCCGAGAGCCGCATACCAGCTGTCCGCGCTCTTTCACTCTATCATATATCGCTCCACGGGTAATGGCTTCTTCGCCACCGGTGTCTTCTCCACCGCAGGCTGCAAGCAGCATGGCGGCTATCATAAATATTGCCAGTAGTAAATAGATTTTGCGAGACATGTTTCTCTCCTTCAGTAGCTAACTTGATTGACTGTCCGAACAAATATGTTTCCGTGTGTATAAAATTTTACTATTTTTCTCCTTCTCACCTCCTATATTTTGGCTAAAAGAACTGACCTTGATAAATGTCCACTATGTGGAATTACACTAGTGGACATTCACTCTGATTTTGATGATAGCTCAACAACTTGAGCACGTTCTTGCGACCCGACAACGGGCACAAGGCTCAAAGCTACTTCCATCAGAATCACGGTGACTGAGCACTGGTTTTCCACCTCTTTCGATATTATGTAGATTTTTAGAAATTACGTGAAAATTGTCAGAATTAATGACGCCTGCACAGCATTTTTTTTATCCTGTTCTGCGATCACCCTATTATAGGTAATAATTGGCAATTGGGCAAGTAATTTATTTGGCTTTTTTTGGCTTGTATCACTCGTTCCCAATTTAACACATTTACTGATCCTTGCATTGAAGGCTAACCCCAATCAGCGATCAAACAATGTAAGAGATGTTTAGTAGCTTATGCAACGATCAGTAGATATATTACACTCAACAAGCGATAATGGTTCACTTATGCAGCACTTATATTTGCCAGCTTCGCATTTGTTAGCGCGACCAGTGCCGCAGTTGGCATCCGTATGTTCAGTCCGCGTTGACCGCCCGATATATGGATTTCATCGTGTTCTGTAGCAGATTTGTCCACGATCACTTGAAATCCACGCCTGATCAGCGCCAGTGGAGAAATTCCACCTGCTGATAAGCCTGTTAGTTGTTCAGCTTCACGCTCGGTGGGTATGAGCACCTTTTTCTCGCCAACTGCGCGCGCCACAGCTTTCAGGTCTACATCTTTCGATCCAGGAACCACGGCCAGTATGGGTTTGCCCCTGCCTTTTCGTTTGATAACGATTGTTTTGAATACCTGTTCGATAGGCACACCGAGAATTTCTGCCACCTCCTGCGCCCCGAGCTTTTCTTCCGGAAGTTCATAAGCAGTATAAGGGATTTTTTGGGATTCCAGCAAGCGGGTGACGTTGTTTCTAATCATACCTGTTTACACGTTTGCACGTTTACCTATCTACCTGCCTACCTGTCTACCTATCTTCCCTGTTTACCTATCCACCTGTCTACCTTTTTACACGTTTACCTGCTTTTGGTAAGGTTAGTGTAAACACTGCTCCACCCTCTGGATGATTTGCAGCAGTTAATGTTCCGCCGTGCGCCTCAGCTAATTGCCTGGCGATCGCCAGCCCCAAACCGCTTCCACCATCTGTGCGGCTGCGAGAGCGGTCGGCGCGGTAGAAACGGTCGAAGATATTGGGCAGCGACTCTTCCGGAATGCCCGGACCGTCATCGTGGATCGTGAGCCGCACGCTTTCAGGAGTCTCCGCTAAGCGAATCCGAATTTTCCCGCCTTCCGGGGTGTAGCGAAGGGCATTGGAGATCAGGTTGCCCAGGATTTGTTCTATCCGCATTGCGTCCGCCACGATCTCATACCGGTTTTCTGAGTCCGTTGTTCCGCTGTCCAGTGTCAGAATTACCCCCTGCTCCAGGGTTCCCGGTTGGTGTCGCTCAATTACACGATTTGTCAAAGTGAGCAGATCTACTTGGGTTAAATACAGCTCTAACTGCCCTGCATCCGCCATGGCTAATGTCCGCAGATCATCTACCAGGCGGTTCAGCAGCAAGTTTTGTTCGATGACGGGCTCCAGGTTTTCAGCCGTCAGTGGGTAAATACCGTCCTGCAGCGCCTCGAGGTTGGCGCGCTGGACAGCAAGCGGGTTGCGTAATTCATGAGCGATGTCGGCGGTCATGGCGCGCCGGCTCTGCTCCGCGTTTTTCAAAGATTCCGCCATCTGGTTGAACGTGCGCCCAAGCATGGCAAATTCGTCATTGCCACGTACCTGTACATGTTGGGTCAGGTCGCCTTCCCCCAACTGCTCTGCAGCCCGAGTCAGTTCGTTGATCGGGCGCATTATTCGATACGCTAAGAACAAAGCAACAATCAACGAGAGGGCACCAGCTACCAGGGCAGCCACGAGCGCGGCGTTGTTTAGACGGTTGATCAGTTGCTGTCCTTGATCGCGATTGAATCCTACGCTGCCCTCAGCGATCAGGTAGCCAATCGTTTTTCCATTTACCTGTAAGGGGATCGCGGATTGCCGCTCGATTATGTTCAGTCTTCCAGCAGCCTCCGGATTTCCTGTGTCAAGGACTACATTCCCGCTTGAGTCTGCCAGGATAAATTGTTGCCCCATCATCTCCTCAGTTCTCCCCTTACCCTGACCCACTCCTTGACCCTGTCTCCCTGGTAACATCACTTTCTCTACTTCCTCCCAAGTGCCATATGTTTTGTAATGCTCCTCAAGACTTTCAGCCAGTTCAGTGGAATCGGTCATCTCCCCGCGGAACATGAAAGCGCGCACTTCATTCGCCGCGCCCTGCCGCGCCACCAGCACCACCACGGAGATGGATATGATGACAATCAGCGCAAAGGATAAGATCAATCGTAAACGCATGCTTAGGAGAGTGGATAGTAAGGGATAAGTGATAATGCTTACTGTCTAATTTTGTGATGTTTTTTCTTTTGTAAATCGATACCCAATACCAAACACAGTTTCGACGTATTTTGGGTTCTTTGGATCAGATTCTAGCTTGGCCCTCAGGTTTTTGACATGCGCGTCTATCGTCCTTTCATAACCTTCGTATGTCGCTCCCTGGGAAGCTTCCAATAATTGCAGGCGTGTGAAGGCGCGGCCGGGTTGGCTCGCCATCGTCACAAGCAGGTTGAATTCAGTAGGCGTCAATTCAATCGTTTCACCATCCCGTGAGACCGAGTGCGCAATAATGTCGATTTCCAGGTCCGCGACGCGTAATAGCCCTGAAGAATCAGGAGCGGATTCGACACGGCGGAGTAATGCCCGCACCCTGGCGACGACTACCCGAGGCGAGAATGGTTTGGTGATGTAATCATCGGCGCCCAGTTCAAGACCGATCAATTGATCGGTCTCTTCCACTCTGGCGGTCATCATAATGATGGGCGTATTCGTCTTGCGGCGGATAGCCCGCGCCACGTCCAGACCATCCATGCCGGGTAGATTCAAATCCAGTATGACCAGGTCGGGTTGCCTGTTCTCCCAGGTCGTGAGACCGGTATCACCGCGATACGCAGTGATGACCGCGAATCCGGCATTTTCAAGGTAAGAACGCAGCACTTTTACCAGTTCGGGCTCATCTTCGATGATCAGGATGGTAGTCATAAAATCAACTTCTTTGTTAATTGAATTTGATAAGACGATTTATTGAAATTATAGCCTAATTTTCTCATATAAAAGGCTTCCGAATCTTTTTGGATTCGGAAGCCAGGGTTTCAAGTGTGTTATTTCAAGTACCTGGTGCCCATGGCTCAGGAGACTAACGTCAGTCCATTGTTGTGGTTATCAGGAGCCACAGCTAAGGGTCTTCACCTAGTTGCAGGCTTCAAATTCAGGTAAATGGTGTTCGAGCGATGCATTCCTTAGGTTTGTGAACACACGTATCAGGGCTGCGTTATCCGTCATACTGAACAGCTTATCATATAAAGCCGCATTGGCAATTTCAGCATCCACACCTGTCTGGCAGGCTTGGGTGAGGGATGCAAAAGTCGGAACATTCCCTATCCAGGGATTCTCCGGCACCGGGATGGCATACTTATTGAACTGGTTGACAAGCGCATCAATGTGGCTTTGTTCAGCCTGAGCAATATTGGCGAATGGCTCCACATCGCCAAAGGTTTCCATCACAGAGAGATAGGTCGCCAGAGCGTGGTATTCATCATCCAATGCCATGTGAAGTGCCTCGATTTCGGCTTCATCAAGGGGCTCTTGTGATGCTCCCATGCCGACGCCGTTACCCCCTCTGCCTCTTCCTCGTGCATCTTGGTTATCAGCTTCAGGTGATAGTTTGACCGATCCCCCTCGATACCCCTGAGCCTCTTCATCCATAGATTCATTATAACCATGCTGCTCGTTACCTGCATCAGTGGCGGGCTCGTTGTCGCAGTCTTCTTCACCTTCTCCATGGTGACCTCTTCCAACTATCTCATTCTCAGCGCTTTCCACAGTCAGATTATCCTGACCACGCCGTCCAACCCCAACACCAGTTTCGTCAGCATTGTATTCCAGACTGTTTCTTCCCATACTACCTTCTGATTGATCATCGGCCTTGGCAAGTGTGCGGTTTACTCCGCCCCATACCAATACGCCAATCAATCCAACAAACAATGCACCGATAAATATTTTTTTCAACATGATTTACTCCTTTTTTGTAATATGCTTCTTCTTTTTTAATGTTTTTATGCTTTTATACTGAATCAGGTACAAGATAATTTTGAGCGTACCTAATTCAAAGCCTTCGAACTTTGATTACTCGTTCCGATACTCGTCTTCCGTACGGGCAGGATAGCCCCCAGGAGTTTATTCGTGACCTTTGTGACCCACTTCCAATGGATAGCAAAGTGCACCACGCCTGCGACGATCATCGCGACACCCGCCCATGTGTGTATCAGGTCCCAGGTAGTGCGTGTGAAAATAAAATTCGGGTCCGGCACTCCATGTGCACCGCCGGGGAAAAAGAGCAGGTAGATACCAGTTATGGCGGTCACCAAACCAGTAACTCCGACAACGGCGTTGATGCCAACGTTGAAACGGCCGCGATTATTGAGATGCCTGCTGCGCCCAATCAGCTCATTAAAGGATCGCCTGACCATACCTGTGATCCATTTCCAATGAATTGTGATATGAACGGCAGCAACGACGATCACCAGGATGCTGCCCCAGATGTGTAAGTCGCCCCATGTTGATCGTTCGAAAAGGATAGTCACACCATACAAAGGATTACGACCACCCTGGTACCCACCTACAGGCAGGAAAAGGAAATATACACCAGATAAACTCGCGATTAGCGCACCTAGAAGTAATCCCGCATCGATTAACCAATTATTGCGTGTTTCGGGGGATACAGATCGTTTGATTGCCATTTCGCTCACTCCTGTTGTCAAAATTTGTTGTGCGCCTCATTACTGATCGTTGCATAAGTTACTAAACATCTCTTGCATTGTTTGATCGCTGATTGGGTTTAGCCTTCAATGCAAGGATCAGTTGCTGTCTTTTAGGCGGTCAACTGGTACCTATGTTACAACCTGGATGTGAAGAAGTTATGAAGAAGTGTTGAAGGTTTAATGAAAAATCCCCCTCCAATTCCCGTTTTGAGGAAAGAGAAGGGGATTATGAGATAAGGGAGGATGGTAATTATTCCTCTCCCGCTAACAACCGCATCCTCTCCCATGGGGGTGCGTCGCTCTCATCGGCCAGCACACTTCGTAATTCGAAAATCTGATCACGCAGCACGGCAGCTTTTTCGAATTCCAGGTTTTTGGCAGCTAATTTCATTTCCTTCTCTAATTCAGAGATCACTTTTTTGATCTCCTTTACTGGTAGACTGGTGATCTTATCAGTTGTATAGGCGGCTTTCGGTTCGGCTACTGCTCTAATTGAGATCTGGTCTGTCAGGTCACGAACTTCCTTATATATGCTGACAGGCTGGATGTCGTGCTCCTCGTTGTACGCGATCTGCCTGTCTCGGCGCCGGTTCGTTTCATCGATCGCTCGCTTCATCGAATCGGTCACACGGTCGGCATACATGATCACTTTTCCGTTCACATGGCGCGATGCTCTCCCGATCGTCTGGATCAGAGCCGTGTCTGAGCGTAAGAATCCCTCCTTATCAGCGTCCAGGATGGCAACCAGCGATACCTCTGGAAGGTCCAGGCCTTCCCGCAGCAGGTTGATTCCCACAACCACGTCGAATACACCCAATCGTAGATCACGTAAAATACCTACCCGCTCCAGGGTATCAATCTCCGAGTGCAGGTAGTGCACTTTGGTTCCCAGCTCCATCAAGTAATCGGAGAGCTTCTCTGCCATACGTTTGGTGAGAGTAGTAACTAACGTTCGCTGTCCTAATTCCACCCGTTTGTTGATTTCACCGATCAGGTCATCTACCTGGCCTTCAATGGGTCGTACATCTACTTCGGGGTCCACAAGCCCTGTGGGTCTGATGACTTGCTCGACAACCTGGTCGGCGATATCCAACTCGTAAGTTCTGGGTGTTGCCGAAGTGTATAGCGTGTATCCCATGCGCTCCTGGAACTCGTCAAATCTCAGCGGGCGGTTATCGAGTGCCGACGGCAGCCTGAATCCGAATTCAACCAGGGTCTGCTTGCGGGAGCGGTCGCCGTTGTACATACCGCGGATTTGTGGTACGGTCATGTGGCTTTCATCGATGACGAGCAGGTATTCGCTGGGTAGGTAATCCATCAAAGTCCATGGAGGTGAACCCTCCGGGCGTTGATCCAGGTGCCTGGAGTAATTTTCGATGCCCGAGCAGTACCCGACTTCCCGGAGCATTTCCAGATCGTAGAGAGTGCGCTGCTCGATACGTTGAGCTTCCAGCAGCTGTTCGTTGGTTTTATAAAAACCTACACGCTCTGCCAGCTCTTCTTCAATATCCGTAATTGCCAGCTGTAGCTTCTCATCTTCGGTGATGAAATGCTTGGCGGGGTAAATATGGATTGAATGTAGTTCCCGGCGTAACTCACCAGTCACACTATCAAATTCCAGGATACGCTCTACCTCGTCACCAAAAAAAGTGATCCGGTAACCGATCTTATCCTGGTAGGCTGGGACAATATCCAGACTGTCGCCCCGAACCCTGAACTTGCCCGGACGCACCTCCAGGTCATTACGTTGGTAGTGCCCTTCAACTAATTGGCGCAGCAGGGCGTTTCGGCGGTAGATTTTGCCGCTTTCCAGGTTGATCACCACCCGCCCGTATGCCTCCGGATTACCAATACCGTAGATACACGAGACTGATGCCACTATGATCACGTCGCGGCGTGACATCAAAGCCGTCGTAGCCGCCAATCGTAGTCGTTCAATCTCCTCGTTGATATCTGCGTCCTTCTCGATGAAGAGATCATGGCGTGGGACATAAGCCTCGGGTTGGTAGTAATCGTAATAAGAGACAAAATATTCAACCGCGTTTTCAGGGAAGAATTCTTTGTATTCTGCATACAGTTGCGCTGCCAGCGTCTTGTTATGGGCCATCACGAGGGCCGGCATCTGCACTCGCTCGATAACAGAGGCGACTGTGAAAGTCTTTCCGGTGCCGGTGGCGCCCAGCAATACCTGATCGTGGTAGCCTTTCTTGATGCCTTCAACCATTTCCTCGATGGCTTCAGGCTGATCACCGGTAGGCTGGTAAGGTGCATGAAGTTTGAAATCCATAGGGTTGACCTGTGCACGACTGATAAGTTTAATTAATCAAAGTATTATAATCGATGCCTAAAAACCCCTCTTCTTGGAGTCTCTTTCTTCCCAATGCTCGTCACTTTTGGTTCGCACCTGATCACGAATTGCTGACCCCTAATCCCGCACATAGATTGGGTTGCTAAAAATCCAGCCCCTCTTTCTTCCCAAATAATCCACATATACTTCTACGCGATAGATGCCTGGTTCGGAGGTGATAAATGTGCAGTTGTCTCGTTTCGTCCAGGTCTTCACAATTTCACCATCTTTGAGCAGGTTGCATAGAGTGGCGGAGGGGAGGTGAATCTGGAAAGTGACGCCAAGTCTGGACGATACTTCCTCCCCCATCCCTGCGGAATGGTCTTTCCCGTGCGCTACAAAGCGAAAACTGCGCGTCGAAGCAGGCAGATCGTAGCCAATGAAAGCGCGCCCCTTGGAGAGCGCATCCAGGATCAATTTCCGGTCCTCACCTGCTTCTCCGGTCAACGGGGATTTGAGCATAACATGCGTATTAATTGCCCCAAAGTGAAATTCATACGGGAACACGATGCGGTGGATGGGTCCTAAACGATGGTGGAAAGCGTGAGCGTCCGATCCCGCGATTGCCACCACGCGCTGTCCGTTTGCCAGCAGCTCATCCCATTTCTTTAATGTCTCCGGAAATGGGCCGCGTGCCACGTGCTTGGGATTGAATACGTAAGCTACTGCATGAAGCCTTGATTTTATGAGGGATTTTAGTTCGGTCATCGAATTCCACAACTCGATCCCGGTATAGCCTTGAACGTCCCAGTTGACCCAGGATAAGTTACCCTCGTTGATTGCTGGTGCCGGGGGATCAATGGGATGGGCGATAAAAGACAGTCCTCCAATGCGTTTTATTGCCTCTATTAAGCCTTGTGGATCATCTGCGTAAGTAGCCATCTCTTGATTGGCGCCGAGAACAAGTAGATGATTTTTCTGAGGCTCACGGTCCTGGTCGTGCACTTCTTCTCCCACCAACATCAGTACACGTCGGTCGCCATCCTGGTAATAACCTTCTGGACCGTTTACCCAGACGTTATGGTCGGTGACGATAACTGCATCCAGACCACTTTTTAATGCAGCTTGCGCAATTTCAGCATGACTGCCCGTGCCATCCGAGTAAGCTGTGTGCATGTGCAGGTTAATGACAATTTCATTCATGCAAGTCTCTCATATATTATGTAGGTTATTCCCAGGGAACCTCACCCAGTCCACCTGAGACCAATCGTCTCAATTAAGAAAATCTTTGGTTGAGATTTATGCTAGCAAAAGCTCAAATGCTATCTCGTCTTCTATGGAGATAATGGACTTCTCGGATATATTTTTGTTTGCCCGTGTTTAGGGTGTTAGAACGTATCTATTTTCGTTGACTGGACTAATTAGCCAACGGAAGGTATAATCCACCTGCTTAAATTTCAGAATATAACCACAGCAGGAGGTTGGTGTGGAAGTTTTTCTTGATATTGCTCTGATTATAACGTCAATTACTTTGATCCTTAGCGTGATCTTGCAAAGCAAGGGCGCAGGTTTAGGTGGATTGACTGGTGCTGATACAGGAGGAATATTTACTGCCCGTCGTGGAATTGAAAAAACTCTCTTTTGGGTCACGATGGGGTTGAGTGTTCTCTTCTTTACCCTCACGATATTAACGGTTATGGTTACAGGTTAGTTGCCGTTATTTTTCGATTAATAGGTTTAGTAATTGTTGGCTATGCTTTACTCGCTAAGTGGTATTGGTTATAGCTTAAAATGGTTTCTTGGGGTGTCTCACGGTTAGACCGCTGAGCCCCCTTTTCAATTGTTTGTATGAAAAAGCTTCGTTGGCAAATCCTGGTTGTGATACTGGCTGTGATCGCTATCGGGATATTGCTGCTCGGGCAGCAGCCCACAATATTACCGGGTGTTGATCCGGTAATCGAACCTACTTCAGGTGGGGTGTATACAGAAGCGCTAATTGGTCAGCTCGGTAGATTAAACCCATTGCTTGATTATTACAACCCTGTCGACCAGGATGTGGATCGGCTGCTTTATAGCAGATTGATCCGATTCGATGAGCGTGGTATCCCCAGGGGTGATCTGGCCGACTCCTGGGGTATATCCCAGGATGGCACCGTTTATAACATATCGATACGCCCTGAGGCGGTCTGGCATGATGGAGAGCCAGTCACCAGTGAGGATATCCTGTTTACGGTCGATCTTTTACGGCAGGAAGGTATGCCCGTTCCCACCGATCTGCAGGCTTTCTGGGACCAGGTGGAGCTTACTATCCTGGATGAAAAGACCCTTCAGCTCCGCCTGCCCGAACCTTTCACTCCATTTTTGGATTATCTAACCTTCGGCGTAGTGCCGAGACACTTGTTACAAGGATTATCGACTGAAGAAATAATCGATGCTGATTTTAATCTGGACCCTGTTGGTAGCGGCCCGTATCGTTTTGAACGATTGGTAGTAGAAGAGGGTGATATTGCAGGTGTTGTCCTTTCAGTCTTTGACGACTACTATGCCGACGTGCCGTATATTACAGAAGTGGTCTTCCGCTATTATCCTGACTCGTCCGCCGCTCTGAAAGCATATCAAGATGAAGATGTTCTGGGTGTCAGTCAGATTGATGCCCAGATATTAGCCGAGGCTTTACAAGAGCAGGATTTGAATATGTTTTCTGGTCGCACACCACGGCTTTCCATCGTATACATGAACCTTGGCGACCCCTCGCTGCCATTCTTTCAGGATTCTGAGGTGCGCAGGGCTCTATTGACCGGTATCAACAGACAGAAGACCATCGATCGTTTGCTGAATGGACAGGCGATAATCGCACATGGGCCGATCCTCCCAGACACCTGGGCTTATTACGATGGTATAGAAAAAATCGATTACGATCCCGAGAAAGCTGTGGAAATGCTAAAATCGGCCGGTTATACGATACCGGCTCAAGGTGGTTCTGTACGCGCAAAAGAGGGAGTTGCGTTGGCTTTTGAACTACTGCATCCCGATGTGGAGCCATTCGTGTCTGTGGCGCGTTTGATCCAGGAAGATTGGGAACGCATTGGGGTTAAGGCTGTGCTGAAAGGGGTCACACAAGAAGAACTAATGACAGAATACCTGGTGCCCCGCTCCTACGATGCTGCCCTGGTCGATCTCAATTTGTCACCTTACCCGGATCCGGACCCGTATCCCTTCTGGCACCAGGCTCAGTCAACGATCGGCCAAAATTACTCTTTATGGGATGACCGCAAGGCTAGCGAATACCTGGAGCAGGCGCGTATCGAAATTGACCTGCAGGAGCGCTCCAGACGATACAATAACTTCCAGGTCCGTTTTACGACTGAAATGCCTGCCTTACCTATCTTCCACCCCATCTATAGCTACGGCATTGATGCGCAGGTTCAGGGAGTCTCTATGGGTCCTGTTTTTTCGATGCCGGATCGATTTAATAACATCTCGTTATGGTTCCTGTTGGCGCGCCAATCGCTTGAAGCGTCAAATACCCTCACCCCCTAATCATTCTTCATCCTCGACTGCCTTCTATCTCTACTGGGATCTGTTGTACAAGCGCTGGTAGATATTGTAGATTTCGTAGATCCTGCGGATATAATCGCGGGTCTCAGAAAAGCGGATCACTTCTAGAAACAGATCGGGATCGTGAGGCGCCAGCCTTTTCCATTCGCGAGCGTTACCGGGACCCCCATTATAGGCAGCCAGAGCGGTATAAAGGTCTCCGCTAAAGACGTTTCGTTGGGTGTCTAAATAATCTGTACCAAACACAACATTGATCATGGGTCGGTACAGGTCTTCTGGTGAATAATCCGCCGGCCATCCCAGGTTATTGGCGATATCTGCGCCGGTGGCGGGTATGATCTGCATTAATCCACTGGCTGCCGCTGATGAACGGATGAAGCTCTCGAATAAGCTTTCCTGACGGATCAAACTGAAAAGGAAGAGGGGGTGAAAGTTGTATTCCTGTGCTGTCGGGATGATCAGATCTGAGAAATACGTACCAAAGCGAATGTGGTTGAAATAAGCTGGAGCGTTCAGCGTTTCGGCGTCGTCCATCCCGGCTAGGTCGAGCACCTGGCGTGCTGCCATGATTGCTGAACGGTATAAGCCCAAATCGAGCAGGTAGTTCATTAAGCGGTAGGATTGCACTGCATCGGATTGGACGGATAGGCGAAGCTGCTCAAATTCATTGCGTGCCTGACTGTACATACCCAAATCCCACAATTCATTAGCACGAATAAAATAAGGGTTGCTTACCAGTTCTCCTGGACCGGACAGGTCCGTTCCTTCTGGCATGTAAAACTGGGACCGCAACCACTCCTCAGCCTGAGCGCGTTCCTTTACTTTATCGATCACCAAATCGTACGCTGTCGGTGGTTGGAAGGGTTCACGTTCTCGCATCAGATCGCGAGCGCGCTCGCTATAGTAACCGGTCGGGTCGATATTAGCCGCGGTTTCCCAGCTTTGTTTTGCAGCCGTTTCATCTCCGGTTGTTTGCTTTACTTTGCCGATCCACATGTGAGCAGCCGCTCGATACTCTAGGGATGAGGTTTCCAGGCTGAGCATTTGAAAGGTTGCCAGTGCATCCGCATATTTAGCCAGCCTGTATTGGGTGATTCCGCTCAGGAACAGGGCACGATCTGCCCTTTCGTAGTCGGGGTACAGAGATGCCACACGACGCCACGACTCGGCCGCCAGTTCCAGATTATTTGCGCGCTCGGCAACCAGGGCTGCGTCATACAGGAATTCTGCCGCACGAGGATGCTCTGGGGCGATCGATACAAAGTTCAGCAGATTTTCAGTCGCCAGTGTGTAATGATCTAAAAATGCCCATTGCGTATAAGCCATCTGTTCCCAGGCTTCATCCCAGTAGAGGTGTTCTGGGTAATTTTGAATCACTTTTTCCCATTGGCTTATTGCGCCTCCGTAGCCTCCCAATTCGCGGTTAGTTAATCCGCTAAAATAGTACGCTGTCCCTGGATCCGAGGGGTCGTTCTGTAAGTAGCGATCGAAAGCTGCCAGAGCGACTCCATATTGTCCGGCGTAGTAATCAATGATTCCGCGCTGCAGCTCGTTTACACTTATTTCGGCATTAACTAATTCAACCAATGCAGAATAGGCTTCATAAGTGGTTGGATAATTGTTGACGGCATCCGAATATGACGCGATCGTCAAATCTGGTTGACCGAGCAGGGTGTAGATCTGGCCTTTACGCAGGTCGATTAGGGCTTTCGTATTTTCGTTTGTTGTTCGATTGTAGATGGTGTCGTATAGATCCAGAGCGGCCTGATAATCACCCGACAGGGCCATTGCCCGGGCAGATTTTAGCTCGATCCACTCCCCATCCAAAAGGCTTCCAGCCTCTAACGCTGCCCGATAATCGTTTACCGCTCCGTAATAATCTCCAGCAGAAAAGAGTGCATCCCCGCGCATGTCCAGCACGTAACCATTGATGTATCCCGGGCGCAGGTTGAGGTAGTTTTGGTATGCCTGTGCGGCATCCGTGTAATGCTCAAGAGCGATGTGAGACTGGCCCAAATAGAAGTATGCAGCCGCCAGGTGCGGTGAGTTGGGAAAGTTTTCGACCAGGCTTCCCAATACTTGTGCTGCTTCATAGTAGTTTCCGGACAAATAGTACGTTTTTCCTATCCCTAACCCAGCCGCGCTCTGGACATCTTCGTCGCTGCTAAACTGCTGGGCAGCCTGGTATTCTTCTAAGGCCGTGTCCCAATCTCCGATGATCAATGCATCTTGGGCATTTTTTACCCGTGCGGAGGGGATTGGCGTCGGTGTTGGTGTGGGTGTTGGTGTGGCTGTGGGGGTGGGAGTATTGGTGGTCGTCGGCGTAAATGTCGTCGTGGAAGGTGGCTTGAAAATTGGGTTATCGGACGACTGGCTGCACGCTATCCCTACCAGGGTGACCAGGATGGGTAGAAGTAGAATTAATCCCCCAAAAAGGAGCTTGTTTAGCCCTCCAGATCGGTCAGCTGAAAGCAAAAACCGTCTCATGCGGAGCACGATAACACAGGGGAGATTGGCTGTCAATGTTTCCCTGAATGCGTTAATGTGCTTTTTATTCGATTTTAGTACTGTCTCCTGGCAGCCAGGTTTCCTGCCCCCCAACATCTCAGCAGCTTCTTTTTGCTTCAATCATTTTTCTTCCAGCCGGATTGTGTACTGAAATGTGTGTAATTTTTTGTGTGCGTCGCAGACGCACACAAAAAATTACACAAGAAAACCTACACAATCTCCAGCTGTTTCATGACTTCTAGTCGGGTAAGTTCTTTTGTGCTACTGATCGTTGCATAAGTGAATAAATGTCTCTTGCGTTGTTTGATCACTGATTGGGTTTAGCCTTCAAAGCAAGGATCAGTAATTGTTAGTAGTTTGTCCACTTTGTCTTTGTCCTCTCTTGGAGTCAGTCTCCAAAATAGGAAATTTTAACTTGGGACAAATAGAACTCTACTACTTTGCGCTAACACTTTAGGCTAATAACCCTTTGACAATACAGCCTTACCATGTTAAACTCAGATCGTTGGGCATTCGACGCTCTCCGCCGAGGGCGTTTTTTGTGTGTGAAGGTTGCTATGAGAACTGTTGAATGGGATTATGAGTTAAACCAACTGCGTCTGATCGATCAACGGCTGCTTCCTGGTACGTTCGAGATCGTGTCATATGAAAATTATTTGCAGGTGTCCGACGCCATCCGAGATATGGTTGTGAGAGGAGCGCCAGCGATTGGTGCAGCAGCTGCCTTTGGCCTGGCCCTGGCGGCTTTTTATTCACCCGCCGGAGATATCCCTTCCTTACGCGAAGATCTACAACGCGCGGCCGAAGTCCTGGAGCAGGCGCGTCCCACGGCTGTCAATCTGTCCTGGGCATTGGGCCGGGTTCTTCGTATAGCCGAATCGCCCGTGAACAGCCTCGGGGATTTACAAATGCTTGTCCTGTCCGAGGCGCAGCGGATGGCGGACGAAGACGTGCTCGTGAACAAGGAAATGGCGCGCCATGGTGCTGCCTTAATCAATGATGGCGATACCGTGATCCATCATTGCAACACGGGTGCTCTCGCTACTGTGGATTGGGGTACCGCTCTGGGAGTTATTCGGATGGCACATGAGCAGGGGAAGCGAGTGCATGTCCTGGTAGACGAAACCAGACCGCGCTTGCAAGGGGCACGCCTGACCGCCTGGGAATTATCGCAATACGGCATACCGTACGATATCATTACAGATAATTCGGCAGGCTACTTCATTAGAGCAGGGATGGTGCACAAAGTATTTTTTGGCGCCGACCGGGTGGCCGCGAACGGTGATGTCGCCAATAAGATCGGCACATACATGCTCTCCCTGGCTGCGTTTGATAATTCTGTGCCTGCCTACTGCGTGGTTCCTACATCAACCATCGATGGGTCGTTGGAAAGCGGGAAGCTGATCCAGATCGAGGAGCGAGCGTTTGATGAAGTGCTCGATCTCAAGTTTAAAGGAAGGCCAATTGCTCCTGCTGGAGCTTCGGCGCGAAATCCAGCCTTCGATATCACACCCCACCATCTGATTACAGCTTTTGTGACTGAAAAGGGGATTGTTTATCCACCCTATCCAGGGAAATTGGCAGGCAATGCAGAAATATAATTCTTTCACTCCCCCCTTTTTAAATTTCTGCTTTACGTATGAACCCGGTTTCATGACCGCTTAGATTTAAGACCTGTATGAAAATTCTCATTTCTGGTTCCGTAGCCTTCGATTACTTGATGACCTTCCCTGGTTACTTCAAGGATCATATCTTACCCGAGCATCTTGAATCTATCAGTTTATCCTTCCTCGTTGACTCGATGGTGCGTCATCGCGGTGGAATTGCTCCCAATATCGCCTACACCATGGCATTATTCGGAGAGCGTCCCCGCCTCTGGGCAACTGTAGGTGAGGACTTTGATGAATACCGCGCATGGCTTGAGCAGAAGGGCGTTGATACGTCAGGAGCTCGCGTTATCGAGGACGAGTTTACAGCCTCATTTTTTGTAAACACAGATCGATCGAACGCCCAAATCGCCAGTTTTTACCCTGGTGCAATGGCATATGCAGGGCAGATGTCTTTTTTTGAACTGGTGGATGATCTGCCAGACCTGGTGATCATATCACCCAATGATCCATCTGCCATGTTGGGTTTCGTTGATCAATGTCTGGGATTGAAAATTCCCTACTTCTATGATCCCAGCCAGCAGATCGTTCGCCTGGCAGGTGAGGAATTACAAAAAGGGATTCTTGGCGCGCATGCCTTGTTTGTGAACGAATACGAAGCAGCCTTGATCAATAACATGACAGGTATGAAACCGCCTGATATACTGGCGGCGGACGACAAGAACCAGGACAGGTTCGTCGTTATCACACGTGGTGAGCAGGGTATCAGCATTTTTACAAATAATGGCACCCACAACATTCCCATTGTACCTGCAAAAGAGATCATAGACCCAACAGGTGTGGGAGATGCCTTTCGAGGCGGGTTCTTAACCGGCTACAGCCATAACTTAGATTTGGAGACTTGCGGGCGGATGGGAGCATTAGCTGCTACATACTGCCTGGAGCAGCGCGCTCCACAAGGTCATTCGTTCACACCTGCAGAATTTGTCAACCGTTATCGAGAGCATTTCGATGACCAAGGAAAATTAGATCAATTCATTGGAGATTTTGGATAATGGACAAGGGGAATTTTTCCCCAAATCTGAAACCATCTTCTCTCTACATGAAATATATTATTTTGGAGTAAAAAATGAAGGATTTTGATATTCAAGATGTCGACCTTGCCGAAGGTGGACGTAGACGCATCGAGTGGGCAGAACTAGAGATGCCCGTCTTACGCAGTATTCGCGAACGTTTTAAGGTAGAACGCCCTTTGAAGGATGTTCGCATTGCTGCCTGTTTACACGTCACAACGGAAACCGCAAATTTGATGCACACGCTCCACGAAGGTGGAGCGGATGTGGTATTGACGGCCTCCAATCCGCTTTCCACACAGGATGATGTAGCAGCTTCACTTGTTACACACTATGAAATCCCTGTACATGCGATCAAAGGTGAAAGTAACGTCACCTATTATAAGCACATTAACACCGCCCTGGACCATGAACCCCATTTGACGATGGATGATGGTGCCGATCTGGTCAGTACATTGCATAAAGATCGCCGCGAAGTCCTTGATAGCGTAATTGCCGGTACGGAGGAAACCACAACCGGAGTCATCCGACTGCGAGCGATGGCCGCAGATGGTGCTTTGAACTATCCAATTATCGCTGTAAATGATGCTATGACCAAACACTTTTTTGATAACCGTTACGGAACCGGTCAATCAACAGTCGACGGAATTGTCCGTGCAACGAATATATTAATTGCCGGCAAGACTGTTGTTGTGGCAGGTTATGGCTGGTGTGGTCGTGGTTTTGCGATGCGCGTGCGCGGCTTGGGAGCGAACGTGATCGTCACAGAAGTAGATCCATTACCGGCTTTGGAAGCGGTTATGGATGGTTTAATGGTCATGCCTATGGATGAAGCAGCTAAAATTGGTGACATCTTTGTTACCTTAACCGGAGACCTCCACGTGATCGACCGCCATCATTTCGAACTTATGAAAGACGGGGCAATTGTGGCAAACTCCGGCCACTTTAATGTAGAAATCAATATACCTGCACTTGAAGAACTGGCCACAAGCAAGCGCCAGGTCCGTCCGTTTGTCGAGCAATTTGTGATGAGTGATGGTCGCAGGATCAACCTGTTGGGTCAGGGACGTTTGATCAACCTGGCCGCGGCCGAAGGTCATCCAGCCAGCGTAATGGATATGTCCTTTGCGAATCAAGCGTTAAGTGTCGAGTATCTGATGAAAAACGTGGATAAAATGCAGAAGAAGGTTTATAGTGTGCCCGAGGATATAGATCAAAACATTGCGCAGTTGAAGCTGGAAGCAATGGGTGTTCAGGTTGATGTGCTGACGCCCGAACAGGTCGCTTACCTCAACTCCTGGGAAGAGGGAACTTAATTCAAAGAAAAGCGGGGCTGCCCCAACCATTTGGGGCAGCCCCGAATTCCCGGTTTTTCAACACAATCCATTCCTTTTAGAGTTCTTCCTCCCCGTCATTCAGGGGAATCCCAGCATCTCCACTGAGGGTTTGCTGGCGAATAGACAGCTCGATTTCCTCCGTCAGATCAGGGTTCTGGCGTAGGAATTCTTTCGAATTTTCGCGCCCTTGTCCCAGCCGCAGATCGCCATAGGAATAAAATGAACCGCGTTTGTCAATGAGGTCCATCTCGACACCCAGGTCTAACAGATCTCCAACTTTTGAAATGCCTTCGTTATACATGATGTCGAATTCAGCCGTACGGAATGGAGGAGCAACTTTATTCTTGACCACGCGCGCGCGTGTGCGGTTGCCGATTATTTCTGAACCGAGCTTGATGGACTGGATGCGCCGCATATCCAGGCGAATCGATGAGTAGAATTTCAACGCCATACCACCTGTCGTGGTTTCAGGGTTTCCGAAAACAACACCAATCTTTTGGCGTAGCTGGTTGGTAAAAATGACCACGGTATTGGTTTGTTTGATCGCACCAGAGAGTTTTCGCATAGCTTGTGACATTAGGCGCGCTTGCATACCCATCATGGAATCACCCATATCACCTTCAATCTCAGCCCGTGGAACCAGCGCAGCTACAGAGTCAATGACTACCACGTCCACTGCACCGGAACGTACAAGAGTTTCCGTGATCTCTAATGCCTGCTCACCAGTATCTGGTTGGGAGATGAGCAGGCTGTCAACATCCACACCACAGCGTGCCGCGTAGGATGGGTCTAGACCATGTTCCATATCGATAAAAGCGCAGGTGCCTCCCAGATTCTGTGCTTCGGCAACGATGTGCTGGCAAATGGTTGTTTTACCCGAGGCTTCGGGTCCATATATTTCGGTGATGCGCCCGCGGGGGATGCCTCCAACACCTAGAGCGATGTCCAAAGATAGGGCTCCTGTAGGTATGGCTTCTACTGCGAGATGATGAGCCTCACCTAATCGCATAATCGCTCCATCGCCGTAGCGTTTTTCTATATCTCCGAGCGCCTTATCTAGAGCAACCAGCCGTGCATCATTTTGTCCTTCCACGTCGTCTTTTTTTTTGCGTGCCATTTCTATTTACTCCTGAATATAATTTTCCTGGAACAAATTATTACTCGCCAAGTGCATCCAGCGATCATTTGTAAAATTCCATTTTTGTATACACCCTGATTTGGCAGTTTTTCATGCCTGATTATGATTACTCTTTTATAAGTGTAGCACAAGTGTTCTAGTTGTCAAGGGTAGCTGGCAAGTTTTAATCCTGTAATACCACTCGTTGGGCGGAGAATGTGAAAGTTTGATTTCCCCAGGCTAAGATCCAACTCAAGAAATGAAAATACCAAATCGGCTTTCTAGGTTCAGGGATGGAGCGAAGAATTCAGTTTATTGGATTTATGTACCCTTTGGATTAATATCGATTCGGAATTTTTGCTCCACCTTTTCGATAATAATTGGATTCTGTGGTAATGCTTTTTCTTCCCCTTCTGGTTCTTCCAAATAAAATAGGGCAGCGCAGAGGGTGAATTCGCCCTCTGCGCTGCCCTGCAGGTGCATCGTTAAATCTATTTTTCTTGTCATGCTCTCGATGATGCTTACGGTTGCACGCTCTTTACCCTCTGCATCTGAGATTAACAAATTAATATTTGGACGTTTCTGGAAAGCATCCACCTCCAGATATACATGCACACGACGCCCATCAGGCCATGGCTTTGCCTTTATTTCTCTAATGCGTACCTCCTGCGGAGGCAGCGGGATTTCGTTTGGATCTTGAAAAAATATCTCCATCACATGCCGGCTAAATACGCCAGTCCGACTGTCCCAGGCCCAGTATGCACACCAATTGCTGGGCTAATGGATGTGAAAATTATTTCCGTTGCTCCTAATTGGTTCGCCGCAATATCCAGGCATTCGCGAGCATCATCTTCTGCGTTGGCGTGCAGTGCAGCCAGTCGAACAGGCTGCCTTCCTTGTATACGCTCTTCTACCAGTTCTACAAGTCGAGTGATAGATTTCTTGCGCGTCCTAACACGCTCGATCGATTCAATCCTGCCATCTGCCACTTCCAGGATCGGTTTGATATTCAAAGCCGTGCCAAGAAATTTGCTGGCTCCACCGATACGACCACCCCGGTGCAGGAATTCCAGGGTGTCAACGGCGAAAACAACCCCACACATACTCCGAGTTTTTAAGACAATTTCTTTACATTCAGCCAGAGATGCGCCGTCAGTAACTGCCCGCGCTGCCAAAAGCACCTGGTAGCCCAGTGCCATGGCTATAGTATTTGAATCGATGATTTCTATCGTCGCATCATCAGGCAGTATCCCCTTCGCCTGGACCGCGGAAGGGATTGTACCGGACAGCTTTTCAGAGATATGAATAGACAGGATCTCATAATCCTGCTCGTATAGGGGAGTATAGGCTTCCTTAAAAGATCTGGGTGTCGCCTGCGATGTTGATGGCATGACATCGGTGTTATCAAGACGTTCATAGAAGCCATCCGGTTTGATGTCAACGCCGTCTAAATATTCGTCCTCTCCCCATATTACTACGAGTGGTGCGACGGAAATATTATATTGTTCAAGCAGGTTTTCAGGTATATATGCAGAACTATCGGTAACAATGGCTACTTTTGACATAAAAGATGCTCCTCAATATTTAATAAATATACAATTACAAACCGGCCGTATATGCCAGGCCGACAGTCCAACGTCCAGTAAGCATACTGCTTGCGGAACCTAGGCAGGTGAAAAAAGCTTCTGTCGCTCTAAGCCGAACTACCGCTGTCTCTGTGTTTTCGTGGACGCTGTTTTCTGCCTTGGACTACATGGGCGCAAGGTGGATAGGGGTCTTCCCACCTCGACTTACTTCAACCAGATCTTCAAGCCTCGTGATAGGTTTTTTCGAATGTCAGCTCGTGCGATTGCATAGTATTGTTTTATGGTCACCTCCAGGTTCGTTTGAAGTTAAGAGCATCTCCAAGATAATGATTGCCATACCCGGTCAGCTCTTCCAAGTGTATAAATTCCAGCGTGTCCAAAGCGTAAATTTCACCGGGCTTAACAATGTGCTTTTGCAGTAATATCTTTACAATTTAGAAGTAAAACGCCATCTGCAGCAGCGTGTACCGCAGTTAGCACCGGATAATCCAACGCCTTCCTGAGACTCTTCCTCAGACTCTTCCTCTTCCCATGTAAGTGCTCGCGGTAAAATAATATTCCGATATGGTTTACTTATATTTTCAGATATACATGAAGGATCATCGGTAATTATTGCTGCTTCAGGCATCGAACTGTCCATCAATTGTTAAAATTGGGTATAACTGGGAGTGCTTTGTCAGACATGATTATTTTATATGGCAATTCAGTGACAAGCTGCTTTACAGATTTTAATGTGGTCTGTCAATTATCTGGCATATCTAAACTATTCAGTTTTACAGAACACCTGACAACTAATTTGTTAAACCCTTCTGGTTGAAAGTAGTTACGATATATATATAAAAAGACTTTACTGAAAAAAGGTGCTAACCAGGGCGGGAGGGGATACCCCTTTCTCTGTTTGGAAGTAGTTTTTTCAGTGGACTCATATAACTTTTATTGGAATGATCTTATTTTCCCTTGACCATAATCCGCTTCCACGCTAAAATGTTGTGCTATGTTTGAAAACCTGACAGAACGCCTTAATGGAGTATTCGACGGTTTAAAGCGACGAGGCAAGCTTTCTGAAGCAGACGTCGATCTAGCCATGCGCGAAGTACGTCTGGCATTGCTGGAGGCGGACGTCAACTATGGCGTTGTCAAAGACTTCGTAAAGCGCGTGCGCGAACGCTCCGTCGGGTATGAAGTATCAAAGGCGCTCAATCCAGGTCAGCAGGTCGTAAAGATTGTCAACGAGGAGTTGATCGCTACACTTGGTGAACCTGAACGTCTCGAATTATCTGGGGCACGACCTCGTACATTGATGCTCGTCGGATTGCAAGGATCCGGTAAAACCACTGCCGCAGGAAAACTTGCGCGCCATTTACGCTCTCAGGGAGAACGGATCCTATTGGTTGCCGCAGATCCATATCGCCCGGCAGCCGTTACCCAGCTAGAGACTCTCGGTGAGAAACTGGATGTGCCAGTGTTTTTTGAGCAAGGTGTGCTGCCTCCAAAACTGGCTTCCAGGGCTGTAGACCATGCCAGTAAAGGTGGCTACTCCGTCGTCATCCTGGACACGGCTGGGCGTTCCCAATTGGATGATGAGCTGATGGGTGAGCTGCGGTCCATACGGGATCGAGTGGATCCATGTGAAGTTCTCCTGGTCGTTGACGCTATGGTAGGTCAAGAGGCGGTTAACATCGCCCAGGGTTTCCGTGATGTGATCCCACTCACAGGATTGATCCTTACTAAGATGGACGGTGATGCGCGTGGCGGGGCAGCGATTTCTATACGCTCCGTTACGGGGGTACCGATCAAGTTCCTGGGAACGGGAGAGGCTTTGGATGCCCTGGAGATCTATGACCCGGCTCGGTTATCTGGTCGTATTCTTGGGATGGGTGACATCCTGGGTTTGATTGAAAAAGCCGAAGGTGCATACGATGAGCAGGCAGCCCGTGAACAGGCAGAGAAAATGATCTCTGGCGAATTTTCACTGCAAGATTTTGCCGATCAATTGGCCAAGCTGCGCAACATGGGACCCCTCGGGCAGATATTGGATATGCTGCCAGGTGGCATGAACCAGATTGCTAATCAGATTTCGCCCCAGGACGCCGACAAGCAGCTAAAGATGACGGAGGCAATCATCAGTTCGATGACTCTCGAGGAGAGGTATCGACCACAGCTCTTGAATGCCTCTCGACGGAGGCGCATCGCGAGCGGGTCAGGTACACAGGTTCAAGACGTAAATCGCCTTATGAAACAATTCCGAGAGGCGAAACGTCTCTTTAAGAAATTGAATAAAACCGGTATGCGTGGATTACCGCGTATGTTTGGATAGTACAATAAAAAGGAGATTATTTTTATGGTTCGTATTAGATTTCGCCGTGTTGGTGGAAGGGGGCAACCCAGTTACAGACTTGTGGCTGCTGATAAAGAGTCGCCACGTGATGGTCGCTTTATTGAGATCCTCGGATTCTACAATCCTCGCACTGAGCCGGCAACCATCCGGTTAGAGGAAGATCGTATTTACGATTGGATGAGTAAAGGTGCTCAACCCAGCGAATCTGCTGAGCAAGTTCTTCGAACTGCTGGTGCACTGGATCGCTATGAGCGTTTTAAGCAGGGTGAGGATATCGAGGTTTTGTTGGCCGAATCAAAAGCTGCTGAAGTCGTTCGTAACATTAACCCCAAAACAACGCGTATAACGACAGACGTATCAGAAAAAGACGTACCTGAAAAAGACGTACCAGAAAAAAAGGAAGAGAAGGTTGATGCAGTTCAAGTCGAGGAGTAATCCTCCCCAACAAATGCTCGACGGGAGTGAATCATGAAGGAGCTAATCGAATTTATCGCCACTTCTCTGGTCGACGATCCTACTCAAGTAAAATTAACTGAAGTACGTCGTGGCTCTCAAATCATATTGAAGCTCCAGGTGGCCAAAGAGGACATGGGTAGGGTGATTGGTAAAGGTGGCAGAGTAGCCGGTGCCATGCGCCAGCTGTTGCGTGTTTCCTCAGCCCAAGAAGGTAGGCGAGCTACGCTCAATATTATTGATCCGGAATGACCGAACGAGATAGCTTAACGCGATCCGAGAACTTCGCAGGCTCGCCGGACAATGGCGAGCCTGTGTTCTTAGTTGTTGGTAAATTGAGACGCCCTCATGCGTTGCGGGGCGAAATGCTCATGGATATCCTTACCGATTTCCCGGATCGTTTAACTCCAGATCTCCTTGTTTATGTGGGTGAAGATCATCTTCCGTTGCGTATTCGCAGTCGTCGACCGCACATGCGTGCGATGTTGATCGCATTCGATGGGTACGATGACTCGCAATCTGTCGGTGTATTCCGCAATCATTTTATGTACGTACGCTCTGAAGACCGGCCTCCACTGCCAGATGGAGAATATTACCATCATCAAGTCTTGGGGTTGCGTGTGCGATGCGATGATGGTAGGCTTTTAGGCACCATCTCCCAGATTTTGGTGACAGGAGCGAACGACGTTTACGTTGTGAACACCGATTCCGGTCCCGATATCTTACTGCCAGCGATTGAATCAGTGGTGCTTGATGTTGATATAGATAATGGAGAAATTCTGGTGCATCTGCTGCCCGGCTTAGAAACCGGGTGATGTGAAGAACTCAAACATGTCGGATTCATGCGATAAGATGTATGGCACAATACACCTGGTGCACAACGGTCGAATCAGATTGTTTGCTGATTTTATCGAGGATAGTTTGGCACACAGATCGATTTTTCAACTTGCGAAATCATAAGGGTATGTGGTGAAGGATTCCAGAATATATTGGGTTGGCTTTAATCTGGTAAAAGGAATAGGCTCTGTCCGGATGAGGGGATTACTGGAGTATTTTGGGGATGCTGAAGCTGCCTGGAAAGCTAATGCCGAAGCTTTACAAGAAGCAGGATTGGGACCGAAAGTTCTGAAAACCTTTCTCCAGACGCGCGAAGATGTATCACTCGAAGAAGTCTGGGGAGATATTCGCGAAAAAAGCATATCAGTCCTGACATGGGATGACGATGGTTACCCACGCCGTTTACGGGAAATGGATAACCCTCCGCCGGTTCTTTACCTGCGTGGGGACTTGCTTGTAGATGATAATTGGGCGGTAGCCGTTGTTGGCACCCGAAGATTGACATCTTATGGGCGACAGGTAGCGGAAGAGATCGCTTTTGCGCTCGCCAGTAACGGAGTTACGGTGGTTAGTGGCCTGGCTCGAGGAGTGGACGCAGTTTCTCACGCGGCTGCTATACGCGCTGGAGGTCGGTCGCTGGCTGTGTTGGGAAGTGGTGTGGATCGGATTTACCCTCCTGAACACATCAATCTTGCGCAGAAAATTATGGCCAGTGGAGCAGTTCTGAGTGATTATGCTCCGGGGACACCGCCAGAAGGTGTCAATTTTCCACCCCGCAATCGCATCATATCAGCTCTGTCAAGAGCAGTTGTGGTCGTTGAGGCTGGAAGGCAAAGCGGTGCCCTGATCACGGCAGCCTTTGCGGCAGAGCAAGGTAGGGAAGTGTTCGCGGTCCCTGGAAATATTTATGCTCCGCAGAGTAAAGGTACCAACATCCTGATTCAGCAGGGTGCTCATGCGTTATTAGACGTTCAAGACATTCTCGAAACTCTGAACATTGCCATGCTGAGTGAACACCGGACCGCACGCACGGTTTTACCTGAAGATGCTACGGAGGCCAAACTTTACGCTATGTTAGGTTTAGAACCTCTTCATGTGGACGAAATCCGCGCCCAGAGTGATCTACCCATTGACAAGGTATCGTCCACACTTGCTATGATGGAATTAAAGGGTATGGTGCGCCAAGTTAGAAGTATGCATTACATTGCTGTACGCGAACGGGGTACGCCATACGAAACAGGTGAGTGATGAATGAACATTATTATGCAGTAGTTATGGCCGGTGGTGGAGGGACACGTTTATGGCCTCTATCCCGCAAGCAGACCCCCAAACAATTATTAAGTCTCTTTGATGAACGCTCTCTATTTCAAACATCCGTTCAACGTCTGCACGGGGTATTCCCACCAGAACGTATTTTGGTTGTCACCATCCAGGAACAAGCAGCCGCCTTACAACTGCAATGTCCCGAAATTCCGACCAGAAATTTTCTCGTCGAGCCGATGCCCCGTGGAACGGCGTCCGTGGTTGGGCTGGCAGCGGTAGTCTTGCGTTGTATCGATCCCCAGGCTGTCATGGCGATCCTCACCGCGGATCACTTTATTGGGAACGAGGAACGTTTTCGCAAATTACTGCTGGTTGCTTATGATGTAGCTGATGATGGTTATCTGGTGACAATGGGTATCGAGCCCACGTTTCCGGCGACTGGTTTCGGCTACGTGCAGCGCGGGGAAAAAATCGGTGTTTATCAAGGTTCGGATATCTATAAAGTGCGACGTTTCAGAGAGAAGCCAGCAGAAGAGCAAGCGCACAGCATGTTGGAGAGTGGTGATCATGCCTGGAATTCCGGTATGTTCTTTTGGAAAATTGAGAGCATCCTCTCAGAATTTAGCAGGCAGATGCCATCACTGGCATCCAGTCTGGAGGAGATCGGTCAGGTCTGGGGTACTCCAAATGCAGGAGAAGTCTTGAGTCGGGTTTGGCCGGAGATAGCTCCGCAGACCATCGATTACGGCATCATGGAAAGCGCACAACAGGTTGCCATGATACCTGCTGCTGGTCTTGAATGGAGCGACGTTGGTAGTTGGGATTCGCTCTTTGATCTGTTGGGCGGTGATTCGGACGGAAATATCGTATTGGCAGGAGATCATATAGGCTTGGATACGAAGAACTCGTTGATACACATGAAACAGGCCGACCGATTGGTTGTTACCATGGGTATTAATAATCTTATCATTGTTGATACGGGCGATGTATTACTGGTATGTGAAAGAGAACAGGCTCAGCGTGTACGTGAGATTGTAAATCTGTTGAAAAGGGAAAGACGTGAATACCTTTAAGCGTCTTACTTATTGTTAGGAGGATCAAATTGGAAGCTTATTGTGTAAAATGTAAGACGAAACGAGAAATGAGAGACGCGCAAGCGGTCTTCACAAAAAATGGTACGCCGGCTTCACGCGGAGTTTGCCCAGAGTGTGGCACATCGTTATTTAGAATGGGGCGTACCGATGCGCACGCTGGTATGAAACGCCCGGAGAAAAAACCACCCCCGCGAACTGGAAAATTAGTCATTGTCGAATCTCCTGCCAAAGCGCGTACAGTTGGTAGATTTTTAGGCAAGGAATATCAGGTCATGGCATCCGTTGGCCATGTGCGCGATCTGCTTCGTTCCCAATTATCAGTTGATGTAGACAATAATTTCAAACCCAAGTACCGCGTACCGAATGAAAAACGACCGGTTGTCAAAGAACTTAAAGCTGTTGCGAAGACTGCGGCTCAGGTATACCTTGCAACAGACCCGGATCGTGAAGGTGAGGCTATTGCCTGGCATCTGATGGAAGCCGTGGAGGTCGATCCGGAGATTACGAATAGGGTTGTGTTTCACGAAATCACCGAGCCAGCCGTAGCCGAGGCCTTCTCCAACTCGCGCTCTTTAAACATGGATCTGGTGGACGCCCAGCAGGCACGCCGCATATTAGATCGTCTGGTTGGGTATAATCTCACACCACTTCTTTGGCGTAAAGTACGAGGGAGGCTATCTGCCGGGCGTGTGCAATCGGTCACCTTGCGCTTGATCGTTGACCGAGAACGTGAAATTGATGCTTTCGTCCCTCAGGAGTACTGGTCAATCAAGGCTGAATTACAACCTCAGGAGAAAGAAGATACCTTTATCGCCAAACTCGTTCGTATTGATGGCGATAAACCCAAATTTAGTATCGAAGCAGACGTCAATCCTATTCTGGACGACATGCAGCAGGCTCAGTATTCTGTGAGCAAGGTAAAACGGGCTACGCGAAAAAGAAAACCTTCTGCACCATTTACAACCAGTACACTCCAGCAGGATGCCTCTCGACGTTTAGGGTATACAACCCGACGAACGATGCGCCTTGCCCAACAGCTTTACGAGGGATTAGACCTGGATGGCGGCGGTACAGTTGGTCTAATCACGTACATGAGGACTGATTCGACGAGTATATCTGAACTGGCAAAGCAGGAAGCGCGGGAGTATATTGCCGGGCGTTATGGCGAAAAATTTATGCCTCCTGAGCCACCTTCTTACAAGACGAAAGCCCGTGGAGCACAGGAGGCGCACGAGGCTATTCGCCCCACCTCTGTTTTGCGAACACCTGAGTCGTTGAAAGAATTCTTGACGCGCGACCAGTATCGTTTGTACCAGCTCATCTGGCGTCGTTTTGTTGCATCCCAAATGTCACCGGCGATATATAATACAATCTCGGTTGAGGTTCACGGCAAAACACCCGCTCATCTCTATCTACTGCGGGCATCCGGTTCAACTATCCAATTTCAGGGCTTCTTGGTTGTCTATGAAGAGGCCAAAGATGAAGACAAACGGGAGGAGAACGGGCTAAACGTTCGAATACCTACGAACCTGGATAAAGGGCAGCTGCTGAATTTAATCCGTCTCCTGCCGAAGCAGCATTTTACACAGCCGCCCCCACGTTATACAGAAGCTTCGTTGGTCAGAACATTGGAAGAGTACGGGATTGGGAGACCTTCTACCTATGCACCTATTCTCGGGACGATCCAACAACGAGGTTATGTCGAGAAGGAAGATAAACGCTTATATCCAACCGAGACCGGTTTTATCGTTAATGATATGTTGGTTGAACACTTTCCAGAGATTTTGAATGTGGAATTTACCGCCCACATGGAAAGGGATTTGGATCGCATCGCATCAGGGGAGAGCGAGTGGGTGGATGTTATTCGTGAGTTCTATAGCCCGTTTGCTGAACAGGTAGAGAAAGCAGAAGCCTCGATACCCGAATTAAAGCTGGATAATGAATCAATCGGTCGTGCCTGCCCGAAGAGTGGACATGAATTGGTTATTCGTTGGGGTCGTTATGGTAAATTTATCAGTTGCAGCAATTATCCCGAATGCCGTTATACAGAACCCTGGTTAGAGAAGATCGGGGTTCACTGCCCTAAAGATCATGGCGACTTAGTTAAGCGGAAGACTAAAAAAGGACGGATTTTCTACGGCTGTTCAAATTACCCAACCTGTGATTTTACTTCCTGGAAGCGCCCGTTGTCGAAGCCCTGCCCACAATGCGGTGGATTGTTAGTGGTGGCAAACAAAAAAGAAGCCCAATGTACGAATTGCGAAGAGCGATATCCTTTGGACGATGTGCGAGAAGACTCTGTTAAAGAACATGAGACGGCATAAACCTTGCACCTTAATAAAATGGACGATCTGACATCTGGATCAGCCGTAGTAATAGAGAAATGTTGGGCTACGGATGATTACCAAGATTTTTACAATCTTCGACAGGCATATTGCCTATTTTGTCACAATCGTCTAAAATTAGAACAGTTATACAGTAAATATTACTCGGACCACCCGGTAATATTCGGATATTTCCTTCATTAACTCGTTAGTAGGGAGAAGAGCGTATGGATTCCATCAATAAATACACAAGTCAGCCACTCGTCGTGGGCATTATAGGTCTGGTCGTGGGAACACTATTTGGTCTGGTCGTATTGGGGTGGTGGCTATTTCCTGTACAATGGACGGATGCAAGTCCGGCGGATCTGACTTATGAGTATCAGGTAGATTACCTGCGCATGTCCATTGACTCATTTGCCGTGAATGGTGATGCGGCGCTCGCCCAATCCCGTTACAATGCTTTGGGAGAAGATGCCAACCAGGTCTATCTGGAGATCGTTGCTGATCCCACAGGTCAGAGTACGGAAGTGATCGCTGCCTATGGAGCGGTTGTTGGCGCAAGTGTTGCGGTGGTGCCACTCCCAGAAGCAGGTACCCAAGTTCCGACCCAGCCGGTAGAAGAGGTGCAAGAGGGTGGAGGCCTATCCTCTCTACTACCTTTCCTATGTGTCCTTGGAGCTTTTCTTCTCGTAGGAGCCGCGGGAGCCTACTTCTATTACACCCGCCGAATGCAGGGTGTGGAAGCGGTTGATTCCATGTCGGATATGGCTGCTTCTGCTGACACCGTATCTGAACCGCAAGCACAGGTCTCAACAGTAGTTGATCATGATGGGTCAGCACCGCCTGTGGCGCAGTATATGGCCTCCTATAAGCTTGGCGATGAACTCTACGACGACTCATTTAGTATCGATTCGCCTTCTGGTGAATTTCTGGGTGAATGCGGCGTTGGTGTGTCCGAGACCATCGGTGTCGGTGATACTCAGAAAGTGACCGCCTTCGAAATCTGGTTGTTTGATAAGAACGATATCCAGACCGTGACGAAGGTATTAATGAGCGATCATGCCTATCAGGATAACGACATTCGCCAACGTCTCGCTGCGAAGGGAGAGCCAGTAATGGTATCTCCAGGCAGCTCGACTGTATTGGAAACTCAGACCCTGTACATGATGGCCCGCGTGGTTGACATGGGATACGGTGATGGTGCAATGCCGCCCGAGAGTTATTTCGATAGGTTTATTATCGAGCTGTCCGTTTGGCCGAAGAACTAATGCCCTTAACTGACAGCGGTTTTATCCCCTATCTCGGGATTAAGCGTTCGCGGTCACAATGTTATCTGGTAATTGTCCTCAAACTTTAGAGAGGAAGATTACACTCGTAGATAAACTAATCTATTTAATCAGCACATATTTAAGGAAAAAGCCCGCCCAGAGGCGGGTTTTTTCCTTAAATATAGCCCATGACCGATTGTGTAGTGAAATGTGTGTAATTTTGTGCGTGCGTCGCAGACGCACGCACAAAATTACACAAGAAAACCTATATAATCCCTTGCCACTATCAGCGTGCTATCTGAATTCTCTCTCACTCGATTTTCGTTATCTTAAATCGGACTTCACCACTCGGGGTTTGCGCGACCACCTCATCACCTTCCTTCTTCCCCATGAGCACCTTGCCAATGGGAGATTCGTTGGAGATGTACCCGTTTTGTGGATTTGCTTCCTTAGCACCGACAACCATATAGGTGTCCGTTGGGTAATCCGCTTCCTGAATGGTAACTCGAGCGCCCATCTCAACGATTTCGTGTTTCCCGTTATTATCAATGATGGTTGAATTGACGAGTATGTATTTCAGCTCCTGAATCCGTCCCTCCAGGAAGCCCTGGTCTTCCTTCGCTTTATGGTAATCCGCGTTTTCCGAGAGGTCACCGCCTTCAATTGCAGCCCGCAGGCGTTTAGCCATTTCTTCCCGTTCGGGACCTTTTAAATGTTCCAATTCAGCTCTCAGGCGCTCTGCGCCTTCGGAAGTTAAATATAATTCTTCAGCCATTTGCGTTCTCCAAGGTATCGTTTTACCAGTATTAGGTAATAATCGTATGCATATTCACTGATTGTTATGTATTATTTGTTTTAGTGCACCCAAACCTGCCCCGATTCGAGAGGTCTCTGAGGAGCCGATCAAGGTTTTACGGCTGGGTCGAAAAGCTTCTCGTGTTCTTCTATAGCGAAGCGGTCGGTCATTCCGGCAATATAGTCGCAGATTGTACGTTCACGTCCGTGCTCCTTTACCTTTTCTTGGATGTGATTTGGCAGCATAGAAGGCTCTTGGATGTAGCCCAGGAAAAGATCGGTTATTATGCGCTCGGCTTTCACCGCCATGCGTACAACCCGGTAGTGCCTGTAGAGGTTGTTATATAAGAAATCTTTTAACTGACGATTTCTCCGTGACACATCTTCGCTGTATTGCATGATGTTGTAAGGCAGTTCTTGCAGCTCTTCGACAGAGTTTACTTTGCAATCCAGCAGGCGCTGGTGTGTGGTGTTCACCAGATCGCTAACTTCCAATCCGATAAGCCGGCGAATCAGGCGATGACGGCTCAGCTCATCCAGAACGGTTCCTCGCCATCCCACACTTTCTGCCAAAATTTCCCATATGGTCAAACCCTCCAGCATTTGCGGTGTGATCATTCCGGATCGCAGACCATCATCCAGGTCATGTGCCGTATAAGCCAGTTCGTCTGCGAAGTTGGCGATTTGAGCCTCCAGGTGACCGCGCAGTTCTGGATTGTAATCGCTTGCTTCAGCGATGTCGTATTCAGATTCGTGTTTGACAATCCCTTCGTTTACCTCCCAGGTTAGATTTAGCCCGGGGTGGTTTGGGTACCGGTTTTCGAGCATGGTAACGATACGTAGAGATTGTTTATTATGGTCGAAACCGCCGTGCTCTCTCATTAATCGTGCTAAAGCGATTTCGCCAGAATGACCAAACGCTGGATGTCCCAGGTCGTGCGCCAGGCACACCGCTTCTACCAGGTCCTCGTTAGCGCCGAGGGCGCGTGCGAGTGTCCTTCCGATTTGGGAGACTTCGAGGGTGTGTGTGAGGCGCGTGCGGTAGTAGTCTCCCTCGTGTACGATAAAAACCTGGGTTTTATACTCCAAGCGTCGAAATGCGGTTGTGTGCAGGATGCGGTCGCGGTCGCGTTGGTAGGCAGTTCGGTAATCCGGTTCCTTTTCTGGGAACACTCGTCCTTTGGAATCCTTGCTCCGAATTCCGTAAGGGGCCAATTGTTGATCTTCCAGTTGTTCTAATTGCTCTCTAGTGAAATACATCGTCTAATGACCAAACGCTTAGTCGGTGATTGTAAACATTCAATGGGATTGGCTGAGAAGTGAGTTCGCAAAGTCTACCGCATCCTGTACAGGCTGTCAACTGGCCTGGATGGATAAAATTTTCCTACGAAGGGGCTACATGTGGTTTAATTACGTGGATACACACTGATGGAATTATATTTCCAATTCAAAATCATAGCTCCTAGGATGGACTATATAAATGCACCCCACAAAAAAAAACACCAGGTATCAGGTTCTTTATCGTTATATTGAACGGCTAGAGTCTTTTATTGTTCAACTCGAAATGATCGACAGGCGTTATTTCTGGGTCAGGTTGTCCATTTTAATACTTGGATTATTGGGCATCGTGTTAATCTTCATCGATGGTTTTACACAGGTTGGGATTGGCCTCCTGATCTTATCAATCGTTTCTTTTATTACGGTTGTTTTTTTTCATCGTCGACTGGACGCCAGCCTGTTGCGATTCAGAACGGTGCGAGCGATGACGAAAATTCAACTATCACGCATGCGCTTGGAATGGGATGCAATTCCAGTCCTTCCTAAAAAAAATGTGGATAGTAGAGGGGCAGTCTCTAATAAACCAAACCATCCGTATGAAAAAGATCTTGAAATAACCGGTAAGCGCTCTCTCCAACAGCTGATTGACGTTACGGTTACTACTGGTGGGAGTGAACGCCTGAGAACCTGGCTGTTGAACGATTCTCCGAGCTTGGAACAGATTCATTCAAGGCAGACCATCCTGCATGAGCTCCAACCTTTGACAGGATTCCGGGGCAGGTTGAGATTAAACAGCGCACTCGCTTCCGATTCGAAAGGTGAACGCTGGAACGACGCAGTCTTGCTGCGGTGGCTAGAAGGGCACAGCGCTGATAATTCCCTCAAGGGTTATTTGATCCTCTTGCTTTTTCTTGTTTTGGTCAATATAATCCTATTTCTGATGAGCATGTTGGGGGGCTATCCTCCATTCTGGGTATTTTCATTAGGTTTATATGCAATATTGTATAACATGAAGTACAGGCAGTACCGCCATTTATTCGGGGACGCTTACGAGTTGGGACGCAATTTAGACCAATTCAGGAGCATATTCCTTTACCTGGAGAAATATCCTTACCCTGAAAAGGGCAGCTTAAAAGATGTGTGCCAACATTTTTATAATACCGAGACACAGCCATCCAGATATCTACGGCGCATAAGTACGATCATATCCGCGGCAAGTTTACAAAATAACATGTTTCTCTGGTTATTTATTAATGCACTGCTACCCTGGGACCTGTATTTCACAATTCGCCTCCAAGAATTCAGGCAAGAGGTCAAGGAACTGCTTCCTTTGTGGTTGGATGCCTGGTACGAATTGGAAGCGCTGAATTCATTGGCTAACTTTGCTTATTTAAATCCTGATTATATCTATCCTATCGTATTTTCCGATGGCGTAGGCCCGCGAGGAAGTGTATTCGACGCCCGACAGCTTGGTCATCCGCTGTTGTTGGACGATGTGCGAATCTGCAATAATTTCACGCTGGATAATTTAGGGCAGGTTGTAATCGTTACCGGTTCCAATATGTCTGGAAAGAGCACCTTCTTGAAGACCTTGGGAGTGAACCTGTGCCTTGCCTATGCGGGTGGACCCGTGAATGCCGTCTCAATGCAGACAGCCTTATTTCGTTTAAATACGGCCATCAACGTCACCGACTCGTTGACGGACGGTATATCTTACTTTTATGCCGAAGTAAAACGTCTCAAGGCTTTGCTTGATGCTTATCAGGAAGGTAATTATTTGCCTGTATTCTTTTTAATCGATGAGATATTTCGCGGTACCAACAATAAGGAACGACACATTGGCAGCCGGGCGTACGTTCGGGCGCTGGTCGGAGGGCGTGGAACAGGTGTGATTTCTACCCACGACTTAACCCTCGTGCACCTCGAAAGCGATTCCGAGCATGTTCAAAATTATCATTTTCGGGAACAGGTACTGGATGGGCGCATGGTTTTTGATTACAAACTGCATCCTGGTCCCTGCCCGACCACAAATGCATTGAAGATCATGGAACTGGAAGGTTTACCGGTTGACTGATCGAAGAATATATATTTATAAATTTCTCCTCTTTTTATTCCGCTCACCTAAGCCCAACTATATAGGAAAATCCTTATGCCTACATTTCAATATCATCCTGAGATCATCTCGCACTTTTCTGATTTACGCTCCGCAATCATCCTGGTCTACGCTGTGACCAATGCGCCAACTTCCCCTTCACTGGGCGAGTTATACCGGGCGGAGCAGGTCTCGACGATTGATCGGATTGCTGGCGCACCCCTCAGCGAAATTATTACCCTGGCTGCCTGGAGGAAAACTTTCCGTTCTTTTGGTGTCGACCCCACAAAATACCGCAGCGCACCGGAGGCGTTGCTGCGTCGCTTGACGAAAAAAGGGGATATTCCGAGTATCAACACCATCGTCGATATTACTAACCTGGTCAGTATTCGCTACGCTTTACCGGTCGCTTCGTTCGATACCCGCTCAATCCAGGGACCGGTAAGCGTCCATTTTGCGGACGGTAGTGAACGTTTTAAACCCTTGGGCAGCTCCCTGATCGAATTCCCTGAAAAGGGTGAAGTTATTTTCTCTGACGAGACAGATATGGTCGTTGCCCGCCGCTGGTGCTGGCGACAAAGCGACGAGAGCGCTGCCAGGTCGGATACGCGCAATCTTATTATTACCATCGAAGCCCAACATGAGACGAGTTTAGATGAGGTGCAGGCTGCCAGGCGGGACATACTGGACCTGTTATCTGAATATGCAGGTGGAACTTACAAAACAAGTTTGTTGGGTCCAGATAATTTATACATATAACCCCGCCCACCCCTACCCGGGAAAGCTGAGCAGTTACGAATGGTTTATAATCACATTTCTGAATTTCTGATACATGTTTTTTAAGATGACTGAAACGCAGATGGTTCATGGGAATCTTTTAGAAGTTAACCGTACGGGATTCTTGAAATCGGTGTATACAAAATTGGGATAAATAACGTTTGATCATCTTTGGGTTTCCTGCAGTGGAAAATTGTGGTTATTTGTTAAGTACATTGATGGTATATTTTCTATCTCTTTGATCTCTACTTTGATCTCTATTGGAGGTGTGGATGTCTGGTGAAGGGAAGCGGATTGGCTTCGTCTCGACGCGCTTTGCAGGCACAGATGGTGTCTCGCTGGAGACGTTAAAATGGGTGCAGGTGCTCGAGGTGCTCGGCCACGAAAGCTTTTGTTTCGCAGGCGAGACAGACTGGCCAGAGGAGCGCGCCTTTGTTGTACCTGAGGCGCATTTCCAACATCCCGAAATTCACAAACTGAATGAAGACCTTTTTGATGATTACCGCCGTTCTCCTGAAACTTCACGGCTCATCGAGAAGTTAAAAAACCTTTTAAAAATACACATACACAACTTTATCAGTCGGTTTGATATTAACCTCCTGATCGTGGAGAATGCGATGGCGATACCGATGAACGTGCCCCTGGGGCTGGCATTAACTGAGGTAATCGCTGAGACCAGGATACCGACCATTGCACACCATCATGATTTTGCCTGGGAGAGGCAACGCTTTTCGGTCGGTGCCGCTGATGATTATTTGCGCGCGGCATTTCCTCCTACACTGCATTCGATCAGGCATGTAGTGATCAATTCTTACGGACAGAGCCAGCTGGCTTTACGCACCGGGTTAAGCTCGATTATCGTTCCAAACGTTATGGATTTTGATTCACCCCCACCAGAGCCGGATGGTTACGCCGTAGATATGCGTGATGCGCTGGACATCCCGAAGGATGATTTTTTAATTCTCCAGCCAACCCGGGTTGTTCCACGCAAACGAATTGAACTGGCAATCGGCCTTTCGATCCGTATTGAAGTACCCAACACCGTTGTCATCTCACACAGCTCCGGGGACGAAGGGTCGGATTATTCGAATTATCTGAACGAGTTAATCGACCTCTTGGGTGCAAATGTGCGCTTTTCGGAAGATAGGATTGATCATAAGAGGGGGAAGACCGTTGATGGTGATAAAATCTACTCCCTGGGAGATTCGTATATGGCTTCTGACCTGGTTGCTTACCCTTCCAGCATCGAGGGTTTCGGGAACGCCTTCCTGGAAGCGATATATTTCAGGCGACCCCTGGTGATGAGCACGTATGAGATCTATCACATCGACATCAAACCCAAAGGATTCAAGGTTGTCGAATTTGGCGATTATATAACCGAAGACACATTAAGTCGGGTCAGAGAGTTGCTCCTGAATCCAGAAATGGCACAGGAAATGTGTGATCTAAATTATGAGATCGCTCGTCATCATTACTCTTATACAAACCTTGAACGATTGCTGGCTGCCATCATCAGCATTAGCATTGGAGATTAGTGACTGCAAAAAGGAACCGCATTGAGGTGAATGAAATAAGCGACGTGGTGAGTTCGGGCAAAAGTTACCCACTGGGCGCAGCGGTATACCCTGAGGGAGTAAATTTTAGCGTCTATTCCAAGAGTTGTACATCAATGGACCTGCTGTTATTCGATGCGCCTGATGCTTATAAACCGGCACGTGTGATCCCTCTCGATCCCAGGCGAAACCGGACTTTTAATTACTGGCACGTGTTCGTCCCGGGAGTAAAGATGGGGCAGTTGTATGGCTATCGCGTATGTGGCCCCAACGATCCCCAATTAGGGCTTCGATTCGATGGTGACAAAGTCTTGATAGATCCGTATGCCAGGTGTATAGCAGTCCCGCCCAGTTACAGTCGTGATGCCGCTTCCTTGCCAGGGGACAATGCAGCCACATCCATGAAAAGTATTGTTGTGGACCCGGCTGCGTATGACTGGGAAGGAGACAAGCCGCTTCATCGTCCATTTTCACAAACAGTGATCTACGAAATGCATGTGCGCGGCTTTACACAAGATCCAAGTTCAGGGGTTTCTCCTGATATACGGGGTACCTACAGAGGGCTGATTGAAAAGATTCCCCATCTTAAAGATCTGGGTATCACCGCAGTTGAATTGCTGCCGGTCTTCCAGTTTGACGAACAAGAGGCACCCGAGGGTTTGACCAACTATTGGGGTTATAATCCCGTGTCATTCTTTGCCCCTCATTCCGGATATAGCACTGCTCCGGGTGTCTTGTGCCCTATTACTGAATTTAAGGACATGGTCAAAGCCCTTCATCGGGCTGGAATAGAAGTGATCCTGGACGTGGTCTATAATCACACTGCCGAAAGCGACCACACCGGACCGACTATCTGCTGCCGGGGTTTTGAAAATAGCACTTACTATATCCTGGAGAAAGATAAAGCTTGCTACGCAAATTATAGTGGCACCGGTAATACATTGAACGCTAACCATTCAATCGTACGCCGTATGATCCTGGATAGTCTACGTTACTGGGTCGAAGAGATGCATGTGGATGGCTTCCGATTTGACCTGGCGTCCATACTATCACGAGATGAGTCAGGCCAACCACTGGCCAATCCACCAGTTCTCTGGGAAATTGAGAACGATCCAGTGCTTGCCGGGACTAAGTTGATTGCCGAAGCCTGGGATGCGGCCGGCCTCTATCAGGTTGGTAGTTTTATTGGTCAACGCTGGAAAGAATGGAACGGCCAATTTCGCGATGACGTGCGCAGTTTTATTATTGGGGATTCGGGCACCGTGACTAAAATTGCTGCGCGCTTTTTTGCGAGCCCTGATCTCTATGGGCATGAGGAGCGCGAGGCCGAACAGAGCATAAATTTCGTGACCAGTCACGATGGGTTCACGATTAACGATCTGGTTTCCTATGACGAGAAGCACAATCAGGCCAATCTGGAAGGGAATTCAGATGGAACGGATTTTAATTTGAGCTGGAATTGCGGGGTTGAAGGTCCGAGCCAGGATTCAGAAATCGAACGATTACGTGTCAGGCAGATAAAAAACTTATTTACGATCAACCTGCTGGCCCTGGGTGTCCCAATGCTGGTCATGGGAGATGAAGTACGCCGTACACAGCTCGGGAACAACAACGCCTACTCCCAGGATAACGAAATTAGCTGGTTTGATTGGAATTTACTGGAGAGGAATGCCGAAATATACCGTTTTGTAAAACGTTTAATCAGCTTTCGTTTTAGTCTGGACGTTTTTAAGGAGGATCATGGCCTCAGCCTGTCGCAGGTGTTGAAATTGGCTCGTGTTCGATGGCACGGTGTAAAATTGAACGAACCTGATTGGGGGAACGACTCCCACAGCCTGGCGTTTACTGTGCGAGGCCGCCGGGAGCTGTTCCACATCATATTGAACGCCTATTGGGAGGCCATGGATTTCGAATTACTGCCTGTCACTAGCGGCGCCCAGACCGGCTGGCGCAGGATCGTAGATACCTCGCTCGAATCTCCCGATGACTTCTGTGGTTTTCGGAGAGCTCCCATTATCCAGCAAATGAAATATCCTGTCGGTCCACGATCTGTAGTGCTCCTGGCTGTTGAACGTGTCCCATAAGTAATTCCAGGCTCTCCATCAGCGTCAATATTGTGTTACTTGCGACATTGGCGCTGTACTACTAAGTACAGACACAAAAGTTCTGATGAATGTCATCCTGAGGAGTGTTCTTCGCGACGAAGGATCTCAGCCTGTGGCCATGAAGGAGATATTTGCTAAGTTTATCCTAAGCCCGTCGAAGGACTCAGGATGACGCTACAGAATATTTATGATCGTACTTAGTGCTCAGTCACGGTGGTTCTGATGGAAGTAGCTTAGAGCCTTGTGCCCGTTGTCGGGTCGCAAGAACGCGCTCAAGTTGTTATGCTATCATCAAAATCAGAGTGACTGACCACTAGTCGTCAGCGATAATATTGCTCCTTATGGGAAATTATTTTCGTTTTCCTCTAAATTTTTTCCGGTGGCTTCAAAATAACCTCATAAAAGAGAAAATACTATATCTGGGAAAAGATGGTGATAAACCCATGGCAATCATAGATCTTAACTGGCCTGAAGTCATCATTATTGGTGGTGGTTTTGGGGGATTGAATGTAGCAAAAGGTCTCAAAAAAACGCATGTATTTGTGACACTGGTTGATAAGCATAATTATCATTTGTTCCAACCATTGTTGTACCAGGTCGCCACAGCCGAACTCTCCGAGGAAAACATTGCTGCACCTATCCGCAGGGTACTTCGCGATCAGATCAATGCCCGGGTAGCCCTGGCCGAGGTCGAAGGTATCGACCTGGAACAGAAAGCCGTAATCTTTCCACGTGGAAGGAAGGGTTATGATTACCTGGTTGTTGCACCTGGATTGGAGCAGACCTACTTCGGTCACGATGAGTTCAAACCCTTCGCTCCCGGATTGAAGGGATTGGATGATGCTTCGGAAATCCGCCGCCGAATCCTCCTGGCGTTTGAAGAAGCCGAATATGAGGCCGACGAGCAGTCCAGGCGTGGGAAGTTGACCTTCGTTGTGGTGGGAGGAGGCCCGACAGGTGTCGAACTGGCTGGCGCTATCATGGAGACTGCCAAATTAACCTTGCCAAAAGAGTTCCGTCACATCGACACCCGCACTGCTCGTGTGATCCTGGTTCAAGGAAATGATCGTCTTCTCACAGGGATGCCGGCAAGTATGGGAGAACGCGCCCGACATGACCTGGAATCGATGGGGGTAGAGATCCGTCTTAACAGCTACGTGACGGAAGTGGATCAATACGGTGTTTTGATTGGGGATGAACGGGTGGCTGCGGAAAATGTGCTCTGGGCGGCGGGCGTTCAGGGGACGCCCCTTGTCCATACGCTCGGTGTCGAGCTGGATCATAGCGGCAGGGTGAACGTAAATCCCGACCTGTCCATCCCGGGTCATCCTGAAGTCTTCGTGATCGGCGATGCCGCGCACGTCTTAGATGCGAATAACGGGGGGCCAGTGCCTGCAGTAGCTCAAGGGGCCATCCAGATGGGGCAGCACGTAGCAAAAATAATCAGGGATGATCTGACTGGTAGACCCATTAACGAGAGACCATTATTCAGTTATTATGATAAAGGGTCAATGGCTACCATCGGCAGGGGAAAGGCTGTTTCTTTTGTCTACGGGCGCCTTATCGCTGGATTACTCGGCTGGTTGATGTGGGGCATGGTGCATATCATGTTTCTGGTTAGCTTCCGCAATAAATTCGCCGTCATCTTTGAGTGGTTGTGGAGCTATATGAGCAACGAACGTGGCTCGCGCCTGATCACAGGGGATCATCGGCTGAACATTAAAGAGGTCAGGGGAGTGCGGATGCATGAGGATAGTAAAAATTGACCGCCAATGGGTCGGAATTTTACAACGATTATAATCTACTGATCCTTGCATTGAAGGCTAAACCCAATCAGCGAGCAAACAACGCAAGAGACGTTTAGTAACTTATGCAACGATCAGTAATGAGCATTTGCAAGTTATATTGGAGGTAGGTTTGGTCTGCCCATATTGTCAATATGCCAACCGGGAGAGTGCTAATTTTTGCTTGAATTGTGGGCAAAAGATCGTATTCGCATGCGAACGTTGTGATACCCGGCTGCCATTATTTGCTGTTTTCTGCGATCATTGTGGATTGCAGGTTGGCGATCCGGCGAAGCCGCTTGAGCGAACAGCTCCAGAACAACAACCTGCCGTTGATGTTCCTTCAGAACCTGACCAACCCATGGTTTTGGAACGGCGAATTGTACCAGATGCCGCACTGAGCAGATACATTCCGAGTGAGTTGGAAAAAAAACTCAACCATGTCCGCACCACAGGTGAGATGATCGGTGAACGCCGCGTGGTAACGATGTTGTTCTGTGACATCATAGGCTCAACTGCGGCGGCTGAAAAACTTGACCCGGAAGATTGGACTGAGATCATCAATAACACCTTTGAGTATATGATCAAGCCCATATACAAATACGAGGGCACGGTTGCACGTTTAATGGGGGACGCTATCCTGGCTTTCTTTGGCGCGCCAATTGCTCATGAAGACGATCCGCAGCGTGCGGCGCTTGCTGGGCTTGAAATTGTCTCTGGGATGCAACCTTTGCGCACAAAAATCACACAGCGTTTTGGGGTTGATATAAATGTTAGGGTCGGGATAAATACGGGTATGGTGGTGGTCGGCGAGGTCGGGTCTGATCTGCATATGGAGTACACGGCGTTGGGAGACGCGATTAATGTGGCTGCCAGAATGGAGCAAACAGCACAACCGGGTACAGTTCAGATCACAGAAGATACTTACCGGCAAATTACTCCATATTTTAAATTTCAAGAGTTGGGAAAACTTCCGGTTAAAGGAAAAACGGAGCCGCTGTTGACCTACCGTGTTCTGGCGAGTAAGCAAGCCTCGGCCAAGTTGAGGGGAATTGCCGGAATTGAAGTACCCATGATTGGTCGTGATGAGGAGTTGGGATTGCTGCAAAATCTTCTGGCTCAAGCTAATCTTGGGGTGGGGCGCATTGTGAGTGTGATCGGTGACGCCGGTATGGGGAAGAGCCGCTTGATCGATGAAGGCTTAAAACACTGGCAGAAGAGTAACAGCAATCCACTTTTCTACCAGATCAGCAGCCAATCCTACGAAACCAGCCAGGCTTATGGTTTATTCCAACGCTTATTCCGGCGCATGATCGACATCGCGCGAGATGACCCGGCTGGCATCAAACAAAATAAAATTGAGTTGTTTCTGAATAAGATGGATGTCTCAGATCACCCAACCGCCATACTGGTATTTCAGACAATTCTCGGGTTGGATCCAGGCGAGGGTGTTAACCCGTTGGTAGGTGAAATATTCAAGCGTGAGTTGTATGCGGTAACCGAGTATCTATTTTCTACTATGTTTTCTGACAGACCTAGCGGGCTGGTATTTGAAGATATCCAATGGAGTGATCCTGCATCGGTTGATCTGATGCTCCACCTGCTGCCATTGGTGGAGAAAGTACCGCTGGTGATGATCTTTTCTTTCCGGCCTGACCGGCAGGCAGCTAGCTGGAAGTTAAAAAAACATGCCGATGAAAAACATTACCATCTCTATACTGAAATCCACATCGAACCACTCTCCGAGCATAATAGCAATGATTTAATCAGCCACCTGCTGTCGATTGCAGATATCTCCGATACGCTGATGTACCGCATCATTGACCGGGCTGGTGGGAATCCGTTTTTCATTGAAGAGGTCGTGCGCACACTGATAGAAAATAGTGTCGTTGTCCCTGAAGAACGTAGAAATAATGGAGTGAAGCAGGTTTATTGGCGTGCTGCTGCGAACGCAGCCGAAGTAGAGATCCCCAAGAGCCTGCAGTCATTGTTGATCGCACGCATTGATCGACTGGAAGAAGACGTTCGGCAAACGCTTCAGCTGGCCTCGGTGATTGGACGTAAGTTCTATGAGCGTATTTTGATCGCATTGGTTGCAAGTAACCACATCAGTTCGGATGAAATTGATCGACAGCTGAAGAAACTGCTGCGCCTGGAGATGGTCTATGAGGTAGCCCGCCAACCAGAAGTGGAGTATAGTTTTCAAACTCCCATGATCCAAGAAACGGCTTACGGCTCTATATTGAAGAAACGCCGGCGCAGTATTCACCAACAGGTTGCTGAAACTATAGAGCACCTATATCCTGAGCAATTAAATGACCTGGCAGCTCAATTAGGTTTCCATTATAGAGAGTCGAACAATTATGAGCAGGCGATAAAGTATTACACAATCGCAGGCGATAATGCTTTCAACCTGTATGCCAACACACTTGCTGTCTCTCACTTGGGCGAGGCTCTGGCTGCAGCACGCTCCATTACCCCTGTACATCTGGAACAGATCCAATATCTGTACGGTCGTCGCGGAAGAGCCTTGGAGCTAGAATCTCGTTTTCAAGATGCGCTAGAAAACTATTCAGAAGAGTTAGCTTTTGCACGAGAAATAGGTGCAGCTTCAATGGAACTACATGCTCTGGTATCTTTGGGGACAGTCTATGCGATTGCCAGCGACCGCGTTAATCCGGAAAAAGGTGAAGCCTTAGCCTTAGAGGCATTAACCAAAGCTGAGCATTTAGGGGATAAAGAAGCGCAAGCGCGAATTTATTGGAATTTACTCAATTTGTATCGTTATGTAGGCAGGTATCAGGAAGCTGCCCAGGCTGGTGAGCGTGGACTGAAGATAGCAGAAGAGATTGACATCCAAGAGATTATCGCCTACCTGAATAATGACTTGCCGTATGCCTACTTCGGTTTATCCGAGATCGAAGAGGCTTACCCCGTTTTGAAACAGGCTATAAAAATGTGGCGTGAAATGGATAATCAACCCATGCTGGCTGATAGTCTATCCTCTGCCAGTTTTTCTTTTGCATATCTCGGGTTGTATGATGAAGCGATTTCGATGTCAGACGAGGCAAAGCAAATCAGTCAGGAGATCGATAACCCCTGGGGGATTGTATACAGCCGTTTCTATGTCGGTTTTGTATTTGAGGATCGCGGGCAAATGGAAAAGGCAATCCGTGATTATGAGATTATCCATAGAATGGGTAAGGATGCCGAATTTTTGATCGGTGAATTCTGGGGCATCGCGCGCTTGGTCCATATTTACACAGAATTAAATGCATTGGAACAGTCTGAGTATTACATCGAACAAGCTGCAGCAGATATTTTGGATTATGATGGTTTGTTGGGTTTGTATGCTTCTATGATCGTACTGGAGAAAGTTTCGCTGCTCCTGGCGCAGGGCGATATTGACAAAGCTGCCCGCTTGTTTTTAAGCAGCAATTTCGAAGGGGCGTTAGCCAATGCCCTCACCCGGAATTATGTTCGTGAAGTACACATAAGAGTTTTACTCGCCCAAGGGGAGGTAGAAAAAGCGCTGCAGTACAACGAGGAATATATTGCTAATTTGAATGCTTCTAAAAATAAAAGTTTTTTGCACCAGATGCTGTTATTTAAAGGTATTATGCACCATCGCACGCATCAATACGAGCAAGCTGCTGCTGCGTTGAATGATGCGCTTCGAATTGCGGGAGAACTGGGGGCGCGATGGCGATTATGGCAAATATTATCAACGCTGGCTGATGTTGAGGATAAGTTGAACAAAACAAGTAAAGCAGCATCTTTGAGGAATAAGGCTGTTGAGTATGTTGATTCTATTTGCGCTGAAATAAGTCGACCCGAATTAAGAGAAACATTCCTGAACCGCTTGGACGTGAAGGAACTGATGTCAGATAGATAAGATGGGCTCTATCTTTAGTTGGATGTAAGCCCTGTCATCCTCCCGCAGAAGCCTGCTGGGATTTCGCGACATCTTCGCTGTGATTTACGCGTAATCCATTCCAGGTAATAGTGAAAATACCCATCCATAAATCGACCTGTGAAAGATAACCAATCTACCACTACCAATAACGGGTTGTCAAGTTGGGAGTGATAAGTGAAGTGCCGCATGTGCCTTGAGAAAAATGCTGGGTTCTAGAGGCGAAATTTCTAGGGCTTGGAGCGGATGATCGTGTTTTTGCAATAGGGGCAAACATCGGCTTTTGAACTTCCATCCCCTGATTTACTCTTAGTTTTCAAGATACTCCCTCCCACGGCCTGGGTTAGTACCAGGTCGCAGTACGGGCATTTCTCTGAAAGTTCCCAAATGGTGGATTTAGGAGAGGTTAAAGAATAGAAGATTGCTAGTATTACCAAAAAAAGACCCGCACCAACGGATAGGCAAATAACGGTATCGTCCAATTTAGCCCCCGCATGCTAATCTTGAGCTATGAAGAGTTTAATCTGGTGAAGATGGTACTCATATCAGTGAATTGAAGGTTTTTGTGGAGGTATTGTAGCATAAAACTATGAGGGATTTTTACGCCATGTTTACAATCAAGGATGGTGGGTCATAAGGAGCTAACATTGGATCGACGGGGCATGAAATTTATCCAACTTTAAGGTGTAAAAAATTAAAACACAACCAAATTATTGCAATTTTGTAATCATCAAGAATACCTTGAACAGATGTCATTGCGAACGGAGTGAAGCAATCTCCTCCTGGTCAGAACCCTCTCCCAGATTACCAGCAACCGCTTAGCTCATAACCACAAATTTTGTAAGGTGTTATTGTCCCTCGCATACGAGTCTGTTGAGATCAGGTTGGTACCTGGTCCGCCTTCCCTATCTTGCTTGGTAAATTTCCCCAAATTTAGGGATGACATCTCCCCCAGGTGATTGATATATTTATGCTGGGTGTAAGTTTAATCCATCTCCCTAACCTTTCCATTTGGGAAAGCTTTATCGATGATAAAGTCCCTTACCTGATGGAGAGTCAAGGAAGTGTGTTAACTCTGTGCATGCCATACAACCACAGAAGACACATGATATGTGTAGAGGAAAAGATAATGAAAAATGTGCGGTTTTTACTACTACTGCTGCTTCTACTGCTGGCGAATTGTGCGAAGCCCGATCAACCAACCGCACCAACCCCAGTCACCCCCGTGGAAGAAATTGAGCCGGCTGACACGGCGACATCCCCGGCATTAGAAACTGTACCGCCTGTCGCTGCCACCGAAGAGACAGTGGAAGAACCTGTCTCCTCATTTGAGCCCAGCTTCGAAAATGCCCCATGCCCATTCGACATCCCCACAGGTGCGGATATTGAGTGCGGTTACGTTGTTGTGCCGGAAGATCATAATAATCCAGGTGGGGCTACGATCCGATTGGCAATAGTTATCGTCAAAGACCAGAGCGAAGACCACCAGCCAGACCCGGCTATCCTGCTCTCCGGCGGTCCTGGAGAAAAGACGGTTGAGAATGCCCAAGGCCTGATCAATCTCTTCCCGCATGCACACCCAAACAGGGACCTGATCGTGTTCGACCAGCGCGGAGTGGGTCTCTCGGAACCTTCGCTGGAATGCCCGCATTGGGTCGATGCGCAGTATGATATCCTGGATGAGACTGATCCTTTACTGGCTGCAGAAACCATTTTCAACGCTTTGATGGAATGTCGAGACGCACTGGTTAATGAGGGTCACAACCTCTCAGCCTACAATACCACTCAAAGTGCCTCCGATGTGAACGCCATCCGACTTGCGCTGGGATACGACAAGGTTAACCTGATCGGTGGTTCGTACGGATCGTTCCTGGCCCAGGAAGTGGCACGCCAATATCCGGAAATTATCCGCAGTATGGTGGTCTTCTCTGTCTGGCCTCTGCAGGTGAATTTCTTTGTAGAGTCGCCGCTGGTGACATCGAATGCGGTTTTAGACATGCTGGCAGCCTGTCAGGCTGACCCGGACTGCAGCCAGGCTTACCCCAACCTGGATGATACTCTATTTGAAACTATCGAAAAACTGAACGAGGAGCCAGAACTCATATCAGTCACGCACGTTCTAACTGGAGAGGAGTACGATGTCCTGCTATCCGGAGATCGCGTGTTCAGTACCCTTGTGGGATTGCTCTACCAGACCGAGTTGATCCCCATGCTGCCGCAGGCCATCTACGATGTTTCCAATGGTGATTACGATCTGATTGCACAGTTGCTCGGCGTGCATCTGTCTCTCTATGGAGCGCTCAGCCGGGGTATGGAATTCTCCGTAATCTGTGCGGAGGACATGATCGGTGTGGATGTGGGTGACTTGCTGGAAAACCTGGATGAACTACCTGAAGCCCTAAAGGGTGAAGACGATACGGATCTCCTCATGCAGTACGGTATCTTCGCTATCTGCGAGCAATGGCCGGTTGAAATGGCTGACACTTCTTTTAAGGATGCCCTGGTCAGTAATATACCCACGCTGCTCCTGGAAGGTGAGTTTGACCCGGTCACACCGACAGAATTCGCCCAACTCCTGGCCGATAATTTGAGCGACAGCCACCTGTTCGAGTTTCCTGGGATTGGACACAACATCGCAGTCGCCACGGATTGCTCCCGACAGATGATCGGTGGATTCTTTGAGGATCCCAGCCAGGCGCCGTCTGCCAGTTGTATCAGCGAAATAGATACTGGCTTCAACATCAGGTATGAAGATCCCGCCGGTCGCTACGCGGTTCCGCTGCTGCCCAAGTGGACGACCGAAGATAAGCAGGATTTCTTATCCATATCCAACCCCGAGGCCAGCATCATGGCTTTTGTGCTGGTGCTGGATGAGGATAATTTCGCCGATGCGTCGAATGCCGCCTGGGAGATTGTGGATCAGGACATTCATGGTGAAACAACCGCCAATGCCCAACCCTGCCGGGGATGTGCAGCCGCGGATGCGGATCGGTTCGCAATTATCGTGTACGATACGGGGAACGAAGAAGAGCTGGTCCTGGCTGCGGCCTGGATTTTCGAGGGGAAAACTTACCTGATCATCTTCCAGACCGATCCGGCGACCCTCGATGATAAGTCCGCCCAGTTAAACTCGATGATCATGGGTTTCACCATCAGCGCTATGGAAGCTGCTGATGATCAGGCAGACCAGGACCAGTAATAGGATGTTGATCTCACCTGGGTCCCGTACACCGTTGAGACCTTCAGCATCATTGGTCAGGTGACGGATGGCTGGCCCGAGATTTGTCCAGGCGCCTATGCGCGCAGCAGTTCAATCTCGGATGAGGGGGAGCTGCTGATGTTAGCGGCACCATTGCATACCACCCCATGATACCTGGTGAGAGCAGCGTCACCAGTCAGGGGTTCGTTTTATCAAATTGCAGCCGCCCTGTAATATGACCTATCTGCGTTTGAAGGTTCAGCGAAAAACCGTCTTCCTTGAAATGGTTCTCTGCGATTATCCGCGTAAATCTGCGTCCAAATTTATTAAGCAATGAGCAGCTGCGTAACCCCAGATAATACAGCAATCGAATGGTCGTCGTTTGGATCTATATTATCAGACAAATTATGTCTTATTATGGTATACTGGCATTAACTTTATGATCGCCATCACGCACAAGTAGTAGGACAAACGGGAAGGAAAACACATGCAATTCACAACAGCACAAGTATTGGGTCATGAACACATCGTTATCATTCGTCTTAATGGGGATTTGGATGCCGAATCTGCTGAAGATTTTGACCACCAGGTCACGTTGGTCGTAGAAGGTGGCGCCAGTGATATCCTTCTGGACCTGTCTGAGCTCGTTTTCATGAGCAGCGCGGGTATACAAGCCATGAACACCTTGTACTACAATCTGCATCCGGTGGGATCCCAGGAAGAAAAAAAAGCCATTAGCAAGGGCATTCGAGCCGGTACGTACGAGGCGCCACACCTCAAGCTGCTGAACCCAAACGAGCGCGTGCAGCACGTATTAAGAATGGCGGGGCTGGACATGTACATAGGCGCTTATCAGGACGAAGATAAGGCCGTTTTGGCTTTCGGATAATAACCAGCAGGTTAGATCAATAAAATATCGCGCTTTGGGTGAAGTCGGAAGACATATTGACCTCACCGCCAGCGCGCGAGCAGGTCCTCCCCCTTATAGAACGACCACGACAGCACGAACAACGCCACCTGTGCGAAAGCCGTCCAGATCAGCAGCACCGTCAAGCTGATGCTTGCCAGGTCGATCCATTTCGGCAGGTTGGTCTCCAGGTGCGCCAGCCTGGTCTGGTAATCATCTATCTTCCCCCGGTACTCTTCCAGTAAGGAAAGGTTCTCTGCGATTAACGCTTCCCAATTGGCAAAGCCACTTGTCAGAGTCTCTACCGTTTCCTGGGTCAGCTGCGAGATGCTTTCAACTTTGGTTTTTGTGTCCGCCACCTGATTCTGTATGTCGTCGAGGCTTTTTGAGAGTTCCTCGATCGCCTCTCCACCGGGGATTTCGATCGATACCAGCGGTAAATCATTCACCTTTTCGATAGTTTCTACAAGCGAGTCGAACAGCTCTCCCACCGCGCTGATGCCCTCCGCTGCCTGATCCAGCACCGGAGTTAAAGTTCCCTCCACTTTGACCACGATATCGGCGATCACCTGGGTGTTTTCCACCGCCTCAAGACCGACGATGTCCAGGATGCCCTGGAAGATGTCGATCTGCGCCTGGGCGGATTCCAACTGCTCGGTCGCCGCCTCGATATTCTCTGCAGCCAGTTCCAGGTCAGCCTGCGCCGTGTTGATCAACTCCAGGCTGCTTTCGGTAAGCGGCTGGTTGACCACCCAGATGCCGATCACACCTCCAACACTCGCTAAAAAGAAAACCGCGCTCAAGATGATTATCAGCAGGGCAGCAAAACGCTTTAAATTCATAAACACTCCTCATCCGGAACAAGAATAGACCCAATTTTAGCACGCCAGCAGCCCGAATTAAATACCAATTTCCGTGCATTTGAAATCAGCCTGTTGAAAGTGGAATGATATGTTTTTAATCTCAAGCAGGTAAATTGATTGTCTATTATTTCCCCATACTTTGGGACGGCGATTATGGATAGCGCGTAGAGATTTTCAAGATAACCCTCGTAGTTTTCCAAAAACAGCAGTAGGGCACTACAGGTGTTTGATTTTATTATTCCGCGCTATCCAGTGGGCTGCGCACGGCCTTTGGACCGCGCTTGAGGACGTGAGTGTAAATCATGGTCGTCTTGACGTCTTTGTGCCCAAGCAGCTCCTGCACGGTGCGGATATCGTAACCAGCTTCCAGTAAATGCGTTGCAAATGAATGCCTGAACACATGGGGAGTCACATGCTTGCTCACGCCAGATTTTTTCGCGGCTGCTCGAACAGCTTTTTGAACGACTGTTTCGTGGATGTGATGCCGGCGTATCGCCCCGCTTTGAGGGTCTTTGGAGCGGTTTTGGGCGGGAAAAACATACTGCCAGATAAATTCATGGCCGGCATTTGGGTACTTGCGTGCCAGCGCGTATGGCAGGTAGACGGTGCCGTAGCCTTCGGCGAGGTCTTTTTCATGCATGCCTTTGACGAGGTGCAAATGGGCTTTTAATGAGGGGATGATTGTCTCTGGTAGAAGCGTCAGGCGATCTTTCTCACCTTTACCATCTCGGACGACGATGTGCTGATTGGCAAAATCAAGGTCTTTTACTCGCAAACGCAATGTCTCCATA
>Ga0209013_10000045_pt1 | contig 79484 bp, 74 predicted proteins | sample Cruoilmetagenom2_FD_187291 | JGI IMG/M metagenome (GOLD analysis project Ga0209013, IMG submission 187291) | Oil polluted marine microbial communities from Coal Oil Point, Santa Barbara, California, USA - Sample 2 (SPAdes) (version 2) | ecosystem: Environmental > Aquatic > Marine > Oil seeps ... | reverse complement strand
AATCTGTTTCTGATTTTGTCCGTTAACAAACCAATATCGCCGGCGCCAAGAGTCAGTAAAATTTCATTGGTCAATTTGCCGGCATATTCGATCAATTCCGTTTTGTTCAGTAAAAATTTGTTTTTATTGGTTACTTTTTTCAGGATCATTTCCGAAGATACTCCGGAAATTGGCTTCTCACGTGCCGGATAGATGTCCAGGAGAATCACTTCATCGAGGGCAGATAATGCTGCTGCAAAATCGTCAGCAAGGTCGCGTGTGCGGCTGTACAAATGTGGCTGGAATGCCCCAACAATCTTTCTTCCGGGATACAGTTTCCTCGCTGCATTCACCGTGGCTCTTATCTCTTCGGGATGGTGTGCATAATCGTCAATATACACTATATTGCCGGTATAGCGAATGTCAAATCTGCGTTCCACACCTTGAAAGCTTTCTATTCCCTTTTTTATCTGTTTTTCATTCAGGCCCAACCGGGTGCCCACGGCAATGGCTGCCAGGGCGTTTTCGATGTAATGCAGGCCGGGAACCTGCAGGCTGATGTTGTTGATTTTCATTTCTCCTGAAATAAAGTCAAAAACAAAACGACTATTTTCAATGGTAATGTTTTCGGCATACATGTCGGCGTCCCGGTTGATGCCGTAACTGACGGATTTTCCATTGAAGGATAATCTGGCTTTCAGCTGCGATTGATAAATGAGTATTCCCTCTGAGCTGATGCACCCGGTAAATTTTCTGAAACCATCCAGTAAACTGTCGATGTTATTGTATATGTCCAGATGGTCTTCGTCAATGGATGAAACAACGGCGATATCCGGCTTTAGTGTAAGGAATGATCTGTCGAACTCGTCGGCCTCAAGAAGAAGATAATCCGGACTTTCGGAAAGTACAACGTTTGATCCGTAATTTTTACTGATGCCGCCAAAAAGCGCTGTAACCGACAACCCGGATGATTTCAACATGTGAGCGATGATGGCGCTGATACTGGTTTTTCCGTGCGTTCCGGCAATGGCAATGGTATATGTGTTTTCGGAAAGAATACCCAGCACTTCCGACCGCTTTAAAAGCGAAATATTCGCTGATGTTTGATAATGAATAAAGAGCAGATTGTTTTTTGGTATGGCAGGGGTGTAAATTACGAGATCGGCATCAGCAGGAAGCTTTGCCGTGTCCTCATCAAACTGAATACTGATCCCTTCCGATTGCAATTCGTCAGTGAGCGGGGTGGGCGTAAGATCGTAACCGGACACATCTTTTCCAAGGTGTTTGAAATACCGGGCCAAGGCACTCATACCAATGCCTCCGATACCTATAAAAAAGATTTTATGTAGCTGGTTCCAGTCCATTATTTTATCATATCCATTATTTCATGTACGATATTTTCGGTTGCGTCCGGATGCTTGAAGCGTTTCAGATTTTGTACCATCACCAACCGGTTTGATTTATAGTCCATCAGTTTTGTGATCTCAGGGAGTAGCTTTTCTTTCAACGCATGCTCCGGCACCATCAGAGCAGCTTTTCCCTGTACCAGTGCCAGGGCGTTTTTCGTCTGGTGGTCTTCGGCAGCAGAGGGAAGAGGTACGAATATGGCCGGCTTGTCCACGGCAACTATTTCGGCAATGGCGATAGCCCCAGCCCTGGAAATAATTAGGTCGGCAGCAGCATAAGCCAAGTCCATCCGTAAGATGAATTCAACAACTTCGATGGAATCTTTTATCGCAGACTTTTCAACAGCTTCCTTAGCCATGTTAAACGAGAATTTGCCTGTTTGCCAAATCAGTTGCCTGTTGCTGCCAACAATCTCATCCAGTTTGCTTGCAATGGCATCGTTTATCTTCTGTGCTCCCTGGCTTCCTCCAATTACTAACAGCGTAGTTTTTTCCGGGTCAAGGCCGAAATGACGTATGCCTTCTTCCCGCGTTACATTAAGATGGTTGATCATTTCCCTGATCGGACTGCCTGTCGTCACAATCTTCTCTTCCGGAAAATATTTCTTAACCGTATCGTAGGCTACACATACTTTATCAACCTTCTTCCCCAGCAGTTTATTGGTAATACCCGGATACGAATTTTGTTCCAGTATCAGCGTTGGTATGTTTTTCGTTGCAGCAGCATACAAAAGCGGCCCGCTGGCATAGCCACCTGTACCGATGACGGCATGGGGCCTGAATTTTTTAATGATCTTTTTTGCCTTCCATAAGCTGCTCAGTACTTTGAACGGAAAGCTTAAGTTCCTTAAGTCAAGTTTCCGTTGCAATCCACTGATCCATAGTCCTTCAATCTCGTAACCAGCCTGCGGGACTTTCTCCATTTCCATTTTACTTTTGGCGCCAACAAATAAGATACGGGCATCAGGAATCTGTGCTTTAATGCCGTTGGCAATGGCAATGGCCGGAAATATATGTCCGCCGGTACCTCCACCACTTACAAGTATGTTGACCGCTTTATGCATAAATTGTTTTTGTATTGGTTACATCCTTTTCTTTATCTGATTTGACCGTATTGCCTTTTTCCGGATCTTTCTTTTTATCCAGTTCTTTACTTACACTTAAGATGATACCTATAGCCAGGCTGGTGAACCATATGGATGTTCCTCCCATACTGACCAAAGGCAGTGGCTGGCCGGTTACCGGTAAAAGATTTACGGCAACTCCCATATTGATCATAGCCTGAAAAACAAGACTGAACGCCACACCGATCGACAAAAAAGCGCCGAAAGTACCTGGAAACCGGGTAACGATCTTCACGGCCCTGAAAAACAAGATTAGGTAAAGCAATACGATAAAAACACCTCCCACAATACCGTATTCTTCTACAATGATGGCAAAAATAAAATCGGAATAGGGGTGAGGTAAAAAATTTCGTTGCGTGCTGTTGCCGGGCATTTTCCCAAACATGCCACCAGTAGCAATGGCAATCTTCGCCTGTTCTACCTGGTAATTGTCTTTGTCTTCACCGCTTGCAAAACTGGTAATCCGGTTTTTCCATGTACCCAGCCTGCCTTGTCTTTCGGCAGGAAGCAGGGACATAATACCAACGATAATGGCAAGAATTACTATGCCAGCGCCTATCATTCCGAATATATAGGTGAGTTTAACGCGGCCTATAAAAATCAAAACCAGGCTGGTAACAAACAGTAAAGCAGCTGTGGAAAAGTTGGCCGGTAAAATAAGTCCGGTCACGATAAGTACCGGAAGCATGAGCGGTACAAAGGCTGATTTGAAATCTTTGATGTTGTTTTGTTTTTTAGTAAGCATGCGTGCCAGGTAAATGATCAGGGTAATCTTTGCCAGGTCAGAGGTCTGGAATGTCAGATGGAAGGGAAGGGGCAGTACACGCTTAGCTTCGTTTAAATTGAGCCCGAAAACCAATGTGATAAGTAATAAGGGAACAGCTACGTAAAGGGCAATCTGGAATATACGTGAGTAATAAGTGTATTTTATTAAATGGGCAAGGTACATGAGCAACAGGCCGAAAAGCAGGATGATGGCATGTTTTAGCATATAATATTCGGTATTTCCTCCCTGGTATTTGTAAGCCAGTGTGCCCGTCGAGCTGTAAACAGCCAGAAACGAAAACAGGGTCAGGAAGAAAACCACGGCCCAGATAACTTTATCGCCCTTTATTTTGTTTAAAATTGTTTGCATTCTTTTTAGAGATTTCTAACTGCTTGTTTGAATTGATTGCCTCTGTCTTCATAATTCTCAAACAGGTCAAAACTGGCACAGGCAGGCGACATCAGGACTGTGTCACCTTTCCGAGCAATTTGATAGGCAGCGTTGACAGCAGCAACGGCCGAATCGGCATCAACTATTAATTCAACATCGTCGCCGAACTCATCGTGTAGTTTCTGATTGTCGATGCCAAGGCAGACGATGGCTTTAACTTTTTCCCTGACAAGAGATTTGATGAGCTTGTAGTCGTTGCCCTTGTCAATCCCTCCAGCTATCCAGACGACTGGTTTTAGTATACTCTCCAGAGCGTACCAGGTTGAATTAATGTTGGTTGCTTTCGAATCGTTGATGAAACTGATTCCGTGCACACTACCAACATATTCAAGTCGATGGGCAATGTTTTGAAAGTCCGACAAGCATTGTTTGATGGTTTCGTTGCGGATTTCCATTAATTTGGCGGCTACACCAGCTGCCATTGAATTATAAACATTGTGTTTTCCCTGTAATGCTAACTGTTCCAATGTCATATCAAATGTTTTTTTATTGTGTTTTTTAATGATTAATTCATTTCTCTTCATAAATGCTCCGTTTTCCACATCCATAGGATGGAGGCTGAACGGAAACAGCTTTATCTCCGGCTTCCGTTTACCCAGTTCGCTTACGATTACCGGGTCGTCGGCATTGAAGATGACTGTTTCGTTTTTCGACTGATTTTGAAGTATCCTGAGTTTTGAGTTGATGTAGTTTTCAAACTTGTAGTTGTACCTGTCCAGGTGGTCGGGGGTGATGTTCAACAAAACGGCTATGTCAGCCTTGAACCGGTACATGTTGTCGAGCTGAAAACTGCTTAGTTCCAGCACATATACGTCCTTGTCATCATCAGCTACCTGCCAGGCAAAACTTTTGCCCATATTACCGGCGATTCCCACACGTATACCTGCAGTTTTCAGTATGTGACCCAGTAACAGGGTGGTAGTTGTCTTTCCGTTACTACCCGTAATGCAAATTGTTTTGGCAGAAGTGAAACGTGCTGCAAACTCAATCTCAGAGATTACCGGTCTTTTCTGTTCCCTGAGTGCTTTTATTACTGGTGCTTCATCAGGAATCCCCGGGCTTTTTATCACCTCCCCAGCTGTTATAATCCGCTGAAGGTCGTGGCCTTCTTCTTCAAAATCAATGTCAAAATGTGTAAGAACGTTTTTATATGTTGTTTTTATGGTTCCGCTATCGCTAACAAAAACCTTGTATCCTTTTTTATGGGCGAGAACAGCTGCACCGGTACCGCTTTCGGCAGCGCCCAGAACCACTATTTCTCTGTATTCTTTCATATTTGTTTTTCATTAATTACCTTAGCTTTAATGTGATGATCGTTACTACTGCCAGCATAATACCCACAATAAAGAACCGCAGTACGATCTTCGGTTCGGGATATCCCAGCTTCTGAAAATGGTGATGCAGCGGTGACATCTTGAAAACCCGCCTTCCTTCTCCATATTTTTTTCTGCTGTATTTAAAGTAGCTTACCTGCATAATGACCGATAAACTTTCGGCCAGGAAGATGCCGCACAGAATAGGAATGAGCAGCTCTTTCCGGATAATAATGGCAAACACGGCGATGATCCCACCGATAGATAAACTGCCGGTATCACCCATAAACACTTGTGCCGGATAGGTGTTGAACCACAGGAAGCCTACGGTGGCCCCAACAAAAGCACTGACAAAAATGGTCAGTTCGCCAACGTTGGGCAGGTACATAATGTTCAGGTAATCGGCAAAAATGATGTTGCCGGAAACCCATGCCAGCACGCCCAATGTTAGCCCGATGATGGCAGACGTGCCTGTCGCCAGCCCGTCCATACCGTCGGTGAGGTTGGCGCCGTTGGATACAGCCGTAATAATCAAGATGACAATGGGTATAAAGATCAGGAAGGCCCATTTTTCATATCCATCGCCCAGCCATTTCAGTATGACTGCATAATCAAATTCATTGTTTTTAATAAAAGGGATGGTGGTTTTTGTAGACCGCACCTCTTCCACAGTAAAGCTGGCTGCTGGATTTTGTTGTCCTCCCGTTGTTTGCATCTGCTGTTGAACGGGGTGTTTTTCGCGTACTACTATGGACGGGTTAAAATACATAACGAGGCCTACGATCAACCCGAGAGCCACTTGTGCAAGAATTTTATACCTGCCGCTCAAACCGTTTTTATTTTTCCTGAAAACCTTGATGTAATCGTCCAAGAAGCCTATCCCGCCAAGCCAAACAGTAGTAAAGAGCATCAGCAGAATGTAGATGTTATCTAACCTGGCAAACAGCAGGGTAGGAACTAAAATGGAAGCCAGAATGATCAGTCCGCCCATAGTGGGAGTACCCTGTTTTTCCAGTTGGCCTTCAATGCCCAGGTCGCGGATGGTTTCGCCCACCTGTTTCCGGTTCAGGTAGTTGATCCAGCGTTTTCCAAACAACAGGGAAATAATTAACGAAGTGATCACGGCCATGGCAGCCCTGAACGAGAGGTATTCAAACACTCCTGCTCCGGGTAGTGCGTAGGCGTCATTCAGGTATTTAAATAAATAATAAAGCATCTATACTGTTTCAAAAAGTTTCGTAATAATGTCCATATCGTCAAAAGGCTGCCGCACGCCTTTGATCTCCTGGTATTTCTCGTGCCCTTTCCCTGCGATCAGGATAATATCTCCCGGCCGGGACAGATTGACGGCTGTTTTGATGGCTTCTTCCCTGCTTGTAATGGCCAGTGTAACTCCTGTTTTGGCGGCATCAATACCCTGTTGCATTTCCCTGATGATGTCTTCAGGCTCTTCTGAGCGTGGATTGTCAGAAGTCAGGATTACTTTGTTGCTCAACAGCGAAGCGATTTTTGCCAGCTTTGGCCTTTTTGCTCTGTCACGGTCACCACCGGCGCCAACAACAGTGATCAGCATTTCGTTGTGCGTTCTGATGGAGTTGATGGTTGCCAGTACGTTTTCCAGTGCGTCAGGTGTGTGGGCATAATCTATAATTCCGGTAATGCCCGATTTAGATTTTATCACCTGAAATCTTCCTTCTACCGACCGGATGTTGCTTAGCTGTGTAAGTACGGTGTCGCTTTGCTGCCTGAGCAGCAAAGCGGTTCCGTACACGGCTAGCAGGTTGTACGCATTGAATTCGCCTGTCAGAAGCGAATAAAATTCTTGTCTGTTAATTTGCATTTGCAAACCTTCCAGGTTGCTCTCAAGGATTTTTCCTTTGAAATCAGCCATTGTTTTCAGGCTGTAGCTTGTTTTAACGGCTTTTGTGTTTTGAAGCATGATCCGCCCGTTCTTGTCGTCTATGTTGGAGAGGGCAAAAGCCTCATTGCTCAGGTTGTCGAATAATTTCTTTTTAGCCGTCAGGTACTCCCTGAATGTTTTGTGGTAATCCAGGTGGTCATGGGTCAGGTTGGTGAAAACAGCTCCACGAAAATTTAAACCGGCAATTCTTTTCTGGTCTATGGCGTGTGAGCTGACCTCCATGAAGACGTACGCGCATCCCGCTTTTGCCATTTTGCTGAGTAATTGATTCAGGCTGATCGCATCCGGTGTTGTATGCGTAGCCGGCACTTCCTTGTTGTCGATCAGATATTTGATGGTTGAAATGAGGCCCGTTGGATATCCCAGTTTTGTGAATAGTTCGTAAAGCAGAGTGGCAATGGTAGTTTTCCCGTTAGTTCCTGTAACGCCTACCAGGTGTACGTTTTCCGTTGGATTATCATAGAAATCCGAGGCTATCCGGCCAATTGCTTCCGACGAATCGCCTACCTGTATATAAGTAACTTTTTTATGGAGTTTTTCGGGTAATTCGGTACATACGATACAGCTGGCTCCGTTTGTTAGGGCTTGTTCAATAAAGTGATGGCCGTCCACTTGCGTGCCGGAAACAGCGGCAAATAGAGAACCTTCGGAAACATCCCGTGAGTCAAGGCATAGTCTGGACACAGTGATGCCGGAGTCTCCCTTAATTTGGATGACTCCTGCGTTGCGTAGTATGTCCTGAAGCTTTTTCATGCCTAATAAGTTGCCAGTTGTAAAGTGATTTCTCTTCCCCTGGTTACCGGTGTGCCGGCTCTTACCGATTGCGACCGTACCCGTCCCTTTCCGTTTATCATTGTCTGGTATCCCAGATTCTCCAGCAGGTAAACAGCATCCTTAGCCTTCATTCCCACAACGCTAGGGGTTGTTTCATCGGTAAAATATTCTGCGTTGATTTCAATCTTTTCACCGGATAATTCGGTAGTGACCCATTGATCATTGTGGGTATAATCGTTGCATGGATAGTTGAGTTCGCTATAAAGATTTTTCAGGTCGTGATACCAGACAGGGGTTGTTGCCGTAATCAATTCAATTGAATCAGATGCTGCTGTGTCAGTAAGTTGAAGAGCCAATGAGGTAGCATAAATTTTGTCGGATATCTCTCTGAAAACAGGTGCTGCTACAGACCCTCCGTAATATTTTCCTGCACTTGGATTGTTCACTACAACGATGCAGGAATATTTCGGATTGTCGGCCGGAAAGTAGCCTACAAATGTAGCGTTGTAGTTTGTTTTGTTGTACTTGCCTCCCGTGGCTATCTGGGCGGTTCCGGTTTTTCCTGCTACCTTGTAAGGGGTATGGGCAAAAGCCCTCCGGGCGGTACCTCTTTCAACAACACCTTCCAGCAGCGACCGGGCCTGGCGGATAGTTTCTTTTGAAGCAACCCGGCTGTTCATAACCTCAGTTTCGAACTTCTCACTGGAAATACCTGCTTCGCGTATTTCCGTGACCAGCATAGGCTTAACCATTTTTCCGTTATTGGCAACAGCGTTATAAACCGTCAGATTTTGCAAGGGAGTTATGGTGAGTTCATAGCCGATCGACATCCAGGGCAAGGAAGTTCCCCACCAGGTTTTTTTATTGGAGGGGTGCTTGATGTATGGTTTGCCTTCGCCCTTGATCTCAAGTCCCAGCGGTTTGTTAATGCCGATATCGTACAAACCGTCGATAAACTCGGAAGGATTCTCTTTATAAGCATCGTTGATAATCATGGAGATGCCTACATTGGATGAGAATTCAAAGGCGTCGCGGACGGTGATTCTCCCGTTCTTGATCTTATGTACATCCCTTAACGCCCTGCCGTAATAACTTGTGTATCCTTCACCTGTGATAATGCTGTCGGATAATTTTATTTTGTGGTCATCAAGTGCCACGAGCATAGAATAGAGTTTGAATGTAGAGCCTGGTTCAATACTTTCACCGATAGCATAGTTGTAGGTTTCCTTGTATTTATTGTCGGTACTGTCGTACCTGAGGTTTGCCATTGCCTTTATATGGCCTGTTTCCACTTCCATAACTATGGCACACCCCTGGAAAGCCTTGTTGTTAAGCAGTTGCCTGAGTAGGGCCAGTTCAGCAACATCCTGAATGTTGACATCCAGCGTGGTAACGATATCTAAACCATCCTTGGGTTCCACTTCATTTTCATCATGAATCGGCACCCAGTCGCCATGATTGATACGGCGCAGCATCAGTTTGCCGTCTTCACCGGTTAGTATATCAGAATAGGCTCCTTCGAGGCCAACGTGCAGGTTCTCTTTTTTAATTTCATAACCGATGGTTCTGCCTGCCAGTTCTTGATAGGGCCTGGCGCGCGTTGTTTTTTGAATGGTGATCAGGCCGCCTTTGTATTTTCCCCTTCTGAAAATGGGAAGTTTCCGCAGGTACTTTAGCTGGTCATACGTTGCACTTCTGTTGAGCAGATAATATCTTTTTCCCTGTTTCCGTGCTTTTATTAACTGGCTTCTGATCTGTCTTTTTGAAGATTTGCCGAAGATGTATGCGAGGCCTGCCGCCAGCGAGTCTATTTTACTGTTAAAGAGCTCATCGGAAATGTAGGGTGATGCTACATCAAACCGTACCTCAAAAGTGGGTACGGAAGTGGCCAGAAGGGTGCCATCGGCAGCAAGGATATTTCCTCTGTTGGCTTCGAGGTTTGCCACTTGTAGCTCCTGTAACTGAGCTTTCTGTTTGAGTTCGGCTCCTTCGGCAAACTGGATATGCAGCATTTTAGCAATAATCGCAATTCCGAAGATCAGGATACCGAGATATACCAGATAAACACGCCACAATATGTCTTTTTTCTCGTCAGTCAAGGGTTAACGATTATTTGTATTATTCACTTTCAAAGTTTTAACCGGCTGTTTGTTTTCTTTGATGCCCATTGCTTCCAACTTTTTAGCCAGTTGCGACTGTTTTGATAATTCGGTGAGGTTCGATTTGCTGTCGATATATTCAAACCTCAGCTCTTTCAACTCTTTGTGTAAATGATTAATCCTCCTCACTTTTTCTTCAGCCAGGTAGTTGTTGGCTATGTAAATGAATGCCAGTAATGCGATGAACAATAAAAACGGAAAAAGCTTAAATGTTTTTTCCGTCAGGAGTTCGCCGCCGAGGATACGTTTGGTTGTTGTGCTTATTTCAGCTCCTACCTTCGGCAGTTTTATCTTCTTTTCCCTGTGGGGCTCCTTTATTTTATTTACCGGCTTCATTTCGTTTAACTTATTTTTTCCGCAATCCGCAAGCGTGCGCTTCGTGCCCTGCTGTTGGTTTTTATTTCTTCTTCGTCCGGAACAATCACTTTCCGGTTAATGGCTGTATAGATCACTTCAGGGTTTCCGTAAAAATCTTTTTCCAACTTACCTTCGAAATTTCCTGTTTTGATCAGGTTCTTTACCAGTCGGTCCTCAAGCGAGTGGTACGAGATCACTACCAGCCGACCTTTCGGTGTCAGCAGGTCCGTAGCCTGCTTCAGAAAGTCTTTTAATGCATCTATCTCGTCATTGACAACTATGCGCAACGCCTGGAAAAGCATGGCCAGAGATTTGTTCAGTTTATTCGGGACAAAACACTTTTGAACGGCATTAATCAGATCGTTCGTAGTTTCTATCTGCTGTTCTTCCCGTGCCGAGATAATAGCTTTCGCTACCCGGTAACTATTCTTCAGTTCTCCGTATTCTCTGATTATATGGTTGAGCTCTTCGATTGCATACGAATTAACAATGTCAAAAGCAGAAACGGGAGCTCCCTGGTCCATGCGCATATCCAACCGGCCATCAAGGCGGGTTGAAAAACCACGTTCTGCCATGTCAAACTGGTGGGAGGAGACACCAAGATCGGCCAGAATTCCGTCAACGGAAGTAATACCATGAAGTTTCAGAAAGTTCTTCAGAAATCTGAAGTTTTGTGTGATTAGTGTAAAGCAGTCGTCCTCAATTGTATTCCGCACTGTATCTGTGTCCTGATCGAACCCATATAGGTGGCCACTGTCCAGTTGGTCCAGAATAGCCCTTGCGTGGCCTCCTCCGCCAAAAGTAGCGTCCACATAAATACCACTAGGTTTTATCCGCAGGCCTTCAATACTTCTATGTAGCAATACAGGATTGTGGTACATTTACTTAATTATCAGTTTCAAACTCGCCCATAACTTCTTCTGCCAAATCGGCAAAGTCATCCGAGTCATAGTCAACTGCTTTTTCGTAAGCAGTTTTATCCCAGATCTCGATGCGGTTCACAACTGATGTAAGTACGATCTCCTTTTTGATTCCGCCATAAGTCTGCAGGTCTTTTGGAATAAGCAACCTGCCAGAGCCGTCTAATTCAACCGGTTTTACTCCAGCCATGAACTTAGTGACAAATTCTGCGTTTTTCTTTTTGAACATATTCAGCTTGCTGACCATACTGGTTTCTTCCTGCCAGTGCTCCAGGGGAAACAACTCAAGGCATTTTTTAAAAATGCTCCTTTTGATCACGAACCCCTGTTTGCTTGCTTCTCCCATTTGGTTTTTGTAGGGTGCCGGAAACATAAACCGCCCTTTAGCGTCCACTTTACATTCATATGTTCCCAGAATATTAACCATAGAAAATCGCAGATTTATGGCGTAAATTTAGTAAGAATTTACCACAATTATACATTGTTTACCACCTTTTACCACATTGTTAACAAAATGTTACATTTTCAGGCAGCTTTTTTTTCAGTAATCAGGGATAAAAAACTGGGATTCAGAAAATTGTTGTTCTGATCACAGGTGGTAGATGAATTATTAACAAAATCGCATTTTGAATTTTGTTAATAAGTGTTGATTTCCTCTGTTTGCCTTATCTTTGTAGCATGACAGCAGAAAAAGAACTGAAAGAAAAACTGGAAAAAACGGACGTGAAACCGGCTTTGATCGACCTGGATCAGGTGATAAAACAAAAGAGCCCAACACTGAGGAGGCTACTTCCCGGTTTTGTGATGCGGTATTTAAAGAGGATCATACACCAGGATGAGCTGAATTATTACATGACCGAATACGCTCACCTGAAAGGGGCAGCCTTTATTGATGGAGTTTTGGCAGACATGAATACCAAATTGGATTTAGTGGCGTTAGAGAACATTCCGCGGACGGATAAATGTATTATAGCTTCGAACCACCCGTTGGGAGGGCTGGACGGGATGGCGCTGATGCTGGCGGTGAGCCGCGCACGGAAAGACATCGTATTCCCGGTGAATGACCTGCTGATGAACGTAAAAAACCTGGAACCGTTATTTATCCCTATCAACAAACACGGTTCAAATGCAGAGAACATCAGAATTATTAACGATACGTTTGCTTCCGACAAAGTAGTCTGTTATTTTCCGGCCGGATTAGTTTCCAGGAAAAGGGGAAGGAAGATCAGAGATCTGGAATGGAAAACAACGTTTATCACGAAAGCTAAAAGATTTAAAAGAGATATCATCCCAACACACATCAACGGAAGAAACACCCATTTTTTTTACAACCTGGCTAATTTCAGAAAAAAAGCAGGAATTAAAGCTAACCTGGAAATGTTGTATTTAGCAGATGAGTTTCACAAGCAAAAAAACAAAACACTGATCATCACTTTCGGGCCAAAGATACCGTACATTACTTTCGATAAGCGCTTTACTAATGCCGAATGGGCGGAACTGGTGAAACAGTATGTGTATAAAATGGGAAGTGGTTATAAGGAGTCGTTTGATGTGTTTTTACAAACATTGAATAGCCATGAATAACATTTACCAGGCGGGATTAGCGCGATACTAAGGCATCACTATTTCAAACCATTTGCTGTACCGTTAAATATAAGCCAGCCTAATGCAGATTGCAAATCCGCTGCTTTTTACTTCCGGATTACAAATTCGGAAGAGTAAATTGATTTGATAGAAAGGTGTAGTTGCAAACTACACCTGGGGTGCATTTGCAAAATATAATCAGCTCTGAATAACTTTATAAGAGAGACTCAATGTCTTTTACAACATTCGGATCGCTGGGGCGTTTGGCATTGTCATTTGCTATATTTCCCTTTTTATCAATGAGTACATAGCGGGGGATGAACCTTAAATTAAGACGTGCGGCGTAATCCATTTTCACATCGTAACTTGCCCGGTAATGTTCGCCTGTCAGGTTTAATTTATCCATGGCGGCTACCCAGGGGCCAGCCGTTTTATCCGATGAAAAATAGATAAATACAACATCCTTATTGTGAAAGGCTTCCTGTAGTTCTTGCGAATGAGGCATTTCCCGTTTGCACGGGCCGCACCAGCTCGCCCAGAAGTCAAGGTAGATTACCTTTCCGTGGTATTTGGCCAGCACACCATCAAAGGTAAGATTGACGTATTCCGGATCGTTCAGGTCGATAGCGTTTCTTTCAAGTTTTGGCTGTTCCGTTTTTGTCTGGGCAAAGGTTGTTAATCCGACAAACAAAACTGCGGCAGTTAGTATAAGTGTTTTTAAACTGATCTTCATATCTTTTTATGTTTATGAATTAGACGAATATTTATATTAAAACTTACAACTATACAATAACGATTTATTGTTGAAAAACGTATTGAATAATGTTAGCCCCCATTTTTAATGCTTCCAGCCTTTTTTCTTCCGAGTCATTATGCACTTCAGGCGACTCCCATCCGTCACCGAGGTCACACTCATAGTCGTAAAAACACACCAGCCTGTTTTCGTAGATGATGCCAAAACCCTGCGGGTCTTTATTATCATGTTCATGAATTTTGGGCAGCCCGTCAGGGAAGTCATATGTTTGATGGTAGATAGGGTGGCTAAAAGGTAATTCAACGAATTCCATGCCCGGAAAAACTTTGGTCATTTCTCTTCGGATATAGGGATCCAGCCCGTAATTGTCGGAAATATGCAGAAACCCGCCTGCGAGTAGGTAATTACGCAAGTTCTCGGCTTCGGCAGGGCTGAGGATAATGTTACCATGCCCTGTCAGGTGAACAAAGGGGTAATTGAAAATCTCCACACTTCCAATATCTACGGTAGCAATATCCGGATTAATATCGGTATCTATGTTTTTGTTACAGAATTGTACCAGGTTTGGCAACGAAGTGGGATTGGCATACCAGTCGCCGCCGCCCTTGTATTTAACGAGGGCGATTTGCACATCCTGTGCATTGACCTGAAACAGGAAGAACAGGATAATGATGAGTATGGACCAGAATTGTTTCATATAAGCTCGCAAAAATATAAAATGCATACATTCAAAAAACCGTATGTCTGTTATTTTCAAAGGTTAATTAAGTTAACTGTGTGGCAGGCAACCACACCAGCTGTTTCGGTTCGTAAGCGTGAGGGGCCGAGCTGGACAGGAATGAACCCATGATCTAGTGCTTCGGTTATCTCTTCTTTGCTAAAATCGCCCTCAGGGCCTATCAGTACCAGTGTATCTGTGTCCGGCCGACAGATGTCGAATAATTCATTCGTATGATCATTAACATAAGCTATGAACTTCTGACCTTTAAATGGTCTTTTGACAAAGTCGTTGAAGCCGGTTAGCTCGTTCAGAACAGGTAAATATGATTTTAACGATTGCTTCATAGCGGCAATAAGCACTCTGGTCAGCCGGTCGGGTTTTGTCATTTTTCGTTCCGAGTGGTCGCAAAGTAATGGGGTTATGACATCGATACCTATTTCGGTGCTTTTTTCCAGAAACCACTCGAACCTGCTTATGTTTTTTGTGGGAGCAATAGCTATTTGCAACAAAAATTTCCGCTCATCTTTGCCTGATGTTTTATCGCTTACTTCTACCTCACATTTCTTCGGGTCGGGGTTCGTTACGATGCACTCATAAAAAGTTCCCTTTCCATCGGTAAGATATACCGTATCACCTTTCCTGGCACGAAATACACGTACCAGATGATTTGAGTCGTCTTTGTTTAACGAATATATATGTCCGCCGATATCCGGCGCATAAAAGAGGTTCACTAATATTTCACAACTTTTTTTGCGAAGATATTATTATTTCCTGAAGCACGGATGATATATACACCCGGAGCCCACTTCTCAGTTGAAATCATGAGTGTCTTCTGATTGGCTGAAATATTCTGCCGGTAAACGGTTTTTGATGTGTAATCGGTAATGTACAACTCGTGTAGCACAGTGTTTTCCGGTAAAACAATAGTGAATGCACCTTTGGTTGGGTTCGGATAAACTGCCAGTTCGTCTTTTTCGGTTATGTTCTCTTCAAGACCTACTGTCTGGCTCACTATTATATTATCAAGAAACATCGGATTACCATAAAAGCTGTATGTTTCAAAGGCAAAACGCACATCCGGGCTTCCGGCATACTGGCTAATGTCGATATTGATACAGGAAGCTCCGTGATAGGGCCGATAACATCGTGGTAAATTGCTTTAGCGACTTTAGCCGGCTTGACACCCTGGCTGAATAATGAAAATACAGGGATGAGCAAGGTGACGGTTAAGATAAGCGTGTTCAATAAGATTAATTTTATGATAGACTGTTCATTAATAATTAAGTTATAGCTAAGACATAGTCGTCTAAGTCTTCACAATCTTACAAAACTAATTGTAAAAAAAAGATACACCTTAAACGAATGAGAAAAATTTGTTAAGTAAATGTTAAAAAATTGGTTATTTGATCATAACTTTTTTAACCACAACATCAGTTTGCTCATTGAATTTCACGAAATAGATACCTTTTGCCAGTTTCAGTCCATCACCGATAGTTATACTTCTTGTCTTTCCATCGATCGTCTTTTTGTAAAAAACTTTTCCCAGCGGGTTGACTATTTCAACACTGTTGAACGCATGTTCTTCAGTAAAGCTAATGGTAAAGTTTCCATCAGATGGATTCGGAAAAACCCTGATATCATCCTGAGTTTGTTTGCCATCAGTTAGACCTACGAATTGGGAGACAACTACATTATCAATGAATAACGGATTTCCCCAGTAGCAAAATGTTTCAAAAGCTATCTGTATGTTACCCATTCCTGCCCACTGGCTGATATCAATATCAGGACAGGAGGCTCCCCAGCCTGAAATACACCAGTCAGATTCGGTTTCGGGCCAGAACTCGCTGGCAGCCTCGTGTGTGGCGAAGTTACCACTTCCGTCTTCTCCACCTTCAAATATCCTTGTCCAGGTCTCTCCACAGTCGTCAGATAAATACACAATTAACGAGTCGGTTATTCCGCCGAATTTTTGCGCATAGGCGTACTCAAAACTTAAAACTGCCTCACTGAGCCCTGACAAATTGATGAGTGGGGAAACAAGTCGATCACGTTCGCCTTGTTCCAGATAGGTACTGAAGTCGAGGCCCATCGAGAGATCACCCGGTGCTGTACCTCCGGTTTCAAATAATTCCCATGTTTTATCATCGTCAGGATTTTCGATCGACCAGCGCGATCTGGTCGTGCTGTTTTCTTCAAAAGTTTCTATAAAATAAGACATGTATCCGCCGGCCATGATATAGTCTTCTTTTTCCAGTGAAGAAGAACCGAGTGTGTTCCATACCGTTAGTGTCACATCGTATGTTCCGGCAACATCAAATTCTACTTCCGGGTTTTGGCTGTTTTGGTCCGTTCCGTTTACAAAAGTAACGGTTGAGGGGTTAAACTCCCATTCCCAGGCATTGGGACTGTATATCGTGGAGTCAGTAAACACCACGGTTTCGCCCGTGCAGAAAAATTGTTTATCTGATGAAAAATGAACTTCAGGATACAGGCTGGCGCTTACCACTACGTAATCTTCTTTAATGATTGTGTCTGTTCCCACGTCATTTGAAATAATTAAACGGACGTCGAAGCTTCCTTCATTGGGATAGTTAATATCGGCAGGGTTTTGATCGTTTGATGTTTCAGGGTCGGCACCGTAAAATGTCCATTCCCAGCTGGTGGGAGCTCCCATTGATTCATCGGTAAAGTCAATACTCATGTTAAGCGGTATCAGGGTTTCGGAAGCAATAAAATCAGCTACCGGCTCCTGCTCGTAGTAGAAGGAAGCGATCCTGGTTCTCCAGCTCCATCCTCCGTTTGTATATTGTGTTGTATACCAAAAAGTTTTGTCGTCTGACGGATCAATGGCCATCATGGAATAATCACCCCAGCGATCTACCCCCGTTTGAGAATGAGAACCTTCGAAGATGCTGGTTTCGGGAAGGTCAAATTCACCAGTTCCCGAATTATCAACCGATTGACCGCTAAACCTGATCGATGGGTATGTGGATGTGCTGGACACGGAATATCCTGCCATAATCACTCCATAACCGTTCATGGCAACACTTCCCATCCATCTGCTGTCGCCATCATCGGGAGCAAAAGTGCCTTGCTGGTATAATTCCCATCCTTCACCGTAGTTTCTCATTTCATACCACCGTACGCCAGCCCGTCCACTGCCAACATTCACGGTGTGGTTTGTCATCATTACCTGATAATTGCCAAAATTGCGGTATTGCAACCGGTACATCAGGCGGTCAGCCAAATCGTCCAGTGTTGTTCCTGTTCCAGGTTGACGAATATTGAAGTTATTGTTGGAGTAGGAAGCAACAGGGATGGTTCCTGTCAGGCCAACGGTAGAATTTCCCGTATTGTCCCAGTCGACGTGTGCTTCAAGAAGTCGTAATGAGCTAGGCCCTAAGCTTAACAGGTAATTAGGCTCCCCTTCGGGTGGCAGCTCAGTGCCATCGATATCAGCAGGGAGCATGCTTCCGTAACCACCGCCTACATCAAATACTAACATATCAGCATCCGGGTCACCGTCAAGCATGGCATCTCTGTCTAAAATCGTAAGGCCTCCGCCATGCCATGATCCGCCATCGAAGAAGTTGGCGGCAATGTAGTAACCATCAGGCCATACACCTATTTTCGGATAGTCAGGGAACATGTCATATTCAAAAGCATAACGGTACCACTGGCCGGTTGGGTCATCGGTAACCGAAACGGCAACAAGCTCGTAAAAAGGCCCATTATTCGAACCATAGGGCAGTGAAAACTGGCTGGCAATCCATCTTCCGGCATGCTCGTCATACAGAACAATCGGATCCCCGTCATTGGTACTGCTCCACGGGCCCGGAAAACCACTCCATATTGTAATGTTGTTGGCGGGGCCATATATTTTGGTTCCGTTTTTATCATAAATGGCAAAGCCCAGGTTGATCATTTGAAAATAATAATCAGGGCTTACATCTCCTTCGGTATCGGGCGGAGCAATACTCCATATGTTATTTACACCTTCAAAGTTTTCAACAATAACCGGATCTTCCCGGCTTGACACGATATTTGTCTGTAAAACCGGATCAGGTCCGTCATGCGTAACCCTGGGGCCTGCAATTTTGTCAAAATCAAATTTGTTCGGAACTTCCCGGTTTGGTGTCGCGTCAAGAGGCATAGGTGTTATATCTCTTAATGCAGGTGAAATATCAAATTTCACGGCTTTTTTAACCGATCTGGGTGCATGCAATTGCGCATAAGTAAACGAAAAAACTAATATTAATGCTGTTGTCAGCAGAGTTCGAAATGTTATTTGCCTGGTTAAATTCATGAGATCTGAGATTAATTAATTACTATTTTTTGTGTATGCGAATTATTGTTTCCTGTAACCTGCACCATGTAAACCCCTTTCGGCAGTTTGTCCAGATGCTTCAATTCTACAGACTTGCTGTCAGGGTTGATTGTTTGTTCCAGCACGGTTCTCCCCATCTGATCCATAACACTCAATTTGTTAAATGTGTGTTCGTTCGGGAAAACAATATGTAACGATTCGTGTGCCGGATTAGGATATATGTGTATTTCATCATTTACAGCTAGTTCGTTTTCGCCCACAAACTGACTGATCACTACATTGTCGATAAACAAAGGATTGCCATAAAAACTGTATGTTTCAAAGGCTATTTGAATATTATGCTGGCCGGCCCATGGACTCAGGTCAATGTCGAAACAGGAAGCTCCCCAACCCCACATACACCAATCGGAGCCTGTTTGCGGCCAGAAATCGTCTGTCAATTCATGTGTAGCAAAAATTCCCGTTCCGTCTTCACCCATGGTAAATACCTTGGTCCAGTTTTCACCGCAATCATTAGATACATAAATGATTAGGGAGTCGGAAACATTCTCTTCAAACCGTCTTGCATAAGCATGATTGAATGTCAGGTAAGCTGAACTCATTCCATCAAGGTTAATGATAGGAGAGATGAGGCGGTCGCGTTGTTCCAGAGCATAATAATCACTAAAATTCACTCCTGCTGCCATGTTTCCGGGTGACGTACCTCCTACTTCAAATAATTCCCAGGTCTTATCGTTGTCGGGATTTTCAATTGTCCAGTAACGACTCGCCAGGTCTTCCTCAAAAGTTTCTTTAAAGAAAGGCTGATAACCACCAGCGAAAATCAAGTTATCTTTTGTTATAGAAGAAGGGCCGTTCAGGTTCGATGCAGTAAGTGTAACCGAATAGCTGGCAACTTCGTTAAAAACAACTTCCGGATTTTGGCTGTTCTGGTCTGTACCGTTAATGTAAGTAACACCAGGCGGGTCGAACTGCCATTCCCAACTGATAGGGCTGTATTCGGTTAAATCTGTGAATACAACTGATCCGCCTGTACATATAAAGTCTCTGTCGATTTTAAAATCGACAAGTGGTAAAACAGTAGAACTTACTTCGATGTAATCAACTTTGACTAGTGTGTCTGAACCCAACTCGTTTGATGCGATTAATTGCACCGGATAAATACCCTCGTTGGGATATACAACACCTTCAGGATTTTGCTGGTTTGACGAGTTTGTTTCAGCTCCTTCAAATGTCCATGTCCAGCCCGTAGGTAAACCAATGGTAAGATCGGCAAAGTTCACTGTTCCTCCTACAGGAATTAAGGGCTCATCTGCTATAAAATCAACTGCGGGTATCTGGGAAAAGCTAAATGAAGCAATTTGTGTTGCCCAATCCCAGCCGCCGTTTGTAAATTCCGTAGTAAACCAGAATGATTGCTGGTCGGATGGGTCAACCGACATCATGGAATAGTCGCCCCACCTGTTAACGCCCGTTTGCGAATTGACGCCCTCATAAATACTGGTTTCAGGAATGTCAAGTATGCCTGTGCCTGAGTTAGCGGCTGACTGGCCTGCAAAACGAATGGAGGGATATGTGTCAGGGCCGGAAACAGAATAGCCGACAGCAATATCTCCATACTGGTTCATAGCAACGCTTCCCATCCATCTGCTGTTTCCATCATCAAGAGCATACGTGCCCTGCTGATAAATTTCCCAATCGTTGTCGTACTTCCTAAGCTCGTACCACCTGACACCGGCACGTCCGCTTCCTGCATTCACTGTATGGTTTGTCAACATCACCTCGTAATCGGAAAAATTACGGTATTGCAGTCTGTTCATCAGTCTGCCAGCCAGGGTTGCCAGTTTTTGGTCTGTTCCCGGTTGACGAACATTTATATTGTTAGAGGAGAATGATTGAGTTGATAATGTCCTGACAAGCTGAATTGTTGAATTCTCCGTAGCCTCCCAATCAATCTGCGTTTCCCATATTCTGAGTTTGTTGCTTCCCATGTTTACAAAGTAACAGGGAGCACCTTCTGGAGGCATCATCTGCCCATCGGCGTCGGCTGGCAGCAAACTACCATAAGATGCACCTAAGTCGAAAAATACCATGGTTGCATCAGGCTCTCCTGCCAGCATAGCTTCACGGTCGAGGGCAACTACTCCGGCACCTCTCCATGATGAATTACTGGTCAGGTCAAATTGGTTGATAGTAAAATAATACCCATCGCTCCAAATGCCGAATTTTGGATAGTCGGGCATGTATTCAAACTCGAAAGCATAACGATACCATTCTCCTGTTGGGTCGCCTGTTGCCGAAACAGCCACTAATTCATAATGCGGGCCGTTTGGCCTGTTAGGAAGTGAGAACTGGGAAACAATCCAGCGGTCAGCATATTCATCATATAATATGATCGGATCACCGTCATTTGTGCCTGTCCACGGGCCTTCAAAACCATCCCATAAGGTGATGTTATGAGCCGGCCCATACAACAAGTTTCCTTCTTTATCCCAAATGGCAAAGCCAAGGTTGATCATCTGCATGTAATGGTTCAGACTGACATCACCGTCCGTATCGGGAGGGGCAACGCTGTATGTGTTATGAACTCCGTTAAAATTTTGATTTAGTTGAATTTCAAATCTGTTTCCGCCCGAGGAGGATTGCAAGACAGGGTCAGCCATTATTGCTCCTGATTCCTGTAATAGAAGTTTGTCAATATCAAATTTATTGGGAACCTCGCGGTTTTCAAATGCACTTTTTATGGAGCCAACAGGTACCGGATCAATATCTCTGAGTGGTTTGGAGATATCATGAAAAACGGCTTTTGATACTCTGACAGGGTTCCGTGTCTGAGCAGTTGAATTTAGTATCGAGAATGATAATACTACGATTAAAATGAATAGTTTTTTCATAAGGTATTTTACGTGTTATATATATATTCTAAGGACAACAAAAATAATATAATTATAGTGACTGCGATTTTATGACATCATCAGCTTTGTTTTTGGTGCATGTTGGTTGGAGAAATAACGAATCACTTTTTTTCTTTTTTTGCCCGGATCATCATTTCCAGCATGTCCCACATCTCTTTGGGAATCTGCTCAAGCATGTTAAATTCGCCGGCTCCCTGCAACCATTCGCCACCGTCAATAGTTACTACTTCTCCGTTAATGTATGCCGAATAATCTGACAATAAATAAGCCGCGAGGTTAGCCAATTCCTGATGTTCACCAACACGGCGCAAAGGAACCTTTTTTGTTACATCGAATTTTTCTTTGAGCTCACCGGGGAGTAACCGATCCCATGCCCCTTTGGTAGGGAATGGTCCGGGGGCAACAGCATTAAGTCGTATTCCGTATTTTGCCCATTCTACTGCCAGCGATCTTGTCATGGCCAGTACGCCTGCTTTAGCTGCTGCCGAAGGGACAACATAACCACTTCCGGTCCATGCGTAAGTAGTAACGATATTTAAAATAGTAGCCTTTTCCTTTTTCGAGCTGATCCAGTGCTTGCCAAAAGCCAGTGTACAGTTTTTACTTCCTTTTAATACAATATCAATAATGGTATCAAAAGCGTTTGAAGACAACCTTTCAGTCGGGCTTATAAAATTTCCGGCAGCGTTGTTTAATAAACAATCAACTTTTCCGAATTTGTCCAATGTTTTTGCCAGCATTAGCTCCACTTCCTCATAATTCCGTACATCGCAGGCTACCGGAAGTATTTCTCCGCCGGTTGTTTCTTTAAGTTCCTTGCTGGTTTTCTCCAGCTTTTCAAGGTTACGGGAAGTGATGATAACTTTAGCTCCCAGTGCCAGGAAGTATTCCGACATTGATTTGCCCAGGCCGGAACCACCTCCGGTCACTACTATTACTTTATCCTGAAGCTCTTTGTTTTTGAACATGGGTTCTGAAAATGTCATTATCATATGAATTAAGTTCGTAGTTATGAGAGGTCAAAAATAGCTTAATAATTGTCAGGCTTAAATATTTGCAAAGAAACTTTTTTACATCTTGTCTCAGATTAGATTGCTCTGAATAAAAAAAAGCCCCACAATTATTGCAGGGCTGAAAAATCGTTATTTAAAAGTTACGGTCTGACAATCTTTATATCTTTTACTTCTTCTACTTTAATGGTTCCACCATCATTACCCCAGGCATTTAATACATAATTAATCACCTGAACGGCTTCTTCATATGTGTTAACCTGAAATGGCATTGGAATGTTGTACTTAGCACCGTTAACAGTTATTTCTTCATTTGATCCATTGAGCACCTGTTTCACAGCTCTTTTCTTGTCGGCCAGCAAATAATCGGATCCTTTTAGCGGAGGAAATGCGTTGGGCACGCCTAATCCGGTCAACTGGTGACAGGCAACACATTTTTCTTTGTAGATTTTCGCACCTTCGGGGAATTTGGCATCTGCCGGATCATCGTCAGGTATGTACATGGCAATGCTCTTATCACCGGATGCCTGTACCTGATGCAGGTAACCGTATGATGTTCCTGTAATTACGACAAAGCTCAAAGCTAAAATAAATGATAGTTTTTTCATGGTTAACTATTTTTTTGTTGTGTAAATTTAATTCATTTTATGCGTTGCCGGCATCGAATCTTCCGGCATAATCCCATGCTGGTGCATCATCTTCTCATGAGGCTTCAACATTTTTTCACCCGGACTAATGTAAGAAATGCCCAACGAAAGCCCCCTTAGAATAAACAAGATGCCAAGAACGATGATAAATACCGATATGACTCCTTTAAATCTTTTTCTGATACCGGTTCCTATCAGGTTACCTACTATCGGGATAGTAGCCATAATCGGTATTGTTCCGAGGCCAAAGATAATCATATAAAAAGCACCATACCTAATATCATTGGTGTTTATGGCTCCCGCAATGGCAACATAAACAAGTCCGCAAGGAAGAAACCCGTTGAGAAAACCAATAGTCCACAAAGATGAAAAAGAAGAAATCTTAAAGAGTTTGCGGAATCTTCCGATCAGTTTACCGGCATATTTGTAAAAGAATTTATCGATTTTGTCGGTACCTTTAAAAAGCACAGGAAAGATGACTGATAAAATTAGTACTACACCAAGGCCAATAGAGGCCCACTTCTGAAGTCCTGCCATTTCGATGCCCTGTCCTAATAATCCAAAAACAACACCTAAAATAGCATAGCTAAGAATTCTTCCTCCATTGTAAACCAGACTACCAAAAAATTTATGGAACCATGGTTTGTTGCCCAAAGGCAAAGCTACAGCAATCGGACCGCACATGCCAATACAATGAAGGCTCCCGATCAAGCCGGTCATGAAGGCTGCTATGTAGAGGTTCGTCATGTTCTACTCAATGAAAAATTTGTCCTCAATATAGAACCCGTTACCGTTTTCATACCAGCGAATCTTGTAAATATATATTCCTCTTTTAAAGTCGCCGTGCGGAAAGTATATTCTGCCTGTAGAATCCGGTTCTATTTTACTAGTGATATCCAATTGTTGATCGGAAGGGCGAAAAAACACGATCGATCCGGAATCAGGATTTATTTCCGGGATGGTCAGAATGATCAGTTCGTCCGTTTGTGTGATTCCAAACCGCTCTTTGAGCGGAATAGCTCTTTTAATATCATCAATCCGCGCCTGGTATTTCAGGCCTTTCGGATAATAATCTTTCTCAACCAGATTAATGCTGTTTTGTGTGCTCAGATATACCAAAGCAAAAATAAAACTCATAAATAAAATGATCGCGATCAGCAACTTTGTTCCCCAGTTCCATTTTATATTATGAGACATTCTTCTGATTTTTAATTGCTGACAATTTATTATTTATCTAGAGCATTCGGCCCAACAAAAGTACTTTTATATTCCTCAACTTTCTTGCCGTATTTATATAATCCGATAATAATGGGTGTATTTGATTTTGTTACCTGTTTTTTATCCATAACTACAAGGAATGAACCTTTGGTAACTTTACCTTTGTCGACCATTGGTCTGTCACCCAGATATTTGATGTGCCCGGCATGAGACTCCAGCTTAAATTCAACATCGATAGGTTTTCTGATCTTATTCACGATGTTAAAATTGTAGATGTTACTGATACTGTCGTTACCATATTCCTGGTATAACGAACCTCTTGCATGCAGGATCGTTGCTTCAAACTCGCCACGCATTACGAACAGGCCTGCCACAAAAAAGATCATTAAAGTAAGCACAACAGAATAGGCAATCGATCTTGCGTTAAATACGGAATGATGTCCTGTCTCGACACCTTCTTCAGAATCGTATCTTATCAACCCTTTTGGTTTTTTAACACGTTCCATTGTGGCATTACAAGCATCAATACAGGCTGTACAGTTGATACATTCCAGTTGTGTGCCGTTGCGGATATCAATACCGGTTGGACAAACGGCAACGCATTGTTTACAATCAACACAATCACCATCCACTTTATTCAGCGGGCCACGGGGTTCACCACGGATGTAATCGTAAGCTACAATAATGGTTTTTTTATCTATCAGAACCCCTTGCAATCTACCATAAGGGCAAGCGATGGTACACACCTGTTCGCGGAAAAAAGCAAAAATAAAATAATAGATTCCTGAAAAAATCATTAATCCGATCAGTCCGCTTAAATGTTCCTGAGGGACTTCAGAAGCATACTGAAGTAATTGATCCATACTGATGATATAGGACAGAAATACGGCTGCAGTAATGAAGGCCATTAGATAAAAAACTATGTGCTTCAAGCTTTTGCGCCATATTTTGTTAAAATTCCACGGTCCCTGGTCAAGCCTTCGCTGCGCAGCTGCATCGCCTTCAATCAGGTATTCAATACGCCGGAAAACAAACTCCATAAAAATGGTTTGCGGGCATACCCATCCGCAAAAAACCCTTCCGAAGATGACTGTAAACAAAACAACGAACACCAGGGAAGTAATGAACACTAACAGAATCAAATGAAAATCCTGCGGCCAAAATATCACTCCGAAAATAATGAATTTCCGCTCCAGGATATTAAACAGGAACAGAGGATCGCCTTTATATTTGATGAACGGAGTAATGTATAATAGTGCCAGTAAAATAATGGCTACAATCTTTCGCCGATTAAATAACCTTCCCTTAGGTTTTTTGGCATAGATCCATTTTCTATTTCCTTTACTGTCAACAGTCGTGAGGCTGTCCCTGAAGTAAGAAGTTTCTTTTGTTGTCTTTTTATCATCCATCCTGATCGCGATTTATGGATTAATAAACGTATTAACTAATTATGTTTATAAAAGTTCAGAAGCCGGATAAACACCGGCTTCTGACGAAATACATTTAATCATGTATGTTAGTATTCTTCGCCCTGAGGCTCTTTTGGATTAGCAGGTGTTGTTCCATGCAATTTAACCAAAATATAACTCACAACTTCCAGCCTTTTTTGAGGCGAAAGCTGGTCTTTATACGGAATCATACCTTTTTCAATAACACCTTTTTCAACAATCCTATAGAGGTCTTCAACGGTGTTTCCGTGTATCCAGTAATTATCCGTCATGTTGGGGCCAACAATCCCGCCGCCATCAGCAAGGTGACAGGCGGCGCAAACTTTAGTCCATGTCTCTTTACCGCTTGTTAAAGAAGCATCATCTTCCAATAAAATTACTTCAAAGGCCACGGCTTCCTGTTGAGGCTGTTCTTGTTGAGCCGTCACCATAGCGTTTTCATATTCCTTATTCTGAACCAAATCGTCAGCGTGGAAAACAAACAGTCTGATGAGGTATATAATTGCGAAAACGATAGCGATATAAAAGAGCCATTTCCACCAGGGCGGCAGATCGTTGTCAAGCTCCCTGATTCCATCATAATCATGGTCTTTAATAAGCCTGTCGTTGGTCAGTGTATCATATTCATAATCTTCATTATGAGGCTGATTAGTATTTTCTTTAGCCATAATTTTATTTTTTTAAGTTTTCAGATTAATTATAAATCATCATGAAGATCCTCCTCCTTGTCCAGCGGCATATTTTTCATTTCTTCAATATAGTTTTTATCAGCAGTAAAAACCATATAACCTACGATGATAAAGAAGACGAAAAATATTAACAGGGAAATAATAGGAAATATTTCCACTCCTGTTATTTGTTCCAATGTTTGGGCGACGATCTTCATGATTTTTTAACCAGTTTGAATTACTCGCTGTACAAGTCAGTACCAAGACGTTGTAAATAAGCTATCAGTGCGATAATTTCTTTATTGTCATCAACATCAATACCTCCCGAACGAAGTCCTTGCCCGATTTTGGCTGCTTGAGCCTGTAATGCTTCAACAGGATCTTCTCCGTTTAAGTATGAATCGTATGGAACACCAAAGCTTTGCATTACACTAATTTTAGATGTAATATTCGTGTAGTCCAGATCATTTTCAATCAACCACGGATAAGGTGGCATAATCGATTCGGCATTCATTTTTTGCGGATCGAGCATGTGGTTGTAATGCCATGAATCGGGTTTGTAATTCGGTAAAGATTTTACACCTTCTCTGGACAGATCGGGTCCTGTACGTTTGGATCCAAACTGGAATGGGTGGTCATAAACCGTCTCACCTGCTTTGGTATATTCACCATAGCGCTCCACTTCATCTCGGAACGGACGAATCATCTGCGAATGGCATAAATAACAGCCCTCCCTGATGTAAATATCACGTCCCTCCAGTTCCAGCGGTGTGTACGGTTTCACATTGGTTATTGTGGGTACATTGGTTTTAACCAAATACATAGGTACAATCTCTATAAGTCCGCCGATTAATATCACGACCAATGCCACAACCGTAAATTGCAGTGGCCTTCCTTCCAGCTTTCTGTGGATGCTTTCACCTGCCTTAGGCGCATGTTTGGCAGCGGCTTCATCTTCTTCGTGTCTTACAAATTTACCAGAGGAGGCTGTGTTCCAAACATTAATAACAAATAGGATAGCACCGGTAAAATATAGTGTTCCTCCAAAAGCACGGAGGTAATACATCGGAAGAATTTGTGTTACCGTTTCCAAAAAGTTAGGATAGGCAAGGAAACCTTCTTCGGTAAACTCTTTCCACATAAGTGCTTGAGTAAATCCTGCAAAATATAAGGGGATGGAGAAAAATAACATACCTAAAGTGGCAATCCAGAAATGGGTATTGGCCAGTTTTACCGACCAGAGTTTTGTTTTGTATAAACGGGGTACCAGCCAGTAAATCATACCGAAAGCCATCATGCCATTCCATCCGAGGGTGCCGATATGCACGTGGGCAATAGTCCAGTCGGTAAAGTGGCTTAACGCGTTGACTGTTTTTAGTGAAAGCATAGGGCCTTCGAATGTAGACATACCGTATGCAGTGATAGCCACGACAAACATCTTCAGTACCGGATCTTCACGTACTTTATCCCACGCACCCCTTAGTGTCAGCAGGCCGTTGATCATACCCCCCCAGGAAGGAGCAATAAGCATGATCGAGAACACAACGCCAAGAGCCTGAGCCCAGTCGGGTAATGCCGAGTACAGCAGATGGTGCGGGCCCGCCCAAATATATAGGAAGATGAGTGCCCAGAAGTGAATGATAGATAATTTATATGAATATACAGGGCGGTTGGCCGCTTTCGGCACAAAGTAATACATCATTCCCAGAATAGGTGTTGTAAGGAAGAATGCAACAGCATTATGTCCGTACCACCATTGAACCAGCGCATCCTGAATGCCTGCATATACGGGATAACTATGTAAAAAGGAGGTTGGTATCTGCAGGTTGTTCACAATGTAAAGAACGGCAACCGTGACCCACGTAGCGATATAGAACCAGATAGCCACATAAATATGTTTCACCCTCCGTTTTACCATGGTCATGATCAGATTGAGACCGAACACAACCCATATAATCACAACCAAAACGTCGATCGGCCAGATCAATTCAGCATATTCCTTCGATTGCGTAAATCCCAGCGGTAAAGTAATTGCCGCAAGAACGATAATCAGTTGCCAACCCCAAAAATGGATACACCCCAATGCTTTACTGAACATGGGTGTTTTTAGCAAGCGGGGAGTTGAATAATAAATGGCAAGGAAAATACTATTTCCGACAAAGGCAAAAATAGCACTGTTAGTGTGTAAAGGCCTTAACCGGCTAAACACCAACCATGATATTCCTCCGCTCATTTTCGGGAATATCAACTCAAAAGCAGCTGTTAAGCCAACCAACATTGCTACAACGCCCCACAGTACGGTTGCATATAAGAACATCTTAGACAGCTTGTTGTCATAAGTAAACTTTTCTAGCTCCATAAGCTTAATTTATTGATCATTTAATGAATTGTTATCAGTTTTTTTTGTCGTCGTATCGTCAGATTGTGTATCCTCCTTTTTCTTGTCACTTTTTTTTTTAACGGGTTTAGTGTCATCGAAAAGCATACGGACGGAAGGGGAGTAAGTATCGTCATACTGACCGCTCTTCACAGCCCAGATAAACCCGGCAAGAAAACCTCCAGCTACGAGAATTCCTATGATGATAAGAAATATGATGACGGACACAAATGCTGCTGTTAATTTGGTTAAAACAGGCTCCAAATGTAAATAAAAATATTTAAATAATACCAGATATACCTACAAGCTGGCATCTGAATATTTAAATTGAAAATGTCTATAGGATTAAAAATCAGATATGTGAAAATTCTAAAAACATGATAATAACATTAACCTGAGCGCTTACTGATGTTCCGGGAAGTAAGAGAAACCATAAAAGTTGCAAACGCAACAACACTGATCGAACTGATAGGCATCAAAACGGCTGCAATGAGGGGTGATAATGTTCCCTGAACGGCAAAATAAATGCCAACTACATTGTATAGGAATGAGATGAGAAAACTGATGTTCACAATCCGGATTGAAACTTTGGTGTACTTAATAAAACGGTCGATCATACCAAATTTCGATGATTCAATAATGCCATCGCATGCAGGTGAGAAGCTGTAAATGTCATCGGCGATGGTTAACCCCACATCACTCTGTATCAACGCGCCCGCATCATTCAGTCCGTCACCGATCATTAAAACTTTTTTCCCTTGTTTTTTGAGATTTTTTATAAACTCCATTTTTTCGGTAGGACTTTGATTAAAAAACAACTTGGTTTCTGAACCGAAGATAGGAACCAAATTCTTTTTCTCAGATTCATTATCTCCTGATAAAAGAAATAACTCATAGTTTTCCTCACGTAAATGTTCAATTACATGTTTTAAGCCCTCCCGGTATTTATTTTCGATGCTAAAGAACCCCTTAACTTTACCACCGATAAAAACATAAACATTAGTAGAGGCAACATCTGCATCTTCTTTTCCCGTCACAAATTTTTTCGAGCCAATATTTATCTGGTTCCCGTCAACAGTACCCGTAATGCCCATGGCCGGTATTTCCTGAAAGCTTTTAACCTCAACGGACTCTGTGAGTTCAATACTGTCTTTGATTGTTGCGCTTAACGGATGGCTTGAGTTGGCGGTTACTGATTTTATCATGATCAATTCCTCCCTGCTTAAGTCATCACCAATGAATTTTACCGCCATAGACCGGGCCTGGGTTAAGGTCCCCGTTTTGTCAAATACAATGGTTTCTATTCTGTTAAGATCTTCGATCACCTGTGTGTTTTTAATGTAGAAGCCTTTCCTGCCGAACATGCGCATCGTACTTCCGAAGGTAAAAGGTATAGTCAGGGCCAAAGCGCACGGACAGGCAATGATCAGCACCGAAGTGAACGCAAACAATGCCAGCGAAGGATTTTTAAACAACCAGTAAACTGCCGCTGTTGTAGCTATCAGAAGGATAATTACCGTAAAGTATTCACCGATTTTGTTAATTGTTGTATTCAGAGTGGCATGGTCGCTGATCTTCTTTTCATCCTGATTCCAGAGCTGGGTGAGGTAGCTTTGCTCCACTTCGTGAACAACTTCCATTTCAATAGAACTGCCAACCTGCCTTCCTCCGGCAAAAATAAGTTCACCTTCCTTTTTGGGTACCGGAATTGATTCGCCGGTCACGAAAGAATAATCAATGTTTGCCTGCCCTTTCAACAGTTCGGCATCGGCAGGAATAAGTTCCTGATTACGGATAATAATGTGATCGCCGCTTTTCACGTTTTTCAGGGGAGTGGTGACTTCCTTTCCGTTGATCAGTTTGGTAACGGCCACCGGAAAATATGATTTATAGTCACGCTCGAATGACAAGGCCTGGTATGTTTTTCCCTGATACCATTTTCCGATAAGCAATAAAAAAACTAATCCAACAAGTGAATCCAGAAAACCAATACCTCTGCCGGTGAATATGTCGTACGAACTTTGAACGAACAAAGTGAGGATACCCAATGTTATAGGGACGTCAATATTGACCATTTTGTGCTTCAAACCCTTAATGGCAGACAGATAATAATCGCTGGCACTGTAAAAAACCACAGGAAGCGAGAGCAGGAAGCTCAGCCAGCCGAAGTAGTGTAAAAATTCGTTTTCAAGAAGTTCACCCCCAGGTAAATACTCGGGGAAGTTGTACAGCATTACATTGAGCAGGCTGAAACCGGCGACCCCAATTTTTAAAAGTAAATCGCGGTCGGCATTTTTTCCGCTTTTTTTCTCCATCTGATCGAGGGAGATGTCAGGAATATAATGGATGGAAACTAATAACTCAACAAGCTGTCGCAGGCTGATCTCACCGTCCTTAAAAGTGATGTTTACCGTCTTGGCCGGGAAATTAACATTTGACTGGATAATGCCGGAATTTAGCGTTGACAGATTTTCCAGCAGCCAGATGCAGGAAGCGCAGTGAATGGTTGGAACAAATAATTCAACTTTACTGACACCTCCATCGGAAAAAATAAGGAGCTTTTCCCTAATCTCATCCAGGTCAAGGTAAGCATATTTGTCGCCTACATCTGCCTGCTCAATTTTAATACCCGACATAGGCTGGATCTCATAATACTGATCCATTTCTTTGGCATTGAGTATTTCATAAACTGTCTTGCAGCCGTAGCAGCAAAAAGGTTTGTCGTCCCACATAACCGGATGTTTCCCGCAATCTTCTCCACAATGAATACATTTAACACCCATGATCGCTATGTAGTTTTAACATAATACCGGCAGATCGCTATTATTTTATCTTGAATTCTGTGAAAGTGATCGCCCACATCCCTCTCGGTTGACCTTTTTTGAAGTTTGTAGCTTTGTCTTCGGGATACAATTCGTTGATTGTGTTCATCAATTCAGATGTTATATTTTTACCTGGCACACCGTGGCAGTTAAGGCATGCGGTACCGACATACATCGGGTTGTAAAACACCGGATGTCCTTCTTTATCGGGAATGATTTTCGGTGAGAGCGGCCTGCCCCCAAGCCATTCTAATATGTACGATTTGAAAAGTTCACTCTCTTCCGGGTCGGTTTCATTTACCGGATTCCGGTATTTTTTCGCCAGCCTTCTGACCGTTACCGATTCTGCTCTGGAAATAGAATCGGTTAACTCCATGGCCTTGGTATGGCAAAAATCAACGGCATATTCCAGCCCGCTTTCTTTAATGGCCTTTTTGAGGTGTTTTTGCAGCACAGATGTTGTTTCCCTGGCAATATCTTTGCCTCTGATAACCAGGACATTTTTTATGGAGTCATTCAGGACGATATACTCAGCCGTGTTATCAGATTCTGAATTAGTAGCAGAAGTTTCTTTTTGAGGCACTTCTTTGGTCTCCTTATTTGCTTTTTGATAGGCACACCCCGATTGAAACAGACTGAATGTGACTAAAACTATTGTGATATAATACGCTGATTTCATAGCTATTAAATTTTATTATTTAACGTCAATAACTTTTCCTGTAAAACGAAGATCTTTACCTGCAAGGGGGTGGTTGAAATCCATAGTTACTGCATTTTCCAGCACTTTGATGATTTTCCCCAGATGTTTTTGCCCCTCATTATCTGTTAAGGGGATTATATTACCAATCCGAATCATTTTTTGATCTATTTTACCGTCTACCTCAAATGTATCTGACGGAACATCGAAAATGGCATACGAATCAACAGGTCCGTATGCATCATCCGCCCTAATGATAAAGTCAAAAGAATCTCCGGCAGATAAGCCCATCAGGTTTTTTTCAAATTCCGGAATGAGTTGATTCGTACCGAAGCTTAGTGTAACGGGATTTATTTCAGCGCTTAAGTCAAGATCCTTATGCGTATGGGCATCCTGAAGCTTATACTTTACAACGGCCGAAGTTCCGGGTTTTATTTTCATGATCAGGGCACAGATTTAAAACGAAACAAAAATACGATTTATTGGTTTGGTTAGCGCATGAGATTTTCGTCAAATCAGGACTGCAATAAAACGGACGAAAACAATGATTCGGGTACCATCCATTTTATCTGTTTAAAATAATTGTTGGTTGTGGAAGAAGGATAAATAAAGTTGCTAAATGATAGATTATCAGTTTTTTCATAAAATAAATAGTTAATATTGTTGTTTGTTTTAACTGGCAAAACTAATATATTCAATAGTATGCAGTAACTATTTTGCGCCGGGAACGTCATAAAAGAAGATAGGAAAATCATTGAATGATAAATTTAAGTTTAACAAAATATAAATAATCATGAAATCATTAACATTAATTTTATCGGGAATAATCGCAGTATTGACTTTGAATCTTGAAGCGCAGGTAACACAGCAGCGGCAACTTGGTGAGTTTACGGGAATACAACAGGAAACTTTTGCAGATGTTTACATCTCGCCCGGAGACAAAACTACGGTTATGGTAAAAGCCGATGAAGATGTAATAGACCGACTGATCACCAAAGTGGAAGATGGAGTGCTGAAAGTCAGCTCCAAAGGAAACTTTCGCATGGTAAAAGTTTTCGAAGTACATGTAACTATGAGCAAACTGGACATGATTAAAAATACGGGCAGTGGTGATATAAAATGCTTTGATGGTCTGCCAGGCAACGATGTGTTCATCAGTATATCCGGTTCCGGTGATTTGGATGCCGATTTGCTGGCCAAAAATCTGAAACTGAACGTAAACGGTTCGGGTGATGTAGACTTATCGGGCGTGAAAGGCGACTTAAACGTATCTGTTTCCGGATCAGGTGATCTGGAGGTTGAAGAGTTGCAGTTGGAAAATTGCACTATGTCACTAAGCGGTTCCGGCGATGCCGAATTAAATGGTTCTGCAGTTAGTTTAACGGTGGTGCAAAATGGCTCAGGAGATCTGAATGCACGTGGGTTGAAATCAGTGGATGTGGAAGTTAAAAATACAGGTTCGGGTGATTGTTCGGTACAGGCGATAAACAATCTGTCTGCTTTTCTGAACGGTTCGGGTGACCTTTATTATTATGGTGTTCCTGAAAAAATAAAAGTGGTTGCCAACGGTTCGGGTAAGGTGTACAAAAGATAAGCTTCTTCATAAAACCTGAATAGGATCTTTCCGGATACGTCACTGCCAGTTCAGGGATTCGTATAAAAAAACCCGGTTGAGGTATCAACCGGGTCCATAGGCAGCAGGTCTGTTACTGAGAAAAATAACTGTTGTCAGGAATTGACAGATTGTGGGCTGGATGTTAGTTTAAAAGAGAATAATTTGACCTGCGTAACATGCATGATTTTTAATTTGAGTTTTTTTCTTTTTTCGTACTACGAAATTACTAAACCGTACCCGGATTTTTCTAATGGTTTTCAGGGATATAAAAAAACTAGTGGTTTTCCACTAGTTTTAAGAAAAATCATAATTAACAAAAAACCCGGCCTGCAGGCCGGGTTTGGCAGAGCTCAATTTTTAGCAGGGAATATAGTTTAACCGGTAAAGAATTGTGCGGTTTTACTAGTTGTTCTAGTTTACATCAGGGAAAATGAGCTCAGAACCATTGTCGACTTTTTCAGCCGGAGCCGTTGCGACAATTTCATGATTAACTTTTAACACTATATTATAATCACCTGAGGGCATTGAGGTGGCATTAAAACCAACAGAATGCATGCCGGCTCTTTTTAATTCACGCACCAGTACAACTTCTTTGAACAAAGTTGTATGATAAACTGATAATTCTACGAAACTGGCTTCAGGTAAATTGTAGGAGACGGTCGTGTAATTCATGAACGGGTCAGGGTAATTTGACACTTTGTAAATGAGTTGCTGATCTGGCACGTAATTATCTTTAACATCTGACTGGATCAGGGCACTGCCTTCTTCCATTAACGCGTTGTCTTTTTGACATGAGGTAAAGACCCAACCTCCGAGCAGTAAAACTGCGAGTACTAAAATTTTTGTTTTCATTGTAGTATTTTTTAGGGATTATTAGTGTTACAAAGGTGCAACACTAAAGACAATTATTTTTAACCTAATTCGGGGATATTAAAAATATGGCTGAAATCAGCCAGATAAAAAAATCGTTCGTGTTTTATGAAGGATCGGGCGAGATGGAAAGGGGCTTATTCTTTTGTGCTGCCCATTGGTATTGTTATAGAATATCTGGTTCCTTTACCCGGTTTGCTTATCAACTCAACAGTACCCCCCAGGTAATCAATTCGTGAACGGATGCCCGACAAACCAAGGCTTTTGTCGCTAGGGAGTTTGTCGGTATCGAAACCACTACCATTATCATCGTACTCTATGATTATTTGTTCGTCAGTTCTTTCCATAAACAAAGAGATAGCAGAAGCATTGGCGTGTTTGATGGTGTTGTTGAGCATCTCCTGAATAGCCCGGAAAATCATAATTTCCGTATTTTCCGGAAGCCGTTCTTCTTTACAGATTAATTGCATGTCAATGTGCACCTCACCTGCTTCTTCCACGTCTTCAAATAAATCTTCTATAGCTTCTCTGAGGCCAAATTTTGAAAGCACCCCGGGCATCATATTGTGGGATATTTGACGGACTTCCTTGCTGGCATTTTTCAGCAGCCGATTGGCTTTTTTCAGCATTTCGCTGGTTTCTTCATCGGCCTTCGACTCCACACTGGAAAAATGAATACTTGCCGTTGACAGTAATACACCGATCCCATCGTGCAACTCGCGGGCAATACGCTCGCGTTCCTTTTCCTGGCCAACCAGTACCGACTGGGCAGCCATCAGTCTTTTCTCGTCTTCAAGTTTTTGGATCTTCTGTTCAGCGATTATTCGGTTCTTTCGGACACGCATCCTGAAAAAGAAAATAAAAACAACTAAAAGAAAAACGATGGTTAGTCCGATGCCGAAAGAACGGTTTCGTTCACTTCGTATCTTTTTATTTTCCAGCTCTTTAATTTTGTTTTGATCTTTTAAATGCAGGATTTCAAAATCGGTTTTATGTTTTTCAATTAATTTTTGCTTCTTTTCGCTGAACAATGAGTCTTGATAAGAAGCAGCTAAACGGGAGTATTTCAGAGATTCTTTATAATCCCCGTTTATTTCGTAAATATTACTTAGGTTGATAGTCAGGTTCAATAATTCTTCCATATAATGAAGCTTTCTTGCCCATACCATAGCTTCAAGATAGCAGCTCTCTGCTCTCGAATAGTCTTTAAGCTTTTTATAACAAATACCCAGGTTGTTGAGTGCGCGTAAAAGCACTCCGGGATTGTTGATTTCATTTGCAAGCTCGATGGACTTCTGTGCTGATTCTATCGCCTTCTGATCTTCGTTAAGGCGGCGGTAAATGGTTGAGATATTAGCATACACTAACGCCAGTTGATTCTTGTTATTTATACTGTCATTAAATTCAATAGCTTTCAAAAAATAATCTTTTGTCAGAATAAATTCTTCTCTTGCTCTCATAGAATCATTCTTTTCTTCCAAAACCTTTCCCCAGTTATAATGAATAACAGCGATATTAATCAACGCACTGGTTGCTTCTTTCGGGAAATTATGATCAAGACTCAGTTGATATGCTTTTTTATAACAAGCAATTGCGGTGTCATTATCTTTTAAATTTTCATAACTATTTCCTAATTGTATCAAAGATTTTATATATCGTCCTGGTTCATCTTTTTTACTATAAATATGAGTTGCTTTCAGTGCATTGTTCAAGGCTTTATCAAAATCTCCCGAATAATTGTAATGATGTGCAAGATATGTATAGGCTTTCGCCATTCCGGAGGTGTCTCCGATATTTTGATAAATTTTGAGCCCGTTTTTGTATGAAATGAGGGCTGAGTCACTCCATCCGTTTTGATGTTTCACCCACCCCAGGTTAAGTTCAGCAATTGCCAGGATCGTATCATTACCCAGAGCCATTGCTTGTTTCCTCGCTTTTTCCAGATAGAAGCCCGCCGAATCATACTGATTCTTTTTCAGATATGCATATCCCTTGAGTCTGTTTATGTAAGTTACATTCAGCCGATCGTCTGTTGAACGGGAAAGCACCTTAGCTGAATCAAGGTAAAGAATAGACGAATCGTAGTTAAGATGATCAATATAATACCTGGCTTTGTCGAGAACTGCATCTACCCCTTTGCTTTGTGGAATGGCATACAAAGCAGTTGCCAGTATGCCGGTTAAAATGAGGGTAATATAGAGACTTTTAGACTTTATCATATATGTTACCTAAGCTTGATAAATAGTAGTCAACTTATTTTAAAAGAATGAACAAATTTTGATCAAATAGTATCCGGGATGTGATTTATTGATCGAATTAAAGGGATAAAACTTTAATGTCTAAATCGTTTTTACAATCATCCCGCTTCGCAAAGTTTATTTTATACGGAGTATGATCTTAAGTAGGATCTCCCGCTGTCCCTACGGAATCACTGTCGCTCCCGAGGCTATGATAAAGAATCACACTGGTAAAGTGTTTAAAATTCGGGAGAACATCATGGTCATAGACATACTCATGTATTTCTGTAGTAAAAGTATTTGTACTTTTTGATTCATTAATTTTAAATACTAAATCCAGATTAGCGGTAATTGGAACTCCAGGAGCAGGTACCTGAATGTCGATCAAACTCCATTCAGAATCCATATTGGTTTCAAAATAAACTTTTATTTTTTTAACATTAGATTGATCCTTAAAAAACTTTGCATGTAGATTGTGTAAGTAATTACTCATTATTTTATTTTTTAGAGGTTAAACAATTTCATTTTCGATGGCCCATTTTACCAGGCCGGCAGTGTTTTTTACATCTACCTTTAATAACAGGTTCGAGCGGTGCGTTTCGATAGTATTGGGACTTAAATAAAGTGTTTCTGCTATTTCAGCTGTGCTTTTCTCGAGACAGATTTCACTTAACACATCAATTTCACGTTTAGTAAGATTGGGAAAAAGATGATCGGTGCGTGGTTTTGCCTTGTCTCCGAAAATATTGGGAAGATCCTCACTCAGATACATGCCTCCGCTGTGTACCATGCTAATGGCTTTCACAAGTTCTCCGGCAGCCGAGTTTTTGAGGAGGTAGCCATTGGCCCCGTTTTTCAATAATTGTTTAACAAAACGTTTTTCGTCGTATTGCGAAAAAGCAAGTACTTTAATTTTCGGGTATTTCTTCCGGATGAGTTTTGTAGCATCAATGCCATTCATGCCTGGCATATTGATGTCCATTAAGATAACATCAGCCTCTCTGGTTTCCAGCAGTTCCAGCAGCTCGGCGCCATCTCCGGCACAATCAGTTACCTCAATATCCTCTTCACGGGCCAGGATCGTTTTGATTCCGTCCCTCATAAGAGGATGGTCATCGGCGATAATTAGACGTATCATTTTGATTCATTGCAAAATACAAATAAAAACCGTTTTATGCAAATATTTCTTTCTTTTCCAGATTTGTACTGCTTCATCTGCTAACTTATTAAAACAATATCTGCATTACTTTCAGCAATCACTTTAATGCCTTTGAGTTTACCGGATATTTTACCGAGGTCAATCACGACTTTTATATCGAAATCGACCTTCTCCTTTTTTGTGTCTTCTATGGGCTGGTTGACAAAGTCCATCTCAAGGATCTCACTTTCATGAGTTTTATCCGTATCGTAGGCCGGTACAAGCTTGGGCACACCTGGATGTTCGTTTTCTGAATACCCTTTGGCATTGATCAGCATCAGCCGGTCTTCAAAAACTTGTACGTCCAGATAAACCAGACATTGGATTTTTCGTTCAGACTTCAATTTACATTTGGTTTGTAAGTGCAAATAGAAAACATTCAACCGTCTATAAAAAGACCCTTTTCTGCTAAATAATAAAAATAGTGGTTTTCAGGGATATTCCTACAATCTTCGCGAAATCTTAATATGGAATCTTACTTTCATTTCTGATCCATTCATCGAATATTTTCACGGCATCTTCCCGCATCATCTGCGTTGACTGGAGTTGCCTTTTTTCTTTGGGGAGGCAGAATTCCTTGTAGATTGCAGAATCGTCAAAGTTGGCTTTGGCAGCATCGTCCTGTGTTCCGGCGTAATACAACTTGTCGATATGAGCCCAGTAAATAGCGCCGAGGCACATCGGGCAGGGCTCGCAACTGGCATATATTTCGCAGCCTTCCAGATTAAATGAATTGATAGTTTTTGCCGCTTCTCTGATGGCTACAATTTCGGCATGGGCGGTGGGGTCGTTGGTTGAAGTTACGCAGTTTACACCACGCCCGATAATTTTTCCATCTTTAACCACAAGGGCGCCAAAAGGGCCTCCATTGCTTTTATTCATGTTCTCTGCTGCCAGTTTAATGGCTTCTTCCATAAACTTTTTCTTTTCACTCATCGCTTTTCATTTTTTTATCATTCCATGCCTGCCAGTTACCCAACAGCGTTTCGGACGTAAGATTTTGGTTCAATAAAACTAAGAATTTTTCCCTTGAGATGGTTTCAGCACCCAAACTTTTTAAATGTGTTGTATTTTGCTGGACGTCAATCATCCTTATTCCGTGTTGTAAGGCAAAATCCACCAGATGCCAGAGGGCAACTTTCGAAGCGTCTGTTTTCAGGTGAAACATCGACTCGCCAAAGAAAACACTCCCCAACGAAACACCATACAAACCGCCTGCTAAATTACCGTGATCGTATGTTTCCACCGAATGGGCGAACCCCAATTTGTGAAGTTGTATGTATGCCTCTTTCATTTCCGTTGTGATCCATGTCCCGTCCTGTCTCTTTCTTTTTACCCTACCGCATTGTTCAATCACTTGTTCAAAATGCTGATCGAATGACCAGAAGTAGATGTTTTTATCAACTGTCCTCCGCAGGTTCTTGTGACGGAGAAATTTTTCAGGAAACAGCACCATGCGCGGGTCGGGCGACCACCATAATATAGGTTGCTCTTTTGCATACCAGGGAAATATTCCCGATGCATAGGCGTTTAGCAGGCGTTCAACGCTCAAATCACCACCAATTGCCAGCAACCCGTCCTCTTCGGCCAGGTCGGGTCGGGGGAATACAGGCTCTTCGGGGAGTTTGTAAACTGGCATAGGCTTAGTTCAGTTCGTTCAGACTTGCAACAACTTTATCAATTACTAAGGCAATTTCTTCTTCGGTTATTGTCAGCGGAGGCGCAATGCGGAACGACCGGTCGTTAAACAGGAACTGATCCACGATCAGACTGTTTTTTTGTAAAATCTTGACCATCTTCGGTATCGAATATTCCTTTTTAAGTTCAACGGCCAGCATCAGGCCGATCTGGCGGATGTGATTTACTTTAGGATGTTGCTCCAGGATATTTTTAAACAAGCTTCCTTTCTCATTGGCTTGTTCGGCGAGTTGTTCGTCAAGAATGATCTCTAGACTGGCCAATGCTGCTGCACAACTTACCGGATGCCCACCAAACGTGGTGATATGTCCCAGTGCCGGATGATGTGTTAACGTCTGCATGTGTTCTTTGCCGGCCACAAAAGCACCGATCGGCATGCCGCCGCCCATAGCTTTAGCCAGGCAGAGGATATCTGGAATTATACCGAAATGTTCGAAGGCGAAAAGTTTTCCGGTTCGCCCGAACCCCATCTGTACTTCGTCGAAAATAAGTAACGTGCCTGTTTCGTTGCACCTGTTTCTTAAGGCTGTCATGTATTCTTCATCAGGGACCAGGATACCGGCTTCGGCCTGAACAGGTTCAATGACAACTGCTGCTGCATCTCTGGTTATCTTTTTCAAATCTTCCTTCCGGTTAAACGACAGAAAAGAAACGCCGGGAAGTAACGGACGGTAAGCGTATTTCATTTCTTCGTTGCCTAAAATACTAAGGGCTCCGTGCGTGCTGCCGTGGTAGGCATTTTTAAAAGCTATGATTTTCCGCTTTCCGGTTACCCTTTTGGCCAGTTTTACAGCTCCCTCGATGGCTTCGCTGCCCGAATTGACGAAATAAACCGATTGCAGATTCTCTGGCAGCAAGGAGGCCAGTTTTTCGGCAAGCAATACCTGTGGCGACTGGATGTATTTACCATACACCATTAGGTGCATGTATTTTTTCAGTTGCTCCTCAATAGCCTGAACTACTTTGGGGTGGCGGTGCCCCACATTACTGACCGAAACTCCTGAAACGAGGTCAATATATTTGTTTCCATCAACATTATATAGAAAAATACCTTCAGCCCTGACGATTTCCAATGCGTCGGGTACTTCGGCCGGCACAGCCAGGTGTTGTAAGAAAAGCTGTCTGTTGTTGAGCATAGCATTCAATTAATTCATACAAAAGTAAACAATTCATATATGGATTTTTCGAACTTTTCAGGAAACTTATTACCTTCGGTTGTCAAATCCTGAGCAGAAATTCATATAATTGTAGTATTAAATTAAAGAAGAAGATAATGAAAGATAAAGTTGTTATTATCACCGGAGCTTCATCGGGTATTGGCAAAGCGCTGGCTTTTGAATTTGCCGGAAAAGGTGCCAAATGCGTGCTGGGGGCACGAAGCCATGAAAAACTGACTGAAATTGCCGAAGAAATCAAACTGAAAGGGGGAGAGGTGGCCTTTGCGCAAACAGATGTATCCGTGGAATCGGATTGCAAAAACCTGGTTTTAACAGCCATGGAGCAGTTCGGAAGAATTGATATACTGATCAACAATGCAGGTATTTCGATGCGTGCCTTGTTTAAAGATCTTGATTTAAAAGTGATCAAACGATTGATGGATGTTAACTTCTGGGGAACGGTGTATTGTACGAAATATGCCCTGCCGCATATACTGAAACAAAAGGGTAGTGTTGTCGGTGTTTCGTCCATCGGTGGCATTGTAGGCTTACCGGGAAGAACAGGATACTCGTCTTCTAAATTTGCCATGGGAGGCCTGCTTGATTGCATCCGTACCGAGCACCTGAAAGACGGCCTGCATGTTTTGGTAGCATATCCGGGCTTTACCGCCTCCAATATTCGCAACACGGCTTTGGCGGCCGACGGAAGCCAGCAGGGGGAGACACCGCGCGACGAACAGAAAATGATGAGTGCTGAAAAGGTAGCCCAATACATTTACCGGGCCATTCAGAAGAGAAAAAGCACCATTGTACTTACCACGGAAGGCAAACTTGTGGCTCTGCTGAACAAGTTCTTCCCCAACTGGATGTCGAAACAGGTGTATAAAAGTTTCGCCAAAGAGGAAGACTCACCGATTAAATAGCTTATAATTTGTTTTGTACGAAACAATTACATATGTTTGTTTCCACTTTATTAATAATAGACAGAAAAGATGTTATTGAATTATGAAATAAAACCAAATATAGGGCTGGGACCGCTTGAATTTGGCATGAAGATGAGTCAATTTATGGACACTTATGGCGAAGCGGAAGAAATTAACAGCTTCGACGAAGATGAAGAGTTTAATACTACGGTGCTGCATTACTGGACGCAGGGATTCTCCATATTCTTTGTCGGCCTTTCGAACCAGATACTGGCCGGTATCGAAACCGATCATCCTGATGCAACACTCTACGGTAAAAAGATAATGAATCTGACCGAAGACGATATTGTTGAACTGATGAAAAATAATGGCCACACATACTACGAAGTAGAAATTGAAGAGGAGAAAGACCGCAGACTTTCCTACGATTACAGTATGATAGATTTCTTTTTCCGCGACGGGAGGCTCGTTTATATGAATTTCGGCGTGCTTGTAGATGAGCAGGGGAATATAGAAACGGTATAATATTCGTTACCAAACGCTCCCCTCAATAATTTCCTTTATTGTAATGTTCAAGCTTCGTGGCTAAGAGTAAAGCACAAGCCCGATCAACTTGTGCTTTGGCAGAAAATTTAGTTACTGTTTAGTTATTCGAGAGCTATTTACTTATAACAACATTCCTGTTTATGATGAGCTCACCCAAGTATAGTTTGGCATAATATACGCCGGGCGACAAATGACATACATTAATCGTAAAATTTGATGTAGTGATTGCTGATTCATAAACAACCCTGCCATCGGTGTTGAACAAGATGATTTTATTACTTCCGTGTTGAGTTGTTTTAGAAGCCTGTATGGAAAAGTTAACAACCGATGAAGCGGGATTCGGATATACGGTAACTTTTAAATCAGTTTTGCTTTGTTCCTTAACTCCAACACAGCACCATTGTGCTTCGTCAGCGCCAATATCGGGATTCGTACTGCCATACGGGCGGTCGTCGTCGTCAACATCATACTCCGGGCTCCCATACCATTCACCGTTGATCAATACAGACAGAACACCCTTATTTACAAGTTCGCTAGAAAAGTCAAGATGGTAATTGTCTGCTTTGAACTGAGGATCAACATCCATATTGCCGTTTCCTGTCCAGCCGCCTTCCACATCCGAATTCCTGACTTCAAGGTTGCTTTCTACTTCATAGATGCTACTTATTTCTGAATCAACAGTATTCCCCCATAAAATGGTATTTAACACAATAACCTCTGAGCCATAGATATAAAGTCCGCCTCCTAAATGCGTTGCATTGTTTCCAGATATCGTATTGTTGATAATAAGGGGAATTTCACCGGTTTCATAACTGTAAATAAACATTCCTCCTCCGTCATAAGCCTGGTTATTCTGGATGATATTATTTTGGTAGATACCACCACCCATCCAGACACATATCCCGCCTCCCCAACATTCTCCATTTGTGAAATAATTCCCCTGAATGATGTTATTTTCAACAATAATATTATCCGGGTTTCTTATGGACATGAAGCCCGGTGCATAACATAATTGTCCATCATAGGCACTAACTGAATTATTTGTAATGGTGTTGTTTCGTACGGTACCATAAAAACCTTCAACATATAAACCTCCAAAATAGGCGCCCTCGGTAGTGCTACTCTGCGAATTAGCCGTATTGTTATCAATTAAATTATTTGTTAGCCGAAGTTCTTTGAAAGATGGATCATAAAAAGTTCCCTTACAACTAATACCACCTCCCGATATACCGGTAAGCGAAGAAGCAAGATTATCTGTGACCTCGTTGTGTTCAATTCTTGCTCGACCAAAAACAGAAATTCCACCACCTAATGCTTCGTTAATTGAGTTGATTGAATTGTTACTAATAACATTATTTCCAATGACTATCCAGGCTTCATTCAGATGATCACAAACTATCCCGCTTCCATAACCACCACCATTTGAAGTAATCGCATTATTCAAAATATGGTTATAAATGATTTTTGCACCGGCTGGATAGCAATATATGCCTCCTCCGGCATATGCATTAAATCCAGAAATATAAGTTCCGGTTCCACCTGAAATAGTAAATCCACATAAAATTGAAGTGGTATCCTCTCCTGAATCAAAAGTGACAACGGAACCAAGATCAGGATCATCAGGCTGGCTGCCATCAATAATAGTATTGGAAATATGGCTGGTGTCGCCGTCCATTATAAAATTACTGGCAAGTGTAATGGCTTTACCATTGAAATTGATATTTTCCAGGTAGGTATCTTCTGCAACCAAAACCGTATCGCCATCTGATGCGGCATTGATGCCTTCCTGGATAGTGGGTTGGTCAGCTGGTACGTGGACGATCTGGGCAGTGGCTGTGAAGACTGCGAGGATCAGTGTTGTGAATAAAGTGAAGGTTTTCATGATAATCTGCGTTTTTATTATTAATAGGATTTCAGTTAAAAATTATGTGTGTAAAATTACGACGGATCGAAAGTAATGTCTACCAGAAACGTTTCAAATGATGCAAGGATTGTTACATTTTGATGAAGAATAGTATTTAACAAACTTCCAGTGTCTAAAAGACCTGGAAGTATTGTTGTCCGGCTATGAACCCGATTATTTGAATTGGGTGCTGTCAGCTCCCACACTTCTGGGTTCTGCCCGTCTGACTGGTGTCTTCCGGGCGGGCGAACGCTGGAAGGATTGATGTTTCGGTCAATCCGTCCCGTACTCCGAAGGCAGCGCGCCAAATTGCTTTTTGAAACATTCGGCAAACCAGGAGGGGTTGTTGAAACCGACGGAAAAAGCGATCTGCGTGATGTTGCCACTTCCGGATCGGAGCATCCCTGCTGCTTTCTTGAGCCGCAGGGAACGAATGAAATCACCGGGAGAAAGATCGGTGATGGCTTTTATCTTGCGGTGGAGCTGCACGCGGCTCATGGCCATCTGCCCTGCAAGTTCTTCCACGCCGAATTCGGGATCGGACAGATGAAGCTCTAAAATTTTCATGGCTTTCCGCAGATACTGCTGGTCCATGGAAGGAAGGCTGCTTGCCTGCAACGGAACATCAAGAATAAATTCTTTCTGAAAGTGCTCCCGTAACTTTGCCCGCTGCACGATCAGGTTTTTCACCCTCACCTGCAACTCTTTGCCTTCAAAGGGTTTGATCACAAAATCATCGGCGCCGGTTTCCAAACCTTCGATCTTGTCGGCGCCGGAGGAACGGGCGGTAAGCAATACCAGGGGGATGTGGTTGGTGCGCTGGTCGGATTTTATCTTTTGGCACAGTGCGTAACCATCCATCACCGGCATCATCACATCGCTGACGATGATATCGGGAACATGTTTTACGGCCAGGTCAAGTCCTTTTTGACCGTTTTCTGCTTCCAGAATTTTATATGTATCTCTAAAAAACCCACGGATGTAATTACGCATATCCGCATTGTCCTCTACGATCAGCAAAATGTGTTTTCCGGTTTTTTCGATTTCTTCCGGTGTTTCTTCAGAAATGACCATTTCAGGGAGCTGACTTTTAATTATTGTTTCAATTTCCGGAACTTCGGGCGGAGAAATTACAATTTCTTCCGGTTTCAGGTGTTCTTTTCCCAGCGGCAGGACAATGGAGAATGTCGTCCCTTTGCTTTCAATACTTTCCACGGTGATGCTTCCGTGATGAAGTTCCACGAGTTCTTTCACCAGTGCCAGCCCGATGCCCGTGCCTTCGTGTTTCCGCGTTTGCGAGCCGTCGGTTTGGTAGAAACGGTCGAAGATGTGCGGTAGTTTTTCGGCAGGGATGCCGGGGCCGGTGTCGGAAATCTTTATGCCCACGCATTGGTCCTTGCAGTCTTCAGTCAGATCCCCAGTAACTGCTGATTGCCGACTGCTGATTGCTGACTGCGGACTGCAGACTTTTACACTGATTACTCCCCCTTTCCCCGTAAACTTAAACGCATTGGATAACAGGTTGTTCAGCACCCGGGCCATTTTTTCAGGATCAAAAAAGCAAATGATCTCGGGCTGTTCCTGTTCGAAAATAAAGTTAATCTTTCGTTGCCGGGCGAGCGATTCGAACGACTGGACATGCATTCTTCCCCATTCCACGATATTCATTTCGCTGCACTGCAACTGCATTCTCCCGGCTTCCAGTTTCGACAGGTCAAGCAACTGGTTGATCAGTTGCTGAAGTCGTCGGACATTGCGCTGCATCATAGTAAGTTCCTGTTTGTCGGTATTGCCAGCTGCTTTACCGATCATCTTCTGCAAGGGACCCATGATGAGTGTAAGGGGCGTGCGGAATTCGTGGGAGATATTGGCAAAAAACCTTGATTTCATGCTGTCTATCTCTTTCAGCTTGTCCGATTCAAGATGTTCAAGTTCAAGCTGGTGTAATAACCTCTGACGATGCATATAAAACCGGAAGACCAAAATCAATATGCTTGAAACAAGAACTAAATATATTAGATAGGCCCACCAGGTTTTCCAGGGTGGGGTGGCGATTGATATCCTAATAGATACTCCTTCCTCATTCCAGTATCCATCATTGTTTGAACCTTTTACCCTGAAGATATATGTTCCGGGAGAAAGCCCGGTATAATTTGCAAAGCGACGGTTTCCCGAATAGATCCAGTCGTCATCCACGCCTTCAAGTTTGTAGGCATACTGGTTCTTTTCCGGGTCGTTGTAATCGAGTACCGCAAATTCAAAAGAAATATAATTCTGATCATAACCCAGGTTCAGTTGTTTTTTGTACGAAATAGCCGTGTCAAGCCCAATGGCTTTGTTTTCTATTTCGAAACCGGTAATGGTCATAGACGGGATGAGGGTGTTGTCTTTAATGCTGTCGGGATGAAAAGTGAAATAACCGAGGCCGAAGCCCCTTTCTCCACCGAGATAAAACCACCCATCTTTTCCTTTATCAAAATGATAAGGATAGATTTTATCGAACGGCAGGCCGTCATTTGTAGTAAAAAGCTTAAATTTTCTTCCTTTTGCTGCGTCAGGATTAAAACGTACCAGCCCTTTTTCGGTGGATGCCCAAACGATTCCTGATCCGTCTGTTCTTACACAATAGACAAAATAGGCATCGAAACCGTTTTTCATACTAAAATATTCAAAAGTCCCGGTTTCAGGATCGAAGCGGTTGAGGCCGTTACCGGTTCCGATCCATACAGTGCCGTCATCGCTGCAATACACGCTAAATACAATGTTGCTGCTGATGCTTCCTTCAACTTCAGGGTTGTGTCGATAATTAATAAACTGCAACGAATCCCTGTTTTCAGGAGAAAGGCAAAAAAGGCCATCGATATCAGTTGTAACCCAGAGGGTGCCTGATTTATCAACACAAAGAGATCTTGTATGGGACATCCCAAATACCGGAAAATCAACCCAGGTAAAGGGTTCAATTTGCTTTTTATTAATATCGGTGAAGTAAACTCCATTTCCTGATCCAACCCAAACTTTCCCGTATTCGTCTTCACATATTTCTGTAGCCCTGTAAAATGGAAGATCCACTACCGGAAACTTCAGTTTGTATCGTTTAAATTTGCCCGTTTCCGGGTCACGACGGTAAAGAAAATCAGCCCAATAACTTACCCAAAAATTATTCTTGCTGTCTTCCAACATTGAATAGACCATTGTGGGAAAACTATACGCAGAACCTGGTAAATTTTTATATCTTTTTTTCAGATTTCCCGAAGCATCATACTGAAAAAGTCCTCCCTGTCCGGTGCCTACCCATAAGTCTTTGTGGCTGTCTGTATAAAAAGCGCTAGCTGAATAATTATCCTCTTTAGATTTGCCAGTGTTTACGTTAAAATGTTGAAAGGGATTATCTTTTAAATCAATAAAAAACACACCCTGGTTGTCCGTCGCCATCCAAAGCAGGCCCGATTCATCAAGGTAATAATCGTAAACATTGGCCGGTTTATCATGTGTGCTGACAAATCGCTCCACAATCCCTGTAGTTATATCTATCCTGTTAATAACGGCTCTTTCTGAACCTGCCCAAACTATTATCCAGAGCTTCTGCCCATCGTCAAGCGGGTTTGTATAAAAATGTTGGATAATATTCCCCGAAAGACTTTGCGGATTATCCGGTTCATGGACAAATTGTGTCAGCTTACCGTTATCCGGATCAAACCTGAAAAGGCCCATGTTCGAACCTATCCAAATTGCCCCGATGCGGTCGTTGAGTAAGGATGAAAATGATGCTTTGTCAAAATCCTCCGGAAGAGGGTTGGCCAAAGTAAAGGGCTGAATGCTGTCTGTTTTTCTGTCGAGCACATACAAACCTTCCCCGGTTCCAACCAGCAGTTTGTTCTCATCCATTTCAAGAAAAGACAAAATATGGTCTTTATCGTGTATGGGCTTTTCGGTTTGCTGCCGATACAATTTAAAGGTTGTATCCCGAAGGTTGAGCCTGTAGAACCCCTCATATTGGCAGCCCAGCCACAAATTACCCGAATGATCAAAATACATTGTGGAAATCCAGTTTCGATAGTTCTCACTGATGGTTGAATCCATTGGGTAGGATGTAAAAACTTCCGTCACCGGGTCAAATTCCACCAGAAGGTTTTGCTGGGTTCCCAGCCAGATTTTGCCATCGACACCTTCAATCATAGTAGAAATACCCATGATGGCCGGCATGGAAGTGCTGTCATCTGGATCGTTGCTGTAGGTTTTAAAATTGTATCCGTCGTAGCGCACGAGGCCATAAGGAGTGAAAAACCACATAAAGCCTTTTGCGTCTTTTATCAGTGATAGAACAACCGGAGCATTCAGGCCTTTTAATTTTTGGGGCGGGTTCAGGGTTTTTCCCATGTTTTGCGTAAAAGCTCTGCCAACTGTTAACCCCTGGTACATGAGAATTGTCAGCAAAAAGTAAAGGAGCGATTTAATCAGTTTGGGCATGGCTGGTAATGGATTCAAGCTATAAATGTACTCATTTAACTGATATTTGTCAATTCTTGATCAGCCTTAAATGAACTATTCCCTGTTCCTTGGATGGAATTGCAGGATGGATTTCCTCAGGTCTTCGCGGTTTAAATGAGTGTAAATTTCAGTGGTGGTAATGGAAACATGGCCTAATAATTCTTGTACGGCACGTAAATCGGCACCATTTTGTACCAGGTGCGTGGCAAATGAGTGCCGGAAGGTATGGGGGCTGATGGTTTTTTTCAAACCAATCTTTTCCGCCAGTTTTTTGATGATGATAAACACCATCTGGCGGCTCAATTTTTTTCCCCTCCTGTTGAGAAAGAGGATGTCTTCCGATTTCATATCTACAGGTATATGAATTCGGACCTGGTTTTTATAAATCAATATTTGTTTTTCGGCAGCCCCGCCAATAGGTACCAGTCGTTGCTTGTTGCCTTTTCCGGTTACGCGTATAATTCCTTCACGAAAATGGAGGTCAGAAATTTTCAGGTTGATCAGTTCCGAAACCCTCAGTCCGCAGCCGTACAAAGTTTCCAGTATGGCTTTGTTGCGTTCGCCTTCGGGTTGCGAAAGGTCAATGACATTGATCAGTTGTTCGATCTCTTCAATGCTCAGAACATCAGGGAGCTTGCGCCCCAATTTGGGAGATTCCAGCAATTCGGAAGGGTCGTTATCCATCATCTGTTCAATAAGAAGGTACCTGAAAAAGGCTTTGACACCCGAAATAATACGTGCCTGCGAATAAGCGCCCAATTCACTTTTGTTGATGTAGGCAATAAACTCTTTCAGGTCGGCTAAAACTACCTGCTCCATCGGTTTACTGTCCATCTCTTCCTTCAGAAAACCCATCAACAGATCGAGGTCATACAGGTATGCCTGCACCGTATTTCCCGACATATTCCGCTCCAGTTGCAGATATGTCTTAAAGCCTTTTTTAAGTATTGGATAGTTCATAAGGGTCAAACTGTCGGTGTGCTATTCAACACCGAAAATAGGAATAATCGAGATAAAAATGTAATTTTGCGCCCCATTAATTGCTGACAACACAATTAAATTATAATCAATAAATTAAGTAAAGATGGTAGATTTTACCTTAGAAAAGGAGCAGATAGAACTCAGAGAAAAAGTCAGGAGTTTTGCTGATAAGTACATGCGACCAAATGCCAGAAAATATGATGAACTGGCTGAATTCCCGTGGGACATTGTGAAGCAAGCTTATAAAGAAGGTCTGATGAACGGGCAGATAGAAAAAGAATTTGGTGGACATGGGCATAATATTTTTGAAAGTACATTAGCCTCAGAAGAGTTGGGTGCCGGCTGTGTTGGAATCGGTATTTGCCTGGATGCCAATATGCTTGCCTTAACACCTTTGTATCTGGGAGCCAGCGATGAGCAAAAAAAGAAATTTTTCGGCCAGATCGTTGAAGAAAAGGGCGTTGCTGCCTATGCCCTTACCGAGCCTAATGCTGGTTCAGATGTGGCTGGCATTAAAACGCAGGCTATTTTGCATGGCGACAAATATATTCTGAACGGGCATAAACGTTTCATTACCAATGGAAGTGTTTCGACATTCATTACGGTGTTTGCCATTACGGATCCGAATAAAGGCGCCCGAAGCCTGACAGCTTTCGTAGTGCCCACTGATGCCCCTGGAGTGGAAAAAGTGGCTGACATGGTCAAAATGGGTCAGAGAGCATCCGTTCAAACAGAATTTAAATTTCACGATGTAGAAATACCTGCCGAGAACAGGATAGGAGGAGAGGGCCACGGATTTTTACTGGCCATGAAAACTTTTGAACGGACACGGACAGGTGTGGCCGCCTTAAGTATTGGGAATGCCCGTGAAGCATACGAAACTGCCAAAGAGTGGGCCAAGAATAGAATTCAGTTCGGGAAACCGGTTACCGCAAACCAGGGCGTAAGCTTTATGCTGGCCGACATGGCTACGGAAATTGAAGCTGCCCGCTTGTTAACATGGAATGCTGCCTGGGCCTACGATACCAAACAAAGATCGGCAAATACACTGTCGGCGATGGCTAAATTATATGCATCGGATGTTGCTATGAAAGTAACCACGGATGCCGTGCAGGTAATGGCTGGAGAGGGTTATTCGACAGACTTCCTTGTAGAAAAGATGATGCGTGATGCCAAGTTATGCCAGATCTACGAAGGAACCAACCAGGTTCAGCGTTTGGTGATCGGTAAAGGTATTTTAAAATAGACGAGCATCAAGAACTTAAAATAATAAAGCCTGCATTTTGCAGGCTTTTTTTGTCCGGTACTAGTTGCGCCCTAAACGATAAAGAAAGATTGCATGAAAACCATTTTTTTGCTTTCTGTTCCTTTCTTTGCCTGTCCAGAGAAACGAACCAAAGAAAGGACACCAAAATAAAACTTATCCGCGCTCTGCCGGATTACAACGACCCGTGCAAAAAAGTCGGTACTAAACGCTTCGGCACAGTCCTACCCAATTGTTTCTTACCGAAACGCGCGCGTTTTTGCTTCCGGCCGTAAGCATTCCTGCATTCACCCTTTCGCGGGCCCGCTGTTTTGGCTGGCCCACGCACACTGGATTCTCGAATAATTAAATTTTAACTTAGAATTAAAAGAGCGTTAGTAACCAAAATCGCTGATGGATGAATTTGACGCTACGCCTTTGAAAAAATACGTTAAGAAAATCAGTTCATGAAGGAACGAATTATAAATAGTTCCGTTAGTAGGTTCGTAAAGAACAACTCAGATCATTATCCGGTTGGATATCTCTAAAACTTGTACAACCCGTCATCGTTCAGTTTGTCGGCAATGTTTCTTCTCGATTCCTTCACATTTGTCGGGTCGGCTTTTGTGAGTGTACGTAATGCACTGCAAAGTTTTTCTTTCAGATCGCCTTCGGCAAATGAACCGATGGCGTCAAATGCGTTAGAATATGTTTTTTGCAGCGTGTTGCGCGTCAGTACATCCAGAATGTCCCGGTAAATTTTCGCATCTGGTTTTAGCCCCTCTTTTTCTATTTTTTCCACCCGAAGCAAAGTTGACTCAAATACATATACGTGCATGATCATGTCGGAAATGTTCATCTGGATCTCCTCTTCGTGTACCAGATCTCTTTTAAAGGTATCTGTTACTACCGGTAGCAACATCAGGATGGTTTTTTTGAGGTTGGAAACAAAAGCATGTTTGATTTCGTAATAGTCTTTCCCCTCGGTTTCCACTGCCTGCAGTTTATCCAGGTTGTTTACTACTTCGCTGGCAGCCTCAAACAGGTTGATCTTATGCCTCATCCCCTTTTTAAGGGTCGAGTCGATAGTTATCAGCCGGTTAATCTCATTGGTGCCTTCAAATATCCGGTTGATCCTTGAGTCGCGGTAGGAACGGTCAGCAGGTGCCTCAGACGAGAACCCCATGCCTCCGTATATCTGTACCATCTCATCCACCACATAATCCTGCGATTCGGAACCGTAAACTTTCAAGAGAGCACATTCAGGCTCGTATTCAGCTACGCCTCCAATATTTGCCTGACCGTATGTTTTTCCCTGTTCCAGTAAACTGTCAATAGTGTCCTCTACATCTTTGCTGGCCCGGTACACTGCCGATTCAGTAGCAAACATTTTCACCACCTGGTTGGCCATCTTATGTTTGATAGCACCAAAGTCGGCAATGAATGAACCGAATTGCTTTCGTTCGTTGGCATATGATACGGAATAATTAATAGCCCTGCGCATAGCACCCAATACAGTGGCTCCCAGTTTGATACGTCCGATATGTAAAATATTCAGAGCAATACGGAATCCTTCGCCTCTGCGGCCCAGTAAATTCTCAACCGGCACTTTTACATCGTTAAAGAATATCTGGCGTGTCGATGATCCTCTGATGCCCATTTTATGCTCTTCAGGGTTCATGGTAATTCCTTCCCAGCTTGATTCGACGAGGAAAGCGCTCAGAACACGGTCGTTGTCAATTTTAGCGAAAACAGTAAGCATATCGGCAAAGCCACCATTGGTAATCCACATTTTCTGGCCATTCAGTATGTAATGCTTTCCGTCTTCCGACAACACAGCTTTTGTTTTTCCGGCATTGGCATCCGAGCCGGCTCCGGGTTCAGTAAGGCAATAAGCAGCAAGCCATTCGCCTGTGGCCAGTTTAGGGAGGTATTTGGCATGTTGGTCGTCATTGCCATAGTACAACAGTGGAAGTGAGCCTATACCCGTATGTGCCATAAAAGCAACCGAAAACGAATAGGCCGAACCTATGGACTCGTTGGCTTTCATCGACGTAAGGAATGATTGTCCAAACCCTTCGTATTGCTCCGGTATCGATATGCCCAGCAAACCCAGTTCACCGGCTTTTTTCAGGAGTGAAGGCATCAGACCTTCGGTGTGTTCATCCAGTGCATCGAAATTAGGGGATACCTCAGTTTCTACAAAGTCGATACATGTTTCAGCAATCATTTGCTGCTCTTCATCAAATTCTTCGGGAATGAAAACGTCCTTATAAGAAATATCTTTAATTAAAAATTCTGCTCCTTTAACTTTTGCTTTGGTGTCCATAAATTTTTTTTTCGTTTTGTGCAACAAAGATATAATTTGAATTGTTTTAACGTATAAGATGAGCACAAATCTTGTTAAACGAGATTTCAACAAAAAAGCCGGACAGCGATGCCCGGCTTCTGAGAGCTTAAAAATTTACAATCTATTTTTTCTCGCTTTTCTTTTTTGGAGCGGCTTTCTTTGCCTTTGTGATGGTGATTTTGATATCATCTTTTTTCGTGTCGACACCCACATTGATGGTGTCCCCTTCTTTTAACGAACTAATGATGATCTCTTCGGCCAGGAGGTCTTCAATGTACTTCTGGATTGCCCGTTTCAACGGACGTGCTCCGAATTGCTCGTCCCATCCTTTTTCTATGATAAAGTCTTTGGCTTTTCCTGTAACCTTTATTTTATAGTTCATCTCATGGATGCGCTTGTACAGGTGCGACAACTCAATATCGATGATCTTATGAATGTCTTCGCGTTCCAATGCGTTGAAGATGACTACGTCATCAATTCTGTTCAGGAACTCGGGAGCAAAAGCGCGCTTCAGTGCATTTTCAATAACTCCCTGGGCATGGCTTGCCTTGCTTTGCTTTTTGGCCGAAGTGCTGAAGCCAACACCTTGGCCGAAATCCTTCAGTTGGCGCGATCCGATATTGGATGTCATTATGATGATCGTGTTTTTAAAATCAACGCGACGGCCCAGACCATCAGTAAGAACACCATCATCCAATACTTGCAACAACAAGTGGAAAACATCTGGATGTGCTTTCTCAATTTCATCAAGCAAAACGATCGAATACGGCTTTCTTCTGACTTTTTCGGTTAATTGTCCGCCTTCTTCGTAACCAACATATCCGGGAGGCGCTCCCACAAGCCTCGAGACGGCAAATTTTTCCATGTACTCGCTCATGTCCACCCTAATCAGTGCATCTTCCGTATCAAACAGGAATTTGGCCAGCATTTTTGCCAGGTATGTCTTTCCTACACCTGTTGGGCCGAGGAAAATAAAAGAACCGATAGGTTTGCTCGGGTCTTTTAGGCCAGCCCTGTTACGGCGAATGGCTTTAACGACTTTTTTAATGGCTTCTTCCTGCCCGATAACCTCCGACTGAAGTTCTTTCTCCATGTTAATCAGTCGCTGACTTTCACTTTGGGCAATATTCTGAACAGGTATGCCCGTCATCATGGCAACCACTTCGGCCACATTTTCTTCCGTTACTTCTTCGCGGTGTATTTTGGCTTCTTCTTCCCACCTTTTTTTCGCCCTGGTCAACTCTTCTGTATACTGCCGTTCAATGTCTCTGAATTGAGCTGCTTCCTCAAATTTTTGGGCCTTGATGGCACCAGTTTTTTGTTCTTTTATCTCGTCAATAGAGTTTTCGAGATTGATTATTTCCGCCGGGACATGGATGTTGCTGATATGAACACGGGCGCCGGCCTCGTCCAAAGCATCAATAGCTTTATCGGGTAAATACCTGTCGCTGATGTATCGGTTGGTTAAATTCACACATGCTTTGATGGCGTCATCTGCATATTTTACCAGATGATGGTCTTCATATTTTTCCTTAATGTTGTTCAGGATATCAATAGTCTCTTCCGGGCTTGTGGGATCCACAAGAATTTTCTGAAACCTTCGTTCCAGGGCGCCGTCTTTTTCAATATACTGTCTGTATTCGTCAAGGGTTGTGGCGCCTACGCATTGCAGCTCGCCCCTGGCTAAAGCCGGTTTGAACATATTGGAAGCGTCTAACGATCCTGATGCGTTTCCGGCACCTACGATCGTGTGTATTTCATCAATGAACAAAATGATATCGTCATTTTTCTCCAGTTCGTTCAGTACCGCTTTCATCCGTTCTTCAAACTGGCCGCGGTATTTTGTTCCTGCCACCAGAGAAGCAAGGTCGAGCGTAACGATCCTTTTGTTGAACAAGGCGCGCGAAACTTTACGTTGCACAATGCGCAGAGCCAGGCCTTCGGCAATGGCTGATTTGCCTACGCCAGGTTCGCCAATCAGAATAGGATTGTTCTTCTTCCTTCGGCTGAGGATCTGGGCAATGCGTTGTAACTCTTTTTCACGACCTACAATTGGGTCAAGCCGGTCTTCTTCAGCCATTTTTGTTAAATCACGGCCAAAGTTGTCCAATACCGGGGTTTTGGATTTTGTATCACCTGATTTTTTAGTGCCTCCGCTAAACGATTTAGGCCCTTCTTCGGGTTCTTCCGTTTCACCGGGAAGTTCAGCTTTTGGCTCGAAATAACCCGTGTCCTCCTTCTTTTCTTTTCTGATAGTAATCAATTCTTCTTTGACATTATCGTAATTAACGCCCAGGCTTTCCAGTTTTCTTGTAACCAGATTGTTCTCGTCTTTTAATATGGCAAGCAGAAGATGTTCGGTACCAATCAGATCACTGTTAAACAATTTGGCTTCAAGGTAAGTTATTTTAAGCGCTTTTTCAGCTTGTTTGACAAAAGGAATGTTCTCCATCTTGAGGGTATTGCCATTGCTGGTCCTGATGGCCTCTTCAATGCTTGTTTTGAATTGCTTCATGTCGACGCCAAAATAATTCAGCAGTTGAACCGCTAAACCGTCACCTTCACGAAGAAGTCCCAAAATAAAATGTTCAAGCCCAATATAGTTATTCCCTAATCTTATAGCTTCTTCACGGCTGAATGACAGGACATCTTTAACCCGTTGAGAAAACTTTGCATCCATAATTTATGTTCTGTTTATTATTGGGCAAAATTACACAATCCGTAAACACTAACTTCATCCGGAACTGTAAATTGTCCACACTCCCGGTTTAATAAAATTTCTGTCAGATACTTTACATACGTATAAAAAGGTGTACGAGTTACTAAGCAGCAGACATTCAGTAAATAATGAACTGGAGGCGAAAACTTAAAGGAAAAGAAAAAACTTATTTATTTCTTCCCCGTTACCTTGTCGATGACTTTTTCTACCGGATTTTTTGTGTCAGGCATACTTCCACCTTCAGTGGTAGAATCAATTCCATCTCGAATGGCATTGTAATGGGGAGAAAGTATCTCCACTCCACCTTCATTGAAGGTTTCCAGAATATTTTTATGTAAATCAGAGTAAATCATCATCATTTTATTTACTTGTCTTGTATAAACGTTCAATTCGTATTCTACATAAAAATCGTCCAGGCTTTTCTGGAGAATAAAGGGTTTGTTGTCGCGTGCCAATAACTTAGTTTTTTTTGCTGCCTTCAGTAAGAGGTCGTTCACAGTTTGCCAGGGTACGCTATACCCTATAGTGACGGATGTGTAGAGGATGATCCCAAGTTCTTTGGCATTATTGGAATAGTTAAGTAAGTGGGTGTTGATGATTTGGGCATTGGGAATTGTAACTTCTTCATTTTTCAGTGTTCTTATTTTAGTGACCAGCATTGATTTCTCAACAACGGTTCCAATGGTGGTGCCAATTTTCACCCTGTCGCCAATCATAAACGGGCGCATATAAGTAATTACAATTCCTGCTACAAGATTGGCAATGGCAGAAGTCGATCCCAATGAAAATAATACTCCGAGAAAAATGGATACCCCTTGAAATGCAGGAGAATCGGAGCCGGGCAAGTAGGGGAAAATAAAAACCAGTGCAAAAGCATAAATGATCACCTTAAGGATGTTGGCCGTAGGTTTGGCCCAATCTTTATGAAAGCCTTTTAATTTTAGTTTTTCTTTTTCAATCTCACCGGAGGCATAAGATGTGATCTTTACGAAGTATCTGGCAACTATTAAAATGATGATAATGAAGAACAAATTAGGTAGAAAGTTCCATAGTCCATACAACACGTATTTTACAGGATCGGCAATGTACCCGTAGAATTGTTCCACAATTCCTTTTGTCCATGGCATAAAACTGAATAACAAAGGAAGGTAAAGCAATAAAATCAAAAGAATCAGTGCATATTTAACAATAGTAGAAAGGAAAATAAAGAAACTGTCAGGCCCTTTGGGAGCCAGATATCTGAATAAACTCGTCCGCTTCCTTTTCAGGTTTTTTTCGTATTGACGGAGTTTGTTGTTAAGCCATTTAAAGAACCTGTTAACAAGGTAGAAGATAATAACCAATCCAATCAGCGTAAGTACGGTCAGCCCGATGTTTACCAGCCAGTCTTTGGTGCTCTTGTGTTCAATATGTTTTTTAAAAGATGTTCGGATAGATGCTACATATGTATCAATGGCTTGCCGGCGCTGCATTCCCAAGGGTGCCACATCTTCATCGCTGATGCTCATTAATGAAAATCCTTTATAGAAAACAAGTGAGTAATTGAATTTGTCAACTATACTGAAAGAATCTTCAACAGCAGTGAGTTCATTCGCAAGGCTGTTTAAATGATCGGTAATAACGTCCGCCCGTTCCTTAGGAGTAAAAGGGCCGAAATGAGCATACAAAGGGAATAAAGTGTCGCCTTGAAATATGATGTATACCGGTTTTTGTTCAGATAAGGAAGTGCTGTTTTCTTTAATAGCGTTGACCGTGTCCGCGTTTTGAGCGTTAATGCCCAGAGAAAAAACATTGAAAAAAAAGACGATCAGGAAAAGATTTTTTTTCATCGCAAGCAGGATTTGGTTAAACTGTTGTAAAAGTAAATGTTTTATTTAATTAGTGAAGGCAGCTGGTTTGCCTCATTTTTTTATTTGCAGATAAAAAAGCCGCACGCAATAATAATATGTACAAAAAACGAGTAGTTCTCTATATTTCTATGAAATTCTGATAGAAGTCTGCCTTGTTGTGAAAAGGGATTTCATTACACGAAAAAAAATCTTCATTTTTCTTGCATTGTGCACATATGTGCATTATCTTTGCAAAAGAATTTACATGAATATTAAAGGATGCCACGACCTAAAAATGAACGAATAGTACATGAACCACCCTTATTTACGGAGTTTAAACCTGTGGGGGTTCCTGGTAAGTCGCTGCAGGAAGTGCAACTTGCTCTGGATGAGTTTGAAGCCATGCGTTTGGCTGACTATATGGGGATGTCGCACGAGGAAGCTGCAGAGGAGATGGGCGTTTCACGTTCTACATTCAGCAGGTTAATAGAGAAGTCAAGAAATAAAATTGCCGAGTTTATCTTTCAGGGAAAGATGTTGACAATTGATGGTGGGAACATCCATTTCAGAAGAAATATTATCCAATGCTCCGATTGCGGGCATATGTTCAAAATAAATATTGAATCGCCTGTAACGGAGTGCCCCGAATGTCACTCAAAGAATTTAATAAATCTGGCCGGTGGTTTTGGGCATGGTGAATGTTGCAGAGGAAGAAATGTAAATCGCAATAGTAACAAAAACAAAAAGAAAGGAGGTAAATATGCCACGAGGTGACAGAACAGGTCCTTTAGGCTTAGGGCCGATGACCGGAAGGCGCATGGGTGATTGCGCTGACACCGAAAACACAAGTTCAGGATTTGGTTTTGGTAGAGGATTTTTTAACAGAAGCAGGGGAGGTGGCCGTGGTTTTGGCTATGGCCGTGGATTCGGATTTTTTAACAGAGATGTTGATCCTAATGATGAAAACGTTATTAAGGATGAGATCAGTTCCATGAAGAGTAGATTATCGTTTCTTGAAAATCTTCTTCATAAAAACAAACCTGAAGAATAAAGCCTTTAAATCATTCCGGGATTTTTTCCCGGAATGATTTTTTAAAACAGAATAAAAATGAACTTATTTTATCAGACTATGATGTTGAAGTTAAATCGAAGTTTTTTGTTGATGCAAAAATATTAGGAATCTAAAAAGTAAAAAAATGGAAAGAGAAAATGGAATGCTAGGACAGGGAAAAGGTTTGGGACGTGGCGGAGGTCAGGGACGAAACAAAGGGGGAGCATTTGGTCCGGGTGGCTACTGTGTTTGTGCCAAATGTGGTGAAAAAGTGCCCCATAAACAGGGTGTGAAATGCACCAATCTAAAATGTCCCAAATGTGGTCATACAATGATCAGGGAAGAATTGCTGAAAAAATAATAAAGGAATACAGGGGTGGCATGTGCTTTAAGGTTCAGTTAGTTATGTTTCAAACAATAAAAATTTAATGATATGAAGGATATAATGAATTTATTTGATGATAAGCATTGGGAAGATGCTGTAGAATATCCCAATGGCACCAAACAAAAAGTACTACGTGACAACGAAAAAAACGGTAAGACTATTTTGCTGAAACTACCAGCAGGGTTTAGTATGGCACCCCATTCGCATATCACAACAGAGCAGCATTTTGTGCTTGAAGGCGAATACACAAGCAATAGTACTGTTTATCTGAAAGGTTCCTATCAGATTTATTATCCGCATGAGGAACACGGGCCTTTTGAATCGGAAAACGGAGCACTGATTTTGGTGATATGGGATCCATTTGAGGTCAACTAAATTAGATAAATAAGAACGTATTTTAAAAAAATTAGGAGATGATGAAATTGTTTGCTGTACCAACAATTGATAAAAAACTGTGTGCTCATTTCGGGCATTGCGAGCAGTTTGCTGTAATTGAGACAGAAGATCAGAAAATCACGAAGGTTGCGTATTTGACGCCACCAGTTCATCAACCGGGAACGTATCCGCGGTTTTTAGCCGGTAAAGGTGTAAGTACGATCATTTCAGGAGGAATGGGGACGAAAGCACAGGAAATATTTACCCAAAACAATATTGAAGTGTTTATGGGCATACATTCCAACAGCCCAGAAGCCTTAGTCGTACAATATCTTTCTGATCAATTAGAGAGTGGTGATAATCTTTGTGACCATTAAGCGGAAGACGAATGAAGATCGCTGTAGCGAGTGGAAAAGGAGGAACGGGAAAAACAACCTTATCCGTTAACCTGGCCGCTTTTTTGGCGGAAAATCACCCGGTGGTGCTGACCGATCTGGATGTGGAAGAGCCGAATTCTGGCCTGTTCATCAAGGCGGAACTTGTCAGTGAAGAGCGTAAATATAAAATGGTGCCGGAGTGGATTGAAGACAAATGCACGTTCTGCGGTATTTGCCAGAAAGTATGCAATTTCCATGCGGTTATTCAACTCGGACCAATGATTATGGTTTTTCCTGAACTGTGTCATGGGTGTTATGCTTGTTCCGAACTCTGTCCGGAAGATGCTTTACCTATGATCCGTAAAAAGATGGGGCACCTGAAACATTATAAGAGCGGGAACCTGCATTTTGTGGAAAGCAGACTGGATATCGGAGAAGAGCAGGCCGTACCGTTGATCAAACAAACCCACAAATATATTGATCAACATTTCGATGAAGATTCCATAAGAATATACGATTCTCCTCCCGGAACATCATGTCCGGTAATGGAAGCAGTTAAAGATACCGATTATGTGATTCTTATTACCGAGCCAACTCCTTTTGGTCTGCATGACCTGAAACTGGCAGTGGAGACTATGAAAGAACTGAAAAAAAGATTTGGTGTCGTCGTTAACAGATATGGCATAGGTAACGATGATGTACTGAAATATTGCCAGGAGGAACAGATAACACTACTTGCCAAAATACCAAACGATCGTAGGATTGCCGAATTGTATTCACAGGGGAAATTGCTTTACAGGGAAATACCTGAAGTCAGGGCGGAACTTGAGCAGATCACTTCATATATAAAATCAATAAAGGAAAAAAGTTTTTAGTGAAAGAAATTGTCGTCATATCAGGAAAAGGCGGAACGGGAAAAACATCCCTTACCGCATCATTTGCTTACCTCGGAGGTACAGATGTGGTAGTGGCTGACTGCGATGTGGATGCCGCCGATATGCACCTGCTGTTGCAGCCCGATTTTGCGGACGAAGATGATTTTTACAGTGGCGAGTTGGCTTACATCAACCAAAATGAATGTATCCAGTGCGGCAAATGTGACGAAGTCTGCCGTTTTGATGCTATTCCCGTAATTAAAGGCCGGTATATCGTAGATCCGCTTTCCTGTGAAGGTTGCGGCTATTGTGCACGGGTTTGTCCTACGGATGCAATCACTAACAAAGATCTGAACGTCGGAAAATGGTACATCTCCAATATCAAAACCGGTAGTATCATGGTACATGCAAAACTGGGTATTGGTGCTGATAATTCGGGTAAGTTAGTGGCCAAAGTGAAGAGCGAAGCCAAAGATATAGCAGAAGAAGAGCGTAAAGATTTCATCATCGTAGATGGTTCACCCGGAGTGGGTTGCCCGGTGGTGTCTTCCCTTTCCGGAGCCAGTTTTGTGGTGTTGGTTACCGAGCCGTCTGTTTCAGGTTTGCACGACCTGAAAAGGGTATATGAACTAGTTCATAAATTCAATATTAAGGCCGGTTGTATTATAAACAAATCTGATATCAACAATAAAGTGACTGCCGAAATTGTAGAATTTTTGGAAAAAGAAAACATTGTCCATATTGCTAACCTGCCCTATGATGAGAATTTCACCAAAGCAATGACCAATGGACAAACAATTGTAGAATATTCAGATAATCATTTAAAGGATTTAATTACAGATAGCTGGAATACTATTTTAAAATCAATAACCTAAAAAAATTAAATATGAAAACAAAAAAGATTGATGGAATTACCTGTTTCTTTGTAGAATTAATGGTTGCACGTTCGCCTCTAAGTGATCAAATGAATCGTTTAATTCTGGAATCAGACCCAATACCTGATTATTACGCCAAAAATATTTTTCCCCCTAATGAAAAACACACAAGTTAGTAATTAAAAAAAACTATAGGATAGTAAAGCGGTTCCATCTGCGTGAAAATTTTGGAATTGCTTCAATATTAACAAATTACAAAATTTCAAACAAATGAAAATAACATTTACAACAAAAGGCAGTACGTGGGATTCTGCTATGGATCCGCGTTTTGGAAGAACAGAGTTTTTCCTGATTTATGATGAGGAAAAGAGTGAGTTGATAAGTTACGATAACCGTGAAGCAGCTAACGATGCACACGGTGCGGGGCCAAAAACTGCCCAGAAATTATTTGAATTTAGCCCTGACGTACTCATCACAGGGAACGGCCCTGGCGGTAATGCGGCAGCAGTACTCGAAAAAGCCGGTATTAAAATTTTAACCGGAGCAGGTGAAATGACGGCAAAAGAAGCGTACAGCGCTTATAAAAATGGTGAGTTATAAACAGGGTTAAAAATTATAGAAAACGAAATAATGTTAACGGTTAAACAGTCTCAGAAGAACTTTGTAAAGTTATTGATCTTATTTGTCGCGATCATTACTCCCTGGGTTCTTGGTTTCTTGTATGTTAAGAAGACGACCAGCAATCAGAGGGCCGACCAGGTAAAATTAGTCAATTACAAACAGGATACGATTCCCAGAGTAGATCACAGCAAGTTTGAAATTTTGCAGCAAAAATTTGACACACCTCAGGAAGTCACCGAAGCGTGTATGTCATGTCATAACTTAACGGCCCATGATGTGATGAAAACATCGCACTGGAAATGGACCAAGGAATACGTGACAGACTCGGGAGACACCATTCAGCTAGGGAAGAAAAACATAATCAACAATTTTTGCATCGGAATTTCATCTAACGAACCTCGTTGTACCAGTTGCCATATCGGTTATGGGTGGAAAGACCACGGTTTTGATTTTTCCGACAATAAAAATATAGATTGTATTGTTTGTCACGATCGTACAGGGACTTATAAGAAGTTCCCGTCAGGCGCTGGTTACCCTGTAAAAGAAGTAAAAAAGTTTGGCAAAAAAACATTTTATCCGCCCGATTATAACCTGATTGCACAACATGTGGGAACACCCACCAGGAAAAATTGCGGCGCATGCCACTTCGTTGGCGGGGGAGGAAACAATGTGAAGCATGGTGACATTGCCAATGAATTGTCAGCAGTTACAAAAGAAGTTGATGTGCATATGGCTGTGGATGGTGCTAATATGGAATGTGTAGAATGTCATACAACGGAACGACACAATATTTCCGGGAATTTGTATTCCATTGCTTCGCAGGATACAAATCGTGTTTCATGTGCTCAGTGCCACACCGGGCAACCGCATAAAAACAAGATAATCAACCAACATACTAAAAAGGTTGCCTGCCAGACCTGTCATATTCCTGAATACGCCAAGGTAAGCGCTACCAAGATGTATTGGGACTGGTCAAAAGCCGGAACGTTTAATGAGGATGGAAGTGTGCTGATTAAAAAAGACAGTGCCGGCAATATGACCTATCATAGTTTTAAAGGATCTTTTGTCTGGAAAAGCAATGTACAGCCGGAATATTTTTGGTTCAATGGGAAAGCAGAACACTATGTTATGGGTGATAAAGTGGATACAGGATATCCTGTCCAGTTAAACCAATTATTTGGGAGTTACCATGATAAAAACTCAAAAATAATCCCGGTTAAAGTACATGCGGGAAAACAAATTTACGATCCGGTGTATAAGACCATGATTCTTCCTCACCTCTTCGGAAAGGACAGCACTTCGTATTGGAAAAATTTTGACTGGGACAAAGCTGCCCGTGCCGGAATGGAAAGTATCGGGATACCTTATAGTGGAAAGTATGCATTTATCGAAACACAAATGTATTGGCCCATTAATCATATGGTGGCTCCTGCAGATGAGTCCTTGAAGTGCTCTGCTTGCCATACCCACCATGGAAGGTTGGAAAATTTAACAGGCTTTTACCTCCCGGGAAGGGACTACAGCGAATTTTTTGATGATATTGGGATTGGGTTGCTCATAATTTCCTTCCTGGGTGTATTGATTCATGGATTTTTAAGAATAACAAAAAAGTAATACTATTTTATTATTGAATGATGACAAAAAAGAGAACATACATATACAGAGGATTTGAAAGATTCTGGCATTGGAGTCAGGCATTATTAATTTTCTTCCTGGCTTTTACCGGCTTTGAGATTCATGGATACTATACGGTTTTTGGTTTTGAGAACGTTGTCCGCTGGCACGATATTGCGGCCTGGGCTTTTCTGGTTCTAATTGTGTTTGCCATTTTCTGGCATTTTGTAACTGGCGAATGGAAACAATACATCCCAACTACTAAATACATCAAGGCGCAGATATCTTATTACATCACAGGCATCTTCAGGGGTGCTCCTCACCCTACGCACAAAACCGTTTACAACAAATTTAATCCACTGCAAAGATTCATTTACCTTGGATTAAAATTGCTTGTTATTCCGATACAGGTACTGACCGGGTTCATTTATATGTTTTACATATATCCCCAAAATCCAGTCCAGCTAACAGGGCTGAGTGTTATAGCGATTATTCACACATTCGGAGCTTTTACTTTGCTTGCATTTGTTATCGCTCATGTTTATCTTACGACAACCGGCGATACACCTTTGTCAAGCATCAAAGCTATGCTAACCGGGTGGGAAGTTATTGATGTGGACGAAAAAGATGAGCACAAGCAACATATGAAGCAGGCTGTTGATGATAGCGTGGCCGGCTATTACCGGCTTGATAAAGATGGTAAACTGGTGGATGTAAATGAGGCCTGGCTTAAAATGTTTAAGTGTAAAGACAGGAATCAGATAATAGGTAAACCTTATTCGCTAGCCCGCGACCCGAAACATTTATCGGAGTTGGATGAACTTGTTAAAAATGTTATGGACGGAGGTACCATTACCGGAAAACCGGCAGTAAGGAGATGTATGGACGGATCAACAGGCAAGCATTTGTTGTCGGCTAACCCGGTTATTGAAGACGGTAAAATCATAGGGATGGAAGGATTCATTCTGGATATCAGCGATACCGAAGAATTGACGGAACATATGTATTATGCTGTAAAAAACAGTGGCGCAGGCTATTATCGTTTGGATGACAAAGGGGTTATTACGGATGTAAATGAAGCATGGCTCAAATTTTACAAATATACGAACAGGGATGAAGTCATCGGGAAGCATTACGCTATCACACGCCAGCCAGCCGAAGTAGGAAAACTTGAAGACACTTTTGATAAAGTGATGCAAGGAGAGACTCTTTCAGGCAGACTTGCCATCAGAAGAAATAAAGACGGTTCAACAAGTCGGCATATTTTATCAGCTAATCCTATTTATCTTGGTAATAAAATTGTCGGGATGGAAGGATTTATTATAGATATTTCTAATTTGGAAAAAGAAAGTTAATTGACAAAATATCTGATTATTTTTACAGATTGTTTGCTAATGGAATTGAAATGCAAAAATTGATTCCACAATCCTGAATATTTATAAAAGATGGACCAGATAAAGAAATTCCTTGTGCTTGGAGGCGGTTTTGCAGGGGTTGAGGCAGCTATCAAACTGAGAAAATACGGGTATGATGTAAAACTGGTTTCTGATAGGGATTATCTATTTGTTTACCCCATTTCTATATGGGTTCCAACTGGAGGAAAGTCTTTTGACGATGTAAAGATTTCGTTATCGAAATTACAAAAGAAACATGGGTTTGAGGTTATTGTTGATTCGGTGACTCGGATTGATGTTGCTAACAATACGGTTACTCTTTCTAAGGAGACACTGTCGTATGATTACCTGTTTATTGCCATGGGTATGCACAAGGTGCAAACTCCCGGCCTTGAATTCACTCATTCTATTTGCGGGCATCCCGAAGAAGCTTTAACTATCAGGGAAGAGCTGGAAAAACTGGTTCAACGCGGGCATGGAAAGATAGCGGTGGGTTTTGGAGGGAACCCGATAGATCCAACAGCTACGGCGGTTAGGGGAGGCCCGGCATTCGAACTGCTGTTTAACATCAGCCATTACCTGAAAAAGAAAGGGCTGCGCAATAAATTTGAGATTACTTTTTTCGCACCCATGAAAGAACCTGGTAAAAGAATGGGCAAGAGAGCATTTAACAAAATGGATGTGTTTTTTAAGCACTATCATGTTAAAACGCAAGTGGGCACAATGATTAAAGAATTTGAAAAGAATGCCGTTGTCTTTGAAGATCACTCAAAGATTGAAAGCGACTTGATCATTTATATATCAGGAGGAGATGGACATCAGGTTATTAAAGAGTCGAAGCTGCCATTAAATCAAGCGGGGTTTATCAAAATTAATGAATTATGCCGGGTTGAAGGCTACCGGAATATATATGCCATAGGTGACATCGCTGAAATAGTAGGCCACGACTGGGCTGCAAAGCAGGGACACATTGCGGAAGTAATGGCCGATGTTAGTACGTATAATGTACACAATGAAATCATTGGAAAAGGAAAGCGTAAAAGCTATTGGGAAAAGCTCCATATTATTTGTGTTATGGATTCAGGCGATGGAGCGGCTTTCGTAGTACGTAATCACAAAAGGGATTATATTATTCCATTACCGGTTCTTGGACACTGGTTAAAAAAAGGATGGGGCTTTTATTACAGAAATTCTAAACTGAAAAAGATGCCGAGGATACCGGGAATGTAAAAGCCGGAAAACAAAATATGTATGGCTGCATGAAAAACATATTGAAAAAGGCGCTTGATTTTTATATTGACGGTTTTAAAAACATGTCGGTATCCAACCGGAAGTTGTGGGTAATTATCATTATTAAACTAATCATCATATTTGTCATTTTGAAAGTTTTCTTTTTTCCTGATTTCCTGGGTTCAAGATATCATACGGATAAAGAGAAAAGCAATCATGTGGCAGAGCAATTAATTAATAACTAAACCTTTTAATTATGGAACATTTTAACCTTGCTTTGGTTGATTGGTCGCGGGCACAATTTGCCCTTACGGCCATTTACCATTGGTTCTTCGTTCCGCTTACGCTGGGTTTGTCGTTTATCGTGGCTTATATGCACACGCTCTACTACAAGACCGGCGATGAAAAGTGGAAGAACATGACAAAATTCTGGATGAAACTTTTCGGAATTAACTTTGCAATCGGTGTGGCCACAGGAATTATCCTGGAATTTGAGTTTGGCACCAACTGGTCTAATTATTCATGGATTGTAGGGGATATTTTTGGTGCACCCTTAGCTATTGAAGGTATTTTGGCCTTCTTCCTCGAATCTACCTTTATTGCAGTTATGTTTTTTGGCTGGGACCGGGTAAGTAAAAAGTTTCACATGCTTTCTTCCTGGCTGGTGGCTTTTGGTTCTAACTTATCGGCATTATGGATTTTGATAGCCAATGGATGGATGCAAAACCCTGTGGGAACTCGTTTTAATCCTGTTACGGTGAGGAACGAAATGGTTAACTTTTTTGATGTAGCCCTTTCGCCTACAGCTGTATTCAAGTTTTTGCACACAGTATCACAAGCTTATATTATTGGGGCATTATTTGTTGTGGCTGTGAGTGCCTGGTATCTTTTACATAAACGTCACCGGGCTTTTGCTAAAAAAAGTATCCTTATTGCTTCAGTATTTGGTTTGTTAGCTTCTGTTTTTGTAGCAATGACCGGTGATAGTTCGGCTTATGATGTAGCCCATAAACAACCCATGAAATTGGCGGCAATGGAGGGTCTCTACGATGGGGAAACCAATGCCTCTTTATATGCTTTTGGTTTTCTAAATAGCCAAAAAGACAACACGAACTTTAAAGGAATTCGACTACCAAGTATGTTGTCAATTATGGCCTTCAGAGATGCCAGCGCATTTGTTCCCGGGGTAAACGATCTTGTAAATGGGAATGAAGAGTATGATATCTTACCGGCCGAAACCCGAATAGAAAAAGGACGATTAGCTATTGGAGCTCTTGCCGGGTATAAAAAAGCCAGAGAAGCAGGGGATGAGCAGTTGGCAGAGCAGAATTTAAAGATGTTTGAAGATAATTATGCGCATTTCGGGTATGGCTATTTTAAGGATAAACAGGAGATTGTGCCTCCCGTTATGCTCCCTTTTTACTCATTTCATATTATGGTGGGTTTGGGTTTGTTTTTCATCCTCATGTTTGCATGGCTGTTGTATGCGAGCATACAAGACAAGTTAGATAAATATAAATGGGTTTTACATCTCTCAGTTTGGTCTATTTTGCTGGGCTACATTGCTTCGGAGCTTGGATGGATCGTTGCCGAAGTAGGCCGTCAGCCTTGGACAATCCAAGATCTGCTACCCGTTGGCATATCCACATCGCACTTGAGTGTAGGCTCAGTTCAAACTACATTTTTTATGTTTTTAGTTCTATTTACGGTTTTATTAATTGCCGAATTAAAAATCATGCTGACCCAAATTAAAAAAGGGCCGGAGGAAGGAGGTAGCCATGTTTAACAATATGTCATATGCAGCATTACAGGGCTATTGGTGGATTATTGTATCCATTCTGGCATCTGTATTGGTATTTCTAATGTTTGTTCAGGGCGGACAAACATTGTTGAAACAAATAGCTAAAACAGATAAAGAAAGGTCACTTCTGATCAATTCCATAGGAAGAAAATGGGATCTGACCTTTACAACACTTGTCACTTTCGGGGGTGCATTCTTTGCCTCGTTCCCCTTGTTTTATTCGACCAGTTTCGGTGGTGCATACTGGGTATGGGTTCTGATCTTATTCAGCTTTATCATACAGGCTGTCTCGTACGAATACCGTACAAAAGCCAATAATTTCCTGGGCACTAAAACTTATGATGTTTTTCTATTGATCAATGGTGTATTAGCTACCATCCTGATTGGCATTGCCGTAGGAACATTTTTTACAGGCTCGGAATTTTCGGTGGTTAAAATGAATATTACAAATGCCTCTGACCCGGTGATTTCGCGCTGGCAAACGGCAACACATGGACTGGAAGCTGCCTTTAACATCACTAACCTGGCACTTGGGCTGGCTATTTTTTTCCTGGCAAGAGTACTGGCGATGCTCTATTTTATCAACAACATCGACAATGAAAAGATTGTGAAGAGATCAGCAAAACAATTGAAATTGTGTAGTATTGCCTTTTTAGTTTTCTTCCTGTTATTTGTTGGCTTATTGCTTACCAAAGAAGGTTTTGCAGTGAATCCGGATACCAAAGAAGTATTTATGGAACCTTATAAATATGTACACAACCTGCTTGAAATGCCCGTAGTGTTCATTTTGTTCCTGATTGGCGTTGTGGGTGTATTATTTGGAATCTTCCTGGGCGCATTCAAGATTTCGGGGAAAGGTATCTGGTATGCAGGGATTGGAACGATCATTACCGTGTTTTCGTTATTGATGCTGGCTGGGTTTAATCATACGGCTTTTTATCCTTCTACTTTTGACCTGCAAAGTTCACTAACCATTCACAACGCCTCGTCGAGTAAATATACTTTGACTGCCATGAGTTGGGTATCCTTGCTGGTTCCGTTTGTAATTGCATATATCTGGTATACCTGGAAATCTATGAGCAAGCGAAAAGTGAGTGAAGAGGATATTGAAAATGATACCATGGCCTATTAAAATGGTGTAAAATTTAAAATTGAATAAAATGAATTATCTCGAATCAATACTTTGGATTATCAGCTGGCCGGTGTTAATTATCGTATCATATCAGTTGATTAAATACTTTTTGAAAAAAATGAACTACTTATAATCGTGCAGATACTTTTGGAGATCTACAGCATATTGCTGAGTGCTATTCAGATAACCGGCTTCATCTTCGTGATGATGCTGGTTATTGAATATGTAAATGTACAGACAAAAGGAATTTGGGAGAAAGGACTAAAGGGTAATCGGTGGCGGCAATATTTGATTTCTGCCGTTTTAGGGGCCATTCCCGGATGCCTTGGTGCTTTTACTGTGGTGGCTCTTTTTTCGCACAGGCTGGTTTCGTTTGGGGCGTTAGTGGCCGCTATGATTGCCACGAGCGGTGATGAAGCCTTCGTGATGTTTGCCATGTTTCCACAGAAAGCGGCACTGATCACCCTTTTGCTGTTTGTAATTGGCATATTGGCTGGTTATGTTACTGATAAATTTTATGATCCAAAATGGGTTACTGAAAAATTTGCTGAAAAAAAATTACCACTGCATGAGGAGCCTCATTGTACTTGTTTTCAGAAGGATAAATTGCTGAATTATTTGTTGCGGCCATCGGTTTACCGTTTTGTTGTTGCAATCCTTGTTCTCTTATTGATGGTGGCCGTTATTACAGGTGTGCTTGGAGGAGGAGAAAAGGTGTGGCTGAGGGTTACTCTATTACTTTCGCTGGCCTTTTCCTTTTTTATTGTGGTTAGTGTTCCGGAACACTTTTTAAAAGAGCATATATGGAATCATATCATCAAGGTACACATACCCAGAATTTTTTTGTGGACATTCGGAACGCTGCTGGTCATTCACTTTCTGATGAATTATATCGACATACAGTCTTGGCTTTCCGACAATTTACTTATCGTGTTGCTAGTTGCTGTATTGGTGGGGATTATTCCCGAGTCAGGACCACATCTGATCTTTGTTACCTTATTTGCACAGGGAACCATCCCGTTAAGCATATTGCTGGCCAGTTCTATTTCGCAGGACGGGCATGGGATGTTACCACTACTGGCTGAATCAAAACGAAGTTTTTTAGTGGTCAAACTGATCAATATCGGGGTGGCATTGTTCTTTGGCCTGGCAGGTTATTTAGCAGGGTTTTAACTTAATGAGAGATGAAATGAGGTGGAATTGACACAAAACATATCGAAACGGAATTTTTATTCCTTGCTGTGGCATGCTGGTTTTTTAGCATTTGCCCGGAACTTCATCGATGTGGATACAGTTATTCCTGCTATGCTGGTTGATGCGGGGGGGACAGCTGTTCATGTAGGTATTCTAACTGCTATTATGCTGGGGGGATCTAGTTTTACCCAATTGATATTTGCCCCTTTTATCAGTAACTATTCTTATAAAAAAGGTTTTTTATTACTGGGAATCAACTCCAGGATTATTGCCCTGCTGCTGATGGGCATGATGCTTTATTATTCAGCACGGCTTCAGGGGAATTATCAAATAATGCTCATCTTCCTCCTGATAACTGCATTTTCGCTGGGTGGTGCTTTTGCAAACATTAGTTATACCGATATTCTCGGCAAATCACTTTTAGCCAATGTAAGGAAGCCGTTTTTTTCTATCCGGCAGGTATTGACAGGAGTTATCCTGTTGAGTTCTGTATTTGTTGCGCGGTACGTGCTTTCAAGTGCTGGCTATCCGGTCAATTATGCCTATATGTTTTTCATTGGTTTCGGCGCTTTGACGGTCGCTTCGCTTGGTTTCTGGAGCCTAAAAGAAGTGGTTCCATCGAAAATGAAGGTAAAAAGCCCGGCGCATTTTTTTCAACTGGTAAAACATGAACTAAAACATAACAAACGGCTGGTTTACTTTCTTGGGTTTATCAACACCCAGGGAATTGGTGTTGGGTTTTTACCGTTTATAATTTTATATGCAAAACAAAACTTCGATCTTCAAAGCGTGCAGACTGGTAACTTTTTATTATTTAAGGTAATTGGCAGTGTTGTTACCGGACTGTTATTATTTGCCCTTAAGGGAAAATTCAGATACCGCAATTTACTTTACTTAAATACTCTGCTCTCTATTCTTCTGGTGACACTCATACTGGTATTGCCTGATTTTCCTCCTTTCTTCCTGATGTTCTTTATCGGGGGGATTATTTTCGCTACATACAGTATCACGATGAACGGTGTTTTGCTGGAAGTATCAGAAACCGGCAACCGGGCGCTTTACACCGGGATCACAGGTGCAGGAAATATTTTGCCCGCCCTTTTTCCTCTCGTAGGAGGTTGGGTTATCACCCGGTTTGGGTTTGCATCATTTTTTGTGCTGTTCATTATCGTCATTTTATCATCATTGTATTTTATATATAATTTAAAATGTAAACACTAAAACTATGTTACAATTACAAAGTAAATTTATTTTCGCCCCGCTGAAACTGGGTTACAGTAACGGAACAGGTGTTATTACACAACGGCATCTTGATTTCTATGGGGAAAGAAACAGATACATCGGGGCGATCACTCCCGAACCTTTGTATATGGATCCGGGGTTGCGGGAACTTCCTACGCAGATAGGTATTGATGACGATGATAAAATCCCCGGATTACAACGTATGAATGAAGTAATCCATAAATATGGAGCAAAATCCATTGCTCACCTGAATCATCCCGGAAGAATGGCGAACCCGAAGATTCCGGGGAATCTGTTCTGGTCGTCCACCGATAAACCCTGTGAAAACGGAGGGGCAACTCCTGTAACAATGGACAGGGATAAAATGGATGCCGTTATTAAATTGTTTGTTGACAGTGCCCAAAGAGCCATAGCATCAGGATTTGACATCATCGAGTTGCAATTCGGTCACGGTTACCTGTTAGCTCAGTTTATATCGCCGGCCGTCAACGATAGGAATGATGCGTATGGAGGCAGCTTTGATAATAGAGTGAAATTTCCACTTGAAGTGGCAAAGGCCGTTCGCGAAGCTGTGGATGTTCCAGTTATTGCCCGGATTAGTGGTGATGAGATGATACCAAACGGGTTTCACCTGGAAGACATGGTAATATTTTCTAAAGTACTTGAAGAGGTGGGAATAGATGCCGTGCATGTTTCGGCGGGCTCTGCTTGCTCCACGCCTCCTTGGTTTTTCCAGCACATGTTCATTCCAAAAGGAAAAACATGGGAAATGGCAGGAAGGCTCAGAAAGGAACTGAACATTCCCGTAATTTTTGTGGGAAAGATCAATTCGAAAAAAGATATCAGGTTTGTCGAAAAAACATACCAGGCCGATTATCTGGCTTTAGGACGTGCGCTGGTGGCTGATCCTGATTTTGTAGGTAAATATTCAGGTGAAATAAATGGTTTGATCCGTCCCTGCCTTGCCTGTGCCGAAGGATGCCTTGGCGGTGTTAAAGGCGGAAAAGGTTTGGGCTGTGTAGTTAACCCGCGTGTGAATACAGGATTGCAGAAAGTTTCGCAGGTAACTGACGCAAAAAGTTATGCTGTTGTTGGTGGCGGTTTGGCAGGAATGGAAGCAGCCATTACATTGCGTGACAAAGGACACACCGTGGATCTGTATGAGAAAGAAGAACTGGGCGGACAGTTTAACCTGGCATCTCTGCCTCCGAATAAATCAAGTCTGAAAGAGATTGTAGATTATTTTGTGGACGAATTGAAACAGCAGCAAGGCCGTCAGGTAAATGTGATCAGGAAAGAAGCTACTTCTGAAATACTGGAAAAAGCCGGTTACGCTGGAGTGATCATGGCCACAGGTGCCGTACCTGCTGTTCCTCCGATCAAAGGACTGAAAGAGTTTTACTGGACAGAGTTTTTGGAGGACGATCAGTTACCGGAAAATCAAAAAGTAGTAGTCATCGGTGGCGGCCTGATCGGCATGGAGGTGGCTTCAAAACTGGTGGAGACAGGCAACCACGTTGTAGTTGTAGAGATGCTGGATGAAATAGCCCGGGGCATGGAAATGATTGAGAAGGTTCTGACCGTTAAAAAACTGAAAGCTAAAAACACGGAAATTCTCCTGAACCATAAGGTGGTGGAAATTGATGGTAGTAAGGTGATCGTTGAAGGGGAGGAGGGAGCTAAAACCATTAGCGGAGTGGATAAAATTGTCGTTGCAACCGGAATGAAAAGTTTTGTGCCGTTTGAAAAAGTTGGCACTGTCCCGGTATATTTTGTGGGGGATGCGCAAAAAGTCGGCAAAGCACAAGATGCCATCCGCGATGCATATGAGCTGGCGTTGAGTTTATAAACAGGATCCGGAAAATCCGGAAGAGCATATTTTGAATAAAAAGAAATTGATATGAGCCATAAAATATATCCAGAGTCAGGTGTCGAACTGACCCCGTTTCTTGCAAAAAATTATGATACCGTCTTAAATGCAGCTTCCTTTGGCTTATATAGCGGGTTTATTAAAAAATCTATCCGTCAAATGTCGATCAAACCTGTTGACCATATTCTTGATTTGGGATGCGGAACCGGACGTAATGCAGCACTGATGGCAACTGATCTGTCAGAAGAAGGGGAGATCACCGGGATGGATCTGTCGGGGGATATGGAAAAGCAATTTAACCGGAAATTCAGGAATGATCCGCGCATGAGATTTATCAGGCAACGTGCCGATGTGCCGTTCGATTTGAATGAACAGTTTGACAAAATCCTGATCAGCTTTGTGATTCATGGTTTTCCGCATGAGGTAAGACTGAAAGTGCTGGAAAATGTTGCCCGGCATCTGAAGCCTGGAGGCGAGTTTTTTATCCTGGACTTTGCCGAATTCAAGATGAATGAAATGCCTGCTTTCCACAGGTTTGTGTTTAAAACCATCGAATGTCCTTATGCGTTCGACTTTGTGGAGCGCGACTGGAAACAAATACTGAGCAATTACAGCCTGGACGATTTTGAGGAATCGCTTTACATGAAAAAATATGTCAGGTTACTGAAAGCTGTAAAAAAGAAAAAAAAGCGATAACAACTATGAACGAGATCATATGTAAACCTATCGGTATCATCCACTCTCCTTTTAAGGAGCCACGCGGTGTACCTATTCAACCTTCAGGAGCTGAAGGGATTGAAGGGAGAGTTGAAGTCTTTCCCGAATTTTTGGAAGGCTTAAAGGATTTGGATGGCTTTTCTCACATTATTTTGATTTATTATTTTCACCTCGCAAAAAAACCGGCTTTATCTGTAACGCCTTTTATGGATAACAAGCAACATGGGGTTTTTGCTACAAGGGCATCAGCCAGGCCAAATTCTATTGGGTTTTCGGTAGTTGAACTGGATAAAGTTGAAGGGAATATGCTTTCGATCAGAGATGTGGATATTGTGGATGGAACGCCGCTTCTGGATATTAAACCCTGCGTGCCTCAGTTTGATTTCAGTAAAGTTACCAAAACTGGGTGGCTTGAACATGTTGTTCGGACTCTCCCTGACACAAAAGATGACGGACGATTTATAGAATAGGGAATTAAATACTAGATTGAACCAATGACCCATATTAAAATACAATCAAATATGAATTTGAGATTTGCATTTGCAGTAAATGATGATAATCAATTTGAAAAAAAACATTTTGGAGATGCGGACAAATACCTCATCTATGAATATCGGCAAGATGCGACCGGGTTTTTGGGTGAAGAATTCAACCGCTTTAAAGATATGGATGAGGTACATGAACACGGATCGAAGCGAAAAGGCAAAGCCATCATTGAATTTTTGAAAAGCAAGCAGGTTAATGTTTTGGTGTCAAGGCAGTTTGGTAAAAACATGAAGATGGTTAATCAACATTTCATTCCGGTCATCATCACCACCGAGAACCCGGACGAAGTACTGAAAATCCTGAAACATCATGTTCGCTGTATTGAGGATGAGTGGGGAAAAAACATTTCGAATTTCAAATTATTTAGCATTAAATCAGGAATATTAAAATCATCCATTAAAAAATGAATTTTAATGATCAATGAAACAAAGTGAATGCAAGTGGTTCCCTGTTTGTCCTATGAAATATTTCTGGGAACAAGGAAAATTAGACTCAGCATGGATTCATAAATTTTGTAAAAGCAACTGGAAAGAATGTGTCCGTTTTGATAAAGAAGAAAAGGGAATTTACCATCCAGATAACATGCTGCCTAACGGAGAAATAGATAAACATTTAGCTTAATCAAGCTTCATATTTAGCATAAAAAGTTATTATTATTTCTTACGCAAATAAAATAGTCCTAGTATTATTTCTAAGGACCCTGATGTTTTTATTGCAGGATACGATTTGGCCATAAGTCAAAAAAAAAGTTGAGTAATATCAATTTTGCAAGTGCCGCGATATATTCCACATTATTAGCGTTTTACGTTAATTTATCGTACCTTTATAAGTGTATAAAAATGAATAAATCTGATTAGATTTTATAGCATGAAACACATATCATGGAAGCGTTAAAAACATCGAGAGCAGATTTGGAAAACAAAAAGTCGATTTTTGGAGAGATAGGCTTACTTATTTCCCTGCTGATCGTTTTCTTAGCTTTTAATTGGAAAACTTCTGATAAGTCATATATTAAATCGGAGAAAAGAGACTTTATAGATATACAGGAAGAAATGATTCCAGTTACAATTCAAACCCCAACACTACCTTCCCCACCCCAAACCAGGAAAGCGGTAGTAATTAAAATTGTTGAAAACGATATTGATGTTGAAAATGATATTGTAATTGATGCAGAAGCCAATCAGAAAACAGAAATGGAAGCATTTACACCCTATGTTCCAATGGAAATTGAGGAGGAAGAAACAATTGAAGAAGAAACCATTTTTATTGTTGTAGAATCTATGCCTGAATTTCCCGGTGGAATGAATAAATTAATGAAATACTTACAAGACAATCTGAAGTACCCTGTACGGGCAAAAGAACTGGGTATTCAGGGAAAAGTGTATTTGTCATTTGTTGTTGAGAAAGACGGCTCAGTAACTGATGTTGCATTGTTAAGGGGTATTGGAGGAGGATGCGATGAAGAAGCTATTCGTGCAGTAAAAAACATGCCGAAATGGATACCTGGAAAACAACGAAATATTCCCGTTAGGGTACGCTTTAATTTGCCAGTGAATTTTAAGTTGTTATAAAGTAGCCTGGATTTATCCTTTTTTGCTGATATTTATCAATTTTACCCTATCCAGTATTTTAATATGTTTTCCATCCATCTGAATAATCCCTTCATTTTTTAACTCAGCCAGTAACCTAACCGTACTTTCGGTAGAAATACAAGCAAAATCAGAAATATCTTTCCTCGATAACAGTAAAAAAATTTCTTCCTGGTTGAAAGCCTCGTCACTTAAATAAAGCAAAGCGTCTGCTAAACGGCCGTGCATCTGCTTATGGCCTAAGCTTTTTATTTTGTTAAACAATTGCTTTTCATTATTGCAATACCATTTTATGATTTCCGATGCAAAATTTCCGTTGTTATTCAGCAATTTTCTAAAACTTTCTTTTTCAATCAGACAAATATTCGAGTCTTTTAAAGCTATGGCTGAGTAATTATATATATTGTCACCGTATATCGAAGATAAGCCTATAAACTCAGAGGTCTTTAAAATTTTTATATTGATGTTTTTGTTGTTTGGGCTTTCAAGATATAACTTTACCAAACCATCCGCGATATATAAAACATAAGATGCAAATGCACTTTGTTTGCATATATTTTCATCTTTCCTATATAAAATTTGAGTTTTATTCTCATTGATAAATTCCAGTTCGGAAGGAATTAGCTGTTTAAAACATTGTGAGCTTTTAGCACAATTCAAACAATTTGTTGATTCTGTAAAATCATTCATAGCACATTCATTAACCAAACCAGTCTAATCCTTGTCAGGCGAAGTTTATTTTTAACTATTCAAAGTTACTATTTATATCAATTGGAATATTGAGTAATATCAATAATTTAATTAAACTGTAAGTGTTTGTTTTATGATGTAAATAAGCTTTTTAGAATTAACTTTGATCAAAAACAGATCAGATATATTTATAGGTAGTGAAAAATGAAAGCAAATTAGCAATAGTGAGTTTTCAGATATTTTAATAGACATCAGAAATAATACTAATTGTAAAATCTGTGATGCTGCAATGGGAATATGATAATTAATTCAAAGAAAATGTATAGGGTAAGAATTTATTCTGAAAATTTAAACGTTAAATTATTAAAATGCATAAAAGAAAGGTTCGCGAAATCCATTTTAGACAAGTAGTGTATTAAATAAAAATTTCAAAAGACAGATATCGTATCTGCTATTTCAAAAACTAAATGTAAAACTCATGAAAGTTACATACTTATGTCCCAAATGCCGGGGCGCAATTAATGCCGCAAACAACATTATTTTATCTGCTAAAACCAGCACAAACACAGTAGGTCTTATTTTATTGCACGAAGAAATCGGAAATTATACAAGTACCTTAAGTTCTTCACTAACCATTGAAAAGGGTGAAGTTGTAGATTTATTCTGTCCTGTTTGTCACGAAAGTTTAAATATCCCAATAAAAGATGCGCTTGCAAAATACATCAGGATAGATGAAGATTTGAATGAGTCTTTCATTATCATTTCAAGGAAATATGGTGAGAAGATCACTTTTAAGGTAGATGAAAATAAACATGTAGAAGCATATGGGGAAAAGCTAAGCAGATATATTGACCCTGAATGGTTTTTGCAAAAATGATGCTACCAAGCATAATGACAGAAAAGAGTAGAAAAAAATAATTCCATTAATTAAAAATTGAACCCTATGAAAACAAAAACATTATTATTCGCTATTGCACTTATTTTTATGTTAAGTGCTTTTGGACAGAAACCAACACTTGAGTTGACTTTCACCGCCATTGACAGTGCAGCTTATGTCCAATTGGACAGCATTAAAGTGATGAACCTCACACAAGAGGGTGATACTGTACTTTATTGGCCCGATACAGTGCTTGTATTAGATTACCTGGTGGGAATAACTGAAATTCACAATGGAGCAGAAAAATTGCAAGTATTTCAAAACTATCCAAACCCTGTAAAGGACCAAACTACACTCACTTTGTATCTTCCTGAAGAAGGGAATGTAAATCTTGTAATTACTGACATACTGGGACGTCAGGTCATAAACACAGAAAAGATGTTGGAAAGAGGATTTCATTCCTTCAGGTTTACCCCCGGCAGCGGAAAAATATTCTTTTTTACAGCTTATTGGAAATCAGCAAGCAGCAGTATTAAAATTCTTACAGCAGGAAATGTTTCAGGTTTAACAAATTCACTTGATTACGTAGGAAGCAATGATACTGAAGCAGAATTTAAAAGCACAAAAGATATACAGGACTTCTCATTCAGCCTTGGTGATGAGCTGCTTTACATAGGTTATTTTGATACACTCCAATCCGGTATGCTTGACGCTCCTGAAGTCAGCGATACTTTTGTTTTCCAGTTTGCTACAAACATTCCCTGTCCTGGTATACCTACTGTGGAATATGAAGGACAAGTTTACAACACCATTCAAATTTGCGGCCAGTGCTGGTTGAAGGAAAACCTGAATGTGGGTACAATGATTCAAGAAACGCAACAAATGACAGATAATGAACTAATAGAAAAATATTGT
>Ga0209013_10000044_pt1 | contig 79898 bp, 72 predicted proteins | sample Cruoilmetagenom2_FD_187291 | JGI IMG/M metagenome (GOLD analysis project Ga0209013, IMG submission 187291) | Oil polluted marine microbial communities from Coal Oil Point, Santa Barbara, California, USA - Sample 2 (SPAdes) (version 2) | ecosystem: Environmental > Aquatic > Marine > Oil seeps ... | reverse complement strand
TCAAGACTTACAAAACATTAAAGGCGGAATGCAAGATAAATCTATCTGCGACGACATTATTGTTTAAATAATCCTTTGACCGTAATCCACATTATTTTCTAATATATTTTATTTAATCATCCATTAGGATGCAAAAGCTAAGTTCTGTAGTGTGAACCAAGCTTAATTAATCTCTATTATTGAGACAAAATTCATTTACATGGAGAAACGTCCAACATATAAACAGCTTGAGCGACTATTAAAAGAAGCCAGTGAAAAGGTTAAAAAAACCGAAGAGTTGAAAAATTCTTTTCTGGCTAATATGTCGCATGAAATTCGTACACCAATGAATGCTATTGTTGGTGCATCGGAATTGCTTAGAGATGATTCTCTTTCAAAAGAAGAACGAAATGAATTTACCAAGATTTTATCATCAAGTAGTAAAGAATTACTTGACTTATTTAATAGAATTCTAGAATTGTCCCAATTAGAAAGCGGGGCTTTAGAATATACTGAATCAGAAGTTGATACTCATACTTTACTGATTAAACTTTATACCATATTTGAACAAAAAGTAGGCGCATCACAAAAATATATTAATCTGAAGTTCACTGAAGATCTTCCAGATATAAAAATATTTACAGATTCAGCTAAACTACTTAAATTATTAAGCTATCTCCTTGATAATGCTGTAAAATTTACCGAAAAAGGTGATATCGATTATGGCTTTGCTATTCAAGACAGATACACTTTACTCTTCTACGTAAAAGATACTGGACCTGGAATAAGTAAAGCACAACAAGAAACGATTTTTAAAAAATTTACTCAAGTAGATAATTCTTATACCCGAATACATTCGGGAGCTGGCTTAGGGTTATGCCTATGTAAGGAACTTGCTACAGTTTTGGGTGGTAATCTACATATTGATTCCGGAATAGGTCAAGGTTCTATTTTCTACTTTACCATTCCTCTTAAATTATCAGAAACCAATGTAATTCTGACAGAAAAATTAGAAATAATATTAAAAAATAATATTAACAACATATATTCTTCATCAAATTCAGATGAAAATATTGCTATTTAGAAAAAAGGAAAATTACTAGGAATATTAAAGGAGCTTGCTGGTCACAAGCTCCTTTTTTTTATTTTTTCTTAAATGAAATTTCTTTAAAATTAAGGAGCATATCCAAAATAATAGAAACAATCAATAAATTAAATTTTTGCTCTGAATCAGTAAAAAATAGAACACAAGCAAAAAGCATCACAAAAATGGAAACTAATCTAAAAACTGCCTTTGTCTTAAATAATTTCAAGTCTGTAAAATCAAAAGTTAGCAAACGGTAAGAAATATTTAAAACTAAACCTGATATTAATAAAAGAGGTCCGTAAAATTCACCTTGTAATATAAAAAGTGCACCTACAATAATTAGAATTGTGGCTAATGTATATAGCACCAATAAAATTCTTTTCATTTCAAATAATTAATCAATTCATTAAAAATAACTAAAAGAGAATCTCCGGATCCTTAAATCTATCCTTTCCCAAATGAGAATACGCAAGTGGAGTAACTTCTCTTCCTCTCGGTGTTCTTTTAATAAAACCTTCCTTAATGAGAAAAGGTTCATAAACCTCTTCAATTGTTCCACTATCTTCGCTGACTGCGGTTGCGATTGTTGAAATTCCAACCGGACCACCATTAAATTTATCAATAATCGTATTTAATATTCGATTGTCCATTTCATCCAATCCATGTTTATCTATATTTAATGCTTCTAAGGAAAATTTAGTAATTTCAATATCAATGGAACCATTTCCTTTTACTTGAGCAAAATCTCTAACTCTTCTTAGAAGAGCATTCACAATTCGAGGTGTTCCTCTACTTCGCGATGCAATTTCACCTGCCGCTTCATGAGTAATCTCCACATTTAAAATACCGGCACTTCTCTCCACTATTTTGGTAAGTACAGGTAAATCATAATACTCTAAATGACAATTAATACCAAAACGAGCCCGAAGAGGAGAAGTAAGTAAACCTGATCGTGTAGTTGCTCCAATTAAAGTAAATGGATTTAATTCTAATTGAATAGAACGCGCAGCCGGCCCCTTATCAATCATGATATCTATTTTGAAGTCTTCCATTGCAGAATATAAATACTCCTCTACAATCGGGCTTAAACGATGAATTTCGTCAATAAACAAGACATCGTTAACTTCTAAATTAGTGAGCAGACCAGCCAGATCACCTGGTTTATCTAAAACGGGACCTGAAGTTACTTTTAAGCCAACTCCTAATTCATTAGCAAGAATATTAGATAAGGTAGTTTTACCAAGTCCTGGAGGTCCGTGTAACAAAACATGATCCAAGGCTTCTTCTCTCATTTTGGCAGCTGCTACAAAAATGCTCAGATTCTCCACAATCTTTTTCTGTCCTCTAAAATCATCAAATGCCAGAGGACGTAATTTATAATCAAATTCTGTTTCTTTTTCAGAAAAATTATGACTGCGAATATCTAGATTATCATCCATAAATCGAAATTAGCTAATAGAAAATAAGACGAAGTTATATTCGAAATAATCGTGATAGAAGATTTCAAAAATAAACCCGAACAAATGTAGTAACAAAAAAGCTTTGATTAATGAACTTGAATTTGATTTAAAGATTCAAGTTCTCTAGCATCCTAAATAGATTGTCAATTTCAAAAGGCTTTGCAATATGTCCATCCATTCCATTTTGAATGCATTTCTCTTCATTTGCTATCATGGTATCAGCGGTAAGAGCAATAATTGGTATGCGACTATCAGTTTCAAGCTTACGAATAGCTTTTGAAGCTTCAATTCCATCCATCTCAGGCATCATGATGTCCATAAGGATGAAATCATATTTTCCTTCCTTATATTTTTCAATTGCTTCAATTCCGTTATTCGCTACGTCAATTTGATAGCCATATCTTTTAAGCGTGAATTTCACAACGGTTTGATTTAGTTTATTGTCTTCAACTAATAAAATAGAATAATTTTTAGTCTCCCAATTCATTTTTTCACGATGGATTTTTCAAAGATGCAAGATAACAAAATCGAGTTTAAAATTAAGTAACCTACTTAAATAATATTCTACATGCTTCATTCTTAAATTTGAATTTCATTTTTATCATTCTTTCAATTATCAACAAGTCTTATATTATTATTTTTCTTTTTAAAATTTCTAAAAAAATATGATGATAATAATATCCTGTTAATAGTGTTGGTAATAGTTTGATCTGATAATTGCGATTAATTAAAATTTAGTTGTAATAACAGGTAATTAACATGTATTGTTAAAGTAGCGCCATTGTATTTCAGTTGTATATGTGTAATATTAACATGTTGTTAATAAAGTTGACTTTTGATAAATTTATTTGCTTTCTATATTAACAGCTTGTTGAAAACCGGTTGAAAGATGCATGTATGCTGGTAAAAAATAAAATTGGTTTAAACTAGCATTTTATCTATACAAGTATGCAAAGTACATCTCCAAATAAAAGATTCTATATTTTAGTAAGGAAAAATCAACAGTATGTTAACTGAATGTGAATAAATCTGTTTACAAACCCAATATGGAGTTTTAAATAGTAGTCTATCAGTTTATTACAAGTGTGTTGATAGTCGATTTATCCTAAATCTAAAAGAATAGAAAAATAGATTAGTAAATTAGGGAGTATTTCAAACTTGTAAGCATTTTTCCTTAGTTTTGTATGCTGATAAAGCCTAGCCTAAACTTGGTATTTGAAAATATTAATCTGCTGTAATTTTATAAAGATGGAAAAAATAAAAATTGCTCTTGCCTCCGATCATGCAGGATTTAAACACAAGAATAAACTTGTTAAATTTTTACAATATGAAGGGTATGAAGTAAAAGATTTTGGAACCAATTCTGAAGAGAGTATGGATTATCCCGACACGGCACATCCTTTGGCTGAAGCTGTCGAAAATGGCGATTTTAACATAGGATTCACTTTGTGTGGTAGTGGAAATGGTATCACGATGACCGCTAATAAACATCAGAAAATACGTGCGGCTTTATGTTGGAATACCGAAATAGCCCAACTTGCAAGAGCACATAACGATGCTAATGTATGTGGTATTCCTGCTCGATTTGTTAGTTATGAAGAAGCCGAAAATATTGTGAAGGCTTTTTTGTCAACTGAATTTGAAGGTGGAAGACATCAGAAGCGTATCGATAAGATTGCACTTTCTTAAACGTACTATTTAATTACAAAATCATCACAAATAAGGAATTACGGAATTAAAGATGCTTTATTGGTAGTATTTATTATTATATTTGCGATGATTATTAGAAAAAAATTCTGGTTAAATTAATAGAAGAACATGCTTTCGAATACTTGTAAATACGCGATCCGATCGGTTATTTATCTTGCTATAAATGCTAATGATGGTAATAAAATTGGAATCAAAAAAATAGCTGAAGATTTAGAAATTCCAACTCCTTTTTTAGGTAAAATATTACAAAGTTTAGCAAGACAAAAGCTTCTATCTTCTACGAAAGGTCCACATGGTGGTTTTGGAATGGGAAAAAAACCAGAAGAGATTACCCTGATGAATATTGTTGAAATTGTGGATGGAATGGATATGTTTGAAAATTGTTTGATTGGCATGCGGCCATGTAAAACAGGAACAAATAACCAGCCTCCTTGTCCGGTTCACAACCAATTTGCAGGTATCAGACAAAGTATCTATGATTTATTTAATGATAAAACAATAGGTCAATTGATTATCGAAATGGAAAGTACGAATGAATATATTAGTTTATAGAATCTTCTTCAAAAAAGATATATTTTTAAAGGGCTTGCGGTTTAACAGCAAGTCCTTTTGTTTTTTTAACCACGAATAAAGAAATACAGCTACGATCCCACCAAACACATCTGCAGTAAGATCCCAGTAATCTCCACTGCGGTGGATAAAATAATTTTGTTGTAGGAATTCTATTAAAGCACCATATGCAGCTATCAGAGAAAGGGAAATAATAATAATTTTCAGCTTACTAAGATTTGTCTGATATCTTAATTCTGCAAAAAGAAATATTCCCATCACGAAAAACATTCCAAAATGAACCATTTTATCAAAATAGGGAATGTTAAACATGGAAGATTTGGGAAGATCATCTCCAGGAATAGAACACAGAATAAAAATTAGGAGTGCCCAAAGTATATTTCTTAAAAAAAGTTTAGAAGTCATCTGTTTACTTGTTGTGTTATAACAAAGGTAAGAAGCATTTTTGTCTTCACCATCCCCTATGCTTTTATTTAAACTAATTGTTGCAGATTCTAATAGATTGTTTAACAGGAATTTTGTAATTTAAATGAACCTAAATTTAAAGTTCAATTTAATCGAATGGTTTATGAAGAATACAGCAAGGGAAATGATGGATTTATTACGAGGAGAGAGAATCAATACCTGGTTCGATCTTGGATTATTTATCGATAAATTTAAAGAGAATAAGCCAATTCCCACAGTTGAATTCCATAGATCCTACACTTATTTTAAGGAAAATATTCAGAAAAAAGGAATTGCTTTCATCACTTTTTATTTCTCTGTTGATGGAGTTAGTATAGAGGTGGAGAAATATGCAAAGACTTTTCGATATCATATAGGCGAGGATTTACCGATACATTATATTGCCGGAAAAATTTACCCTGAAGCCAGAAAGATTCGAGATCCGAGAAGTAAAACTTTTTGCATGGATGCCATGCAGGGTTTCGATGATTGGTCCTTATACAAAGAGTTTTTCTTTACCAGATTAGAAAGAGGAAGTAATACCTACAACGAGCTTATTTTAAAATTTTGGGATCAGGTATTGTTAATATGCGAAGAGCTTGGCGGATATTTAGAAGAAAATAATATTGGCCTGCTTTATCTTATTAATGTATGTTCTAATCCTGGAAATGTATCTCTGGCTCTGGCAAGTGTCTTGGTTTCTGAGTTTATGGGTATTCCGGTTATTAATAATAATCATGATTTTTTCTGGGAAGGTGGTAATTCAAAAGTTGATAGAGAAATTAAAGGTTTGAAAAAAGGACCAAGAGATTTATTCTTTACAAACGCCCATTTAGGAGAGGTTTTTTCTATTCTCGAAGTTCTCTATCCCTGGGAATCGCGTTCGTGGATTAATGTAAATATCAACAGAAAACAAAGTGAGAATCTTATTTATAAAAAAGGTCACAATCCTGCTAATGTATGTGAAATAGGGACTGCTGTTGATAGTAAGGAATATCTTACCATTGACAAAAGAAAGAGAATTGAGTCGCTTTACCAGATGGAAAAGATGTTGAGTCGATACCACACTAAAGCACTTGTTAGTTATTCCGCAAAAGATGTGTTGAAGTATAAATTGGTGAATAGAAAATCGCCAGAGCCAATTTATATCGGTTACAAAACCAAGGCAATGCATAAATTTTTGAGCGAGAATATTATTTTTTTACAACCCACCAGGGTTATTTCACGAAAGAGAATAGAGATAGGATTCGATTTACTTCAAAAAATACTGGAAGTAGATAGTCTAAAAGCAAAGCTGAGAGAATCTGATGATTTAAAAATTACCATTTTGATAACCGGTCCAATTCCCAGTGGGCAATATGCTTATTTTCAGAAATTAGTACAACGATTTGAGACGCTGCTTCAAGAGATAGATAAAGGATTGAGAAAACGAATTTACCTGGGTTTTCTGTTTAGCGAATTAGATAAGGATAGATTTAAAGAACATTTTCCTGATCCTATTGGAATTCCCGAATTGTATAGTATAGCTTCCTTGATTTTGCTTCCTTCTAAGACCGAAGGAAGAGGTTTGCCGATTATAGAATCAGCTGCTGCGGGAGTACCTATTTTTTGTCGGCGCTACCAACCAGAGAATGTGTATGCCGAAGTAATTGGGGAACATTTACCCGAAAAAGATCGATTAAGAGTAATTGAATTTAAGGGTAGAACGATTACCGATGCCCATGTAAAGAAAGTTATCGAGAAGGTTTTTTTTCCGCACCTGCATTATCGCGATGTGTTACACAATAAAAAAGTGATAGAAAGCCGATACAGTATTCCTGCCTTAAATTCCAATATCGACAGGATTTTGCATCAGTTGTATTTGCAACTAAAACCAAATGGACAAAATAGTCTACATGTACGCAGGTTACTGGAAGCATACCGGGAGAAAGTAAATTTTAGTAATAAAGATGTTACTGCCTTGCTTGCTGCTAAAAATCGGCATTATTTGCCGGGATATGGTCGATTGGCTTTCATGCTTCATTTAAAGTCGTTAATTGATCCTAGTGCCTTCAGAATGGAAGAAAAGGAGATAAGAGGAGAAGGCTTTTATTTCGCAAAAAAACAAGTAGAAGATCATCCCAATTTAGGTGAACTGAGTCTGGAACAAATCCATAATTTTTATAACGGAGTAGATAATATCTTTAGCATTAGGAATGGGGAAATACAAATTCGTCACGATCATTCCTTTAGTTATCGGCATCGGAATAAAAATGCCTATCCCTATCAGGAATTCACACATCAGGAATTATCGGGGATGGTGAATCTCTTAAAATCGGAATATATTCCAACTAATAAGGGACGGAAGGTTAATGGAGCAGCTCGGTTTTTTCTGGATAAAAATCTGGCACTTTCGCAACTCACCTCAAGTTCTGTAATTGCAATAGACGATAGAAAATTCCTCTTTCAAAAACTCAAATTAAATATTCCTTTAGCTTATTTTCCTGGTAAATATGTGAAATACGAATTAGAGTATTTTGTATTGAATTCAGTCAAGAAAAGACTAAATATTCCAATGCATGAACCAATTAGTGTGGAATTATTAAAACAGAATAAGTTAGCAGGAATTTATGTGTTCGCACCAGATGCCGTACTCACTAGTTGGTCAACAGCTTCGGATATACGTGATTTCATTGAATCAGGATTTGATCAGGAGTTAAAATTGCTTTACGATCAGAAAGTGCTTCATATTATTACCCTTGAATCCTTAACGGTGGGAATCCATATCCCACAGATGGGAGAAAAAGCAATTTCCATATTGCGCAATATTATGGATGAAGGTGGATATTTGATATCGAACCGGCGGAATGCTGCCTTTATGACCGATCTATTAAATATGGATCGCTTCCATATTGGCAAGGTAACTACCGAAATTGCAGCTAATATTATGGGAATTCCCAATAATACAGGATATATTCAATTTGTGCCTGCGAGTGTTCGCACTAGTTTAGCTTATCCTACTCCCATACAAACCTCTAAAGATTTTTCTGATATACTTCATTCCGATCAGTTTAATGCCTTGTGTGAAAAGTATGGGGAAGCTAAAGTGTTTGAGTTGATTAGGGAAGATGCGCAAAGCAAAGGATCTCCCTTAAAGCAGGTATTAGAGAATATCTCCTTATCCGAAAAGCAAAAACCTGATGTGGAATATGAATATACCACCGGAATTTATGAGGATGGAAATCCATGGAATGGGGTTATCGCGAAAGCAAAGATTAGTAAGAATCCAAAGGCATGGCATTTTGCAACCCGCAGTTCTCGTACAACACAAACCGTTACGCGCTTTGTAACAGAATTCGAGAAATGTAATCATGCTGATGTAAAAATTGCCTGGAATGGTGGTTATATTCTCAATCCGGAATTAGTCGGTAAATTAGGATTACCAGAATCTTATATCGGTTCGCCACTTGGTTTGTTGATTGCAGATTCAGAAGTTTTAAGTGCTCCTCTGTTTAATAAGCCCGCCTTACTGATTTACAAGAATGGTCGGATTGACATTCAAAGAGTGAATTGCGCCAAGGGTATTCGTATTGATTTTGGAAATCAAAAAATCGAATTTGTAGCACAGAATTACAACGCTCACAAGGTTGGGGAGTGTTCCTATTTCGACCTGATGTACGAGAAGGAAATTATCCCGGCTAAGGATTGTTTGATGATTCGTTTGGCAGGAAATACTATTAAAGAAGTGATAACAGGAGAGGAATCTATTCTTCAGATTCCGGTTGGCTTAACCCTATGTGTTCCTCAAAAAATGTGGAAGTATTCACTACCGGAAACAGAAGTGAAAATTAAGATCACAATATTGGGTTTAGAGCAAATTGCACATGCTGTTGAGGCTGGTCCGCTTCTGCTTGATAATGGTGAAAATTGCATTGATATGGCGATGGAAGGATGGAAGAAAAGCAACTCGATAAAAACACAGGCAGCACGTTTGGATTTTACCGATATGCGAGGTCCTAAAATTGCAGTGGGAATGGATGATCGGGGGGACTTATTTGTACTTACCATTAATGGCAGGATACGAGAATCGGTGGGAGCAACTCACTTCGATATGGCAGCAATCTTACAAAAACACGGTTTACAAAAAGCGATGGGTTTTGATCCGGGAGGAAGTTCAACCCTTGTTGTGGAAGGTAAAACCTTGAATATTTCGCCTTATAATTCGCAATATGAAACTAATATTTATGCCTTACCGCCCGAGCCAAGAGCAGTATCGAATGCTGTGATTGGCTACCAAAAAAAGTAAGTGTTCAAGCAGTAATTATTAAAAATAATATCTCCTCTTTTAAGGGGAGATATTGTTTTGGAAATGCTTGTATCTAAACTAATACAGGCTGTTTCCGCTTAGTATTTTTTAATGCTTCCTAAAAATGAAATATCGCTGGTGATTTTAGGATTTCCTTTATACTTCACTGATCCAATACCCGAAATACTTACGCGCAATTGTTCTTCCACAAAGACCTTACCGCTTCCAACGCCACTAATATCAATATCGCCTTTCTTGGCTTTCAAGTCTATTGCATTCACGCTACCAGCTCCCGAAATATCAATAGATAAATCTTCTGTAGTTCCCACCAATTTAATGGAAGAAGCTCCGCTATTATCAATCGTCAATCGATTTGCTGTAAGGTTCAGATCGGCCGATGAAGCACCGTTAATTTCTATTTCCAATTCATTAAAACGTAATTTTTGATCACTCTTTAGAGAAATGGCACCATTGGCTTTTAATTCGCTTAAATTTTTAAAGCCGATATATAATTTTAATTTTTTCGATTTATAAATTGTTTTTTCGGTTGAGATATATAAAATATCGCCTTTCACTTTACTCTTAATGATTGGCAAGAGGTTTTCATCTGCTTCCACCTTCAAACTATAGCTATCATCCTGTATCAGATAAATAGTAAAAGCACCATTTACTTTAATGCCATCGAATTCTCCAACTTCTCTATCCTGGGTTTGTACATTTCCGTTTCCACGGATTCCATCGGCAATTGCAGGACTTGCCAGAAGCATGCTACAAATTAAAAGCAGAATTATGCTACCTGATTTTTTTATAATTTTCATAATTGTCTTTTTTTAGGGTGGTTATTATCATATCTGTAATAAAGACGAAAGTCACATCATAAGGTTGCATAGCTCTCTCTTATTTATTCAAATAAAAGCCTTTAAGGCTCTCCTTGCACTAAGCTAATTATAATTGTTTGGGGATTTATTCAATCTTTTACTGGAAAAAACTACAAATGAATCTAACTTGCGAAAAAATTGAAAAATGTCCGGAGTTTATATACATATACCATTCTGTAAGCAGCTTTGTCACTATTGTGCATTCCACAAGAGCATTTCCTTGCAAGCCATGGACGAGATGTTGGAATCCTTGAAAAAAGAGTTGGAAATCCGTAAGGATTATCTGACTGACAAGTCGATTTCCACGATTTATTTTGGAGGAGGAACACCATCTGTTTATCCTGTAAAGCAAATCGACAGTCTGATAGAAACGGTAGGGAAATATTGGAATATAGATACCGATGCCGAAATTACTATAGAGGCAAATCCGGACGATTTACAGCCGGAATACCTCAAAAATCTCGCAGCAAGTCCGATCAATCGATTAAGTGTTGGCATACAATCCTTTCACGACGAGGACTTGATACTTATGAATAGGAGGCATACGGGTAAGCAAGCTTTCGATGCCATTCGCAGAGCGCAGGATTATGGATTCGATAATATCTCCGTAGATCAGATTTATGGTGTCCCCGGATTGACGATGGAAAAATGGCAGCAGAACCTTCAGCAAGTTTTCGATTTGAATATACAGCACATTTCCTCCTATCATTTAATGTACGATCCCAATACTGTATTTGCACGAAAATTGGAACAGGGACAGCTGCAAGAACTCGATGAGGAGGAATCTTTCGATCAGTTTAAATACCTGTTGGAAAAGGCCAGGGAGAACGGTTTTATCCATTACGAGATTTCCAATTTTTGTAAGGAAGGATACATCTCGAGACACAATTCCAGTTATTGGTTGCAGCAGCCTTATTTGGGTATTGGGCCTTCGGCACACTCCTATAATCTGAACGAACGGGAATGGAATATTGCCAACAACCATAAATATATGAGGGCGATTCAGGAGCAGCAAAATTTTTCTGAAAAGGAAGCACTGAGTTTCTCTGATCGGTTTAACGATTTTGTATTAACCACATTGCGCACTTATTGGGGAATGAATCTTGAACATGTGAAGCAGCAATTCGGAAAAGCAATCTACCAGCATTGTTTGGTGAAAACGGAAAAATACCTTCACTCGAAGCATATGCGAAAGGATGGGAATGCTATTATCTTAACCGATAAAGGAGTTTTTGTATCCAATGATATCATGTCCGACTTTTTTTGGATCGATCCAGCTAAGGAATAAAGCCAAACCATAATATAAAGGAGATATTACGATATTATATGCAAATTCTAAAAATATTAAAATGTTAAAAATAAAAGTTGCCTTGCTCACATTTATGTGTTTTACATGTTTTGCGACATGTTTTGCTCAAAATGATAGCTTGATAAGCCTGCATGCAGCAGCTTTTAATCGAATATTGCACCTTAATCCAAATGCAATTTGTATTGATGTTCGTATAGAAAAAGATTTTAAAAAAGGACATCTGCCAGGAGCCTATTCTGCCGAAACTTCTGATATCCTTTTTCATTTGATAGATTCCTTAGGAATAAATAAAACTTACCTAATCTATTGTGAATATGGGGAACGTAGCCGTTCTGCCGGAAAATTAATTTACAAAAAACGCGGTATTTCTATTATTTCTCTTGAAGAAGGATTAGAGGAATGGGAGCAAGCAGGCTTGGATTTGGTAAAATAAGACTACTACATAAAAAATTAAAAGTTGTTAATGTTTCTCTAAGTGTTGATTTTACTGATGCGAGCATAATTTTAAAAACTCCACAAATATTAATTTTACATATTTTAACGCAAAATAATTTGGTTTATTTTTTGATATGATTAATTTTAGGGATACTTATTCAGCATTATGGATAAGTATTATTTTTTAACTAATAATTAAACCCTAAAAAAATGACAAACAAAGAATGTTACGATGCTTTAATTACCGAGTATGTTAAAATTCCTGTAGAAAAGGTAAATCCCCACGCTATTCCGATTGAAATCGCTATTAACGAAGCGGAGGGTCTGTACAATAATGCGCTACAGGATAAGGAACTGTTGGCTACAACAGACCTCGACATGAGTTTAATTGACGATCTACCCATTCGGGCTTTAGGATGTAAACATGCACAACTACTTTGGGATAAGGTTTATAAGGATAAATCAAATGCCGAAGAAGAATGGAAGATTTTGGCGCCGGTAGCCACGGATTTAAGAGATGAATTAATTCATTTTTGCAAGTTTGCTCATCGCAACGATAAAAAGCTTTTGGATAGAGTAAATAGAATTTCCGAAGGTTACGCACAGGCGGATTTAGTGATGGATCTTGGGAATCTGGCTATGTTGGGAAAGGAATATCCAGAGCCTTTACAAAACAATGGTTTTGATTTAAGCAAATTAGACAAGGCAGAACAGCTATCGGATGAGTGCAATGAATTGCTGGGGCGTGTGCATGGTGCAAGAACATCAAATAATGAAGGTGCTAAGGATATGCGTGATCGTGCCTATAGTTATTTGAAACAGGCAGTTGATGCTATCCGGGAAGCAGGTCGCTTTGTATTTTGGAAAGATGAGGAAAGAGCTGCTTTATATGCCAGTGCTTATTCTCGTGAAATGCGTAGAAAGAGAAATGTAGCAGAGTCTGAAAAAGCCTGAAAGCCCCGCGATGAGTGGTCACTTTAGGCGATGAGCTGCTACTTAAGGCATAGAGGACCTTCCAGACCCGATGAGAGGCTTACTTTATGCGTAGAAGTGGTTCCCGGATGCGATGAGCGGGTAAATAATGCGTAGAATTCCATTCCAGAAGCGATGAGCAGGTGAAAAGTGCGTAGAACTGGCTTCTTGATGCGTTGAGCTGCCTAAAATATGCACTGAGGTGCTTTCCGGATGCGCAGAGCGGGTAAAAAATGTGCAGGAAGGCTACTAATTGCGAAGATCGGCTTAATTGGTAAGAAGAACAGATAAAAACCCCGAAGATAAATCCTTGTTTGTAGAGCCGTAGCATGCTACGGCTCTATAATATTTAATCATGAAAAAATTCCAAAACAAATACCGTATACCATCGGCTCGTGCTGTGTGGTGGAATTATTCTAATGAAGGCTTGTATTTTGTTACGATCTGCACCTACTGCAAGCTGTTGTCTTTTGGAGCTATCGCCAATCAGGAAATGGAATTATCGGAAATCGGGAAGCTCGCTCATCAATTTTGGTATGAGATTCCCAAACATTTTTCATTCGCAAAATTGCATGCATTTGTGGTGATGCCAAATCATGTGCATGGCATTATTGAAATATCGAATAACGTAGAGACGTTGCATGCAACGTCTGTACCCAATGAAATAGATGCAACGTCTCTACCCAATGAAATGGATGCAACGTCTGTACCCAATGAAATGCATTCAACGTCTGTACAGCATGCAACGTCTCTACCAGATAAAAATAAGGCCGCCATATCCCCTAAGCGCGGATCATTAGCCAGCATCATCCGTTCCTACAAAGCAGCCGTAACAAAAGATGCACGCTTTATAGATCCAGATTTTATGTGGCAAAGCCGTTTTCACGATCACATTATTCGGGATGATCAGGAATACCATCGAATCGTAAATTATATCAATGATAATCCTCAGAAATGGGAGGAGGATAAATACAATCCGTAATTTAATTTCATAAAAATTAACATTTTCGAGGGTTACCTTTTCCGGTTTTCCCGAATAAAGGAATAAATGTTAGTACTAAACCAATCAGCAGCCAAAATGAAAATTACTGATAACAAAGAAATTCTAAGCAGAGCAATGCGATTAATTGAGCATTGCGCTACAGGAACACCCTCCCAACTTGCATTAAAATTAGGAGTGTCAGAACGAAATACCTATAGAATTTTAGAATATTTGAAAGACTCCGGATTGGATATACATTACTCCCGCTTGCATGAATCCTATGTTATGAATTACTAAAAATCCTCTAAATATGTTGAGGAACACACCACAATAAAAGCTCCCTGCCAAATTTGGCAGGGAGCTTTATTATTTTAGTAGCTGTTAACAATAACGCGCGTTACAATAAGTCGTTCCGGAATAAGAAACCGATATCCGTCCTCACCCGGAAACTACTTTGGTAGCTAAGCTACAAACTTTGCAAAGGCAAAGCTACCTAAACGAGGTGACCTGTGCAATTGGCTGTTGTGTGGGGAAGGAAGTGCCAACAATACTAATATTATGAAATTAAAGAATCAAAAAATTAAGATCTTATCTAAAGGCCTCCAAAATAAGGTTAAAGGTGGAAATGTTGCTCCAGCTGCCGGATGTGCTTGCTGTATTTGTTCTCCAGATGTAAAAGGTGCAGGTTCAGTTACTGCTACAAATTCAGGTTCATAATTAAAACTAATAATTTGATAATAAAACTAAAAGAATTAATAAATAAAGGATTGATTAATCAATCCTTTATTTATTCAAAAATATATATACTATGGAATTTAAAGAGTTTAAACGAATCCCTGCAATATCAATTAAAACTCATAATAAAATATTTTTATATGATCGGTTTTCTAATAATATATTGGTCATAACTAAAATAATTGAAGATATATTAGATGATACATTTTTGTTAACGATTGAAGAAATTGAAAAAAAATACTCCAATATTTATGATTCTGGTGAAATTAAAGATGCTTATGACTCTATTCTCGATTTTAAGGAAGTAAATAATTCTTTAAAAGATTTCTATATAACAAAATTCTCTATATCAAGGAATGATGATAATGAAAAACTTAACAGTAAGTTAAATAATAATTTAACTCAACTGATTTTTAATGTCACTGAGGATTGTAACTTAAGATGTAAGTATTGTATTTACTCAGGAGAATATAATATTAAAAGAAGTCATAATAGTGACAATATAATCAATTGGGATACGGCAAAAAAGGCCATAGGGTTGTTTGTTTTAAATAGTAAAAAATCTATAGAAAAATATATTACATTTTATGGTGGTGAGCCATTATTAAACTTTAAATTAATAAAAAAAATTATTGAATATACACGAAAAATTGATCCTACAATTGAATTTAGTTTGACATCTAATGCTACTTTACTGAAATCAGATCATATAGAATTCTTTATTAAGAACACTGTCCATTTGACTATTAGTTTAGATGGTCCAAGGGTGTTACAAGATGAAAATAGAGTGTTTCGTAATGGTAAGGGCACTTTTGATACGGTTTATGGTAAAATAGAATATATACGATCAAATTATCCGGAATATTTTGAAAAAAAGGTAAGTATTAATTGTGTTATTGCTGCTAATAATCAAACTAAGATTGAGTTGGAGCATTTTTTTACAGATGAAAGATTTCCTTCCTTTACACAAAATGGTAATTTTTCTTCCGAGTCTGTTAATCCTATGGAAAATGGTTATTATAAAAAAACTAATTATAATGATTTTATACAAAAGTATTTCAATGAAGTAATGGAGGATTATAAGAATTTGCATGTTAAGGGAATTAAAAATGAAGATGAACTTCCAGTAATTCTAAGAAATAATTATCCAAATAGAGATATTAAATTTTTTCATTTTAGAGAAGATACGCCTTTAGATCAATATGAGTACTTTTGGCCAAATGGTATTTGTATTCCAGGAATGAGAAGCCTCTTTGTATCTTCTGATGGCATTTTTTATCCATGCGAAAAATTATATGATATGGACGAGATGGAAATTGGAAATATAAATATTGGGATTGATGTCAATAAGGTTAATAACTATATTGATGGTTATGCTTTAAATTCAATAAAAAACTGTAGAAATTGTTGGGCATATAGATTATGTGGAGTATGCTTTCTTTCTCGGGATAAAAATACTGGTAATATAAAAACTAAACAGTGTAATGATATAAGACATCATTGGTCTATTATCATCAAAAATTATATTGAAATTATAGAGAGTAATCCATCTGCCTTTGATTACTTTGAATTAAGTAAGGATAAGCAAATTTATATCAATGATATGGTAAATTAAAATGGTTACATATTTTTTCAAATTATACCTAAAAATAATAAAAAAGCACTATTTATATTTCCTGTTAAATGGTTTTAGCTTTTTTATTGGATTGTTATTCTCTTCAATTATACTATCATATATATATGATCAATATAGTTATGAAAGATTTTGTGATAATTCTGATAAAATATATAGGGTAAGTAGTGGAAATTATGGTGTAACTCCTTTAGGTATAAAAAATGCTTTAAAAGAAATACCCGAAATAAACTCTGTTGTTCGTTTTTCTGAAACTACACTAAAACTTCGTAGCAATATTAATATTCGGAAAGTATATTATGTAGATCCTGAGGTTTCAAACATTTTCGATTTAATATTTCTACGAGGCAATCGAAATGAGGCTTTAAAAAAGCCTTATTCTATTGTTCTTACCAAATCGTTATGTAAGAAGTTATATGGTGGTTTCGATGTTCTTGGAAAATCACTAATCGATTTATCAAATAATGAATATACAGTAACTGGTATTATTAAGGATTTTAAAAAATCACACCTACAAATAAATGCAATTATTTCGAATTCAACTTTAAAAAGCATTAATAATGATCCAGGTATTCTTGATGATTTTGGAGATTGGAGTAATCTAACTTATATATTGATTAATAAAAGTGCTGATGTGGGGATTATTGAGGAGAAAGTAAATAAAGCATGCTCTATCCATAACATAAATACCTCTTTTTTTTTACAATCCCTAAGACAAGTATATTTTAACGAAAACTTAAATATGTTTGATGGATGTCGACACAATAAAGTTAGTTATGTTCTTATATTTGTATTGGTTTTTATAATTTTAAATTTTATAGTGATTACAAATTATTTAAACGTAAGTTATATACTTATAAAGTTAAGAAAAAAGGAAATATTTATTAGTAGGGTACTTGGAGCAACAAGACTAAATTTAATTATTCAGAGTGGATTAGAGATTTTACTGACTTTTAGTATACTATTAATATTGAGTATATTTAGCATTAACACTTTTAGTGACGAGATTAATAAGCTTTTTAATTACCAATTATTTTCAAATATACATTTTAAAAATATACTTGTAATTTCGTTGTTATATTCTTTTTTGATTTCGTCCATTATTTCTACCATTTTGTGGTGTGAGATTTCTAGTAAATTGCATGTAATAAAAAGAAAAGCACACAAACAAACAAAAAGCAATATAAATCTACTTTTACAGTTTATTTTATGTGGTGTATTAATATGTTTTACTTTAAGTTTACATCAACAGTTGAGATTTATAAAATCCAGAGATTTAGGAATTAATATTGAAAAAACGTTATGTATAAAAATAGATAACACTTTTAAAGATTTCAGAAATTCAATTAAGGATAATTTATTGAGGAATAATAATATAGTTATGGCGTCATTCTCTAACTCTTTAATTTACAAAAATGTTCCTAAAAAATTTATACGTATAAAAGATAATAGCGAAATTTCATATAATTTGGAAGTCGATACCGGTTTTTTTAAATTGTTTAATTTACCTATAATTAGGGGTAATGGGTTTAATCATACATCGTGTAACAATATTAATAAGTCTATAATCTGTAATAAATGTTTTGTAGATAAATACAATTTAAATTCTTGTTTGGAATTAAAGGAATTTCAAATAAACGGAGTTATTAGAAATTTTAATTTCCAATCACTTCACAATAAAGTTGAACCTTTGTTTATCACTTGTATTGATAATGGGATTTATTTGTATGTAAAGTATAAGAATAAAAACGGTGTAATCCAATCAATAAACAAAATAATCAGTGATTTGAATAAGGATATCATATATGAATATTACTTCCTTGATGATGTTGTTTTATCTTGTTATGGTGAAGAAATGAGGGTTTTAACAAGTCTGGGTGTTTGTATTTTAATTGTAATTTTAATTGTATTGGTTGGATTAACCATCACTGTGATACATTATGTAAAAGGAAAAATCAGGGAGATTGCAATTAAGAAAGTCTTTGGCGCAAAACAAATTAATATTTTGTGGTATCTCATAAAAAACTACATAATAATAACAGTAGTGTCGTTGATTGTGTCCCTCCCTATAGCACATTTACTATTCAATAACTGGAGTCAGTATTTTTATTATAAAATTGATTCACTTGTTACAAGTTATGTTATTACTTTTATAGGTTTATTGATATTTACATCATTTATTTCAATATATATCATATTGAAACTTTCCAGAATAAATGTTATTGAACAAATAAAGCATGAATAAAGTACAAAGTCATTTTTTTCTTTATTGGTTCAGCTGAAAGAGAATTCAAATATCGTTAGAACTAACAAGCAGGGTATTTCAATTTAGGAGATCACTTTTTTTAAATGGATAAAACAATCGTGATATGTATAAGGTTAAGAATTAGTTTGAATGAAGAAATTAGTAAAAAGACATAACTTAGATTTGATAGTTGTTTTTTTTATTAAAACAACTTTGGTTACTGAAGGAATCTTTATTATCTCAATTTTCCCTATTTTTAAGCTTAATTATTACAAATTGCTAACTACCTATTTACTTTGAAAAAAACATTTCCCCATTTCCGCCAGTTGGATGCCATGGATTGTGGCCCAACTTGCTTGCGAATGATCGCTAAGCATCATGGAAAGACCTTTAGTTTGCAGTCTTTACGCGACAAATCGCATATTACCCGCGAGGGAGTTTCTATGCTGGGCATTGCCGATGCTGCTGAGAGTATTGGTTTGCGTACCATGGGTGTTCGCATCAGTTTTGAACAATTACAGAACGATGCGCCACTGCCAGCCATTTGTCATTGGGGACAAAATCACTTTGTGGTGGTTTATAAGGTGGAGGTAAAAAAGAAGAAAACCACTGTTTTTGTTGCCGATCCGGCTTCCGGATTATTAAAATATACCAAAGAGGAATTTCTTAAATCATGGGCAAGTACGCAAAGTCAGGGTGAATTAAAAGGACTTTGTTTGCTCGTAGAAACCACCCCCGATTTTTATACCCAAAAAGAGGAACACCTTTCACATAAGAAAAGTGTGCGTTTCTTGTTTCAATACCTGCGTCCTTATCGCAAATTTCTCATTCAACTGGTTCTGGGTTTGTTATTCGGCAGTATGCTTCAGCTCATATTCCCATTTTTAACCCAATCGATAGTGGATGTGGGGATCAATACCCAAAATTTAAGTTTCATTTATTTGGTACTGATTGCACAATTAGTGTTGTTTGTTTCGCGCATGTCTGTGGAGTTTATTCGCTCCTGGATTTTACTACATATTTCTACACGAATAAATATTTCGCTGATATCCGATTTCCTGATAAAGCTGATGAAACTGCCAATAGGCTTTTTCGATATTAAGATGATTGGGGATTTATTGCAGCGCATACAGGATCACACACGTATCGAGAATTTCTTAACTTCTTCTACGCTTAATGTGCTTTTCTCTATGGTGAACCTGGTGATTTTTGGAATTGTGCTGGCTATTTACAGCACCCAAATTTTCCTTATTTTCGTAATAGGATCGGCTTTATATTTAATTTGGGTGAATCTGTTTTTACGTAAAAGGAGAGAGTTAGATGGTAAGCGATTTGCACAGTTGTCCAGTAATCAGAATTCGCTCGTGCAGTTAATAACCGGTATGCAGGAGATCAAACTCAATAATTGCGAAAAGCAGAAGCGTTGGGAATGGGAACAGATTCAGGCAGAATTGTTTCAGGTTCGAACAAAAGGTCTGGCCTTAAATCAGTACCAGGTTTCCGGATCAATTTTCTTCAACGAAACTAAGAATATCATCATCACCTTTCTGGCAGCAAAAGCAGTTCTGGATGGCGGAATGACTCTGGGTATGATGCTGGCTGTTCAATATATTATTGGACAGTTAAGTTCTCCGCTTGATAATTTGGTGCAGGTAATTCATTCCTGGCAGGATGCTAAAATATCGCTGGAGCGATTAGGCGAAATCCACGATATGCAGGAAGAGGAATTGAGTGCCGATGAAAAACTAATGGAAATTCCAGAGGAAAAGACAATTGATATTGAAAATGTATTTTTTCAGTACGAAGGTCCTCATTCCGACATGGTTTTAGATGATGTGAATCTGAAAGTGGAGGAAGGAAAAACTACCGCTATTGTGGGTGCCTCGGGTAGTGGTAAGACCACACTAATCAAGCTTATTTTAGGATTTTATCCAACAACGAAAGGTCGTATTTCCCTTGGCGGAACAACGCTTGAAAATTACAGTTCTTCCATGTGGAGACGCAATTGTGGTGTAGTTATGCAGGATGGATTTATCTTTTCAGATACCATTGCTAAGAATATAGCCGTGGGAGAGGAACATATTGATAAAAAGCGATTGTTATATGCCGTTCAGGTAGCCTGTATTGACGATTTTATCGAAAATTTGCCCCTTCGCTATAATACAAAGATTGGTGCCAACGGACATGGTTTAAGTCAGGGACAAAAGCAACGAATATTAATTGCTCGTGCGGTTTATAAAAATCCGAAATTTCTGTTTTTCGATGAGGCTACCAATGCTTTGGATGCTAATAATGAAATGGCGATCATGGAGAATCTGGATAAATTCAATAAGGGAAGAACGGTTATTGTGGTGGCACATCGCTTAAGTACTGTTCGCAGTGCTGATAAAATAATAGTTCTGGATGGTGGTAAGATTGTAGAGGAAGGAACTCATGAAGAGCTTACCAATTTGGGTGGAGTATATTTTAAATTGGTGAAGAATCAGTTGGAACTGGGAAACTAATGTAATAGATTTTTTTTGACGCTGATTAGATAAGATTTCTATGATTAAACATGATAATTATAAACATGCAGATTTGACTGATATTATAATTGCTGCTTTTTATGTTGTTTATAATAATCTAGGGTTTGGCTTTAAAGAAAAGGTTTATGAAAATGCTCTGTTGATTGAGTTGGATAAGAGAAATCTTGAATTTGCGGCACAAAAAAATATAAAAGTCTATTACCAAGAACAAATTATTGGAAATTTTGTGGCTGATATAATTGTTGAAAATACTATAATTTTGGAGTTGAAAGCAGTAGAGAGTATCAGAGCTGAACACGAAGTACAAGTTGTAAATTATTTAAGAGCAACAGAGATAGAAATTGGATTGCTCTTGAATTTCGGGAAAAAACCTGAAGTTAGAAGAAAGGTTTTTTCTAATATGCGTAAGAAAAATCTTAAGCATCATACAAAATCATAAATATCTGCGTCTACAAATGGAAAACGATACGAACATTGAACTTCGATCCGACGAAGTAAAGGAAATATTGGGAAGAATGCCCAACTGGGTGATTCGAAGCGGTACTTCACTTTTTTTTCTGGTAATATTTGCCTTAATAATAGGGAGTTGGTTTTTTCGTTATCCGGATATTATTCATGCTCGTTTGATTTTGACTACTGTAAATCCGCCTGCTGAGTTGGTTTCTCGTGCATCGGGGAAAATACAAAATTTGTATGTGAGCGATAACCAGAAAGTGCCCAAGGGATTTCTACTCGCAGTGATTGAAAATCCGGCTCTTAATAAAGATGTACTTGATCTAAAGGATAAATTAATTCAGTTTAAAGGACACCTAACAGGTAACAAAACCATTGAATCGAATTTACTCGAACAAAATTTACGTTTGGGTGAAATACAATCCCACTACAATGCCTTTTTAAAATCCTATGTAGATTATCATCGCTTTTTTGAAATGAAGTATTACGATCGAAAGATTGCTTCCTATAAGGATCAGATAAGCAAATATCACATGTTTTACGATCGTCAATATCAGCAAAAGAAGATTTTGGAAAGTGAATTGAGTATTTCTAAAAATCAATTTTTACGGGACTCTTCCTTATTTTTGAGAGGTGTAATTTCTCAATCGGAATTCCAGAATGCGCGTAAGAAATATCTCGATCAGAGTTATAGTTTTCATGGAGCCAGATCTTCCCTGGCAAATACGCAAATAAGTATTTCGGAGGTAGAGCAACAGATTATCGACCTGGAAATAAAAAAGGAAAACGAAAGAAAGGTTTTACAGAATACCATGATTCAATCCTACGATAATTTAAAAGCTCAAATTGATATTTGGGAGCAGAAATATTTGATCAGGACTCCTATCGATGGAAAAGTGAGTTTTAATAAGTTTTGGAGTTCTAATCAAAATGTGAAGCAGGGAGAGCGTGTCTTCACAGTACTTCCATTGGATTCTACTAAGTTAGTTGCTCGGGTTGAATTAGGAATTCGGGGTGCCGGAAAGGTAAAGGTAGGACAAAGAGTAAATATAAAACTCGATAATTATCCATATCTTGAATATGGAATGTTAAAAGGTACAATTCAATCTATCTCTAAAGTTCCTGAGGATCAGAAATACAGTCTTGACGTTAATTTCCCCAATGGTTTGGTTACTAATTACGGTATCAAATTAAAATTTGCACAACAAATCCAGGGTGATGCCGAAATCATTACAGAAGATATGCGTCTGCTACAAAGGATTTTTAATCCGATCAGAGCTTTATTGAAAGAACGCTTGTAGTCCAATTTATTGTATAATGATTTTGATTGTGTAGAATGAAAAAATTGGTGGTAGGAATTGATATTGGTGGAACACATACAGTGTTTGGATTAGTGAATGAGGCTGGAGAATGCCTTGTTCAGGACTCGCTTTTCACAAAAGACTTCACCGATTTCGAAGCCTTCATTCAAGCCTTAGCTGCCAGAATTAAAAAGCTAAGCCTAAAGGGTAAAGAGAGCTTTGAATTGATAGGCGCTGGGGTAGGCGCTCCCAATGCAAATAGCAATACTTGCAATATCCAGGATGCCACTAATCTGAAATGGGAGGGAATACTTCCTTTAGGTGCAATGCTTGAGAAAGAATTGGGACTTCCCGTTAAAGTTACCAATGATGCAAATGCTGCAGCCTTGGCAGAAATGTACTATGGCGGGGCTAAAGGAATGAAAAATTTCATGGTTCTTACTTTAGGTACTGGTTTGGGAAGTGGAATTGTCATTAATAATAAGCTCGTGTATGGTCATTTGGGTTTTGCCGGCGAGATGGGGCACATGATTGTGCGTCCTGAGGGTCGTCATTGTGGATGTGGCAGATGTGGTTGTTTGGAAACCTATGTATCGGCAACAGGAATTAAAAGAACAGTTAGTAAGCTGTTTGCAAAATATTGCTATGAAAGTGAGCTTCGCAACGTTCCTTTTAATAGAATGAGTGCAAAACAATTGGCAAATGCAGCCTATTCAGGAGATCAAATTGCAATCGAAGCTTTTGAGTTTACAGGTAAAATTTTAGGAATGGCATTGGCGAATGTTATCGCAGTGAATAATCCGGAGGCTATTTTTCTTGGAGGTGGTTTAGCAAAGGCGGGTGATTTGATTTTGAAACCAAGTCGCTATCATATGGAGGAAAATTTGCTGGCAATATATAAAGGGAAAACTAGTTTGTATTTAAGTTCGGTTGACGGTAATTCAGGAATTCTTGGTTCTGCTGCAATGGTATGGAAACAAATTGAATAATTGTTAGCTTTGAACTTCGATAAAAACATACATCCATTTTTACATGAAAATAAAATTTCCTGTCTTAGTTGCTTTTCTACTCCTAACAAACTTCGGGAATTGTCAGAATAAAGTAGAGCCATTCCAAACTCATAATTTAAGTCCGTTAGTACACTTTTTTGCTATTCCAGCAAGTAATGGAGGCATGCTATTGGAGAAACATCATTTATCAATTGGAAATTATTTTAATATCGCAAATAATGCGACTTCTTCTCAATTAGAAAAAGAAGCCATTTATTTGGATGGAGAAATGTATTGTAATGAATTGAATTTTCGTTATGGTTTGTTATCTAAGTTGGAAATTGGCGTGCAATTTTCTGTAGTAAAGCATTCCGGTGGTTTTATGGATCCATTAATAAGTGGATGGCATAAGGTTTTTAGTTTACCAGGAGTTGCCAGAGAGGCGATGGATGATTATCATTTAAAATACTTGTATTTAGAAGAGGATCAGCAAGTTTTTGATATGGAGGAAAACAAATTGCAATTATCCGACATTAGTATGAGTATCTCCACACCTTTATTAACGGGCAATGAGCATTTTTTGGCATTGAAAGCATTTTTTAAAATCTCTACTGGTGATAGAAAAACCTTAACTGGAAGTGGAACAAACGACCTTGGATTTCAACTTAATGGTAGTATTCATCCGGATATTGATGCAAAAGAATTTGCTGGGTTTTATTCTTTGGGATATGTGAGGATTGGAGATGGCGCGTTATTAGCAGATATCGTTTCCCGGAATGTGATTTTTGGAAGTACAGGCCTCGCATACAGTATTAGCAAAAGATGGATCCCTAAAGTTCAGTTCGATTTTCATTCTAGCTTTTACGATAAATCCAGAACCAGACAACTCGGAAGAGGATCTGTTCAAATGGTTCTGGGTACGGATTATCTTATCTCAAAAAAGCTGCTTTTAAATGGAGCTTTTGTTGAGGATTTAATCGTAAATACAGCTCCGGATTTTGTTTTACATTTTGGATTGACTTATAAATTATAAACTAATAAGAGGACAATATGAGTATTATCGGAAATATTATTTGGATCGTATTCGGTGGATTCTTTATTTTTTTAGAATACATCATCGCAGGTATTTTAATGTGTTGTACTATTGTTGGGATCCCTTTTGGCTTAAAAATTATTCAGCTCTCCGTACTTGGTCTTGCTCCTTTCGGACAGAAGGTGGAATACAATGAACATGCCGGAGGCTGTTTAAGTATTATTCTAAATGTAATTTGGATTTTTATTGGTGGTATTTGGATAGCATTGAGTCATTTATTACTTGCTTTATTGTTTGCAATTACTATTATAGGAATTCCATTCGCAAGTCAACATATTAAATTGGCAGGATTTGCACTTACGCCATTTGGGAAAAGTATTCGATAAATCGACTTTAATTATCTAAGTCTATAAAAAGAAAAATCCCGGCCAAGGAGGGCCAGGATTTTCACAAAATACTTAAACAACAAACACTAACATAAACGTTCCTTAACGCGTATGGACACAAAAGTGAAAAAAATATTTGAGATAAAAAAGTGTTTCAGAGAGATATAAGTGTTAAATTATCAGACACCTTCGCCGAAATCGTTTGTGTTGCCCCTATTTATTTTCAATATAAATACCAAAAGGTCTTTTTCAAAAATAATATTGCTCCACGTGGAACATTATATTGAGCATTCTCAGGCAATTGAATGGAATACATCCAGATAAATTATCATATATTTGCCTTTTTCAAACAAAATATTGAATAAAATTGAATCCACTCAAGAAGTTGGCAGGTGAAACTGCAATTTACGGACTAAGTTCTATTGTTGGAAGATTTCTTAATTGGCTATTAGTTCCATTTTACACAGGTGTGTTTTTGCCGGATGAGTATGGAATTGTAACTAATTTAATGTCGTATGTTGCTATTTTATTGGTGATACTCACCTATGGGATGGAGACGGCTTATTTCCGATTTGCAAGTAACGAGAAGGATTCTTCGAGTATTTTTTCAACTGCAGTACTCTCTATTTCATTTACAACATTGCTTTTTTGGTTTGCAATTTTCATCAATCTAGACGAGCTTGTAAAGTTTTTAAGTATTGAAAATCACAGCAATTTCATCTTACTCTTAGCTATTACATTAGGTTTAGATGCCATCACTTCTTTACCCTTCGCTAAACTTAGACAGGAGAATAAGGCAGTACGATATGCAGGAATTAAATTGGGTAATATATTCATAAATCTGGGGCTTAATTTATTTTTTCTTTGGATTTGCCCATGGATTGCCAGGACACACCCCGATATTCCAATAGATATGGTTTGGAATAAAGATTTTGGGATAGGATATATTTTTGTTGCCTTCTTAGTATCTAGTCTTTTCAATTTAATCATGCTGCTTCCTGAATTCAGACATGTAAAATTAAATTTCGATAAAAAGATACTTGTAAAGCTTTTGAAATACTCTGGACCAATACTAATTGTTAGTATATGCGGTATGATTAACATCAATTTGGATAAAATGATTATGCCTCAGTTAATTCCTGAGCATCTGAATCCACTTTATCAAACAGGGATTTATGGCGCAAATTATAAGCTTGCTGTAATCATGACTATGTTTATTCAGGCTTTCAGGTATGCATTCGAGCCTTTTTTCTTTGCTCAGGCTAAACAGGAGAATTCCAAACAGGTATATGCGGATGTCTTGAAATACTTTGTCATTTTTGGATTACTGATATTTTTAAGTGTTTTATTTTATCTGGATCTTGTGAAGATCTTTATTAATTCCCGTTACCATGAAGGATTGGGTATTGTACCCTATGTACTCTTAGCCAATTTCTTTTTTGGAATATTTTTCTCTTTATCGCTTTGGTATAAGTTAACTGATAAAACAAAATATGGTGCGTACATTGCTATAATTGGATCCGTAATTACTGTAGGTCTTAATATAATTTTAGTACCAAAAATTGGATACTTTGGCGCAGCCTACGCCGTTCTGATATGCTTCTCGGTTATGACCGTTATATCTTATATTTGGGGACAAAAATATTATCCGGTTCCCTACGATCTCAAAAGAATCCTATTTTATATAGTACTAGCACTGATTTTATATATGGGTAGTTTATTGATTACAGACACGAGTCGTTGGATGAGAATGCTTTATAAAACTCCTCTATTACTTCTTTTTCTTTTCACTGTGATTCAGAAAGAAAATTTATGGATGTCTATTAAAAAATTGTTCCTAAGACATTCGTAAAGGAAAATAGCCCAGTCTAAATCTCATCTTTTATTAGCGGTTTGAAAAATGTATCTTAGCCAATCCTATAAACGAATTGTTAACACATAGAATTTGATACTATCATGAAGGTGAAAATCGTTAATAAATCAAAGCACGACTTACCTAAGTATAGCACGGAACTATCTGCAGGTATGGATCTAAGGGCTAATCTCAACAAAACAGTGCTATTGCATTCTTTGGAGCGCATATTAATTCCTACCGGATTATTTATTGAATTGCCTGTAGGTTTCGAAGCACAAATACGTCCAAGAAGTGGATTTGCCTTAAAAGAAGGGATAAGCGTACTAAATTCACCTGGAACAATTGATGCCGACTATCGCGGTGAAATTGGGGTTATTCTTGTTAATTTATCTAAGCAAGCAGTTGAAATTAAGGATGGCGATCGAATCTCTCAGATGGTGATCGCTTCACACGAAACGATTAGTTGGGAATCTGTTGAGGAATTGGAGACATCCGAAAGAGGTGCTGGAGGATTCGGACATACCGGTAAGGGATAATCGTTAAAAAACATTAATTTGAATCAAATACGCTTTCAAAACAGTACTTTTGGTCTGGTTTTTAAGTATTTTACATTACTTCTACAATAATAATAACAAATGAAAATAATTGTACCCATGGCAGGAATGGGGAAGCGAATGCGTCCTCATACTCTTACAGTTCCTAAACCATTAATACCTATTGCAGGAAAGCCTATTGTTCAGCGATTAGTTGAAGAAATTGCGAAAGTTTCTGATGATAAAATTGATGAAATAGCATATATCATAGGAGATTTCGGGAAGGAAGTAGAAGCACAGCTGGTTGAGATTGCTGACAATTTAGGTGCAAAATCTAGTATTTATTATCAGAAAGAAGCACTAGGAACTGCACACGCAATTTATTGTGCTGCTGATTCTTTATCAGATAAAGTTATTGTAGCCTTTGCAGATACACTTTTTAAGGCAGATTTTACTTTAGAAGCGGATGCTGACAGTGTAATTTGGGTGCAAAAGGTAAATGATCCATCTTCTTTTGGGGTGGTAAAATTAGATCAGGATAATAGGATTACCGATTTTATTGAAAAACCAAAGCAATTTGTATCGGATTTGGCAATTATAGGTATCTATTATTTTAAGGATGGAGATAATTTAAGAAATGAATTAAAATTCTTAATCGATAATGATGTATTGGTGAATGGAGAGTATCAACTTACCGATGCATTGGAAAACATGAAGAATAAAGGCCTTATTTTTAAGCCGGGACAGGTGATTGAATGGATGGATTGTGGAAATAAAGATGCTACGGTACATACCAATCAGCGAATTTTAGAATATCACAAAAATGATGATTTGGTTTGTTCTTCATCTAAACACGAGAATTCTATTATTATTCCTCCTTGTTATATTGGTGAAAATGTAAAAATTGTAAATTCTATTATTGGACCTCATGTATCTGTAGGAGCCAATACAAATGTTTGTAATACGCTGGTTCGCAATTCTATTATACAGAGAAATTCTAATCTCGAAAATCTTAATCTTGAAAATTCAATGATAGGAAATCACGTGGATATTCATGGGGATGTAACAGAATTGAATGTTGGAGATTTTGCAACCCTTTCAAAATAAATATTAATGAAGTCGGGAATTAAATTTGGAATAGCAATTTTATTGGGCGTATTGGTTTTACCGATAAGTTTATTAAGTGCAAGTACGCTGCCATCTGTGGCGAATAAAAACAAGAAACAGAAAGAAATTTCTTTATCTGAACAGCAAAAATTGCAATTTGATTATGCTTTTGCAGAAGCAAATAAATCGGTTTTGTTAGGTGATTTGGATAAGGGAATATCGCTTTATGCATCATGTTTAAAAATTGATCCTTCGAGTGCTGTTGTGCGATATGAGTTGGCAAACATTTATTTGAGTCAGGAGAACTACGATAGCGCATTAGAACTTGCTCGAGGAGCTGTTTCTTTGCAAGCACAAAATATTTGGTATCAAATTCAATTGGCTAAAATTTATCAGAAAAAAGGAATGATAGATCAGGCTTGTGATGTGTATAATGATCTCATTGAAAGAAATCCCGATAGAAATGATTTTTATTACCTGCAAGCCGGACTTTATGCTTCGGTAGAAAAATTTGAGGAAGCTGTTGGAGTCTATAATCGCTTGGAAAAAAAATTGGGAATTCAAGAGGGTGTTTCATTAGAGAAGGAGCGCCTGTATATTAAGATGGGCAAGAAAAATATGGCTTATGGTGAATTACAAAAACTCATTAAAAAATTCCCTTTCCGTGCTGATTTTTACGGCATGCTTGCTGATTTGTATTTATCAGACAATCAGGAAGAAAAAGCATATAAACAATATCAGGAAATACTGAAAATTGATCCGGATAATGGTTTGGTTCACTTTTATTTGGCAGATTTTTATCGCAAAAAGGGAGATCTTGTAAAAAGTAACGACGCCTTAGCTACTGCTTTTGCTCAACCCGATATTGAAGCAGATCAAAAAATTCAATACCTGCTTGCATTGCTCATGAATTCGGATAAAGTTAAATTAGAGGATAGCTATTTGCGCAGCCTGCTTGATACTTTGGCCAAGATACATCCCAACAATGTTAGGGTACATGCATTGTATGCTGATTTTTTACGTAAAAGAAAAGACAATAAAGGAGCTCGTTTGCACTTGCAGAAAGTATTGGAAATAGATAAATCTAACTATATAGTTTGGGAGGAATTATTACTGATTGATAATGAATTGTTGGATTTCGACGATATGTATGCGGTGAGTTCGGAGGCTATAAAATATTTCCCAGCTCAGCCAGCTTTATATATTTTTAAAGGAGTATCGGCTGCGCAAAAATCGGACTTTAAAACTGCTATTGCCACTTTTGAGGAAGGTCTTTCTTATATAGGTGAGAATGTTCAGATACGGATTCAGTTTCAAACTTATCTGGGTGATGCCTATTATCAGATGGGTAATGCTGAAAAGGCATTCAAAGCATATGATGATGTACTTTTATTTGATCCGCAAAATGTGATTGTGCTGAACAACTATAGTTATTATTTATCGGTTAGGAAAGAAAGATTGACTGAAGCTGAGAAAATGAGTTCACAATGTGTAGCATTGGCAGCTGATAATTCTACTTATCTTGATACGCATGCCTGGGTTTTGTATCAACTTGGTAAATTTCAGGAGGCAAAGCAATTTATGGAAAAGGCCTTAAATAATGGTGGAGGAGAATCTGCCGTAATTGTGGAGCACTATGGAGATATTCTTTACCGTTTAGGTGAAAAGCATAATGCATTGGAAGAATGGAAAAAAGCTATGGATATTGGAGACGGATCTAAATTATTAACTGAAAAGGTAAAAACAGGTACTATTCCTGTGGAGAAAGTGAAAGATGGAGAATAGAATAGTATTTAAATTTATATTTAGGGCTTTGGTTGTGACTTTAGCCCTTTTTCAGTCTTCATGTAAAACCATTCATGAACTGGGATCGATTAGTGCCAGACCTGTATCCGATAATAAACTATATCATTCACTTATTGATAGTAGTTTGCATTATAATACATTTTACGTCAAGCGATTTTCAGCTTATTACAATATCGATGGCATAAAGAAAAGTTTTAAGGGATCAATAAAAATACAAAAGGATAGTATTATTTGGATATCAATTACTGCACCTGTTGGAGGAATAGAAGTGGCTCGTTTGTTAATTACCCCCGATTCAGTGAAGATGATTAACAGGCTTAAGAAGAATTATTTGGAAGATGATTTTGATTTTTTTATTCAAAAAATAAATGTAGATCTCAATTTTAAAGCTTTAGAAAGTATTTTAACAAATGCCATTTTTAAATCAGTAAATGAAGAAAAGGATAAGGCTTTTATTAGAAGTTTTAACGGGAAGATATTAGATAACAAATATGTTTTTGTATCTGAGAAAGCCAGAAAAATAGGAAGAAAGCTAAAAAAAGATAAATACAGGAAACTACAGAAGTATAATTACCAGAGGTTTGATATCGATCCTGCGTTAATGCGGATTACAGATATTGAGGTAAGAGATTTTGAAGACTCACGCAATATTAAAATCAAGTACCGTGATTTTATGAATTTCGAAAACAGTAAATTTCCCCAACACTTGAATTTTGAAGTTAAGGATGCAAAACATTTATTATCTTGTGGCATAAAGTTTAATAAGATTATTCTTGATGAAAAATTAAGATTCTCTTTTAAAATCTCCAATAAATACAAAAGGATACATCCATAATGAATGCTATGGGGCATAAAAAATCTATTACTAGTATATTCTTGTTCATTTTCTTCCTAATGCTGATTTCTTTCAGCATGGATGCTGTGTCTCAGGTTAAAGTTTCAACCTTAAAAGCTAGAAAACTAAAGAATCAGAAGGATATTGAGTACACAAATTCTCTCCTAAATAAAACTTTAAAGAATAAGAGAGCAAGTATTGGACAATTAAGTTTACTGAACCAACGCATCTTAAAAAGAGAAGAACTGATAGTATCGATTGAAAGTGAAATTAGAATAATTAGTGATGAGATAGATAAAAGTGAGCAGGAAGTTAAGGATCTGGAAACCGAGTTAAATAGTCTTAAAAAGCAGTATGAAAAAATCATTTTGTATGCTTACAAGCAGAAAAACTCGTATGAGAAATTAATGTTTCTTTTCTCTTCAAAAGATTTTAATCAAGCCTATAAACGTTATAAATATTTGCAGCAATTTTCGGAATATACCAAAAAGCAAGGCAAAACAATTGCCTTGAAAAAGGACGATTTGAATAATAAACTGCAAAGTCTTAGACTAACAAAGAAAGAAAAGCTTAAACTTTTGTCTGAAAAAACAAAAGAGAATTCCAGATTATCTCGGGAAAAGCTCCAAAAATCAGACTTGGTACAGCAATTAAAAAAACGGGAAAGACAATTGCGTGCTGATTTAAAGAAGCAAAAAAGGTACGATCAAAAGCTACAGAAAGAGATACAACGAATAATTCAGCAACAAGTAAAATTAGCTTCAAAAAAGAAATCGGGAGGAAGTAAATATACTTTAACTCCCGAGGATAAAGTTCTTTCGGAATCTTTCGGTCAAAATAAAGGAAAATTACCATGGCCTACAAAAACAGGATTTATTTCTGATAAATTTGGTACTCATCCACATCCGATATTGAAACATGTAACAATTCGGAACGATGGAATAAGCATTACCACAGATGTTAATGCAGAATGCCGTTCTATCTTTAAGGGAGAAGTAACGCATATTTTGTCCATGCCAGGATTGAATAATGTTGTAATTATCCGACATGGAGATTTCTTTTCTGTGTACTCTAATCTCTCAAAGGTAATCGTAAAAAAAGGTGATATAGTTAACGCCAAGGATAAGATTGGAATAGTTTACACGGATGAAAAAGAAGCGCAAACAGTTTTAAAATTTCAGTTATGGAAAGGAAGCACCAAACTTAATCCATCCCTGTGGTTGTATCGTAATTAAATGATTTGCGTATCAGATTAAACCCACCTCATGATTATTAGTTCTTTTTGCTGGAATAATTAGATAAATGAGGCTGTGCCTATGTAGAAGTAATATGATTCAAAGGAACAACAATGAAAGGCAGTCAGGATATTTTTATTGCGAAAATTGATCGTTTTATTCGTAAATATTATCAGAATCAGCTTATAAGAGGAGTCCTTATTAGCACGATTTTGCTACTGAGTTATTTCTTATTTATTTCTTTTTCGGAATATTACATTTATTTTTCAGTCTTAAGCAGAACTATTTTTGCATTATTATTTGTTGTTTTATCCCTACTAATAATAATAAAGCTGATAGTGATTCCAGCGGTTGGTTTATTAAAGATAGGGAAGCGATTAAGCCATCTTCAAGCTGTAGAAATCATTGGCAAGTATTTTCCCGAATTTGAAGATCGTCTGGTAAATACATTGGAGCTCACAGATCTTTCTAATAACTGTGACTTAGATCAAAACACACTACTTCTTGCGAGTATTAATCAACGAATTGAATCTATTCGACTGATTTCATTCCGAAAAGCGATTTCATTTAAGCATAATTGGAAATACCTGAAGTATTTAGGTTTTATATGTTTTTTGGGAATTGTTATTTATTTATTGATTCCGGATCTATATTCAAAGAGTACCAATAGATTGTTGCATTATAGCCGAATATATACTCCTCCAGCTGATTTTTATTTCAATTTGGATACTAGTCTACTTAAGGTGGTTAAAGGATCTGATTTCGCCTTAAAAGTAACAACTAAAGGCAAGTATAATCCAGAACAAGCTTATATAGTTTATTCCAATAATAAGTTTCTTTTGAAAAAAGATCGATCTGGAAGCTTTTCTTATAATTTTCGTAACGTAAATGCAGAGGTGGAATTCCATTTTCAGTCTGGAAAGATTGTGTCCAGGAATTATCGGATAAAACTCTTGTCGAAACCAGGACTTCGAAGTTCCAGATTAAGTATTAGTCCACCGAAGTATACTAAATTACCACAAAAAGAAGAAAATAATCTTGCAGATTATAGTGTTCCGGATGGTTCTTTATTGCATTGGAAATTAGAAGGAGAAGATGCTGATTCTGCTCGCATTGTATTTTCCGATAAAATATCTACAAGACTCCCTAAGGTTCGGAATAGTAATTTCGAATTTTCAAGGCGGATTTACCAGCAATTTCATTATAAAATTCTATTAAGCAACAGTGAATTTAAGGAAGATCTTTTTGCAAGTTATAGCATTGATATCATACCAGATTTATATCCTACAATAGAGATTTCATCCATTCAGGATTCTGTTATTACAAGTGGATTTTACTTTAAAGGAATAATTAAGGATGATTATGGTTTTACTAATCTACGTTTTGTATATAAAATAGATAAGGAGGCTCCTATTTTTGTTCCCGTAAGCTTTCAAAAAGACATTGTAAGTCAGGCTTTTTATTTTGCATTTGATTTTGCTTTAGCTGCTGTTAAGGAAGGAAGTTCAATTACCTACTATTTTGAGGTATTCGATAATGATAAGATACATCAACCTAAAAGCACCAGATCCCAGATCTTTGATTATTACATTCCTGATTCTAAGCAAATATATGATTTGAACGAAATAGTGCAGGATACTATAAGTCGTCAAATAGATAAGAGCATTGAGTTGAGTAAAGTAATTCAAAAAGATATATTAAAGATGCAAGAAAATGCTTTGAACGGGCATATTGAAAAATGGCAACAAGATCAATTATATAAAAATATTTTAAGCAACAAGAAGGAGTTAAATGATTTATTAAAAGAGCTAAAAACAGCTAATCAGCGTAAAAATCAAATGTTAAATTCTTCAGGATTGCAAGATTCCGCACTTGTAGAAAAACAGAAACAAATCCAAAAGCTTTTAGATAAGGTGATGGATAGTGAGTTGCAAAAATTATTTGATGAGTTTAAGAAGCTTTCAGGGGAATTAAAAACAGAGGATCTAAATAAAATAGGAAATCAGCTAAAGATGTCGTTTGATGACTTCCAAAAACAGATGGATCGTAATTTAAAATTATTGGAGCGATATGAGATTGAAGTAGGCGTAAAACAATTGGTTTATAGACTGGAAAAATTAGCTGATAAACAAGATAATTCTCAAGAGATTCTTAATCAAAATCCGGAGAAAATAATCGAAGAGTACGATAATTCTAAAAAGAAATGGGAGGATTTTAGAAAAGATTTGAAAGATGTATTGGAGAAGAATGCAAAAATCGAGAAACCTTATCAATTTGATGACTTTAATCCTGATGAAGAGAGTATATCTGATTTATTGAACAAGACCAAAATATATATTGAGAATAATAAACAAGGTAAGTTTACTAAAAACAGAAAGGAAACTGCCAAAAGACAAAGATTATTGGCTCAAAAGTTATCAGATAATTTAGCGAAAAGTGCTTCTCTTCAGGTTCATGTAGATGTAGATAATTTAATTCGATTGATGACTAATTTAATTGAATTCTCATTTCAGCAAGAGGATGTTTTAATACAATTTAAACGAATAAATTATCGGAATCCTCTTTACATGAAGCTTGCGGATCAACAAGGGGTGTTAAAGGAGGAATATGGTCTTTTACAAGATTCACTTCAAGCTTTGGCTAAGCATTCTCCACAAGTTGCTTCCTTAATTGGAAATCGAATTTTTACAATTAATACTCTATTAGAGCTGGTAATGGATAAGGTTGATAATAAACAGATCGGATCGACTAATATTTTGCAACGAAATATTTTAACAGAGGTAAATGAACTCTCCCTATTTCTATCGGAGGCTATAAAACAATTAATGAATCAAATGGCAAATGCAATGCCTGGAGATCAGTTCGGTGATAAAAAAGGAAGTAAAAATGCTTTTCCAGGATTAAGAGCTGAGCAAAATTCAATAAAAAAAATGATGCAGGATTTGATTCAGGAAATGAAAGATGGAAAAGCTAAATCAGGAACGAATAAGAAGCTTGGAAAATTATTGCAAAGACAAGAAATGTTTCAGCAAAAGCTGGAAGAAATGCTTAAAAATGATGCTCTGGGAAATGAAAGCATGAAAATATTACGTGAAGTAGTGAAAATGATTGACCAAACAGAATCAGATGTTTCAAATTTTTCTATAAATTCAACTACTATTTTACGACAAAATAATATTCTCTCAAAATTGTTAAAAGCGGAGAATGCGGAAAGAGAAAAAGGTTTTGATAAGAATCGAGAAAGTAAATCCGGAAATAATTTAAAATTAAGTAACCCTAAGGAAATATTTGAGTATAAGAGAATACGAACAGATTCTGGCAGTTTGTTTTATGAGTCAAACGTTAAAATGTTAGATTATTATAATAAACTGTATTTGGACTATATGATACAAATTAATAATGACAAAATCCGATAACTTGCTAGTATTTCCATCTGAATTAGAGAACATAACAAGGGTTGAGAAATTAATTGACGATATTTCTTCATCCTACAATTTAAGTTCCGAAATTTATGGCAAAATTTCAGTAGCCATAATAGAAGCAGTAAATAATGCAATATTGCACGGTAATCAACTAGATATCTCAAAAAAAGTAAAAATTGAGTTTAATGTTGACGATGATGCAATTCGTTTTGTTATTGAAGATGAGGGTACCGGGTTTGACTTTAAAAGTATACCGGATCCTACACTTCCTGAGAATTTGGAGAAAACACATGGTCGTGGAATTTTTTTAATGAATCATTTGGCTGATCAAATTGAATTTTGTGAGAATGGTTCTTTGGTAGAAATGAAATTTAGATTTGGATAAAGAATGATAATATATAATTCGTGCGATGTGAAAATTCCCGCGATTGACCAATTACGTATAAACGAATGGGTTAATCGCGTTGTTGTTAATAATAGTTTTGAAATAGGAGAGATTAACTATTACTTTTGCTCCGATGATTACCTTCTCGAAATGAATCGGGAATATCTTAGTCATGATTATTTTACAGATATAATTACCTTTGATTATACTGTTGCTGAAATTATTTCAGGCGATCTCTTCATAAGTATTGATACAGTAGCAGATAATGCCAAAGATTATGGCTGTGAATACATTCAGGAGCTTTATCGTGTGATGATTCATGGTGTTCTTCATTTAATGGGAATAGATGATAAAACTGATGAAGATCAGGAAATAATGACCCAAAAGGAAGATGAATCGTTAGCATTACTTTCCAAGATTTATTAAATTTGTGAAATTTTTTTAGTTTATCAGACTGAATTATAGAGGATTACAATGATTTAATTTAATGTAGTACTCTGGTATTCAGACTTATATATAAAATATTTATCTTTGTAGATAAATAAAGATTTACGAATACAGATATCTTAAAATATATGTTGCTTAAGTATGATGTTATAGTAGTTGGAGCCGGTCATGCCGGATGTGAGGCGGCAACAGCTGCAGCAAACCTGGGATCCTCAGTGTTATTGATCACTATGGATATGAATAAAATTGCTCAAATGTCTTGTAATCCAGCCATTGGGGGAATTGCTAAGGGACAGATTGTGCGCGAATTGGATGCTCTTGGTGGTTATACAGGAATTGTAACCGATCGATCATCTATTCAATTTCGTATGTTGAATCGTTCTAAGGGGCCTGCAATGTGGAGTCCAAGAGCACAATGCGATAGAATGATATTCTCTGCGGAGTGGAGGAAAATTTTGGAAAACACCACTAATTTGGATATGTGGCAGGATGCCGTTGTGGAGGTTATCATTAAAGATGGAAAGGCAGTTGGTGTAACTACAAAATTGGGAATAGATATTTTTGCCAAAACCGTTATACTTACCAATGGTACTTTTCTGAATGGATTGATGCATATTGGGCGTAAGCAGGAAAAAGGTGGTCGTTCAGCCGAACCAGCATCCTTAGGCATTAGTGAACAACTAAAAGAAATTGGATTCAAAGTGGGTAGAATGAAAACGGGAACTCCTGCTCGTCTGGATGGAAGAAGTATCGATTTTTCTGTCATGCGAAAACAAGATGGGGAAGAGGGATTCTATAAGTTTTCTTACCTAAGCAATCATGTTGAGCATACGCTATTTCAACGACCATGTTACATCACATATACTAATCCTGATGTGCATGATAATTTACGAGAAGGCTTTGAAGATTCACCAATGTATAATGGAACAATACAAAGTACAGGACCAAGGTATTGCCCAAGTATAGAATCTAAATTGTCTACTTTTGCAGAAAAGCAAGAGCACTTACTTTTCCTCGAGCCAGAAGGAGAACACACTCATGAGTATTATATAAATGGTTTTTCTTCAAGTCTGCCTTGGGATATTCAGTTAAAGGCCTTACATAAAGTACCTGGTTTAGAAAAGGTAAAAATGTATCGACCAGGTTATGCGATAGAGTATGATTATTTTGATCCAACACAACTTTATCATTCATTGGAAACCAAACTTGTTTCTAATTTGTATTTTGCCGGACAAATTAATGGTACAACAGGATATGAAGAAGCCGGTGCTCAGGGAATGATGGCGGGAATTAACGCTAGTTTAGCCGTAAAAGGAAAGGAGGTATTTACTCTTAATCGAGATGAAGCCTATATTGGTGTTTTAATTGATGATTTAGTAACTAAAGGTGTAGATGAGCCATACCGGATGTTTACCTCAAGAGCAGAATATCGAATTCTACTTCGTCAGGATGATGCCGATGTCAGACTTACTCCTAAATCCTTTGATTTAGGTTTAGCGGGACAGGAACGAATAGATTTATTAAAAGAGAAAATTGAATTTAGAGATAAATTGGTTACCTTTTGTAAAGAGTATAGTTGTAAGCCAAAATATTTAAATCCCATTCTAGAGAAGTTAGGGACCGCAGTTCTAAAGCAAGGAGTTAAATTGTATGATATTATATTGCGACCTCATGTAGCCATATCTGATTTATTAGAAGATATATTACCACTTCGAGAATTTGTGGAATCCATACCAAATAGGAGAGAAGAAATTATTGAAGCAGCTGAGGTTTTGATTAAATATTCTGGCTATATAGAACGTGAAAAATTGATCGCACAGAAACTAACAAGACTTGAAAATATTGACATAAAAGGTCGATTTCAATATACTAGTTTACATTCATTATCTACCGAGGCAAGGCAGAAATTAGAGAATATTCAGCCGCGAACGATAGGACAGGCATCTAGAATATCAGGTGTTTCCCCCAGTGATATCAACGTTCTTTTAGTGCTCATGGGACGATAGTGTTCCACGTGGAACTAGAGTTGTTTTTAGGGAGTTTACTCCTTAAAATGCCCGAAATCGCCTTTTTAAAGGATCGATTTTGGGCATTTTTAAAACTATTTGTTGGTAATTTAGATATTACTTTCAATTTTGTTATTATGAAATGATAAAATGCAAATGATGACGAATTCAAATTTTTCAATTTCGGGTAAGGTAATTGATATTGTTTCACGAGAAATAATAAAAGCCGAGATTACAGTGGAAGACGGACGAATTATCTCGATTACAAAGAGAGATTCTGTTCCGGAATGTTATATTTTGCCGGGACTTGTAGATGCTCATATGCATATTGAAAGTTCTCTTCTAATTCCGAGTCGCTTTGCAAGTCTTGCGGTGAGACAAGGTACTTTAGGTTTGGTAGCCGATCCTCATGAAATTGCGAATGTACTAGGAGAGATAGGAGTAGATTTCATGATAAATGATGCAAAAAAGGTTCCTTTGGAAATTCGGTTTGGAGTTCCTTCTTGTGTTCCGGCTACTCGTCATGAAACTTCAGGATTTGTTTTGGATAGCAATATTGTGGAGAGTCTTTTAAAAAGGGAAGAGGTAGTTTGTTTGGCAGAGGTAATGGATTTTGTTGGTGTTCTCAAGGAAGATTTGGAAGTACTTCGAAAAATTAGATCTTGTAAAAATCTCGGAAAGAAAATTGATGGGCATGCTCCAGGGCTGAAAGGTGCTGATTTAAAAAAGTATGTCGCTACAGGGATTTCAACGGATCATGAATGCTCCAATTTAGATGAAGCAATGGAGAAGATTGGTCTGGGAATGATGATTCAAATTCGCGAAGGTAGTGCTGCAAAAAATTTTGACGCTTTGTATTTTTTATTAGAATCTCATCCGGAAAAGATAATGCTTTGCACAGATGATCTGCATCCCGACGATTTGGTGGAATATGGGCATATCAATTATCTTATAAAAAGAGGATTGGAAAAGGGACTTAATTTATTCAATTTAATTCGTGCTGCGACTTATAATCCAATTAGGCATTATGGATTAGATTTAGGTTTACTTCAAGTTGGTGATTTTGCTGATTTTATCGTAATTGATAATCCTGAATCATTTTTGGTCCAGAAGGCATACCGAAGAGGGGAATGTATTTTTCGAGACAACAAAGTTTTGTTTGAAGTAAACAATGAAATTCTTCTAAATAATTTTAGTCGCAAAGCAATTAAATTATCAGATCTTTCTGTTTTGCCGGAGAATGGATCGATTCAGGCTATCGTTGTGAAAGATGGTGATTTATTAACAGATTCGATCATGTGCAAACCAAAGATTGAGAATTCAAATGTTATTTCCGATTTGGATAATGATTTACTAAAAATGGTTGTGATGAGTCGCTATGATAATGGTAAACCCGTAATTGGATTTGCAAAAGGATTTGGTTATAAAAGTGGTGCCATTGCTGAAAGTATTGCTCATGACAGCCACAATATAATTGCAGTAGGAACTAGTGATGAGGAATTATTGCACGCAATTAACAATCTGATTGAGATGAAAGGTGGAATTGTTGCTGTAGCGGGTGGTGAAAGTGAGGTCGTTAGATTGGAAGTTGCCGGATTGATGTCAAACAAAACAGGAGAGGAGTTAATTCATGATTATCACAAATTGGCTAAATTTTCCTCTTCTTTGGGTTCTTTATTTAAATCTCCATTCATGACATTAGCATTTATGTCTTTGTTGGTGATTCCAAAATTGAAGCTATCTGATAAAGGTTTGTTTGATGTGGAACAATTCAAAGTTGTTAATCTTTTTAAGGATATTTAGAATCTATTAATTGAAATAATTAAAAGGTGATTAAAAACAAAAATATAGAGCATTTAAAGTCTCTGATTTCGGCTCTACCAGAAGAGCCAGGGGTTTATCAATTCTATGATCAAAATGATACGATTATTTATGTAGGAAAAGCAAAGCGACTCAAAAGACGAGTTGCTTCCTATTTTAATAGAATTCACGATTCGGCAAAAACGAATATAATGGTGCGCAAGATCGTTAATATTCGACATATAGTGGTGAGTTCAGAAGAGGATGCCTTGCTTTTGGAAAATAACTTGATAAAAAAGCATCAACCCAGATATAACGTTTTACTAAAGGATGATAAATCATATCCATGGATTTGTATTAAAAAGGAACATTATCCTCGGATACTAGTTACGCGCAACCTGATTAAAGATGGATCTGAATATTTTGGGCCATATACTAGTGTGAAAATGGTACGGATTTTAATGGATATGATTCGATCATTATACCAACTTCGCAATTGTAATTTAAGTTTATCAGAAGAGGGAATTCGAGATCAGAAATTTAAGGTTTGTTTAGAGTATCATATTGGGAATTGTAAGGCACCCTGTATCGGTAAAGAAACTAGAGTAAATTACGAGCAAACTATACAGGATATTAGAAATATTCTGAAAGGAAACATTGGATCTGTCACTTCTCATTTGAAGGATAAAATGCAAGAATTAGCTACAAATTTCAAATTTGAAGAGGCTCATATTATTAAGGAGAAATTAGCACTACTTTCGAAATATCAAAGCAAATCAACTATTGTGAATCCATCTATTAATAATGTTGATGTATATTCAATCATTGATGATGAAAATACATCATATGTGAATTTTCTGAAGATAGTGAATGGGGCAATTATTCAGGCACACACGATAGAAATGAAAAAGAAGTTGGAGGAAAGTAAAGAGGATTTGCTTTTACTGGCTATCACTGAAATACGACAAAAGATTTATAGTACAGCAAAAGAGATATTGGTTCCTTTCTCATTGGACTTATTCATACAGAATGTTCGATTTATTGTACCGCAACGTGGCGATAAGAAGAAATTACTGGATTTATCGCAACGTAATGTCAAATATTACCGTCTAGAGAAGTTGAAAAAGGGTGATAAATCATTAAAACAGTCACATTCCGACCGCATTGTCGAAAGAATGAAATCAGATCTAAGATTGAAAGATGCACCAGTACACATCGAATGTTTTGATAATTCCAATATTCAAGGAAACAATTCTGTTGCATCTTGTGTAGTATTTAGAAATGCCAGGCCATATAAAAAAGACTATCGACATTTTAATATTAAAACGGTCGTTGGTGCTAATGATTTTGCATCCATGGAGGAGATCATATATAGGAGATATCGCCGTTTATTGGAAGAGGACAAAGGGCTTCCTCAATTAATAGTTATTGATGGGGGAAAAGGGCAATTGGGTGCTGCTCTGAATAGTTTGGATAAATTAAATTTGAGAGGTAAAATTTCAGTAATCGGGATTGCTAAAAAGTTAGAAGAGATATATTTCCCTGGTGATCCTTATCCATTGTATCTTGATAAAAATTCAGAGACATTAAAAACTATTCAGCATTTACGTAATGAGGCACACCGATTTGGAATTACTTTTCATCGTCAAAAGCGATCGAAAGCATTTATTGGCTCCGAATTGGATGAAATAGAAGGAATTGGCCCTAAATCGGTTCAAAAGTTAATTAAAAAGTTTAAATCAGTTGAAAATATAAAGAATTTAACGCTTACTGAATTGGAAATATATTTAGGGAAATCTAAAGCTTTAACTATCTATAAATATTTTAATTAGACTAAGTTATATCAACTAAATATTAATATTTAGTTGATGAATTTATGTATATTAACAGGTAAGCCTTAAATTAAAAAAATGCAGATATGAGTTGATTTGCACTCATATTCTTGAAGTATAAATCTAGATTAACACTATTAAGTAGTTTTAAAACAGATTGTTTCTCATGATTCAGTTCTAATAATTCCTTTTCAAACGTGCTAATAGTTTCCAAATGAATGCAATTACCATCTAAATCAATTTTCTTGATAGTTCCTTTCTTTATTTTCATGTTTATTTGTAGAATTGATCCTCCTGGAAAATTAGTTAGCTTTTCAAAATCATAGTTAGGAGAATAACCATAGTTCCAATCCCAATTTTCGTATTTTTCACTCATCAAATCCTTAATCTCCGTTCTATCAGACTTACTTAGTTTGAATTCCTTTGCTTCCGTAAAACTTAATTTAACTTCTTCAATAATAAGTTTGGTGAACTCATCCAGGCTAAGAGGAGAGGAAATGTATTCTGAAATGTTAGTTACCTTACTTCTAATAGATCGTACGCCTCGATCTTTAAACTTTAAGGGATTTACTTTTAGGAGCTGATTTAATCGGTCTAAATCACTTGCAAAAAGCATTGTTCCATGTTGCATGACCTTGTTCTTAAAAACATGACATGCGTTCCCTGAAAATTTCTTTCCATTGATGGTTAAATCACTTTTTCCTTCAAATTTAGCATTGACATTTAATTTCTTAAGGGTATCAATAATTGGCTGGCTGTATTTTTGAAAATTAACAAGTTTACCTTTTTCGCCTTTCTTGATAAAACAATAATTCAGGTTTCCTTCATCGTGAAATACTGTTCCTCCTCCCGATAGTCTGCGAAAAACTAGAATTTGTTCCTTTTCAGTCTTTTCAAGATTAATTTCAGCTAAAGCATTTTGGTGTTTTCCTATAATAAGGGAAGGTGAATTTCGATATAAGAAAAACACATCTTCCTCGTAATGTTTAAGCAAGTATTCCTCTGTAGCAAGGTTAAATGCAGGATTTTGCGAAGAGCTTATAAAATAGAGCATGTCTGTAGTTATTTATTTTTTCTGTCTACAAATATGATTATTATTTAGGAAATGTTTTAATTTAGATTCAATTTTAATAGCATGAATCTATACAATTTTGACTGATAGCTATTAGAGTGCTTCTAAATCGAAATACTATATTTGAATACAAACTGTTATTATTAATCTAATAATTATTTAGTTATGCGTGTTGTTGTCCAGCGAGTAAGTGAGGCTACAGTTAATGTTGATTCCCAAATCATTGGTAAGATAGCGGAAGGTCTTATGGTCTTGGTTGGGATTGAAAATGAGGATACATTAGAAGATGCGAGATGGTTGAGTAAAAAGATCTGTAACCTACGGATTTTTGATGATGAAGATGGAGTAATGAACAAATCTTTACTTGATATTAATGGTAATCTACTGGTTATAAGTCAATTCACGTTGCATGCAAAAACAAAAAAGGGGAACCGTCCTTCTTATATTGCTGCTGCAAAACCTGATGTTTCGATTCCTATGTATGAGAAATTGGTGAATTGTTTGGAGAATGAATTGGGTAAAAAGGTGGAAACCGGAAAATTTGGATCTGAGATGCAAGTTTCTTTGATCAATGAGGGGCCTGTTACCATTGTTATAGACACAAAAAATAAAGAATAAATGGATAAGATAGGAATAAAGGAAGCACAGGAGATGGTTGATCAATGGATCCGAAAATATGGAGTTAGGTATTTTAACGAACTAACTAATATGGCAATTTTAACAGAAGAAGTCGGGGAGGTGGCACGAATTATTTCGCGTAAATATGGAGAACAATCCTTTAAAGAAAGTGATAAAGCAGTGGATTTGGCCGATGAAATGGCCGATGTCTTATGGGTTTTGGTGTGCTTGGCAAATCAAACCGGAGTAGATTTAAATGAGGCATTCCAAAAAAATCTGATAAAGAAAACCACGCGGGATAAGGATCGTCATAAGAACAATAAGAAGCTCTAGTAAAACTTAAGTGCATAATAGAGTAATACGCTAAATTTATTATAGTTTTGTGAATTAGAAAAGTAGTGCAATAGAGTGATCTTTTGTACATATGGAAAAATCAGCGGAAATGTCCGCAACTGGTTAATTTTTATTTATTTACATTGTGTAGCGACAAATGTTGGATTTGGCGCTCCATCCTAAATTAAACTTTAGAAAGGATGAAGAAAAACATTTTAGAGATCTTGAAATCGTACAATTTAGAATTGAATGATCAAGAGGTTAATAATCAGGTAAAAGCGATTTTGGCTTCCGATTTTGATTCTTTGTACACTGTTGAGAATTTAAAGAAGAACTTTTCGTTAATTGATTTGACGACTTTAAATTCTACCGACACACATGCAAGAGCCAAAAGTTTTGCAGAAAATGTAAATAACTTCCAGAATGATTTTGACATGCCGAATGTTGCGGCTATTTGTGTATATCCATACCAGGTGCCAACATTAAATGAAAACTTAAAAGCAGAAGGCGTAAATATTGCCTCTGTTGCCGGTGTTTTCCCATCTTCTCAATCATACGTTGAAGTTAAGGCATTAGAATGTAAAATGGCTGTTGAAAAAGGAGCCGATGAAGTTGACATTGTTATCTCAATTGGAACCTTTTTAGAGGGAAATTATCAAACCGTATTCGATGAGATCGTAATGCAGAAGGAAGCTTGTGGAAAAGGTCACTTAAAGGTGATATTAGAAACAGGTGAGTTAAAAACTGCATCGAATATCCGCACAGCATCAATTATTGCAATGGAAGCTGGTGCTAATTTCATCAAAACTTCAACAGGTAAAGTTCCTGTAAATGCGACGCTCGAAGCGGCTTATGTAATGACACAAGCTATTAAAGAGTATTTTGATAAAACCGGTAGAATGGTTGGCTTTAAACCAGCAGGAGGTATTTCTACAGGTAAAGATGCTATTGAGTTTTATGCTGTTTCAAGTAAAAATCTTGAGAAAGATTGGCTTAACAATAAATACTTAAGAATTGGAGCATCAAGTTTGGCGAATAATCTGCTTAGCGAAATTCACAAATTGGAGACAGGAGAAGATAAAGAAATTAAATATTTTTAGATATTTTCAAAATATAGATTTAAAGCCGGAATTTGTTCCGGCTTTATCTTTTTAATTACAAATATTTATTTATATTCGACAAATTATTGATAAGAAAAATATTCTGAATAATTCAATGCAAAAAGAATCAACAGATCAATTAAAGAATAGGATTGAGGAACTCGAGGAAGAGTTGTTTGGCTTGCGAGAAGCCTTATCTTTCAATAATATTGTAAATAAAGATCTGTATTACCAACAAAGTTGTGAAGAGCCTGCGTTATCTGTTATCGATACAGATTACACTTTAATTGAAATAAACCCCAAACGATTGCAGAGTTTTAATAAAACTAAAAATTGTGTAATTGGAGAAAAATGCTATTCCATTCTTCGTGGTTTAGATCAACCATGTACAGAATGTACTGTGGAACAGGTTATTAATAATAAAATATCTAGTAGATTTCTTAAAACATATCAGGAAAATGGAAAATCAAGATTAGAGGAAAAATATGTGTCTCCAATTTTGGATCAGAATGGATCTGTAAAACAAATTGTAATTCAGAGTGAAGATATCACCAGCTACCATCATCTTATTTCTAGAGTAGGTCAACGAGAAGAATTTTTCAGAAAAATTTTCGAATCAGCAGGTGATGCTTTTTTAATTCATGATGAAGAGGGAAGAATAATTGAATTTGGCTCCGAACTTCCTGTTTTATTACATTATAACGAAGATGAATTTAAGAATTTGAAGATTTTTGATATTGTCGATATTCAGGATTCATCATTATTTAAACACAAAAAGAAACTGCTAGAGGAAAAGGGATGTATAACATTTGAAACAACTTTACTTGCTAAAAACAAATCACTTGTATCTGTAGAAGTAATCGTTAATTTACTTAACACTCTAATGGAGAAAGTTTACTTTGTTGTGATTCGGAATGTTACGAATAGGAATATTGCCGAACGTAAATTAAGGGAGAGCGAAGAACGATTCAGAACTTTGGTTGAGAATGCCACCGATTTAATCATGCGGTTTGATAGAAATTATCGTCATCTATTCGTTAATTCTGCTACTAAATCAGTTTTAAATATAGAACCTGAACTTTTCATTGGAAAAACGCATCAGGAACTAGGTTTTCCTGATGATTTATGTGACTTCTGGGAACATGAAATGCGGATAGTGTTTACAACAGCTAAGCCGAGATTAGTAGAGTTTTCACTGGAGATTGAAGATCAAACACACTTCTTTGAATGGCAGCTTATTCCTGAATTCAACACCAAAGGAGGAACTGAAACACTTATGGCGATTGCCAGAGATACCACTTCCAGAAAATCAATAGAGCAGGCTTTAAATGATGCCTTGCTTACAAAAGATAAGTTTTTCTCAATCTTGGCGCATGATTTAAAAAATCCATTCAATGTATTATTGCCCATTTCCCAAACTTTAGCCCAAGATGCTAAGAGAATGGATTTAGAGCAAATTGAAGAGGCAGCTTCCTTACTTAATTCTGCCGTGAAGCAAGAATTTAATTTGTTGAAAAATTTATTGGAATGGTCGCGTTCGCAAATGGGGAATATTGCCTATAATCCAAAGGAAACAGATTTAGATCAACTCGTAAAGTCTAATATCCTTTTGCATGAAGTAAATATGAATAAGAAGCAAATTAGTGTTTCTGTTCAAAAGATTGGAAATACAATTGCTTTTGTAGATGAATATATGATTGATACAGTGATTAGAAATCTACTTTCGAATGCCATAAAATTTACAGATACAGGAGGGAATATTGAGGTAAGTTTAAATAATTCACAGAATAGATTAATCTTATCCGTAAAGGATAATGGAATTGGAATTAGCATTGAAAATCAGAAAAAATTATTCCGAATAGATACAAATTATACAAGGATTGGCACGAATGACGAACAAGGAACAGGCTTGGGCTTAATTTTATGCAAAGAATTCACTGATAAAAATAATGGGCTCATTTCAGTGACGAGTGAATTGAGAAAGGGAAGTACTTTTACCGTAACCTTACCCTTCAAATCATAATTGTGAAAAAAAAACTTATTTTGATCTTGAAATAGTATAATCAACCAGTTCAAGCATTGCGGTTTTTTCATCCGAATTACTATAAGTTTCTAATATACTAACAGCCTTATTTTTATATTCCAGCATCTTATTTCGTGTATAATCAATACCACCATTTTCTTTTACAAAATGAATAAGCTGTGCTACTTTTTTGGGGTTTTTATTGTGTTTTTTAATAATTTTTAATGCCCAACGTTTCTCTTTTTCTTCAATTTTATTGAGTACATAAATAAGAGGTAATGTAAGCTTCTTTTCTTTAATATCATTGCCAGTTGGTTTCCCAATATTGCCTTGTTTTTGATAATCAAAGAGGTCATCTTTCATTTGAAATGCAATTCCAAGGTATTGACCAAAGCTTCTTAACTTTTCCTGATCTTCTAGATTAGATCCGACCGATATTGCACCTAACTCGGTACAAGAAGCGATAAGACTAGCAGTTTTTTTATAAATAATATCAAAATAAACTTCTTCTGTAATATCTAACTTGCGTGATTTTTCCATTTGAAGCAATTCACCTTCACTCATCTCTCGGACAGCATTAGATACTACTTTCAATTGGTTATATTCTTTGTTTTCTAATGCTACAAGTAAGCCTTTAGAAAGCAAATAATCTCCAACCAAAACTGCAGCTTTTGATTTCCAAAGACCATTTATCGAGAAAAATCCTCTTCTTTCATATGCATCATCAACTACATCGTCATGAATAAGTGTTGCTGTGTGTAATAATTGAGTAAGTGCAGCAGCAGTATAGGTTGATGAATTCACTTCTCCCAATAATTTGGCACTTAAAAATACCAATATAGGTCGGATTTCCTTACCCTTTCTCTTAATAATGTACCGGTTAATGATATCCAATAAATGTATTTTACTTTTTACGGTATTACGAAAATACGAATCAAAAGCCTTCATTTCTTTTTGGATAGGACCTTTTATGATAGCTGTTTTGCTCTTTATTAAATTCATAGAAACCAAAGTTAGTAAATTATACAAGGTTTAAAATGATATAAAAAGCATAAATGAATAACAATTGTGAGGTTATTAAGATTACAAATAAATTATATACAAAACGAAAAATTTAACTATTTCGATATGATTTAGAACTTAATTAAAAGAATATATTTATATATTTGCATTTAATAATTTACGTGAATAATATTAGAGTATGAAAATTAATGAATTAGAACCTGCAAAATTGGAACAGGCGGCAAATATGTTAAAGGCAATTGCTCATCCAATGAGAATAGCGATTTTGGGGTTTCTGGAAGATGGAAAAAGACTTACAGTAACAGAAATTCATGAATTATTAAAAATCGAACAATCTACAACTTCCCATCATTTGGGTATTCTTAAAGATAAAGGTGTGCTTTCTTCTCAAAGAGAAGGAAAGAATACCTATTATTTTCTAAAGCATTGTAGTTTGAGTAATATTGTTGATTGTATCAGCAATTGTACGCTTGGATAAAATTTAAAAACCGGTAATGACTGGTTTTTTTTATGATATTAAAATGGCAAAAGTGAGATTAACAAAGGAGTTCCATTTTGAGATGGCTCACGCTCTTTGGAATTACGATGGTTTATGTAAGAATATTCATGGTCATTCCTATATTCTTTTTGTGACGGTAATAGGTGAACCTAATAATGACATTCAAAATCCAAAGTACGGCATGGTGATGGATTTTGGAGATTTAAAGAATATTGTAAATCTGGAGATAGTAGATCAATTAGATCATGCATTAGTATTATCCGAAGCTACTCCGGATCTTGAAAAATTGGATATGCCTCAAATGTTTGAGCGATTTTTCATTACCAAGTATCAGCCAACATGTGAAAATATGATAGCCGATTTTGCAGAGCGTCTTCAATGTAGATTACCGGAAGAGATTAAACTTCATTCTCTAAAATTACATGAAACAGCAACTTCCTATGCGGAGTGGTACGCTGAGGATAACTTATAAATATTAAAATTCAGAATAGTGAACCCGAAAGAGATTTCGGGTTTTTTTATTGCTTCTCTTAAACTAGTTTCAAAAAGGTAATTAGTTTAATCAAAGTTAAAAATCATATCGGAGTTGCGGTAATAAAATGAGAATGGAAAATTGCGAAGGAGCTTTTATCTTGTACTTTTGTTTCATAACGATTTAAATCTTTAATATATGCACTCATCAACTACCAATCCGGATAAAAAACTTTTTCTTCTGGATGCTTTCGCATTGATATACAGATCCTATTATGCTTTTATTAAAAATCCACGCTATACATCAACGGGAATTAATTCTTCGGCAATGTTGGGATTTACAAATACATTATTAGAGGTTCTGGAAAAGGAGAAGCCATCTCACATTGCTGTAATTTTTGATCCAATAGGTCCTACTTTCCGCCATAAAATGTATAAGGAATATAAGGCGCAGAGACCTCCAATGCCTGATGATTTAAGAAAATCCATCCCATTCATCAAAGCTATTATTCAAGGATTTAATATTCCTGAAATGGATGTGGAGGGTTATGAAGCAGATGATGTTATTGGAACTCTCGCAAAAAAAGCCGAAAAAAAGGGTTTTAAGGTTTACATGATGACGCCGGATAAAGACTATATGCAATTGGTTAGCGAGAATATATTCATGTTTAAGCCTAAAAGATCTGGGAAAGAAGTAGAAATAATGGGAATTCCAGAGGTTCAGGAACATTTTGGGATTGAATCTCCCGATCAGGTAGTTGATATTTTGGGATTAATGGGAGATGCAGCAGATAATATTCCTGGTTGTCCAGGTATTGGTCCTAAAACAGCACAAAAATTAATTGGTTCGTATAAAAGTATTGATGGACTATACGAAAATGTAGATCAGTTAAAGGGAAAGCAAAAGGAGAAAATTATTGAATCGGAAGAGCAGGTTCGATTTTCAAAAGTACTTGCTAAAATTGCATTGGATGCTCCTATAGATTTTGATGATGAAAAATTTAAATTGATAGATTTTAATGAAGTCAAGTTGAGAACACTTTTTAAGGAATTGGAATTTTTCTCCCTGGCCGAACGTGTTTTTAAAAACCAAGGTGATCTTTTTAGCTCAGAGAAACAAAAATCTGTGAACAAGGATACGAAAGAGGAAAAAGAAGTGATTCTCAGTGATATAAACACTATAGCTTCTGAGTTTTTTGTGATTGATAATGAGGAAGTAAGGGCAGATTTAAGGGCGGAATTGTGTGTTCAAAAAGAATTCGCATTTAGAACAATTCTTTCCGATTCTGATCCTAATTCTTCAAAATTGTTAGGATTTGTATTTTCATTTAATACCGACAGGTCTTTTTTTGTGCCATTGCCACAAAATTTTGAAAAGGCAAAAAAAATTGCTCAAGAGTTTCGATATGTTTTTGAAGATGAAAAAATCGTTAAAATTGGTCATGATTGCAAAAGGGATATTTTAGCTCTTTATTGGTTGGGGATAGAAGTTAAAGGTCCATTTTTTGATACAATGATTTCGCATTATTTAATTCAGCCCGAATTAAAACACGGATTAGCCTTTATGGCATATTCAATACTGAATTATCAAATGTTAGAAACCGAAAGGAAAACCAAAAATAAACAGGAGCAATTAAGTTTGTTGTTGGATCAGGAACCTATTAGACATGAAATTTATTGCGAACAGGTTGTCATAAATCTAAAACTGAAAGCTGAATTGGAAAACCTGATGAATCAAAATAATGTAATTGATTTATTCTATCAGGTTGAAATGCCATTAATGTTGATTTTGGCAGATATGGAATTTGAAGGTGTTCGAATTGATATGGAGACATTAAAGGATTATGCTCTGGTTTTGAATAAAGAGGTTGATAAAATAGAAAAGGAAATTAAAGATATTGCAGGACTTGAATTTAATGTGGCATCACCAAAACAATTAGGCGAAGTGCTTTTCGATAAAATGGAATTGGACAGCAAAGCTAAAAAAACGAAATCAGGTCAATATTCTACTTCGGAAGCTGTATTAGCTAAGCTGAAAGGCAAACACGAGATAATTCAAAAAATATTGGATTTCAGATCACTCAAGAAATTAATTTCCACCTATGTTGAGGCACTACCAACCTATGTAAATAAAGCATCTGGTAAAATTCATACTACTTTTAATCAGGCGGAAGCCGCAACTGGAAGATTGAGTTCTACAAATCCAAATCTGCAAAACATTCCTATTAGAACGGAGCAGGGAAGATATATCCGTAAGGCTTTTATCCCATCTAGCGAAGACCATATTTTCCTTTCAGCAGATTATTCTCAGGTTGAGTTACGATTAATGGCTCATATGAGTGCAGATCGGAATATGATTGAAGCATTTAATCATCAGGCGGATTTCCATACTGCAACTGCTTCAAAAATATATAAAGTACCTTTCAACGAAGTGAGTAGAGAGATGAGAAGTCGTGCAAAAACGGCAAATTTTGGAATTATATATGGTATTTCGGCTTGGGGTTTAGCGGAGCGATTGGATATTTCACGTAAAGAAGGAAAAGAGCTTATTACAGGCTATTTTGAATCCTATCCGAGAGTTAGAGTGTTTATGGACGAAAGTATCGAGAAAGCTCGTAAGGATGAATATGTAGAAACCATCATGGGACGTCGACGCTATTTAAAAGATATCAATTCTACCAATGCAATTGTGCGTGGGGTTGCGGAACGGAATGCCATTAATGCACCGATTCAAGGTTCAGCAGCAGATCTTATCAAAGTGGCAATGATCCATATTGACAAGAGAATGAAGAAGGAGGGTATGAAATCACGTATGATAATTCAAGTACATGATGAATTGAATTTCGATTGCTTGAAGTCAGAATTGGAACAAATGAAAATCATCTTAAGGGAAGAGATGGAAAATGCAGTGAAACTATCTGTTCCGCTTACCGTTGATATGGGAGTAGGGCAGAATTGGCTTGAGGCGCATTAGTCGATAAGCAGAAGATATAAAAAGCTCATTCCAACTTCGGTCGGAATGAGCTTTTTATATGCTGGTATTTTTTCTATTAATTTATTTTGATTTTCTGGCATGTAAACCCAAGCTACCATCTAATAAACCTGAATATTCCGTTTTATTTTCCAATATCTTAATTGCTTTGTTTAAGGTTTTATCTTCATGTAAACTGTATTCTACACCACCTTTTTGATAGTAATATCGTTTCACAATTTCATGTGCAATTAAATCACTAATTTCAGATTTGAATCGTTTTAAGTCACGATCTAAATTTGGAGTAAGCTTTGATGCTAAAGCATCAAATTCGGCTGAAGATATCTCATAATATTTTTCTTCTTTAGCTGATTTTTTAAGCGCAGCCAGGATCTCCGTACTCTCCGATTTATAGTCAAATTTCTTATTCTTAATGAATTTTGTAAAATCTTTAAAATCTACATCAGATAATTTAAAATCCTTAATTGGAGGAATACTCTCATGAGTATTAGCATACAAAGTAGCAAAATCAAAGATCATAAAATTACGGATCAAATTAATTGCTAAACTACTGTACATTTCAGTTTTTACTTTTACATCAGGAAGGATACCTCCACCATCATAAACAGGTCTACCATCTTTTGTAAAGTACTCCGTAATTAAAGAATCCGGAATTTTCCCAACACTACCATCAGCATTTCGATTGCTATAATCTAATGCTTGAATACACCTACCGCTTGGAATATAGTATTTAGCTGTTGTTACTTTTAATTTAGCATTATAAGTTAGATTACGAGTTGTTTGAACCAATCCCTTACCAAAAGTACGATCGCCGATGATTATTCCTCTATCCAGATCCTGAAGGGCACCAGAAACAATTTCGGATGCTGAAGCGGAACCTCTGTTCACCAACACTGCAATAGGAATATCAGGATCAAAGGGAGTTTTAGTTGCTTTATAATCTTTATCCCATTTGGATACTTTTCCTTTAGTGCTAACTATTTCCTCGCCTTTATCTACAAATAAATTTACAATATCAATTGCCTGATCGAGTAATCCACCCGGATTACCTCTTAAATCCAGTACAAGCGACTTAGCATGCTGTTCTTTTAAGTCAACCAATGCGGCTTTTATTTCACCTGCAGCTTTATCTGTAAATTGATTTAAATGGATATAACCAATAGAGTCGGTCAGCATGCCGTAATACGGAACAGATTTTAGCTGAATGTTTTCTCTAACCAGTTTTTTATCCATTGGTTTATTGTGTCCAAGACGTTTAATTTTAATATTTAAAGGAACATTAGCTTGTCCTTTCAATAAATTGCTAACATCTTCGGTACTTTTGTTGGTTATTTTTGTTCCATTAATTTCCAGCAAAACATCACCAGCTTTTAATCCTGCTTTAAAGGCAGGAAAACCTTCATAAGGTTCGGCGATAATAATCTCTTTGTTGTGCTTACTAATTAAAGCACCAATTCCGGCATATTGACCGGTAGTCATTAGTTTGAAGTCTTCAATTTCAGCCTCTGGAATATATGTTGTGTACGGATCTAGTGAGCTTAACATGGCATCCATACTTTTTTTAACCAAATCACCAGGATCTATTTCATCCACATAAAATAAATTCAGTTCTCTAAATAAAGTGTAATAGATATTCAGATTTTTACTGATTTCAAAATTTCTCTCATCTCTACTAAATCCCCAGAATGCTGCACTACAAAACAGTAAAATTGCAATAGCCCAAATGGCTCCTGTTTTTCTTTGAAGCTTCATATGTTTTTTTTTAAAATTGATATTTAATTTTTACCTCCCCGAAGTATTCTTTGTCAGCTTGCTCACATGAATTAATCAATTCAAAATCAACAAAATTTTAATTTGATAAAAACAAAGATAGCTATTCCCAATGTATTTTCGTGTGCATTAACATTTCTTAACCCTACGATTCTGGATTTCAGGGATAATAAGAAAGAATGATATTTGAATTTTATCAAAGCGACTTATGCGAAATTGAATACTATTGGAATTGATATTAGGGTACAGGATCATGTCCATGTCCACCCCAGGGATTACAGGAAAGAATTCTTTTAATAGCCAAATAGCTGCCTTTAAACGGACCATGTTTTTTTAAGGCCTGAATAGCATAGGTAGAACAGGTTGGAGTATATCTGCAAGCAGAAGGAGTAAGAGGAGAAATAAAGTACTGATAAAACCTAATTGGCAGAATCATGATGAATAGAATCATCCTTTTTAAATTTTTCAGAAAGCTTGTCATATTCCAGAGGTATTCGTTGAATTCCTTTAATCAATTTAGATTCCATTTCATTTGTTTTCATGATGTTTTTGGGTAGGTAAATCACCATAAAAGCAATTTGAATATTACGCTCCTTAAGTTCATTGTAAAATGAGATTTTATGAAGTCGATATATTTCTCTTATTCTACGTTTGAGTAAATTACGCGTTACTGCACGTTTAAAATTTCGTTTCGAAACTGTTATGGCAACTTGTGCAGGATAAGTGGAATGTAGTTGTGTTTCCTTCCAAACAATACGAAATGGATAACAAATAAAACCGTTTCCTTCGGAAAATAATTTTTCGATTAGAATTTTATGAGTGAGCCGCTCTGCTTTCTCAAAAGTTAAACGATTTGCTTTTGTCATAGTACAAAATTCGACAAAAAAAGGGGAAATATTTCCCCCTTTCTCTATATAATGTGGTTTTTGACTATTTGTCTTTATTTTCCTTATTAAACTTCTTAATAAATTGATCCAAAGCCATGGTCATGGATGGAGCCTGAGGCATTGGAGCCTGAATATCCAAACGTAAATCAGCTTCGTTTACTGCTTTAGAAGTAGTTGGTCCAAATGCTGCAATTAGTGTATTATTTTGTTTAAAGTCAGGAAAATTTTGAAGTAGCGAAGTAATTCCAGAAGGACTGTAAAAAGCTAAAATATCATAATTAACATGTGCTAAATCAGATAAATCACTACTTACAGTTCGGTACAATATTGCTTTAGAATATTTAATTTTATTCTTATCCAATAAAACAGGAATTGATTGTTTATGAATGTCAGATAAAGGAATTAAATATTTTTCACTTTTGTGCTTCACAATAATGTCCATCAAATCTTCAAAGCGCTTTTCACCGAAAAATATTTTTCGTTTTCTATACACGATATACTTTTGCAAATAAAAAGCAGTTGATTCTGATATACAAAAATACTTCAGATCATCAGAAACCGTTATTCTTAACTCCTGACAAATTCTGAAAAAATGATCAATTGCAGTTCTACTTGTAAAAATAATCGCAGTGTGCTCCAAAATATTGATCCGTTCTTGTCTGAAATTTTTAGCAGTAATACCTTCAACTTGAATGAAAGGACGGAAATCAATTTTTAAATTGTACTTCTCTGCTAAATCAAAATAGGGTGATTTTTCAGTTTGTGGCTTGGGTTGTGAAACCAGTATCGTTTTGATTCTCAAAATGTTATGGATTAATTCAACAATTTGTTACACTACCTTAAGCAAATGATTCCAATAGTTTGTATATCATCATTAAGGGTAAAATTTCCAGTGCACAAAGGTACAAAATCATATAAAATATTGAAACATGTTTGCGAATTAATATTTGAAGGCCTCGAATAAGTCTAAGAATGTAGAATCCAAAAGCTATTATTAATCCAGAATATAGCAGTAGTGATATTGCATATTCGCTTATAAAAGGCACACTAAGTGTAATTGGCAGAAGAAACACACCTAAATTTTTGTTGTAAATAAATACGGTATGAAGATATTCCCGACTTTCTTTTAATGTTCTGAATATTTTACCAATACTCATGATAAAAAGGAATTTAGCCGTATAAATTATTAGTACACCAGTTAGAAAGTAAAGAAAAAGAAGAAAATTTACTTTTGGGAGATTACCTCCTATTGCTTCTTCGTAATATTGAATCAGAAAAAGAGAAATATTTATAAAAAACAAAGAATTCAGAAATATACTTCCCCTGATATTTCTGAGATTTTTCTCTAAGAAAAGGTTATTAGTAACCTGATAATTAAAGATCGATGCAATTACACGGCTTAAAAATTTTGAAAAAGAGAATCGAATAATTGCAAATAGTACTAGAGCAAATAGCAAAATTCCTACCATCCAGTCGTTATTTCTACTATAGATTGGCTTTCCTTTTTCACCGATAAGTTGTTGTTCCTTTATTTGTATGGTATTGGTAGTTACATTAATCTGATGAAGGGAGTCTTGAATGTTTAAAGCGCTAGGAAATAATTCTACTTGCTCGGTATCTGTTGTTAAAGAACTTACATTCGGGCTTTTTTCAGTATTTTTCTGATTTAAGGTATCTAGTTCTTTTTTCGGATTGGCTGTAACTTTTTCCTGAACTATTTTATTTGTAGTTAATTCTTTTAATGAATCGTTATCATGTAAAGATTTTCTTTCAAATACCGCAGTATTAATATGTGTGAATGGAAAATTTAATATTGTCATGGCTATCAGGAAACTTATTCAATTGAGTTAATGCAAAGATAATTTATTTTTTGCAGCGCATACCCGTACTTAAAAATGAAAGCCCGAAGTTTAACTTCAGGCTATTCATAGATTACAATTCCTTGTATCCAATTAATTGATTCTTTCGAAGTTCTTCTTTCTCTTGGTTATTTAAGGATTTTTTGCTCTTTAACACTTGCCTTTCCCAGGAGCCATACATTGGGTTTGGCAAGACAATAAATCTATTGCCAAATAAAGCTTTCATGGAATCTACTTGTGTGAAACCAAAATTACTGGATCTATCTTCAAAGAGTTCATCAAAATCGCCCATGTTATCACCGGCGAAAAGAATAATTTGATGGGTTTCCAATACTTTGTTCCTTCGTGATGTTTTAACACTATTAGTCGTTTTTAATAGTAGGTGATTACGATCGGCAAACGGAAATCCTAAATTTTGGAGATTCAAAAGTGTACTTTTTGTTGCAGATGTATCTCTGTTTGAAATGTAGAAGGTTTCAACTCCTTTGTTCGCAGCATATTTTAAAAATTCCAGAGATCCGGGAGTAGCTTTTGCAATTGCTTTATCTGTCCACTTTTTCCATGCTTCAGATGAAAACTTTTTCTCGCTTCGGATGGAATTTGTTTCGAAAGGACTATTATCTAGGACAGTTTCGTCAATATCTACCACTACGGCAAGAGGTTTATCTCCCTGCTTGGTAACTAAATATTTATCCAGCGATAGCTTTGCCATATTGAAAGCCTGATAATAAAGGGCTCTACATTCAGCAGCACGTTGATACCATAGTGTTGACATAACCAAATGTTCGTTCGGATTTACCTTTGGTTTTTGTGGAGTTGAGCAATTGCTGCAAGATGAAAATACGATTGCAAGAATCGATAATGAAAAAAACACTTTCCTCATATGATAAGTTGTTTTATTTTTAATACTAAATTATCAGATAATAATCCGGAAGGAATCTTAAAATGGTTTCTTTGTCGAAGATAACAAAAAAAGCCTGTAACTTTTACATCGAACAGATCGTCATAAAACAGACTACTGGCCAATATGAATCTTGATCAATACAATAAAATAGTGAACCTGTATGCAGATGCAGTATTTCGGTTTATCCTTAAAAATTTAAAAAATGAGGATAAAGCGAGGGATGTGGTGCAAGATAGTTTTGAAAAATTATGGAGGAATAAAGATAAGGTGAACCCTGATAAAGTGAAGTCCTATTTATTCACAACAGCTTATCACACTATGATTGATATGATTAGAAGGGAGAAAAGAATCGAAGATTTTGGCAAAATCGAAGAACATGATTATTCGCATACAGAACAGTACAATGATATTAAAGAGATTCTGGATTTAGCTTTAGATAGGCTTTCGGAAATTCAACGTTCGGTTATTTTATTAAGAGATTACGAAGGATATTCTTATCGGGAAATTGCAAACATTACAGATTTGAGTGAATCGCAAGTGAAAGTCTATATTTATCGAGCCAGAAAACATCTGAAAAAATTTATAGGGAAAATTGAAACTATAGTATAGTATTTAGGAATACATGAGGAAAATTACATTAGATAATTACGAAGAATTCTTTCTTGATTTTTTGGAAGGAAACCTAAATGAAGAAGAAAACCTTTTTTTAGAAGGATTCTTGCTTCAATATCCTCAGCTAAGAGTTGAACTGGAAGAGATGGATCTACTAGTTTTGACTCCGGAACAGATCAAATTCAATAAGGAAATTCTGTATAATACTCCATATCAAAATGATTTTGAAAATTATTGTGTGGCAAAACTGGAAGGGGATCTTAGTTCTATAGAATCGAAGGGATTCAATAATTTTCTATCTACGAACCAAGTTTATAATCAAAATTGGCAAACCTATCAAAAAACGATTCTAGTTCCGGATTTCACGATAAATTATCCGAACAAGAGGGAACTCTATAAAAATAGAAAGTTGACTGCCTTTTGGCTAACTGGTATTGGTATAGCAGCTTCCATTTTAATTTCTTTTGCAGTTTGGAATACTAATTCAAATAACTTGAAGCACGATAAAGAAATCGTTAAATCGCATGCTTTTGGCAATATAGATTTTCCGAAAGAGATTGCAGAAAGAAAAGCCAGTCTGCTAAACACTACTTCTTCAACAAAGGATATTTCGATTACTGCTAAAGCAAAAGTTGTGAAAAATTTTGTTCCTCCTACAACTGTTTCGGAAAGCAATATTACTCAAATTGAAAGAGTAAGTGTTCCCGAACTTAGGGAAGTCCCTTTGGAGAAACTTCTTGCGAATAATTCTCCTGAAATAGGAATAGTCACCCCAAATAATAATTCTAAAAGTGCAAGCGTATTTAATGCAGGTCTAGATCAGTTGGGAATGTCATGGAAATCAAGTATGCCTAAAAAGAAAAGTAAGAACACGCTGTTGTATGCCGTCGCTAAATACGGAGTGAATAAATTGAGTGAAATAGCAGGAAAGAAGATCCAGGTTCAAAAAAAATATGATTCTGAAACCGAAAAAACGCGTTTGAGTTTTAATTCTACTGGTCTAGGATTTAGTACCACAGTAAAATGATATTTGAATTTACCAGAATGAATAAATCGCTTATTTAGGTTGTAACAAAAATCAAAACAATATCGTCCTACGATTGTAACAGTTCTAAAATGTAGTACCAAAAAAGTGTTTGTAATTAAATTAAATATGATGAAAAAATTCTTAATGCTATGTCTTGTCATTTTCGTATTCTCTGGTTTGGAAGCACAGAATGTTAGAGACACGCTTAAAACAGATAGTCTGAAAAAGAAGAAGATATTAATTGAGGATAGTTGGTCGAATAAGCCTACGGAATCTAAAATAATTAAATCGGATACTAATAATACTCCTATGCATGATTCAGACACCACGAAATTAAAATTTATGAGAAAGGATATTATTAAAGTAGTGGAGGAGGATAGAGGAGCTAAAGTCAAAATCGGAAAGATTGGCAAATTATCTTATCAGGAGGATAGGGATACAACTAAAATACGAATAGGAGGAAAGCAAATAAACATCATCGACGGATGGCATGGAACTAGAGTCCGAATAGAAAAAGTACAACCCTGGGATCCAAATCAGGATAAATTTTTTGTGGAGGAAGAAAAAGAATTTCGCGGACATTGGGCTGGTTTCGAAATGGGAATTAATGGATTGACAGAGGAGGATTATAGTAGTTATGCAACACAATTAAATGGCTTTGTAGATTTAAATTTAGCGAAATCAATTGCAGTTAATCTTAACTTCCTTCAGTATGATATTAGTTTACAGAAAGAAAGAAATACAATAGGCCTTGTTACCGGTTTAGGTTTAGAATGGAATAATTATCGTTTCGATAACAATATGACTTTGGCGAAAGATGATTTTGGAAAAATAGAGCCTGTGGGATTCAATCCGGAGTGGAATATCAAGAAATCAAAACTAACTTCGATATATTTAACTGTGCCATTGCTCCTGGAGTTTCAGATCCCTGTAAAGTATAATACAAGAAGAGTACACCTTGCCGCAGGCGTGGTTGGTGGATTAAGATTAGGAACGCATTCCAAAATAAAATATAAATTTAAAGGGAACACGCACAAGGATAAGGATCATGATGATTTTAATTTGAAAACCTTAAGATATGGAGCTCAGGTTCGCATGGGATACCGATCATTGAACTTTTTTGCCACTTATGGTTTAACCGATTCGTTCGAAAAAAATAAAGGTCCCGAAATGGTTCCGTATACAGTAGGAATCACTCTAGTGACGTTTTAATCTTACATATTTGATTGATAAACCGGGTTCAAATGTAATCCGGTTTTTTTATTGTATAAGACCTCCGATTTTTGACGAATATTGAAAAAATGTAGCATAAAATTGTATATTAGGGGAATGAAAAAAAAATGCCCTATAATATTTTTCATCGCTTCTCTATGCTTGTGTCAGCCTGTATTTGGTGAATTTCAAAGTAGTTTAGACAGTCTCAATAATCGCTACGGAAAAGTATTCGGACGCGAGAAATTAGAAACATTTCTGGAAATAAGTCGAGAATATTGGGATATTGAACCATATAAAAGTATTGAATTAGGTACGCAAGCTTTAGCTTTGGCTCAAAATCTGGACTATAGTAAACAAGAAGTGAAGGCTTTGTATTATCTGGGAACTGCGTATTATTACAATAACCAGTACGATAATGCTCTGGATTACCTTTTGCAGGCTCATCGGTTTGCAACCAATCATCACTACATTAAAGAAACTGCGCATATAAGTAAGCAATTAGCAACAGTCTATTATCAATCCGGAAAGCTAAATAAATCCTATTCTTTTACGCTTGAAGCATTGGATATATATCAACGTCTGAAAGATAGATGCGGAATTGCATATTGCCAAAATCTTTTAGGTGTTTATTATAAGGGAATACATAAATATGATCAAGCAATCGAATATTTCCAAAACGGATTAAAACTAGGTAAAGAAATATCTAAAAAATCTATTGTCGGCGCAATACTGAACGATTTAGGCAGTCTTTATACGGTGATGGGAGATACTTTGAAGGCAATACAAACTTACAAAGAGGCAGTTAAGTATCAGCAGAGCAGTGTGCCTAGTTATAAACGTGGAGAGTTCGAATTAAATCTGGGGCATTTGTATATTATGCATGGTGAATTTACTCGTGCTAAAACATATTTATCACAAGGTTTTCATACTGCAAAAACCTTAAGGTCTAAACGCCTTTTAAGAGATTACTACAAATTTTTAGCGCTGTATTATACGAAAACAGGAAATGATCACAATTCGGTGATTGCATATCAGACGCAACAGGAATATCAGGATTCTATAGCGGCCGATCAATTGGCAAATAAAATTGAGGATTTGGATTCCAAACATGCAGTAGAAATCAAAAATCAGGAGAATCAAGTATTACGTGCAGAAAACCAAACGCAGCAACTCGAAATTACACGGCAATATATTATAGGGCTTCTCGTATTAATAGTTTTACTCGTCGCAATATTTTTGCTTACGTTCAGATATCGCAATAATCTTAAAGATAACGAATTGCTTTATTTAAGGAATCGTCTTGTGAGTCAGCATCAGGAAGAGCTGATTAGTGCAATGAAACGATTAAAAAATAGCGAAGATCAATTGCGAAAGGCGAATATAACAAAGGATAAAATGTTCTCCTTGATTGCTCATGACCTGCGTGGTGCAATTGGAAATGTTAGCAATGGATTACGTATGTATCTTAGTGAGGAGGAACTAAATCTTAGTGAAGAGGATAAAACTGATTTTTTACAAGCTTTATTTCATTCCGCTGATAATGCATATGAACTATTAGAAAATTTGCTGTTTTGGGCAAAGAATCAAACCAAAGGTATTTCAGCAAACAAACAGAATGTAGATGCAAGTTCAATCATAAATTCAAATATTGGTTTATTAGGTGATTTAGCTAAAATAAAATCAATAAAACTATTTACTTCAACGAATCCTAGTGTAGAAGTTTTTGTGGATTGGAATATGATCAATACAGTTTTAAGAAACTTAATTTCTAACGCCATAAAATTCACCAATAAAAATGGCAGTATCGAGATTAATTCTCAGATAGGGGAATATTTTGTGAAAATTTCGGTGAAAGATGATGGTATTGGAATGATGCCGGAACAGATTGAAAATATTTATGGTGGAAAAACAACCGATGGCACTGCTAGCGAAAAAGGCACCGGTTTGGGTTTAAATTTGTGTCGCGATTTCTTGATAAAAAATAAAGGCAAACTGTATGTCGAGAGTGTTGTAGATAAAGGCAGTACCTTTTCTTTTATTATTCCACGCCGTCCTATGAGTCAGGTAAAATTTGAGGAATTTCTACAAAAAGAGAGTTCAATTTCAGTGGTAAATAGCTAATTTTAGGGCGAAAAATATTCAAACACTTAAACTAAACACCAAATAAAATGAGATTATTATTGATTAGTAACTCTACCATGTCAGGGGAGGAATATCTGGATTATCCAAAAAATAATATCAAAGATTTTTTAGGCGAAAAATCAATAAAAGCTTTATTTATTCCTTATGCCGGCGTAACTGTTTCTTTCGACGAATACGAAGCAAAGGTAAAAGCAAAATTTAATGAAATCGGTCACGATATTGTTTCAATTCATCATTTCGACGATCCTGTTAAAGCGGTAACCGAAGCCGAAGCAATTGTTGTTGGTGGCGGAAGTACCTGGAATCTTACTCATTTGATGCATAAGTACAATTTAACCGATGTCATTCGAAAAAAGGTAATCAATGAAAAGGCACCATATATTGGATGGAGTGCAGGATCTAATTTAAGTTGTCCAAGCATTAAAACAACGAATGATATGCCGATTATTGATCCGCTTGGATTTGAAGCTTTAAACCTGATTCCTTTTCAGATCAATCCTCATTATTTGGATAAGAATCCTGATGGACATGGAGGCGAAACACGCGAAGATAGAATCAATGAATTTATGGTATTAAACACTGATATTTATATTGCCGGACTACGTGAAGGAACCATGTTTTTAGTTGAGGATGATGAAATTAGCATGATTGGAGATCGTAACTGTCGTATTTTCAAGCATGGTATCGAAGCTTATGAATTAAGCGCAAAGGATGACTTTAATTTTCTGATGAAATAAATTTATTATCACATAAATAAAGCGGTTGGATTTATATTCAACCGCTTTTTTATTTTGAATTTTTACCTTTGTGGCAAATTATTATAAAATCTAACTAGTAACCAAACTTTTATTCATAATGAGTTTATTAACCTCAACTTATTTTGTTCTTTTTCTAATTATAGCAATTGGTTTTATTGTGGGGAAAATCAAAATTAAAGGGATTTCTCTGGATATTTCCGCAGTAATATTTGTTGCCTTAGTTTTTGGTCATTTTGGAGTAAATATCCCGAATGATATTCAAAAAATTGGTTTAACCTTATTCATTTTCACTATTGGGATTCAAGCCGGACCTGGTTTTTTTGAGTCATTTAAAAAGAACGGAAGAGAATTAATTCTATTGGCTTTTGTCTTGGTTGGTTCGGCTTCATTGGTAACCCTTGCCTTTGTATGGATTTTTAATGTTGATATGAATATTGCGATTGGTTTATTAACTGGTTCTTTAACCAGCACTCCCGGATTGGCCGCAGCTATCGAAACAACAAAATCTTCGATGGCTTCTATTGGTTATGGTATTGCATATCCATTTGGGGTGATAGGTGTAATTCTTTTTGTGAGATTATATCCCAAATTGATGAAAATTAATGTTGAAAAAGAAGCCGGAAAAATAGAGTCTCAAGCAAAGAAGGATTTTCCCCAGTTATTTAATAAAAATCTGGTTGTAGAGAATGAAAATATTGAGGGGAAGAGTATTAGGGAATTGAAAATACGGGCCATGACTCAGGCTAATATTTCGCGTATCATGCACAAAGGGCAGACTATTGTACCCGTTCCGGATACAATTCTTGAACTTGGCGATATCGTTAAGCTAATTGGAAGCAAGGAGGCTATCGAAAACGCACGAATGCTTATTGGTGAGGAAACCGATGAGAAAATCCCTTTAAGCAAAGAATATACAGTGGAATCGGTGCTTGTAACCAACAAGCAAGTTGTAAATAAGACCATCGGACAATTAAATGTTCTATCTAATTATAATGCACGCGTAACCAGAATCCGACGTGCAGGAATCGATATTGTTCCCAGTGCCAAATCAGAAATTCGTTTTGGAGATAAACTTGTAGTTGCCTGTGGAACAGGTAATATTAAAAACATACGACATCTGTTTGGTAACGATAGTAAAAAATTATCTGACACGGATTTTTTCCCCATTGCAACAGGTATTGTTTTGGGAGTATTGGTAGGACAATTAAAAATTTCGTTTTCTGATAATTTCACTTTTAGCTTGGGATTAACAGGAGGTGTATTGATGGTTGCACTCATTTTAAGTAGGATCGGAAAAACAGGTCCTATCTTATGGACTATGTCCGGATCTTCAAATCAATTGCTACGACAATTGGGTTTATTGATGTTTCTCGCCGTAGTTGGAACCAATGCAGGAGCTCATTTAGTGGAAACTTTTCGCGAATCAGGTTTGGTACTTTTTGGAATAGGTATCGGAATTACTTTATTGCCCATGATAATTACCACCTTAATCGGGCATTTCCTGTTAAAAATGAATGTTCTGAATTTATTAGGTGCTTTAACTGGAAGTATGACCAGTACACCAGGTTTGGCTGCGGTTGATGGCATGGCAGATTCCAATGCACAATCCATAGCTTATGCAACTGTTTATCCCATTGCAATGGTATTTTTAATTATCTGTGTTCAGATCTTAAGCTTGTTCTAAAGATAAAAGGCTGCATCCGCTAAAGATGCAGCCTATCATTTTTTTAATAATAGCTTAAAATTCTATTTCCACAACAACAGGACAATGATCGGAGTGAACCACATCAGCAAGAATGCTGGCATTTTTCAGTTTGTGTTTAAGCGTTTCGCTAACCATATGGTAATCGATTCTCCAACCTAGATTTTTGCCTCTAGAACCCGCTCTGTAACTCCACCAGCTATATTTATCAGGAGATTGATTAAATTCCCGAAAACTATCTATAAATCCACTGGCAATAAATTGACTCACCCATTCTCTTTCTTCGGGTAGAAAACCGGAAACATTTTTTTTCTTTTCGGGACGGCTGATATCAATGGCTTTATGACAGATATTATAATCGCCACCAATAATTAAATTTGGTCTTTCTTTTTTCAGATTTGTGATGTAATCCTGAAAGTAAGCCAGCCATTCCATTTTGTAATCCTGACGAGGACCGCCGGTAGTTCCGGATGGATGATAAGTACTAAAAACAGAAATATCGCCAAAATCGGCCCTTATTGCTCTTCCTTCCACATCGTATTTGGAATTATCAACACCGCAAACAACTAAATTGGGTTTTTCCTTACTCAAAATACCAACACCGCTATATCCTTTCTTCTCAGCCGAAAACCAATAACAATGGTAACCCAGTTCTTCAAACAGATGTGTTTCAATCTGATCTGGTTGAGCTTTTGTTTCCTGTATCAGTAGGATGTCCGGATTTTCTTGTTTTAACCATCCAACTAAATCTTTACCGATTGCTGCACGGATACCATTTACATTATAACTAATAATTTTCTTTTGCATATTGTCTGCTTATAGATTGATGATCGATAGATGTTCAAAACTAAATAAAAAGCAGATAGATTAAAATATATACGATCGCAACTTTAATGAATAGACTTGATTTCATCTATAGATAATAATGCCAAAAAACTGGAGCGGAGAGAAGAAAACGATGGAAAATGTCTTCGGAGTTGGGGAAATTCTTAAAAAGCTGGGGGAAAACACAAAAAGTGCGGGAAAATTGCTCCGGAGCGACAGGAAGTCCGACAAAAGTGTGGGGAAAAGCTAAAAAGCTGGGGGAATTGTAAAAAAGTGCCAGAAAGTCAGATGAAATAGGATTCCGGACCTGGAAACTGAGGGATTTAAACTTTTCATCTAAAAAAAGGGTGATATGCTGCATAAAACAAGCTACTCGTAGTGGAATTGTCTTTCGTAATCTGCTTAGTGTACGCAAAAGTATAGGTCATGAAATGGCGTTTGAATAAAGATAAAAAAGTATAAATGTGGTATTGAAGATGCAACGACTTCTTGAAATAGTATATCTAGTTGTTTAATTAAGGCTTAAAATTGCTCGGAATCAACTATTTTTGTAAAAAAAAAGAGACATTGAAAGAAGGATTAGTAATTAAATCAACAGGAAGTTGGTACACGGTAAAGACCGCAGAAGGAGAGATTCATAAATGCAGGATCAAGGGTCGATTTAGAATGGAAGGTATCAGAACCACCAATCCAATAGCTGTAGGAGACAGGGTGGATTTTGAAGCAGATAAGGATGCTGAAGTCATTGTGGCGATACACGATCGCAAAAATTATATTATCAGAAAATCCTCCAATCTCTCCAAGCGAAGTCAAATTATAGCATCGAATGTAGATCAGGCATTTTTGATTGTAACGGTTAATTATCCACTAACGACCACCACTTTTATTGATCGTTTTTTAACCGCAGCAGAAGCTTATCGTATTCCGGTCCGATTGATTTTTAATAAAATAGACCGATATCGTCCAAAAGATCAGGATAGGTTGCTTCAGTTAAAAGCGACGTATGAGAAAATTGGATATAAATGCTTCGAAATATCAGCTAAAAAAGAATTGCATTTAGATATCATTAAAGATGCATTAAAAGGTCAGATTAATCTATTATCCGGACATTCCGGAGTTGGTAAATCTACTTTAATAAATGCGATCCAACCCGGCTTAGACTTAAAAACAGGAGAAATATCCGAATCGCATGCTCAGGGAAAGCATACCACAACTTTTTCGGAGATGTTTGAATTGGATTTTGGGGGATATATCATCGATACTCCAGGTATCAGAGGATTCGGAATAATTGACATGGAAAAAGAGGAGATGTCCCATTTTTTTCCCGAAATATTTAAAACTTCGGCTAATTGTCAATTTCACAATTGTACACATGTTCACGAACCGCAGTGTGCAGTAAAATTAGCAGTGGAAACAGGAGAAATTAGTCTTAGTCGCTACGAAAGCTATCTGGGGATGCTTCTGGAAGATGAGGATAGTAAATACAGAATATAGGAACTTCATTAGTTAGCAAATACAATCTAATAGTTCACATCTAACATTAAAGCAGATGAAATCACACGAAATTGATTACAAGATATTTGGGAATGATATTCAATTGGTAGAAGTTGAATTAGATCCAAATGAAACAGTAATTGCCGAAGCAGGCGCCATGTCTTATATGGAAGAAGGAATCGTATTTGAAACGAAAATGGGAGATGGTTCGGAGCCAGAACAAGGTTTATTCGGGAAATTACTATCTGCAGGTTCCCGCTTGATTACAGGTGAATCTCTCTTTTTAACCCATTTCACACATCGGGGATCAGGAAAAGCCAAGGTTGCATTTGCAGCACCTTATCCAGGAACGATTATGTCCATTGATTTAAGGCTATCCGGCGGTTCTCTTATTGTACAGAAAGATGGTTTTTTGTGTGCTGCGCTAGGAACCAAGGTGAGCATTACTTTTAATAAGAAAATAGGATCTGCCTTATTTGGCGGGGAGGGTTTCATATTGCAGCGACTCGAAGGGGATGGAAAAGCATTCGTTCATGCCGGTGGAACCGTAATCGAAAAACAATTGAATAATCAAACACTTCGCGTGGATACTGGATGTGTGGTGGCTTTTGAAGAAGGAATTAACTTCTCCGTAGAAAAAGCAGGAGGTCTAAAATCAATGTTTTTTGGTGGCGAAGGTTTGTTTTTAGCTACACTTCGGGGGACTGGTAAAGTTTGGCTACAATCGATGCCAATTCGGAAACTCGTAAGAGCAATTGCACCGAGAGGTCAAAACCGAACTAAAGGAGCAAGTTCTATTCTTGGTGAATTTTTGGAGGATTAGAAACGAAGAATAAAAATAAGATAAGCACGTCATTTGTACGTGCTTTTTTTTCAATTTTGCACTATTAAAATCTGGGATGATAAAGTGAAAAGCTAATTGGAGGCTTCAATTGTTTAATTTCATCCGCAAAGCATTCGAATAAATATTAAAATATGGCAGTATTACTTGATCCTAAAGAATTTATTGAAATCGGAAAATCTATTCCAACAATTGATGTTAGAACCATTGCTGAGTTTGAGCAGGGTCATATTCCAAGAGCTCAAAGTTTACCTATTTTCTCAAATGAGGAAAGAGCATTGGTGGGAACAAAGTATAAGCGTGCGGGAAAAGATTCAGCCGTTTTGTTGGGATTGGAATTAGTTGGACCGAAACTAGTCAGATTTGTGCGAATGGCAAAGAAAATATCACCACAGAAGGAAATCCTGATTCATTGTTGGAGAGGAGGCATGCGGAGTGGAAGTATGGCTTGGTTGTTCGAGACTGCTGGTTTTAAGGTTTATTTATTAAGAGGTGGTTATAAGGCTTATCGAACTTATATTCGGGAGCAATTTACCAAACCGTCGCGTTTGATTGTTTTGGGAGGAATGACCGGAAGTGGGAAAACAGAAGTGTTGCACGAATTAAAAAAACTTGGACAGCAAGTGCTCGATTTGGAAGGATTAGCAAATCATAAAGGATCTGTTTTTGGAGCTTTGGGGCAAGCTGATCAACCAACTAATGAGAATTTCGATAATGAAATGGCAAAAGTGTGGATGGATTTTGATTTGAACAAACCCATTTGGCTCGAAGATGAAAGTAAGTCGATTGGTTCTGTTTGGATTAATGATATTCTTTACGAGAAAATGCGTAGTACACTAGTTGTGCAAATGATTCTTCCTAAGGAGGAACGAATAAATCGTCTGGTGAAAGAATATGCAAATTTTGAAACTGATGTTCTAAGAGAGATAATTTTAAAGATAGAAAAGCGCCTTGGAGGACAAAACGTGAAAATGGCTTTCGAATATCTGGAGGATAAAGATTATCATGCTGTGGCAGATCTAAGCCTGATTTATTACGATAAAGCCTATACGCATGGCCTGGATAAAAGAGAAAAAGAGTCTGTTCGATCTATTGAATTGGCTAAGGATGAACCCATGACTAATGCCGAGGCGGTTCTGGAGTTTTATAATCACAACTTGATGTAATTTTCCAGATTGATACCAGCATAGAATCCTTCTGAATCAATTTAATTCTATATTTAGTTTTTTGAATTCGAAATAAGAATTCATTCGATTTGTCGTTACCTTTACAGGAAACCATTGAACCTACTGTTTTGAATATTTACCTTAAAAATAGAAACTGGAAATACTATTTTTTACTGATTGCGATCTTCATAGTTACCGGTTCCATTTTTTACACAAATAATTTAGTGGAAAAATTGGGTCGGGAAGAAGTAAAAAAAGTAGAATTATGGGCAGAAGGAATCAGAAGTCTGCAACTTAATCCCGATCAGGATGTTTCTCTAATCAATCGTATTCTGGAGCAAAATGAGACAATTCCGGTTATTTTGGTCGATGATAATGGGAATATTGTAGATTATAGAAATATTAAAGTTTCTGAGAAGAAAAAAGAAAAGATCCTCAGGAAGAAACTTCAGAACATGAAGGAGGCAAATCATTCAATAGAAGTTGATCTGGTGAATGGTAAAAACTATATTTATTTCGATGACTCTAGTCTTTTAAGCCATTTGGCTTGGTATCCCTTTATTCAATTGGGAGCTATCATTACCTTTATTTTAATTGCCTTTATTGCATTTTCCTATTCTAAATCAGCAGAGCAAAATCAGGTTTGGGTAGGAATGTCAAAGGAAACTGCTCATCAATTGGGAACACCAATTAGTTCTTTAATGGCATGGATGGAGTTGATCAAAACGGGTAATTTAGATGTTAATCTTGCAAAAGAAATGGCTAAGGATGTGAATCGATTAGAGGTTATTGCAGAGCGATTCTCAAAAATTGGTTCAAAACCGGTTCTAAAAGTTGGAAATATTGCTCTGCAATTAAAAAACAGCATTGAATATCTTAAAAAAAGAACCTCCGATAAAGTAGATTTTATTCTGGAAGATAAAAGGGTGAGTAAAGAAAATATTCCATTTAATACAGAATTATTTTCATGGGTGATTGAAAATTTGTCCAAAAATGCTGTAGATGCAATGGAGGGAAAAGGAATTTTGCACTTTTCATTATATGAGAAGGCTAATCAATTAGTTTTGGATATTCAGGATTCAGGTAAGGGAATAACAAAGAAACATCACAAAACTATATTTAAACCCGGATTTACCTCAAAAAAACGAGGTTGGGGATTAGGATTGTCTCTGTCAAAGCGAATAATAGAGAACTATCATAGTGGTAAAATATTTGTTGCAAGCTCTGAAATAGGGAAAGGAACGCTCTTTCGGATCATTTTACCATTAAAATGAACGAATTAACTTTCAAATTCGCGGTTTTCTTTTGAAAGGATAAAAGAACTAACTATTTTTGCAGCCCGTTTTCAAGGGTTTATTGTATTGAAACTGGAATTCAGTTGGATAATTAGCTGATGTTACCAAAAAAGATACGATCAATTGTGAAAATGTTTTATTAATTTTTATACTTTTGCAAAGTTTTATTTGGATATTTTGGATTGTTTAGCAAAATATACGATTCCTTTTAAGGGACTGAAAGATGGAAATCATGAATTTGACTTTTCCATTGATGAGGAATTTTTCAAACAATTTCAAACCGAAGAGGTTTATCAGGGAGAAGCTACTATTAAAGTTAGCTTTAATAAAAAAAGTCTGGTAACAACTTTAAAGTTTGAATTGGAAGGAAAATTAAGAGTAGCTTGCGATCGTTGTCTTGACCCGCTGGAAATTAAGGTGAAAGGAGAAAATTCTCTATTTGTTAAATTTGGGGAAGAGCACGATGAATTAGCTGAAAATGTGATTGTTATTTCTGATTCAGAAAATGAAATACCTGTATCACAATATATATATGAATTGTTTACTCTGAACTTACCTTTAAGCTTTATTCATCCTGAGGATGAAAATGGCGTAAGCCAATGTAACGAGGAAATGATTCAGAAACTAAATGACTTCTCGGTGAATGAAGATGAAAAGATTGATCCGAGATGGAATGATTTAAGAAAATTGATTGATAATAACTAGTTAAATAGGTTGAAAAATGGCACATCCAAAACACAGAACGTCGAAGCAGAGAAGAAATAAGAGAAGAACTCATCTTAAAACAACTCCTGCTACTTTAGCATCTTGCTCAAATTGTGGAGCAACTGTTAAATATCATACTGTTTGCCCTGAGTGCGGTTATTACAGAGGCAAATTAGCTATCGAAAAAGAAGTTACAGCATAATCTAAGTAAAACTATTTAGATTCGACGCAATATGTGAATTTGCTCCTTAGATTATTCTTTGGGGCAAATTTGCTTCATGCAAAGTGCTTTTTTTCAAAATGACAATTAAGGTTATCGTTAAGTATTTGCTTGATTAGCAATTATACTAGAGATACTTTAATGAATACTCTGACGCAATTTGAAAAATAATACGTTTACTTGTGTTTAGCTTATAGTTAAATCAAAGTAAGTGTAATGATTTCATAAAGTGCCTCATAGCATGTTAGTTGTCATTTGAAAAAGAAAGGATTTATTGTATAATTGTCGATTGAATTTATCTGATGAAAACGAAGTAAGCTAAAACAATGTCAAAAATTAATGCAGTTATAACGGGAGTTGGGGCTTATTTACCTGACTATATTCTTACCAATGATGAATTGAGTACGATGGTGGACACATCTGATGAGTGGATCATGTCTCGCATTGGTATTAAAGAAAGAAGAATTCTAAAAGGGGAAGGAAAAGGATCATCTGATTTAGGAGCTAAGGCTGTTGCAGATTTATTGAAAAAGACTAATACTTCACCCGAGGAGGTTGATTTATTGATTTGCGCAACAGTTACTCCAGACATGCCGTTTCCGGCAACCGCGAATATTATTAGTGATAAAGTTGGGATTAATGATGCGTTTAGTTTTGATATAAATGCAGGATGTTCCGGTTTTATGTTTTCATTAGCGACTGCTGCTAAATATGTAGAGTCTGGTATGTATAAAAAAGTAATTGTAGTTGGTGCAGAAAAAATGTCATCAATTGTAGATTACACAGATCGTCAAACCTGCCCAATTTTTGGTGATGGTTCAGCAGCTATAATGCTTGAACCAACTACCGAAGAAGTGGGTGTGATGGACACAATCCTTCATGCGCAAGGTTTTGGTCGGAAACATCTTTATCAGAAGGCTGGAGGTTCCTGTAGACCAGCTTCTCATGAAACAGTGGATGCCAAGGAGCATTTTATTTATCAGGAGGGCAAACACGTATTTAAACATGCCGTTTCGGATATGGCTGATGTCTCTGTTGAAATGATGAAAAGACACAATCTTACTGCTGATAATTTAACTTGGTTGGTACCACATCAGGCAAATAACAGAATTATTGAAGCTACTGCAGAACGAATGGGTTTGCCTAAGGAAAAAGTAATGATTAACATACAGAAGTATGGTAACACCACCTCAGCAACACTTCCATTGTGTTTGTGGGAATGGGAAGATAGATTGAAAAAAGGTGATAGCCTTATTCTTTCTGCATTTGGTGCAGGATTTACCTGGGGAGCAATCCTGGTGAAATGGGGTTACGATCCTAAATAGAAAAAATTAAATATTACTTTATATACTAAAAGACCTCAATTTGAGGTCTTTTCTTGTTTTAGAGTACTTTAAAAGAGTGGGAATATTCATTCAAATATTTATATTTGTATGTTTTGCATATCTAGCATACATTTTACTAATTTTAAAGGGTCGAAAAATACTAAATTTCGACTTGGTTAGTTAGTAAAGTAAAATATAGGCCAACATTTAACCTGAGTAATCTAAAAAATCATTTCGAAGTTTTTTAACAGATTCAAGGAGAACACTTTTCTGATTAAAGTTTATAATTTTAGAACAAGGAAGTATTGTGAATAAAGGCTGTTTTAATAGGAATTTTTAAAATGTTTAGTAAAAAGAAAAAAATGAGCAAAAGCAACGACGTACAACCTACCGCAGTTAATTTGATTTGTGATGGAACTTCAATTAAAGGTGATGTGCAGGCATCCCGTGATATTAGAATAGATGGATATTTAAATGGTAAAATCCAGGTTTCTGGAAAAGTAGTTGTTGGTACTACTGGCAAAGTAGAAGGTGATGTTCATTGTAAAACTATCGATGTTTCTGGTAAGGTTGATGGTAATATTATCGCTACAGAAATGGTTAATTTAAAGGCTAGTTCTCTGATTTTAGGTAATATAACAACTGATAAAATAGCTGTTGAGCCTGGAGCTAAATTTACAGGATCGTGTAAAATGGGCGAAAACACCCCCAAAAAGGATGTTAAACAAAAATAAAGATACAGACAACTCCTTCTCTAAGAAAAAGAAGCAACTTGATGGAGTATTACGATATTCCGGTCTGGCTTTTCAGATGATGGCAATAATTTTGGTAGTATTATATGCTGGTATTAGGCTAGATCGATATCTAGCAAATGAATTTCCATGGTTTACAATTATTGGTGCAATTGGAGGAGTTTTTTTGTCTTTATATTTTGTTTTAAGGGATTTACTAAAACCCAAAAAGTAATTATTACAATTAATTCATGGAAAAGATTTTCAAAAGGTATATTTCTAAATTAGGAATACTAACAGCCGTACTTTTACTGTCATCAACAGTAATGTATTTTACTGTTTTAAAAGAATGGTTTAGCTATATATTCCCTTTTGTAATAATATATTTCTTTCTTATTAATGCAATCCAGCATTTTAAATTAATAAAATCGAATAAAGAAAACCCACGTGTTTTTTATACAAATTTCATGCTTTGGTTTGGAATTAAATTAGCTTTAAATTTAATTTTTGTGCTGGTCTATGTCTTGCTAAACAGAGAACAGGCATTGAGTTTTGTGTTGTTTTTTGCTTTTTGTTATATCGTTTACACGATATATGAGGTAATAGCTTTAACAAATTCTTTAAAGGCTGGAAATGTTAAATGATATTAAAAAGTCTGAGAGAGTGGTTTTTTTATTAAATTTGGAAAATAATTTTTTGGGAAGGAAAAGATATTAATAGGCTAATTCAATCCCATTTATTTTTAAGGTAGATAAGTTTAAGCAAGTCATTTTTATATATGAAAAATATTCATCGATTTCTGTTGATTTTCATTTTTATAGTGAGCGTTTCACCAGCCTTCGCATCAGGTGATAAACATGATGAAAATACGCATCAAGCGACTCACGAACAGGAAAAGTTCGAACCTGGTAGTTTTATACTTGGTCATATTGCAGATTCCTATGAATGGCATGTTTTATCTGTAGGAGATTTTCATTTTACAGCACCACTACCAGTAATTGTCTATTCTAAATCTTCTGGCTTACATGTGTTTATGTCCTCTGAATTTCATCACGGCCATGAAATATATCAGGGATTGGAAATTGCTCAGGCAGGTGATTATAAGGGGAAAATTGTAGAAATCGTAAATGGCAAAGAAATTCGTCCTTTAGATGTTTCGATGACTAAGAATGTCATAGCAATGTTGACAAGTATGTTTATTTTACTTTGGGTTTTTATTTCTGTAGCAAAATCCTACACCAAAAGAAAAGGTCAAGCGCCTAAGGGGATGCAATCAGTAGTTGAGCCAATCATTCTGTTTGTGCGCGATGAAATTGCAAAACCAGCAATAGGAGAAAAGAAATTCGAAAAATTCATGCCTTACTTACTGACTATTTTCTTTTTCATTTGGCTTAATAATTTGATGGGAATTATACCATTACTACCTGGGGGAGCTAATGTTACTGGAAATATTACCATCACACTGGTATTGGCATTATTTACTTTTGTCATTACAACTATTAATGGGAATAAGAATTACTGGCTACACATTATTAATACTCCTGGTGTACCTTGGTGGTTAAAATTCCCTATTCCCTTAATGCCAATTGTTGAGATCATGGGTGTATTTACAAAACCATTTGTGTTGATGGTCCGGCTTTTTGCAAATATCGCAGCTGGTCACATGATTATAATGGCATTTGTAAGTTTGATTTTTATTTTTGGTCAAATTGATGTGTCATTAGGTTTAGGATCTTCAGTAATATCAGTATTATTCATGATCTTTATGAATATGTTGGAACTATTGGTGGCATTAATTCAAGCATACGTATTTACACTTCTATCTGCGTTATACTTTGGTATGGCCATAGAAGAACATCATTAAATAAAGCACTTTGGAAACAAAGAAATTATAATTTTTATTCATTAATCTAATATCGTTATGATTACATTATCAATTCTTCTTCAGGCTGCAGCCAGTATGGCTTTTGCTAAATTGGGTGCTGCATTTGGAGCTGGTTTGGCTGCAATTGGTGCTGGTATCGGCATTGGTAAAATTGGAGGTAGTGCATTAGAAAGTATTGCACGTCAACCAGAAGCATCTGGAGATATTCGTTCAAATATGATTGTTGCAGCGGCCTTGATTGAAGGTGTTGCGTTTTTTGCAATCATCATTTGTTTGTTGGCTATCGTATTATAATAGCATGTTCCGTAATTTGCCATAGGAGATTGTCTGCGGTAAATTACGGATGCTTTTGATTATTTAAATCATTTCACAAATTGTGAATTAAAATAAGAAGAATATGGGCTTGGTAACACCGGAATTGGGAACCTTTATTTGGATGTTTTTGGCATTTGCCATTTTATTATTTATTCTGAAAAAGTTTGCCTGGAAACCAATATTGGATGCTTTAAAAGAGCGGGAATCATCAATTAGTGATGCCTTGCGTTCTGCTGATCGCGCCAAAGAGGAAATGGCTGAATTAAAAGCCGATAATGAAAGAATTCTTCAGGAGGCTAGAAAAGAGCGGGAAGAAATGCTTGTTGAAGCAAAAGATCTGAGTAGTAAAATTGTTAGCGACGCGAAACAAAAAGCTACTTTGGAGGCGGATAAAGTGATTGAAGCAGCTCGACGAAATATTGAAGGCGAAAAAATAGCAGCTTTAAGCGAAATTAAAGTTTTGGTAGCTAATCTTTCTGTTGAAATTGCAGAAAAGGTGCTTCGTCAGCAGTTTGCCGATGATCAGAAACAAAAGGATTACTTCAAAAAATTAATGGACGAAGTAAAATTAAACTAAGAAAGAATATTGCATGAGTTTGCCTCATGACTAGATAAAACTTCAATTTATGAACGAAAGTAAAATCTCGGTTCGTTATGCAAAGGCTCTTTTTCAATTGGGAAAGGAGAAAAATATGCTTGAAACTTTTGTTACTGATATTCATTTGATTGAAGATCTATGTAATGAAAGCATTGATTTTTGGCTGATGCTGGAAAGTCCTGTTGTGAAAACTTCTCAAAAAAGATTGGCGATCAAGCGAATTTTTGAGAAGAAAATAGATCGTATTACGCTTAATTTTCTCGATCTGGTTACTCAAAATCGCAGAGAAGCTTATTTAAAGGATATCTCAAGAAATTTTTTGGCATTATGCCGTAAAGATCAGGGAATACTTTCGGCAACTTTAACGTCTGCATGTGAGTTGGAGTCTGTGGTTCGGAATCAACTTAGTGATTTGCTTTCTAAAGCATACGATTCTAAAATAGATTTAAAGGAAGTGATTGACCAAGATATCATTGGAGGTTTTATAATTCGTGTGGAAGATCAACAATTGGATGCAAGTGTAATTACTCAATTGACTCAAATCAAGCGAGAATTACTTTCAAATTATAGCAAATAGAATTATAATCAGATTAAAAACTCTGACTAAATAACAATTAAATATGGCTAGTATTAAACCTGCAGAAGTTTCGGAAATTCTAAAGCAGCAATTAGAAGGTTTAAAGACCGAAGCAGAACTGGAAGAAGTTGGAACCGTATTGCAAGTTGGGGATGGTATTGCCCGGATCTACGGTTTATCAAATGTTGAATCCAATGAGCTGATTGAGTTTCAAAATGGTGTTATTGGTATTGTTCTAAATTTAGAAGAGGATAATGTTGGTGCCGTTCTTTTGGGAGATTCACAAGGTATTAAAGAAGGAGATGTTGTAAAACGAACCAAACGTATTGCCTCTATCAATGTTGGTGAAGGTATGTTAGGACGTGTAATTAACACAATTGGTGAACCTATTGATGGTAAAGGTGCTATTGAAGGCAAAACTTACGAAATGCCTTTGGAACGTAAAGCTCCAGGTGTAATTTATCGTCAGCCTGTTAATGAGCCTTTACAAACTGGTTTGAAAGCTATCGATGCGATGATTCCAATTGGACGAGGACAGCGGGAATTGATCATTGGTGACCGTCAGACTGGAAAAACAGCAATTGCAATTGATACGATTTTAAATCAAAAAGAATTTTACGATAAAGGAGAAGCTGTTTACTGTATCTATGTTGCTATAGGTCAGAAAGGTTCAACTGTTGCTAATATATCCAAAACGCTCGAAGAAAAGGGCGCAATGGCATACACAACTATTGTATCCGCTACAGCGGCAGATCCTGCAGCATTGCAATTCTATGCTCCTTTTGCTGGTGCAGCTATTGGCGAATTTTTTCGCGATACTGGTCGTCCTGCTTTGATTATCTACGATGATTTATCGAAACAAGCAGTTTCTTATCGTGAGGTTTCTCTATTGTTGCGTCGCCCACCAGGACGTGAAGCTTATCCAGGAGATGTATTCTATTTGCACTCTCGCTTATTGGAACGTGCTGCAAAAATTATTAATTCAGACGAGATTGCTCGTCAAATGAATGATTTGCCATTGAGTTTGCGCGAAGCAAAAGATGAAAATGGAGAATCTATCATTAGGGGAGGAGGATCCCTAACTGCACTTCCTATTATTGAAACGCAGGCTGGTGATGTTTCAGCTTATATTCCAACCAACGTTATCTCGATAACAGATGGTCAGATTTTCTTGGAATCGGATTTGTTTAACGCTGGTATCCGACCTGCTATTAATGTTGGTATTTCGGTATCACGAGTTGGAGGAAATGCACAAATCAAGTCAATGAAGAAAGTAGCCGGTACTTTAAAATTGGATCAGGCTCAATATCGTGAATTGGAGGCATTTGCTAAGTTTGGTTCGGATATGGATGCTGCTACGCTGGCAATACTAGATAAAGGATCGAAAAATGTGGAGGTTTTGAAACAAGGTCAATATTCCCCTTATACTGTTGATAAGCAAGTAGCAATTTTATATTGTGGATCGCAAGGATTACTTCGCAGTGTTCCGATTCATCAAGTCAAAGAATTTGAGAAAGATTTCCTTGATTTTATGGAATTGAAACATAAAAATGTTTTGAAGGAATTGGGAAGTGGAAAATATACTTCTGAAGCTCAAGAGGTAATGAAATCTGTTGCTGCTGAAGTTGCTGCAAAATTCAAAAATTAATTTAGTGGGATGGTTTAAACTCCATCCCAACTCAATAAAAGAGTTGTAATGGCGAACTTAAAAGAAATTCGGACTCGTATTTCATCAGTACAGAAAACCAAGCAGGTTACTGCAGCGATGAAAATGGTATCTGCTGCTAAGTTAAAAAAGGCTCAGGATGCAATTGTGCAAATTCGTCCTTATGCCGATAAACTTCATGAGATATTATCAAATCTTACAGGAAGCTTGAGTAACTCCGATGATAATTTGTATGGTGTACAACGGAAACCAAGCAAAGTTTTGTTGGTTGCAATTACTTCGAATAAAGGACTTTGTGGTGCTTTTAATTCAAATGTAATTAAAAAGGTTAATCAACTCGCAGAAAACAAGTATCGGGAACAAAATCAAAATGGAACCTTATCTATTTTAGCAATTGGTAAGCAGGCCTACGCAATCCTGAAAAAATCTCACAATGTAATTGGGGACCAAAATAAAATATTCGAAGATTTAAATTATGCTAATGTGTCGGAAATTGCTACATCTATAATGGATGCTTTTGTTGCAGGCGAATACGATAGGGTTGATTTGGTTTACAATCAATTTAAAAATGCAG